>Ga0214471_10005140_pt1 | contig 10113 bp, 6 predicted proteins | sample RVTome_5_FD_207665 | JGI IMG/M metagenome (GOLD analysis project Ga0214471, IMG submission 207665) | Soil microbial communities from uranium-contaminated site in the Upper Colorado River Basin, Wyoming, United States - RVT142D155 | ecosystem: Environmental > Terrestrial > Soil > Contaminated >... | reverse complement strand
TTGTGCGATGTAAGCGAGTACCTTGTCGTCAATGCTCACGAACTTTACCTTGATTGTGTTTGATTCGCTTTTCTTACGACTATGACCCAGGGAAAACACTTTCAGATCTAATTTACCGTCTGTGTTCCTCTCCGCCTCAAAACCTACTTCGATCTCACACTCCGCAAATTGCATCACGTGCTCTTTGTTTTCTGCTTTACGTGCAGCTGAACGAAGTTGCGAAGTAACCTCTTCTATCAACTCAGCTAAAGGAATGTCAGCCATTATCCCATCTCCGCAATTCATATTAGTCGACACCATGAATGCCAGTTTCTCGGCTAGCTATCCTGGTTCCCATAATGGCCCTTATGGGAACACCAGGTGTAAGGTGGACCCCATCATATAGACAGCGATGAGGCCAAGTTAAGAGAGTCTACCGCTATCTGGGGGAAGGTATCAATACCGGAAAGCAATACCACCTCCTGTTCCTGTAAACACCTGTTTTGCAGTCCTTCTTCGAACACTTGCCCTGGGGTCCGGTAACCCAGAGCCTGGTGAGGCCGTTCCCGGTTGTAGAACTCCAGGTTAGCGCCAATTCCCCTCCTGGCTTCAGACCCATTCTGGTAAGCCTTCAGGTACACCTCCTCGTACTTGATGCTCCGCCACAGCCGCTCCACAAAGATGTTGTCGGTATAGCGCCCATTCCCGTCCATGCTGACCTGAATCCCTTGCCCCGATAGCATCCCAGTGAAGGCCTCACTGGTGAACTGGCTCCCCTGGTCAGTGTTAAAGATCTCCGGCTGGCCCTGGCTCAAGGCCTCGGCCAAGGCCTGACACAGAAGTCCACATCCATGGTGTTGACACCCTCCAGGATATGACCCTCCGGCTGTGCCAGTCCATGATAGCCACCAGGTACAGAAACCCCTGGGCCATCGGTATATAGGTGATGTCGGCGCTCCAAACTTGATTAACTCGGTTGATTTCCACTCCCTGGAGCAAGTAAGGGTAGGTCCGGTGCCCCGCCGCGGGCTTGCTGGTGTTGGGACGACGATAGATAGCTGCCAGCCCCATTAACCGCATCAACCGCCGGACCTTATTTCGACCTACTGGGTGCCCATGTCCCTGCAGCCAGGCCTGCATCTTTCTGGAACCGTAGTAGGGGGTCTTCAGGTATTGGCGGTCCATCAGGGCCATTATTTCCAGATCTTCGGCCCGGGGCGTTGTGGGCTGGTAGTACCACCAGGCCCGGCTAATGTCCAGCAAAGCGCACTGGCGAACCAGGGATAGCCGGGGGTGATCCCGGTCGATCAGGCCTTGCCGTTGCTTCAGTCTCATAGACCGGACCTTTCCGCCAAAAAATCCCGTTCCACCTTCAACTGGCCAATGTGCCGGTAGAGTTGGTCAATCTGAGTGTCCTTGGCCTTGTCTGGGGATTTCTGGTCAGTGCCAAACAACCCGGGCGCACCCTCCACCAACGCCCTTTTTCAGGCGTGGATCTGGCTGGGATGGACTTCGAACCGGCTGGCCAGTTGGGCGATAGTTTGGTCTCCCTGGAGCGCGGCCAGGGCTACCTTGGCCTTGAAGGCCGGGCTATGCTTCTTAACGTGATCGTTTCATGTTCCTGCTCCTTATATTTCTGTAATTCTAGGAGCGGGACTCTCTCTTAGGGTTCGCCACTGAATAACGTTAGCATGCATTGAGGGGAAGATATAGGCTTGTTGTCGTGGAAGACATTTGATGCCAGGCGGGATGTCCTGGTGAGTCCATGAATTGAGCAAGGTAATGCCTACGGGTCTGGCATAAATGTAAGATTGTCGGCATGGAAAATATTGATGCGGTCCGACAACGTTTTACCCTGCTTGAGGGCGTCTTGGACCAGCGGACCCGGCGGCTGGTCGCCGCCGCCGAAGCGCTGACACTGGGCCGGGGTGGCGTTAGCCTGGCCGCTCGAGCGACGGGTTTCTCGCGGCGGACCATCCAGCGGGGTATGCAAGAACTACAGCAGCCCTCGCAGGTCAGCGCGGGCAGGGTCCGCAAGCCGGGGGGTGGGCGCAAGACTACCGTGAGCCAGGACGCGACGCTGTTGCGCGACCTGGAGCGCCTGGTTGAGCCGGTGACCTGTGGCGACCCGGAATCGCCCCTGCGCTGGACCTGCAAGAGCCTGCGGAACCTGGCGGCTGAACTCCAGCAGTTGGGCCACCGGGTCAGCCGCCGGTTGGTGGGGGATCTTTTACACCGGCTGGAGTACAGCTTGCAGGCCAACAGCAAGACCCTGGAGGGTGGCGATCATCCCGACCGTGACGCCCAGTTCACCTACCTGAACCAGCAAGCGCAGACGTATCTGGATGCGGGTGAGCCAGTGATCTCGGTGGACGCCAAGAAGAAGGAACTGGTGGGGAATTTCAAGAACGGAGGGCGTGAGTTGCGGCCCCAAGGGGACCCGGAGCGGGTGCGGGTGTACGATTTCGTGATACCGGCCTTGGGGCGCGCCACACCGTACGGGATCTATGATGTAGCGGAGAACACGGGCTGGGTGAATGTCGGGGTGGATCACGATACGGCGGCGTTTGCGGTGGAGAGTATCCGGAGCTGCTGACAGGGATGGGGCAGGCACGGTATCCGGCGGCAACCCAGCTAGCTGTTGGTGAACGCCGATGGAGGGGGTAGTAACGGGAGTCGTGTGCGGCTGTGGAAGCGGGAACTGCAGCGGTTTGCGGACGAGACGGGGTTGAAGATCACGGTGGGGCATTTGCCGCCGGGGACGAGCAAGTGGAACAAGATCGAACACCGGTTGTTTTCGTTCATCACTCAGAACTGGCGGGGCCAGCCGTTGGTAAGTCATGAGGTCATCGTAAGCTTGATTGCCGGAACCCGGAATACCAGGGGGTTGCGGGTAGAGTGTCACCTGGACACGAACCAGTACCCGGCAGGCATCAAGGTGTCAGATAGCGAACTGGGCCAGGTGAACCTGCTACGCCATGAGTTTCACGGGGACTGGAACTACACCATCCTGCCCAGCAACTGCACCAATTGAGATGGTTAGTCGGTGACGAGCCCTTAGCCCGCTTCCGGCGATCAAGCCACATCCCCTCTACACCATCTCGAACTTGTACTTCAGGTCATGATCGCTGACAAGGTCGGTTCTGGTCATCACTACCTCATTTCATTGACATCCAGATCAAATATGTGTCATATAGGTTGCCAATCTGGTGGTTTCAGCCACGGCCGCGTCCTTGACCCTGCGGGCGGCACAGTGTTGAATGGTAGAAGGGTAGGCTGTCGATACTCGCCGCACCCAACGAAAGGTACCTGCATATCCCATGGCCATCAAGAAATCAGAACTCTACTCTTCACTGTGGTCTAGCTGCGACGATCTGCGCGGCGGCATGGACGCATCCCAGTACAAGGACTATGTTCTGGTACTGCTGTTCGTGAAATACATCAGCGACAAATATGCGGGTGTGCCATACGCTCCCATCACCATTCCACCGGGTGCCAGCTTCAAGGACATGGTGGCGCTGAAAGGTTCCAGCGACATCGGCGATCAGATTAACAAAAAGATCATTGCACCCCTGGCCAATGCCAACAGGCTGTCCGACATGCCGGACTTCAACGACGCCACCAAGCTCGGCACCGGCAAGGAGATGGTGGACCGCCTCACCAGCCTCATCGCCACCTTCGAGAATCCGGCGCTGAACTTCTCCAGCAACCGGGCTGAGGACGATGACATCCTGGGGGATGCTTACGAATACCTGATGCGCCACTTCGCCACCGAGAGTGGCAAGAGCAAGGGGCAATTCTACACGCCTGCCGAAGTCAGCCGCGTCATGTCCCAGATCATCGGCATCCATGCCGCAAAAACGACGAACAACACCACCGTCTATGACCCCACCTGCGGCTCAGGATCATTACTGTTGAAGGTGGGCGGCCAGGCCACTGCCCAGGTCACGCTCTACGGGCAGGAAAAGGACGCCGCCACGGCCGGGCTGGCCCGCATGAACATGATCCTGCACAATAACCCCACGGCGCTCATCATGCAGGGCAACACCCTGGCCAACCCGTTGTTCACCGAGGCAGGGCAGCTCAAGACCTTCGATTACGCCGTCGCCAATCCGCCCTTCAGCGACAAGCGCTGGAGCACCGGCCTCAACCCGAACGATGACCCCCACGAGCGTTTCAAGCATTTCGGCGTACCACCGGCGAAACAGGGCGACTACGCCTACCTGCTCCACATCGTCCGGTCGCTAAAGAGCCAGGGCAAAGGTGCCTGCATTCTCCCCCACGGGGTGCTCTTTCGGGGCAACACCGAAGGTGACATCCGTAAGAACCTGATCCGCCGGGGATACATCAAGGGCATCATCGGCCTGCCGCCCAACCTCTTCTACGGCACCGGCATACCGGCCTGCATCGTCGTGGTGGACAAGGAAGGGGCTGCTACCCGGCATGGTATCTTTATGATCGATGCATCCCGGGGCTTCATCAAGGAAGGCCCCAAGAACCGGCTGCGGGAGATGGACATCCACCGGATTGTCGATACCTTCAACAAACAGGCCCAGCAGCCCAAGTATTCCCGCGCGGTCATCTTCGCTGAGATCGAGAAGAACGATTTCAACCTCAACATACCGCGCTACATTGACAGTCAGGAAGCCGAGGACATCCAGGATATTGAAGGCCACCTGCGTGGCGGCATTCCGGTGAGTGATGTCCATACGCTGAAGCAATACTGGTCGGTCTGCCCTGACCTGCAAAAAACCCTTTTCACCGAGATGCGTCCCGGTTACCTGGACCTGGCCATCGACAAGTCCGCCATCAAACCCGCAATCTACGAACACCCGGAGTTCGATGGCTTCACGAGGCAAATGGAAACCCTGTTTGCCGATTGGCGTGATAAGACTGCCATCAGGCTCAAGGCGCTGGAGCGGGGCTGCCATCCCAAAACAGTCATCACCGAATTGGGGGAGAGTCTGCTGGCCCACTACAACGGCAAGCCGCTCATTGGAGACTACGACGTTTATCAGCACCTGATGGACTATTGGGCAGGCACCATGCAGGATGACTGCTATTTAATTGCTGCCGATGGCTGGAAGGCTAAGACCTACCGGATTCTCCAAACCAATAATAGGGGCAGAGAAGTTGACCGAGGCTGGACCTGTGATCTCGTGCCCAAACCCCTGATTGTGGCCCGCTACTTCGCTCGGGAACAGGCGGCCATCACCCAGCTTGAGGCTGAACTGGAGAAACTGGGAGCTCAGATGACCGAACTGGAAGAAGAACACGGCGGTGATGATGGTCTTTACGCCGAGTTGGAGAAGGTCACCAGGAGCAATGTCACTGCTCGCCTTAAGGAAATCAAAGGCGACCCCGATGCTAAAGACGAAGCTGATGCGTTAAACGCCTGGCTGAAGCTCTGCAACGAAGAGGCCGCTAAAAAGGGGGCCATCAAAGACGCCGAAGCCGCCCTGGATGCCAAGGCACTGGCCAGATACCCCATGCTCAGCGAAGACGAGGTCAAGACGCTGGTAGTTGATGACAAGTGGATGTGCACCATGGCCACCGCCATCCACGGTGAAATGGACCGCATCAGCCAGGCCCTGACCCAGCGGGTAAGGGAACTGGCCGAGCGTTACGAAACCCCGCTGCCCCAGGCCGTGACCAAGGTTTCCAATATGGAAGAAAGGGTAAACCACCACCTGGCAAAGATGGGGTTCTCATGGTAGCCATGGCTGATATAACCTGCCCCAAAAGTTACAAACAGACTGAGGTCGGAGTGATTCCAGAGGACTGGGAGGTCAAAACAATAGACGCCGTCTGCAAATTAATCAACGGCAGAGGATTCAAACCGTTCGAGTGGAAAGACTCTGGGCTTCCCATCATTCGTATTCAGAACCTTAACGGGTCGGACGAATTCAATTTCTATCAAGGTACGTATGATAAAAAGCTAGAAGTTGAACCCAAGCAACTACTCTTCGCTTGGTCTGGTAGCCGCGGAACCTCTTTCGGACCTCATCTCTGGCCCGGCCCCTTGGGTTTGCTCAACTACCACACATGGAAAGTTCAGATAATCGAAAGCGAGGTAGACAAAGGGTTTTTTCTTCATACGCTTAGGCAGCTAACCGGCTTTATCGAAGGGAAGGCGCATGGTGCTGCCGCCTTGGTACACACTCAAAAATGGGAAATGGAAAGTTTCCAATTCCCCCTCCCGCCCACCAAAGTCGAACAAGAAGCCATTGCCGAGGCGCTGTCCGATGCCGATGCCCTCATAGAATCCCTGGATCAACTAATCGCCAAGAAACGCCACGTCAAACAAGGTGCGATGCAGGAATTGCTAACCGGCAGAAAGCGCCTGCCGGGGTTCAGCGGAGAGTGGGAGGTTAAAAAGGTTCGGGAGATTGGCGAGGTTATTACAGGCGGAACACCTCCTACTCAAGTCAAGGAATATTGGCTGGGTACTATACCGTGGGTTACCCCGACAGACATCGACCAAACGAAAGACATTTTCTTGACAGAAAGACAGTTGACCCCCAAAGGCCTAGAGACAATCAGAGAACTGCCACCAAACTCTGTCTTAGTTACTTGTATCGCCAGCATTGGCAAGAATGCTGTCCTGAAGTTTAAAGGCGGCTGTAATCAGCAGATAAACGCAGTTGTTCCCAATCATGCGAAGAGCGCTGATTTTTTATACTACCTATTTGAGAGCAGTAAGCAATACCTTCTTAACAATGCCGGGATTACGGCGACAAGTATAATCTCGAAGAAGGCTTTTTCTGAGTTGGATTTTCGGTTGCCCCAACTGGACGAGCAAACCGCCATCGCCACCGTTTTCTCCGACATGGACGCCGAAATCGCCGCGCTGGAGGCCAGGCTGGACAAGGCCAGGCAGATCAAGCAGGGCATGATGCATAACCTGCTCACTGGCAAGATACGGCTGGTATGAAAAGCTATTACCGCATCATGCTCGGGCGGAACAGTGTCTACGCCCAGGAATGCCATGAAGGTTCCTTCATTGGGGCGGGCTTCGGCATCGATCAGGACCTCAGTGGTGAGTTGACCGAACGCTGGCAGGACTTCAACCAGAACTTCCGACCGGTGTGGATGGAGAAGAATCCGGGCAAGAACAGGGTGGCGGCTGGCCTCGCCTGCGGCGGTCTGCACACGGTATCTAAAGGCATACTTGAAGGCGATATTGTCCTGTGCCCCCTTGGACCGGGTTCGTATTGGGTGGGCGAGGTTATAGGGGCCTATTCCTATAAACCCGGCGGTATTCTCCCCCATCGGCGTTCCGTGCGCTGGCTGCCGGGAACGATCCGCCGGGAAGACATGACCCTGGCCCTTCGCAACTCCACCCGTTCAAGCGGTACGGTGAGCAAAATTACCAGATACGCCGAAGAAATTGAACGATTGATCGGCGGACAGGTTCTGCCTACCTTGATTGCGACCGATCCAGACGTCGAAGACCCATCGGAATTTGCCCTGGAAAAGCATCTGGAGGATTTCCTTGTCTCCAACTGGCAGAGCACCGAGCTGGGTCGAAACTATAACATTTATGAAGTTGACGGTGAGTCGGTTGGTCAACAATATCCTAGCGACACCGGCCCCATTGATATCCTGGCTGTCAGTAAAGATAAGAAAGAACTGCTGGTTGTAGAACTCAAGCGGGGACGTGCCAGCGACGTGGTGGTGGGCCAGATTCAGCGCTATATGGGCTATGTGCTGGATGAACTTGCTGAATCTGATCAGACAGTTAGGGGTGTGATCATCGCCTCGGAAGATGATCTCAGACTCCGCCGCGCCCTCAGGATAACCCAGGGCATCGACTTCTACCGTTATCAAGTGAGCTTCAGACTCACCAAACATGCAATATGAGTGACGTCGGCAATCCGGAATGGGCCACCAAGAATCGGGTCGTCCACCTCTTTCGTGACGAGCTTGGGTACGAATATCTCGGCAACTGGCAGTACCACGACGGCAACAGCAACATCGAAGACGGCCTGCTGAAGGCTTACCTCACCAGAATCGGCTACCGCCCGGACCAGATCTCCCGGGCGATCTACATCCTCCGCACCCAGGCCAGCAACGCCAACCGCAGCCTTTACGATAACAACCAGGCGGTTTATAGCCTGCTTCGCTATGGTGTTCAGGTGAAGGTAGAGGCAGGGGAGAACACCGAAACGGTCAGGCTTATCAATTGGATGGAGCCGGAATCCAACCACTTCGCCATCGCTGAAGAGGTGACCCTGAAGGGCAACCACGACCGCCGGCCCGACCTGGTGCTCTATGTCAATGGCATCGCCGTCGGCGTCATCGAACTGAAGAACAGCCGGGTTTCCATCGGCGACGGCATCCGCCAGAACATCTCCAACCAGCAGAAAGAGTTCAACGAGTGGTTCTATACTTCCGTGCAGTTCCTCTTCGCCGGTAATGACAGCGAAGGGTTGAAATACGGCACCATCGGCACACCCGAGAAATACTACCTCCAGTGGAAGGAGGACGAGTCCGACAATACCCGTTTCAAACTAGATAAATACCTTGTCAAGATGTGCGCCAAGGGACGGCTAATTGAGTTGATGCACGACTTCGTGGTCTTTGACGGCGGAGTCAAGAAGCTCCCTCGGGCGCACCAGTACTTCGGCACCAAAGCCGCCCAGCAGCGTGTCAACGAAAACCGAGGTGGGATCATATGGCACACCCAGGGCAGCGGCAAGAGCATCGTCATGGTGCTGCTCGCCAAGTGGATACTTGAGAACAAGTCGAACGCCCGTGTGGTCATTGTCACCGACCGGGTAGAACTGGACGAGCAGATAGAAGGCGTCTTTGCCGACGCGGGGGATGCCATCTATCGCACCAGCAGCGGGCATGACCTCATGGCCCAGCTCGGTCAGGCCAAGCCTCGCCTCCTCTGCTCGCTGGTGCACAAGTTTGGTAAATGGGACGTCGAGGATTTTGACGGATTTATCAAGGAATTAGAAGCCAGGCCCAGCCACACCATCGGTGATGTCTTCGTCTTCGTGGACGAATGCCACCGCACCCAGAGCGGAAGATTACACCGGACCATGAAAGCCATCATGCCTGACGCGGTATTCATCGGCTTTACCGGTACGCCGCTGCTCGCCCAGGACAGGCAGACCAGCCTGGAGACCTTTGGAGACTACATCCACACCTACATGTTCAGCGAGGGCGTGGCCGACCAGGTGGTGTTGGACCTGGTCTATGAAGCCCGCGATATCGGCCAGCGCCTCGGTTCCGAAGACCACATCGACCAGTGGTTTGACGCCAAGACCAGAGGGCTCAACGACTGGCAAAAGGCTGCCCTGCGGGAGAAGTGGGGCACCATGCAGAACGTGCTCAGTTCCCGCTCACGAATGAACCGCGTGGTGAGCGATATCGAGTTCGACTTTGTTGTGAAGCCCCGGCTTTCCAGCCAGCGCGGCAATGCCATGCTGGTGGCCTCCAGTATCTACGAGGCGTGCAAATACTTTGAGCTTCTCCAGGCGACCTCTCTCAAGGGCAAGTGCGCTGTAGTCACCTCTTATGATCCCCAGGCCAGTGACATCAGTCTAGAAAACACTGGGGCCAATACCGAGACAGCCAGGGAGTTCATCTACAAAACCTACACTGGCTTGCTTGAAGATGTCGATGCCCGGCCGGGGATGACCAGGACCGAGACCTACGAAGAATGGGCCAAGGACCTGTTCAAGAAACAACCGGCCAACATGAAGCTGCTGGTGGTAGTGGACAAGTTGCTCGTCGGTTTCGATGCGCCGAGTTGCACCTTCCTCTACATTGACAAAACCATGCAGGACCACGGGCTGTTCCAGGCAATCTGCCGGACTAACCGGCTCGATGGCGAAGACAAGGACTTCGGTTACATCGTTGATTACAAAGACCTCTTCAAAAAGGTCGAACAAGCGATATCCGTCTATACCTCCGAACTTGACCGCAGTGCCGGCGGCGCTGACCCGGAGATCCTGCTTCAGGACCGTCTGACCAAAGGCCGTGAGAGGTTGGATACCGCCAGAGAAGCCATCGCGATGCTCTGCGAACCGGTGGAGCCGCCCCGGGGCGAGCTCGAGCATATCCATTATTTCTGCGGCAATACCGAGATTCCGGGTGACCTGGCCGAGCGCGAGCCGCTGC
>Ga0214471_10005139_pt1 | contig 10113 bp, 9 predicted proteins | sample RVTome_5_FD_207665 | JGI IMG/M metagenome (GOLD analysis project Ga0214471, IMG submission 207665) | Soil microbial communities from uranium-contaminated site in the Upper Colorado River Basin, Wyoming, United States - RVT142D155 | ecosystem: Environmental > Terrestrial > Soil > Contaminated >... | reverse complement strand
GGTCCGTGCTTGGGAAGATGAGCGGCCCTAGGGTAGATGACTTCTCATGAGCATCATCAAGCGCCTCCTGCTCGGGCGCCCCCTCGCCAGCGAGGAGGCGCAGCATCAGCTTCTCCCCAAGATCCTGGCCTTGCCGGTTTTCGCATCGGACGCGCTTTCCTCGGTCGCATACGCAACGGAGGAGATCCTCCTCGTACTGATCTTGGCGGGGACCGCATCGCTCTCGGCCTCACAGCCCATCGCGTTGGCCGTGGTCGTCCTGATGTTCATCGTGGTGAGCTCGTACCGCCAGACCGTGAGAGCGTACCCTCGCGGAGGCGGCGGGTACCTGGTCACGCGGGAGAACATCGGCACGATCCCCAGCCTGGCCGCAGCGGGCGCGCTGCTCGCGGCGTACGTCCTGACCGTCGCGGTCAGCATGTCGGCCGGCTCGCTCGCGGTGGTGTCCTTCATCCCGAGCCTGCTTCCCCACAAGGTGACGATCGCCTTGGTCTTCCTCGCCGTCATCACGGTCATGAACCTGCGGGGCGCGAAGGAGTCCGGGGCCCTGTTCGCCGGCCCCACGTACGCGTTCGTGCTCTCGATCATGGTCATGATCGCCGTCGGCATCTTCCGCTGCGCCACCTCGTCCTGCCCCGCGGCCGTACTGCCGGAGGAGGTGCAGCACGTGGGGATGCAGACGCTCACGCTCTTCCTGTTCCTGCGAGCCTTCGCATCGGGCGCAACCGCGCTGACGGGCGTTGAGGCGATCGCCGACGGCGTCCAAGCGTTCCGCGGCCGACGCCCGATCGAGCAAGCTCACAATGCAGCGGCGACCTTGGCTGCGCTGCTGGTCATCTCCTCGACGATGTTCGTCGGCATCACGTTCCTCGCCAACCGCATGGGGGCGCTCCCGAGCGAGGAGAAGACGGTCGTCGCGCAGATCGCCGACGGTGCCTTCGGGGGCGGCGCCGGCTTCTTCATCGTGCAGATCGCGACCGCGCTGATCCTGATCCTGGCCGCGAACACCGCGTATCAGGACTTCCCCAGGCTCTCATCGATCCTGGCGAAGGACCGCTTCATGCCGCGGCAATTCATCAACCGCGGCGACAAGCTCGTGTTCTCGAATGGGATCCTCGTCCTCACCGCGCTCTCGGCCGCGCTGATCGTCGTCTACGGCGCGGCGGTCTCGCGCCTGATCGCGCTGTACCTGGTCGGGGTCTTCACGACCTTCACGCTCGCCCAATCCGGGATGGTCATGCGCTGGCGCCGTCTCCGCGAGCCGGCCACGTGGCGACGGCGCGCGGCCTTCAACGGCATCGGCGCGTTCACAACGGGGGTCGTCCTGCTCGTCGTCGTCACTACGCGGTGGTCGCAGGGCACATGGATCATGCTGATCGCCATCCCATTGATCGTCCTGTGGCTGCTCTCCGTGAACCGGCATTACCGGTCGGTCGCGATGCAGCTTCGCAAGCCGGAGTATCGACCTTTCCGCGCGATCGGAACCCGCGTGCTCGTGCTGGTACCGCGCGTCGAGGAGGCCACGATGCGGGCGCTCGGGTACGCGCGCGCGCTCAGACCGCTGGAGGTGCAAGCCGTGCACGTCGGCGGAGGAGACGACGCCCAACTGATCCGGAAAGCGTGGGAGGAGCGGAGGCTCAGCGTTCCTCTCGAGATCCTGGAAGGAAGTCCCGATTCGCTCATCGAACCGATCCGACGGAAGATCAGGTCGATGACCTCCCCGCAAGACGAGTTCGTCACCGTGGTCGTCCCCGAGGTTCTCTCCCGCTCCCGGCTACAGCACCTGGTCGACCGGCGACGCACCCAGATACTCAAGGCGGCGCTGCTGTTCGAGCGACGGGTCGCCGTCACGGATATCCCGACTCCGGCGGAGGAGAACATCGCGTCACCGCGCGGGATGATCGCCCCGGCCCGGACGGTGGCGGTCGTGCTCGTGTCGGCGGTGCACAACGCCACGCTGCAAGCGCTTGAATACGCGCGCGCCCTATCGCCGACCGACCTGCGCGCCGTGGTCTTCAACGTCGAACCGGAGGAAACCGCCCGTGTGATCCAGGAGTGGAGCGAGACCGATGTCGATGTGCCGCTGGAAGCCGAAGACTCGCCGTTCCGGGAGGTCGGCCGCCCCCTGCTCCGCTACGTGCGGAAGCTGCGCCAGCAACACCCCGACAGCGTCGTCTCGGTGATCATCCCCGAGTTCGTGGTCCGGAAATGGTGGCATCAGTTCCTGCACAACCAAACGGCGCTGAGCATCAAGGCCGCCCTGCTGTTCGAGCCGGGCGTGGTCGTCACCAGCATCCCGTTCCACCTCGAGTAGGGCGGCCCCGGTTTGCCGGCATCCCGGCGAGCGGTAGCATCGTCGCTATGCACGTCGTCATAGCAGGATGCGGCCGCGTGGGGAGCCAGCTCACGGTGACCCTGGCCCGTCAGGGGCACACCGTCTCGGTCATCGACAAGAACGCGCGTGCGTTCGAGCGCCTGCCTCCCGGATTCGAAGGGCAGACCCTGGTCGGGATGGTCTTCGACCGCGAGACGATGGAGGAAGCAGGCATCCAGGGAGCCGGCGCCTTCATCGCGGTCACGAATGGCGACAACTCCAACATCGTCTCCGCTCGGATCGCGCGCGAGCACTACGGCATCGAGCGCGTGGTCGCGCGCATCTATGATCCCCGCCGCGCCGAGATCTACCAGCGCCTCGGCATCAAAACGGTTGCCACCGTCCGCTGGGCGGCCGCCGAGATCCACGACATCCTGTTCCACGGCGTCGAGCACGCCGAGCTGGCGCTGGGCAACGGCGACGTCGTGATGCTGCGCATCGAGATCGGCGCCAACCTCGCCGGCCAGCGGGTCTCCAGCGTGGAGGAGCCCGAGAAGGCACTGGTCGCGGCAGTCGACAGGATGGGGACCCCCGTGATCCCGACCCCGAAGTCGACCTTCCAGAAGGACGACATCGCACACATCGTCGTCGCGCGCGATGCGATCGGGTGGTTGCGCGAGCGGCTCCAAGAGGAGGGGCACTAGATGCGGGTCGTCGTCGCAGGTGCGGGCAACGTCGGCACGTTCCTGGCGCGGGACCTGACGGACCGGCGGCACCAGGTCGTGCTGATCGAGCAGGAAGCAACCGTCGTCGCCGGCCTGAAGGCCGACGTGCCTGCCGCGACGATCATCCACGGTGATGCCTGCGAGCCGTGGGTGCTCGAGAAGGCTGAGCTGGCGCGCGCGGAGGTGATGGTCTCGGCGACCGGCGACGATGAGGACAACCTGGTTATCTCGCTGCTCGCCAAGCAGGAGTTCGCCGTGCCACGCGTGGTTGCGCGGGTCAATCACCCCAAGAACGAATGGATGTTCACCGAGTCGTGGGGCGTCGACGTGGCGATGAGCCCGCCGCACATCCTGGCCGCCCTGGTCGAGGAAGCGGTGACCGTCGGAGACATCGTGAAGCTGTTCCGTCTCGAGAAGGGCCGCGTCGGCTTGATCGAGCTGACCCTGCCGCCGGAGGCCGCGGAGGGCAAGCATGTGTACGACCTGCGCCTGCCCCACGACTGCACCCTGGTGGCGATCGTCCGCGACGGTCACGTGATCATCCCCGAGCCCGAGACGCCCCTGGTACCCGGCGACGAGGTGCTCGCGATCGCTGCGACGGAGGCGGAGGATGAGTTCCGTCGTTCGGTCCTGGGTCAGACCTAGAGCCGGGCCTCAAGCGGGCGCGGTCGGGGGCGCGAACTCGAAGCTCGGGTTCATCATCTGCATGCGGCCCGAGCCGCCACCCACGCGGCCTTCCAGGATCAGCCGCGAGCCGAGCGAGAGCCCTGGGATCGCGCGCCGCCCGAGCCACACCGCTACGACCGTCCCCGTGCCGTCGTCCACCGTGGCCTCGAACGCCGGGACGCCCTCGCGGGGCCGCACGCGGACATTCTCCACGACGCCGGCGACCCGCGCGACGCTCCGGGGCTCGACCGCAGCGATCGGTGTCGCCCCTTCGACCGAGGACGCCCACGCGCGGATGGAATCAGCGCGCAGGTCCGACTGGTCCTGCGAGAGGCGCTTGAAGAACCGTTTCATGGGTGCCCGATGCTATCGGAACAAGGTGGCAGCGTCCTACACGTCGCGGCCGGCACCGTCCATCGGGGACCTCGTTGCACGAGGCAGGGCCCATCGGTAATCTCCCGGCGGTCTAGATGCGTGAACCCACGTTCTCCCGATCCCGACGCCGCGCGCGCCAGCGTCGGCTGCTGCGCACGCTCGGCAGCCTGGTCGTCCTGATCGCGATCACCGCGGTGGCCGTCAGCCTGCTCGGGGGAGAGGAAGCCCCGGAGGAGGAGCCGCCGACGCCCAAGGTGGCCTTCGCGGGGGCGTTCACGGGGTACGGCGAGAAGGGGCCGTCGAAGGAGCGGGTGGATGCCGAGGGGGCGGCGATCGTCGCGCTGCTCGACCAGTGGTACCAGACCGCGTTCGTCGAGGTCGAGGGGTTCGGCGACGGGACCTTCCCCCAGGTCGCCGCGCTGTTCGCCGAGAGTGCGCGCGCCTCGTTCACCGAGGACGTGGCCGCGTTGACCATCGGGCCTGCCGCGCTCGAGGTCTCGCGCGTCGAGCCGGAGGATGCGACCGCCACGATCTCGATCTATTTCGAGGACGGCGTCGATCCCACCTACGCGACCGCCCAGGTCGCGTTCGCCGCGACCGCAGCCATGAAAGACGAGGCGGCGTTCCCCCTGAGCATCGCGCAGGAGGTCACCCTGTTCCTCGAGCACACCGGCGAGGGCTGGCTGGTCGGCACCTGGTACGACGTGACCCAGCGCCAGGACTCGATCGTAGCCACGGCCTCGCCGAGTCCTACGGGAGGGGCCTCGTGAGCGCGCGCCGGAGGCTGATGCTGTTCCCGGTCGGCGGGCTGATCGGCGCCTTGCTCTGGACAACCATGGGCTCGTTTTCGAGCGCGTCCGGCCAGGAGGCGCCCATCGTGATCGAGCGCGTCACCGAGGGAGATCTGCGGCCGAGCTTCGACCAGCCGATCTTCATCCTGGTGTTCGGCGGCGACGCGCGCACGGGCAACCCCGAGCAAGTGCGAACGGACTCGGTTCATATCGTCGGCATCAACCCCGAGCAGAGGAAGGCGACCGTGGTTGGTATCCCACGCGACGCCTACGTCGACATCCCCGGACACCGGCAGGACAAGATCGCGCATGCGCAGTACTTCACCGGCCACGACGGCGCGGTGGCCACCGTCGAGCGGCTGTCGGGGTGCGACTTCCAGTACCGGATGCTCACGAGCTTCCAGGGGTTCGCAGGGATCGGCTACCGCGCGGGCACCGGCCGGGGCGGCATCATCAACGACATCGGCGGGGTGACACTCAACGTGCCCGAACCCGGCCTCACCGACACGGCCGCGCTGGGCAAGACCCTCGATCCGATCCCGCCGGGCGAGCAGCTGCTCGACGGCCCGCAGGCGCTGGCGTGGGCGCGCTCGCGCAAGGACCCCAACCTGCGACCGCAGGGCGACTTCGACCGGTCGCGGGCGCAAGGGACGCTGATGGTCGCGATGCTGGCCGAACTGCGGCGAGACTTCGCCGACGATCCGGGCACCGCGCTGCGCAACCTCGTGGCCATCCGCCGGTACGTGAAGATGAACATCCCACTCGGCGAGGCGCTCGAGCTTGGCCTGATGACGCTCGAGATCGCTCCCGAGGACGTCACCAACATCGTCGTGGACGGTGAGATCGGCTCCGCCGGCGGGGCGAGCATCGTTCGCATCACCCAACAGGGCTTGAACCAGCTCGCCGACGTCTGCACCGACGGCGTCCTGGATAACGCCTAGGACTCAGGTGCGTCACTCGATGGACGCCCGGCCCGGCTTGGTGAGCGCGCGCTTCACGCCCGCGACAAGGCCCCGCCGCGTCGCGGGGTTCTTGATCACGAGGAACCCGAACATCAGAAGGTACACGGCCGAGAAGCCGTAGCGGACCTCGGTCTGGGGGAATCCGAGCTGGGCGCTGAACAGCACCAGCAGCATGATCGCTTCGCCTCGCGAGATCGTCAGGTTCGCCAGCACGGCCGCCGCGAACAGCGACTGCGCCGCCGTCAGCAATACCTCCTCGACCTGCCGGCCCCCGAGATGCAGCGGATGCGTCCAGGATCCGCCGCCGCCGGCGCCGTAGGAGATCGCGTAGAAGAGCGGCAGCGTCCCGACCAGCAGCGTCCACTGGTTGACCTTGGACGACACCAGTGCGCCGAGCCCCTGCGCCGGCTTCGCGCGCAGCACGAACAGGATCGCGATGATCATCTCCGGCGCCTCGGACGCCAGCGGTGCCAGCCACTGCACGAGCAGGAACGGCGAGATGCCGAACTCCTCGCCGATGTGGACCAGGCCCTCCGCGAACGGCTCCGCTGCGATGAGGATCCCCAGGGCTGCGAACACGAACAGGCCGATCGTTACCGCGCGCCGCTTCGCGACCGGCAGCGCCGCGATCACCACCGGCGGGCCGACCAGCTCGGGATGCTCCTGCTCCTCGGCCGCCGCGTGCCAGACGTAGAGGCCGAACAGCGTCACCAGCACCACCATGTCCAGCAGGTTCGCCTGCTGGCGGATCACGATCGTGACCGCCCAGGCCGTGCCCAGGAACAGGAAGCCGAGGTCTGTGCGCCGCGACTCGGGAAGACTGATGCCCTTCTGTCTCGTGCGCCACCACCACACCAGCACCACGACCGCCCAACCGATCCCGATCAGCAGCCGGTTCGCGCCGGTCATGTTCGCGATCGCTAGCTGGCGCGAGCAGTCCTCGCTCAGCACGCACGGGTCCGGCATCCCGCCGGCAGCCGCGGCCGCATCGGCCGCGCCCGCCTTCCAGGCGAAGACCAGGTCGACCGCGTACTCGGGCAGGACCGCGATGAACGCCAGGAACGCGATCGCCAGACCCTGCGATATGTCGAGCTGGGCGACCTCCGCGCCCCATGCGAGCAGGAACGCCGCGCCGAGGATGCCGAGGCCGAACAGCAGGGTCTCCACGCCCACGGCCACGTGGAACACCCCGAAGCGCATCAGGAACGCCGGCAGGGTCAGGGCGGCCGCGATCCCGATCGCGCCCCATCCCTTCTGCCCGCGGTCAGTCGTCAGGTCGTCCGACACGGCGCGAACGTTACCAGAGGGATCGGCAGACCCAACGCCGTCGTCACCGGCGCGCGCTAGCATCGCCGCCGTGGACGCCGACCGTGTGCTGCGTGCTCTCGCATCCGGCGAGCACGAGGGTTGCATCGTGCACCTCCAACGGCTGCCGGAGCGCGCGCCTCGTCATGGGGCGATCGAGCTGCCGCCCGAGCTAACCGTCCGCCTGAAACGGCTCGGGATCGAGGCCCTGTGGTCGCACCAGGCCGAGGGGCTCGCGCTCGCGCGCGCCGGCCGCAACGTGGCCGTGTCCACGGGTACGGCCAGCGGCAAGAGCCTCGTCTATCAGCTGGCCACGTTCGAGCAGCTGCTCGCCAACCCGAACGCCACGGCGATCTACCTGTACCCGACCAAGGCACTCGCGCAGGATCAGCTGCGGCACCTGCGGGCGTTCGCATTCCCCGCCGCGCGCGCGGCTGCCTACGACGGCGATACGCCGAGTTCCGAGCGAGCGTGGGTGCGCCGAAGCGCGAACGTCGTGATCACCAATCCCGACATGCTGCACGTCGGCGTGCTGCCCCAGCACGAAAGGTGGGCCGGCTTCCTGCGGAACCTCTCGGTCGTCGTGATCGACGAGATGCACGTGTTCCGCGGCGTCTTCGGCTCCCACGTGGCGAACATCATCCGCCGCCTGCGCCGTGTGGCGCGCCGATACGGCGCGGATCCGCTGTTCGTCGCCGCGTCCGCGACGATCGGCAACCCCGCCGAGCTCGGCGAGCGGCTCACCGGCCTCCCGTTCGAAGCCGTGACCGACGATGGATCTCCGCGAGGCGAGAAGCTGTTCGCGCTGTGGAACCCGCCCTTCATCACCGATGGCGACGGCGAGCAGCTCGACATCCGGCATAGCGCGACCTCGCAGGCCGCCGCGCTGCTCGCCGGGCTCGCGCGCCACGAGGTGCGCACCATCGCGTTCGCGCGTAGCCGCAAGGGCGCAGAGCTGGTGGCGGCGCACGCCCGCGATGTGCTCGCCGATGAACGTGGGGACCTGGCCGCGCGCATCGCCGCCTACCGAGCGGGCTACCTGCCCGAGGAGCGGCGCGCGCTAGAGCACGACCTGGTCGACGGGACGCTGATGGGCGTCGCGGCGACGACGGCGCTCGAGCTTGGCATCGATATCGGCGGCCTGGATGCGTGCGTGCTGGCCGGCTATCCGGGTAGCGTCGCGGGCACCTGGCAGCAGGCCGGACGTGCCGGGCGCGCGCAGCGGAGTTCGCTCGCGGTGCTGATCGCCCAGGACGATCCCCTGGACCAGTACATCGTTACCCACCCGGACGAGATCTTCGGCAAACCGCACGAGGCCGCGATCGTGGACCACGCGAACCCGGCGATCCTGGACGGTCATCTCGGGTGCGCGGCCTACGAGATCCCGCTGACCGAGCAGGACGCCACGATCTTCGGGCCGTCCTTCGGCGACGGGGTCCAGCGCCTGGTCGAGCAGGGCGGGTTGCGTTCGCGCGGCGAGCGCTGGGCGTGGGCCGGCCGGCGCGCGCCGGCGGCCGAGCTGGATATCCGATCGGTCGGCGGGACCGTGCAGATCGTCGAGCATGACACCGGGCGGCTGCTCGGGACGACGGACGCGTCGCGGGCGCCGGCGACCGTGCATCCGGGCGCGGTGTACTTGCATCAGGGCGAGCAGTTCGAGGTGCTCGCCCTGGATGGGGATCGAGGCGTCGCGCTGGTCCGGCATTCAGATGCGATGCACTACACGCAGGCGCGCGACGTCACCGACATCCGGATCGCCGGCATCGAGCAGCGCGCCCGCGCCGGCCGTGTCGAGCTGTTCTACGGCGACGTCGAGGTCTCGAATCAGGTGGTCGGATTCGTGCGCAAGCGCCTGTACACCAACGCGACCATCGACGAGGTCGGCCTGGAGATGCCGGTGCAGACACTCGCGACCAAGGCCGTCTGGTACACGGTTCCCGAGCAGCTGCTGCGCGAGGCTCGCCTCGAGCCTGCCGACGTCCCCGGCGCAGCGCACGCCGCCGAGCATGCGGCCATCGGCTTGATGCCGCTGCGGGCGATGTGCGATCGATGGGACATCGGCGGGGTCTCGACGGCCGAGCACATCGACACCGGCCTGTGCACCGTATTCATCTACGACGGCTACCCGGGTGGGGCGGGGTTCGCTGCTCGCGCGTTCGCGTCGGGCGCCGAGCACCTGCGCGCCACCATGGGTGCGATCGCGGCATGCCGCTGCGAGTCGGGCTGCCCATCGTGTGTCCAGTCGCCCAAGTGCGGGAACGGGAACGAGCCGCTGGACAAGTGGGGTGCGGTGCGGTTGCTCGGGTCGATCCTCGGCGAGGCCGTCAGCGTGCCGGCCGCTTCCGCTCCGCCATCCGCTCGAGGAGCATGATCACATCCGCTTCCTGTTCGGCGGGCGGTTCGTCCACTCCGGCAAGCTCGGCGATGTCACGCACTGAGAATAGCGCCATGCAGTGTTTGCAGATGACGTAGTCGGTGGTGCGCCGGAACTGGACCTCGGTGTCTGAGTCCACCGGCGTGACACCTCGTTCGGTGACCCGTTTCACCAGCAGGGCACCGCACGTGGGGCAGTCGATCTGCTCTTTCATACCCAAGAGAATCGACCGCTCTGACGCGCAACCTAAGCTCCGGATGAGCCGGAACCGGACGAAATGGGTGGGCTACCGCTCGGTGAGCAAGCGGGCGAGATGTCCCGCGATGAGAAGTACCAGCAAGCCCGCCGCGATCGACACCAAGAGCTGTCGGAGCAGCTCTTCGTCGCCCCCGAACCCGCCCGGGCTGGCAAGCTCATCCTCCCCGTCCTGCTCGAAGCCCTCGAAACCGCCGCCGCTATCGGCGCTCCCATCCCCGGTCCCGTCGCCGGGAAGCAGGCTGCCGAAGCCGCCGCGCTGCTCGTAGGGGAGCTGCTCGTCGTAGGTGCCCGTGAAGAATTCGCTCGGGTCGGTGCGGCCGCTCAGCACGCTGGACCCGCCACG
>Ga0214471_10005137_pt1 | contig 10115 bp, 8 predicted proteins | sample RVTome_5_FD_207665 | JGI IMG/M metagenome (GOLD analysis project Ga0214471, IMG submission 207665) | Soil microbial communities from uranium-contaminated site in the Upper Colorado River Basin, Wyoming, United States - RVT142D155 | ecosystem: Environmental > Terrestrial > Soil > Contaminated >... | reverse complement strand
TAGAACTGAGCGAGCGGAATATTGTTTACCTTGTCCCAGTGCCGGCCGCGATCCCAGGAGACGTAGAGACCGCCGTCGCCGCCGAGCACGAGGTGATGGGAGTTCTTCGGATCGATCCAGAGGGTGTGATGGTCTCCGTGGACGCCCACGTCGTACGTCGGCGTCATCTCCTCGTTCTCGACGAAAGTGATCCCCCCGTCGTCGGAATAGAAGAACTCGGAACCAAGAACGTAGATCCGCTCGGCGTCGGTCGGATCGACGAAGATGTGGCTGTAGTACATCGGCCGCGGGTTCAAGCTCGCGACCTTCGCCCAGCTCTCGCCGCGATCGGTCGAGCGATAGACGCCTCCCTCGGTCTTGTGCTCGAGGATGGCGTAAACGATTCGCGGGTCGCCGCGGAACAAATCGACCCCTATGCGTCCGAGGGGTCCTTTCGGAAGGCCGTTCTCGAGCCTCTTCCAGACTTCGCCGCCGTCCGTCGTCTTGTAGAGTCCGCCGCCCATACCGCCGCCCGAGAAACCCCAGGGCGCTCGCCTCCGCTGATAGAGCGCGGCGTAGAGTACGTTGGGGTTCTTTGGGTCCATGATCAGATCGACGGCGCCGGTGTCTTCGTTCACGAAGAGCACCTTCTCCCAGGTCTTTCCCGAATCCCGGGTCCGGAAGACGCCTCGCTCGTCGCCCGCGGCCCAGAGCGACCCGAGTGCGGCGACGTAGACCAGGCCGGGGTCGCGCGGATGCACCACGACCTGGCCGATGTGACCCGTGCGCTCGAGACCCACGTGCTGGAACGTGGCGCCGCCGTCCTCCGACTTGTAGACGCCATAGCCGAAGCTCGAGCTCTGACGGTTGTTCGGCTCGCCGGTCCCGACCCAGACGATCTCGGGATCCGAGGGTGCGACGGCGACGTCGCCGATCGACGAGGTTTCGTGTCCGTCGAAGATCGACTGCCAGGTCGTCCCCATGTTGACGCTCTTCCAGACGCCGCCGGAGGCCGCTCCGATGTAGAGGACCCAGGGCCGGTCTTCCTGGGCAACGACCACGTCGATCCGGCCACCCATCACCGTGGGCCCGATCGAACGGAGACGGAGATCGTCGAATTTCTCGATCGAGTGCGGATCCTCCGTGGCTCCCGGCATCGGAGCGGCGTGAAGGAAAGCGACGGCGACGGCGATTCTCAGAAGAGGATTCATGAAAAAAGATCCTTGACCTCGCCCGGTGAGTTGTCCTATGTTCGCGGGACAGCCAAAAGGCGATCGTAGCTTGGCCACGGCTGAAAGCGGTGCCACTCACTGTGTGGTGAGGACGGCATTGGGGGGGAGCCGTGCGCCAGGATCCCTTCTATGTGTTGGGAAACAGCCGTCCTCACCGCATCACCTTAGATCGGATTCGCATCCGTTGCTAGGATGCTGGTGTAAGAAAAGGGGATAAGGAGACGGGAGGAGATAGGGAGACAAGAAAATAGAAAAACAAGAAGTTAAGGCAAGTTTCATCTCCCCATCTCCTCCATCCCCACATCCCCCTTTTTACACTCCTAGCGCCAGGCCGTGCCGCTTGAGCTTGCGATAAAGGCCCTGCCGGGAAATGCCCAGAGAGCGCGCGGCGTGGGTCCGATTCCCCCCGGAGCGCGCGAGAGCGTCGGCGAGGAGCCCTTTTTCGAAGGCTTCGGAAACCGACCGCAGGCAGCCGCGACCCGGGCGGCGCGTTCCGAAGGACAGGTGTTTGGTGTCGATCGATGCCGAGCCGAGGGCACGGACGAGGGCCTGGGTGAGCTCGTTTTCGAGCTGCCGGACGTTCCCCGGCCAGTGATGCGAGGCGAGCGCTCTCTCAGCTTCGTGAGTCAAGTGCTTCGACTCGACGCCGAGTCGGCTCGAACGAGCTTCGAGGAAGTAACGGGCCAGGGGAAGGATGTCCTCGGGTCGCTCCCGGAGGGCCGGCAGATGAATTCGGGCGACGCTCAGGCGGAAGAGAAGGTCGTGGCGGAATCGACCGGCAGCCACTTCCGCCTCGAGCTCCTTGTGCGTCGCCGTGACGAGCCGGAAATCCGACCGCCTGGAAGAGACCTCCCCCACCCGCCGGTACTCGCGCTCCTGGAGGGCGCGCAAAAGGACGCTTTGCGCCCTCGGACTCAGGTCTCCGACCTCGTCGAGGAAAAGCGTGCCCGCGTCGGCCTCCTCCAGAAGGCCTTTGCGGGGGAACTGGGCGCCGGTGAAGGCCCCGCGGGCGTGCCCGAAGAGCTCGGATTCCAGGAGCGTATCGGGGATCGCTGCCGCGTTGACCGCGACGAACGGCCGGCTCGCGCGCGGGCTCTTCCGGTGGATCCAACGGGCCACCAGCTCCTTCCCCGTCCCGCTCTCTCCGCCGATCAAGACCGGAACATCGCTGAAAGGAGCGAGAGCCTCGGCCTGATCGAGCACCTGGCGCATCTTGCCGCTCTCAACCACGATTCTCTCGGATTGCATCTTCGTCCCCCTTCCCTACCCAGTGGTCTAAGACGACGTTCGGAGGAGGAAACCTCCCGCCCGGCTCGATGCTCAGAGGGACAAGATTTCGGCAGGAGACTTGAGGAGGAAGTCGGCCGAGGCACGGGTGAGCTCCTCGCGGGCGAAGGGACCCCAGAGGACTCCGGCGGTGGTGACGCCCGCTTCCCTTCCGGCGGCGATGTCGTGAGGAGAGTCGCCGATGAAAACGGTGTCTCCCGCATCGACCCCGAGCCTCTCGAGAGCGGCGAAGACCGGCTCGGGATGGGGTTTGGGGCGGCTCACCTCGTCGGCGGAGACGATCGTGTGGAAGAACTCCATGAGGCCGGTTGCGACCAGCCCTCTCTCGGCCCCGGTGCGAAGCTTGCTGGTGACGACCCCGAGCCTGGCGCCCCTGCCCGCGAGCGCAGCGACCACGTCGACCACATCGGGGTAGGCCTTCACGCTATCTTCGTGGTGCGCGAAATGGTACTCCCGATAGGTCGCGACCATGGCCTCGATGAGGTCCGGATCCTCCGAGACCGCCGAGAGCTGCTGGCGAAGGGGCGTTCCCAACCCCTCGCGCCACACCGAGTCCGGCGGCGATATCGAGAGGTGGCGCTCGGCCGTGTGGCGATAGGCGCGGAAAATCAGATCGATGGAGTCGATGAGCGTCCCGTCGAGATCGAAGAGGTAGGCGCTGAATCCTCCCGTCCGCACTACTGTCGCGGCTCCGCGCCAAACTTTGCGGTCAACCGAGCCACGATCTTCTCCCGCGCTTTCTTCACGTCGGCGTCGGTCAACGTGCGGTCGGGCGCCAGATAGGCGATTGAGAGCGCGAGTGACTTCTTACCCGCGGGGATGGGCTCACCCTGATACTCGTCGAAGACCGAAGCGGAGCTCGCGAGCGGATGGGCCAAGATCTCCTCGACCAGCGACGACGCGGCCGTGTCGCGGGATACGATGACCGAGAGGTCCTCGACCACCGCGGGGAACTTCGCGAGAGCGCGGTAGTGCGGCACCGGCTTCACGTGCGGAAGGAGGTCCTCGAGACGGATCTCGAAGAGATAGACGTCATCCGCGAGTCCGAACGTCTCCGCGGTCTTGGGGTGGACCTGCCCGAGGACGCCCACCGAGTCCGCTCCGACGCGGAGCTCCGCGGATCGCCCGCCGAGAAGGCCGTACTCTTCCGACGCCGCGTAGGACACCTCGACGCCGGAGCGATCGAAGATCTGCTGCACGTACGCCTTGGCGTCGAAGAAATCCGCGCTCTCCGCCGTCGGGTTCCCCCAGCGGTCGAGACGCGGCCCGCTGACGGCGCCGACGATTCGCTCCGGTTCGTCGGGAAGGGCGCTCCCCGTAGGAAGGTAGACACGCGCCGCTTCGAAGATTGCGACCCTCGTCCTTCCGAGGCGGAGATTTCTCGCGACCACGTCGAGGACCGAGGCCCGAAGCGACGTCCGGAGTCTTTCCTGTCCCACGTTCAGCGGGTTCACCACCGCGAGCGGCGGGGAGCGCTCGAGAGACTCGCGGGCCACGACTCTCGAAAGAACGTCGAGGCTCGTCAGCGGATAGGTAATGACTTCCTGCATGCCGGCATCGACCAGCCAGTCCTTCAGCCGCTCGCGAAGCTCGCGGAGAGGCTGGACGACCCGCGGGGGGACGCGGCCGGCGAGAGGCTCGACCGGGATCCGGTCGTATCCGATCATCCGCGCGACTTCCTCGACGACGTCGTCGGGGATCTGGACGTCTCGTCTCCAGTAGGGAACGCGGACGAAAAAGCGGTCGGGCTCCGCCTTCACCTCGAAACCCAGGGCCACGAGCGATTCGACGATCGTCGTTTCTGGAGGGTCGATGCCCAGGACCTGGGGCAAACGCTTTCGCGGAAGCGTCACCGTCACAGGAGAGGACTTCACGGGATAGACGTCCACCAGCCCCTCGGCGGCGACTCCTCCCGCGTGCTCCACCAGGAGCTTCGTCGCCCGTCGCGACGCGACAGGAGCGAGCTCGGGAGCGACACCCCAGGCAAAGCGCCTCGAGGCTTCGCTCGGAAGCTTCAACCCGGCCGCGGTCCTCCGGATGCTCACCGGGTTGAAGTTCGCGACCTCGAGAAGCACGTTCCGGGTCTTCTCGGTGACTTCCGTCGCGAGGCCGCCCATCACTCCCGCGACCGCGATTGGCCCCGACGGATCGGTGATGAGGAGCTCCCCTCTCTCGAAGCACCGCTGCCTCCCGTCGAGGGTCACCAGGGTCTCGTGGGGCCTGGCACGGCGGACGATGATGCGATGGTCAGTAATCGTGTCGTAGTCGAACGCGTGGATCGGCTGGCCGAGCTCCAGCATCACGTAGTTCGTGATGTCGACGACGTTATTGATCGGGCGCATGCCCGCCGAGAGGAGCCGCTCCTGCATCCACGAGGGTGAGGGTACGATCTCGATTCCTTCGACGAGCGCGAGCGTGAACCGCGGGCAGAGGTCGGGGTCCGCGATCTCTGCTCCCGCTCTCCCTTCGATCGCGGCGCCCCTCGCGTCCACCGTCGAATCGGGCTCGCGCACCGACGTCCCCGTCAGCGCCGCGATGTCCCGGGCCACGCCCAGGATCGAGAGCCCATCCGCCCGGTTGGGCTTCATGTCGATCACCAGCACCGTGTCGCCGAGGATCTCCGCGAGGGGCCGGCCGACGGGAGCGTCCGCCGCGAGCACCAGGATGCCCTCGTGCTCGTCGGAGAGGCCGAGCTCGCGCTCGGAGCAGACCATTCCTTCCGAAGCCACTCCGCGGATCTTCGCCTTCTTCAGCTTTCGGGACTCACCCGTCGAGGCGTCGATGAGGCTCGCGCCGAGACTGGCGTAGGCGATCTTCTGTCCCTTGGCCACGTTCGGGGCTCCGCACACCACCTCGTAGCGGGAGGCCCCGTCTCCCACCGTGACCAACCGAAGCCGATCGGCGTCGGGATGAGGCCGGACCTCGAGCACTTCCCCGACCACCACGTTCTCCCAGTCGGAGCCGGTGCGCTCGATGCCGGTGACCTCGAGCCCCGCCATCGTCAGCCGGTGGGCGACTTCCTTCAGCGGGATCGAGGCGTCCACATACTCCCGGAGCCATTTCAGAGGTACGCGCATTTCAGAACTGTTTCAGAAACCGAAGATCGTTCTCGTAGTAGTGGCGGATATCGTCGACCCCGCGGCGCAGCATGTCGGCGCGCTCGATCCCGAGCCCGGCGGCGAAGCCGGTGTATATCTCCGGGTCGTAGCCCATGTTCGCCAGGATCTCGGGATGGACCATCCCCGCTCCCAGGATTTCGATCCATCCCTCTTTCTTGCAGGTGCGACAGCCCGAACCTCCGCAGAGGAAGCAGTCGATCGCCATGTCGACCCCGGGCTCGACGAACCGGAAGAAGTCGCATCGAAAACGAATCTTCCGGTCCTGACCGAAAATCCGCTTCGCGAATTCGAAGAGCGTGCCCTTGAGGTGTGCGAGGGTGAGCCCCTCGTCCACTGCCAGCACCTCCACTTGGGAGCTCATCCACTCGTGGGTCGGATCCGTCGCCTCGTTGCGATAGATCCGACCGGGGCAGACGATCCGGATCGGAGGGCGGTTTTTCTCCATGAAGCGAATCTGGTTCGGGGACGTGTGGGTGCGAAGGACGAGGCGCCGGTGGCCTTCGCCTGGATGATCGACGTAGAACGTATCCATGAGCTCCCGGGCCGGGTGGTCGTCGGGGATCCGTAGAGCCTCGAAATTGTAGTAGTCGAGCTCCACCTCAGGTCCCTCGATGACCGAGAACCCCTGGGCGACGAAGGCGTCGACGATATCGCGCTGCGTCTGAGAAATCGGATGGAGCCTTCCGGAGGAGAGCGGGCGCGACGGAAGGGTGACGTCGATCCGGCCGAGGGTCTGCGCCTTCCGGATCTTCGCCTCTCTGAGCTCCACCTCTTTCGCGCGATAGGCCTCCTCGAGCTCCGACTTTAGGGCGTTCGCGGCCTGCCCCGCCTTCCGGCGCAGGTCGGAGTCGAGCTCGCCGAGAGACCGCAGGACGGAGACGGTCTCGCTCTTCCGGCCCAGGAACTCGATCCTCCAGTCCTCGAGCGCGCGCTCGTCCTCAACGCGAGCGAGAGAGTCCCGGGCACGCATGCGGGTCGTGTCGATCTTTTGGAGAACAGCCATGAAACCCGTGAGTTTATCTCGAAACCTTCGCGATCCGCACTTGCATTCTCGCAATCGAGCGATTACAAGACTCTCCCATGAGGTTTCTAGTTTCAGCGTTATTTCTAAGCTTCACGGCGAGCGCCGCGTTCGCGCAAGTCAAGGTCTACATCTCCGCCGACATGGAAGGGATCGGAGGTGTCGTGAGCGGAGAGCAACTCGGAACGTCCGGCTTCGAGTACCAAAGGTTCCGGGAGTTCATGACCGAGGAAGTCCTCGCCGCGATCCGCGGAGCCCGTTCGGGAGGAGCGATGGAGATCCTGGTCAGCGACTCACACGGAAACGGCCAGAACCTCCTCATCGAGAAGCTTCCCGACGACGTCCAGGTCGTCCGCTCCTGGCCTCGCCCCTTGGGAATGATGGAGGGAATCGACGAGACTTTCGACTGCGCCCTCTTCATCGGCTACCACGCCTCGACTTCCAACCCCGCGGGAGTGCGCGCCCATACGTTCTCGAGCGCCACCCTGACCGAGGTCCGACTCAACTCGGTGTCGGTTGCGGAAGCGGGCTTCAACGCGGCCGTCGCCGGCCATTTTGGGGTGCCCATCGCGATGATCTCCGGAGACGACGCAATCGTGGCCGAAGCAAAGCGCTACATCGGAGAGCTCGAAGGCGCGGTGGTGAAACACGCCCTGAGCTTCCACTCCGCGCGGACCCTCACGCCTCGAGCTTCTCAACAGCTCATCGAGGAGACGGCGCGGCGGGCCGTCGAGCGGCGGGCGTCGTTTCGTCCGTTTCGGCTCGAGGGCGACGTCACTCTGGACGTGAGCTTCAAGAACTACCGCCAGGCGGAGATGCTCGCCTATCTCCCGATCGTCGAAAGGACGGACTCCCACAGCATTCGTTACGTGGGGAAGGACATGGTCGCGGTATCTAAATTTGTCCAGTTCATGGATGGCTACGAGACGGCACTAACGCCGTGATGCGAGCGGAGCGAGCCGAGCGAGGAGCGAGGGGAGCGAGCGAGCCGAGGAGGCGAGCGAGCACTGATGGTGTCCAGTTCATGGACGGATACGAGACGGGGCTCACGCCGTGAGCCTCATGCCCACCGCCGGTTACTCCGGAACTCCGCTTCCGCAGAAACTCGGGATTCGCGAGGGCCACCGCGTGGCGCTCGACCATTCACCGTCGGGATTCGCGGAGACTCTGGGTGAGCTTCCGGAAGGTGTCCGCCTCGTTCCCTCGAGCCGGGGCGGCGATTTCGACGTGATCCTTCTCTTCGTCAGGGATCTCAAAGCCCTGGAGGCGAAGCTCGGTCCCGCGATCGCCAAGATGGCCCCCGCGACCGCGCTCTGGATCTGCTGGCCGAAGAAGACGTCGCCTCTCGCCACGGACGTCGACGAGAACAAGGTGCGCGAGCGCGGTCTCGCCGCGGGCATCGTCGATATCAAGGTCTGCGCCCTCGACCAGAATTGGTCCGGGCACAAGTTCGTGTTTCGACTGAAGGATCGGCCCGCCCTCGAGAAAAAGAAAGCGAGCAAGAAGAAATGAGATTCCCGTTTGCGCTTCCCGCCCTTCTCTTCGGGCTCTTTGCCCCATCGGCTCTCGCGCAGGAACCCCCGGAGGTGCCGTCGTGGAAATGGACGGAAGACCAGTGGCGGGGCGCCGTCGAGCGCGTCCGCGCGGGAAAGAGCCTTCAACCCCGGGAGTGGCCCGATGGGGCGCGGGTCGCGGTCGCGCTCTCCTTCGACTTCGACAACGAGACCCCGTCCCTCCGGGACAACCAGACGTCCCCATCCCTGATGTCGAACGGCCAGTACGGCGCGCGCGCCGGTCTCCCTCGGGTGCTCTCTCTTCTCGACGACTACGACGTACCCGCTAGCTTTTTCATTCCCGCGGTAAGCGCGCTCCTGTACCCCGAGGAGGTGAAAAAGATCGTCGTCGCTGGGCACGAGATCGGAGTCCACGGGTGGATCCACGAGCGCAATTCCGGGCTCGAAAAACGGGACGAAAAAGAGCTTCTGGAAAGAGCGATCGAAACGCTGACGAAGCTCACGGGGAAGAAGCCGTCGGGGATCCGCACTCCCTCGTGGGACTACAGTCCCCATACGCTCGAGATCCTCTCGGAGCTGGGGTTTTTGTACGACAGCAGCCTGATGGCCGACGACAGCCCGTACGAGCTCGTCGCCTCCGGGAGACCCACCGGAATCGTCGAGCTTCCCGTCGAGTGGATCCTGGACGATGCCCCCTACTTCAACATGAGCCGCTTCGGGAACTTGCGCCCTCACACCACCCCGGACGAGGTCTACACCATCTGGAGGGCCGAGTTCGACCGGGCCTACGAGGAAGGGGGACTGTTCCTCCTCACGAACCATCCCCACATCATCGGGCATCGCTCGCGCATCGCGATGCTCGAGAGGCTCCTGCAGCACATCCGCAGACATCCCGGCGTCTGGTTCGCGACCCATGAACAAGTGGCGAGGTATGTGAAAGAGGTGAGCTAGGCGGGGAAAAGGATCAGCCCAGATCCTTGAGCCGGTCTTCGAGCTCGTCGGCCATCCCGTCGTGGTGGTGGGTACGGGCGGCCTGGATTCCCTGCCGGAGAGTCCAGCGGGCTTCGCTCGACTTTCCGAGGCGCACGTAGGCGTCGGCGAGAATCCGGTACGCCGCCCCCTCGTCCTGCTTGTCCTTGAGGTAGGCCTCCATCTGATCCACGGCCTCCTCGTATTCACCCTTTTTGTACAGCTCGGTCGCGAGCATGTAGCGGGTCATCGACTCCCGCGGGTCCTTCGCGAGAAGGTCTCGAAGCGCCTGGATCCGATCGGTCATCGTGTCAACTCTCCGTTGGCTTCATGAAGGCTAGCACGGTTCGGGCCACGTCGTCCTCGATTTCTCGCGCCGTCTTCCCGCTCGACTTCGGAGCCTTGAAACCGTGGTCGGCTTTCTCGAGGAGGTGGAGCGAAGCTCCGAGGTCGCGAACCAAAGGCTCCAGGAGATCGAGCTCGGCGAAGGCGTCCGCGGTGCCGCTCACGAAGAGCATCGGCACGCGGATGTTGGGAAGGTGGTCCTTCCTCAACTGATCGCGTTTGCCCGGTGAGTGAAGCGGGTAGGCGAGGAAGAAGATTCCGTCGCAAGGGTAGCCTTCGGCGACTAGGTAGGAAGCCATGCGGCCGCCCATCGACCTTCCTCCGAGAAAGAGCCTCGAGGGCGAAAGCTCGCGCTTCACCCAGTCGGCGACGGACCGCCAGCAAGCGATGAGCTGCGGCTTTTGATCGGGGCTCTTCTTGCCTTTTTCGGAGTAGAGGAAGTTGAAGCGCACGGCGGCGACGCCCGACGAGGCCAGTCGTTTCTGGAGGCCCTCCAGGGACGGGGTGTCCATGTTGCCCCCGGCACCGTGGGCGATGACCGCGGCGGGCGTCGCTCCGCGGAGGCCGCCGGAGGCGACCGAAACCGAGACCTCTCCGAGGCTCTTTCCATCCTCGGCGGTGACGGGAATTTTGCTCAGAGAATTCTCTT
>Ga0214471_10005136_pt1 | contig 10115 bp, 10 predicted proteins | sample RVTome_5_FD_207665 | JGI IMG/M metagenome (GOLD analysis project Ga0214471, IMG submission 207665) | Soil microbial communities from uranium-contaminated site in the Upper Colorado River Basin, Wyoming, United States - RVT142D155 | ecosystem: Environmental > Terrestrial > Soil > Contaminated >... | reverse complement strand
CGCTGCCGGAAGATCCCAACCTCTTCGTGCACGTCTACAACCCGCCCCTGCGCCTCATCATCGTCGGCGCCGTGCACATCTCGCAGGCCCTGGTGCCCATCGCGCAGATCGCCGGCTACGAAGTCGTCGTCATCGACCCGCGCAAGGCCTGGGCGAACGAGGAGCGCTTCCCCGGCGTGCGGCTGGTCGACGACTGGCCGGACGAGGCGATGACGGCGCTGGCGCCCGACCATCGCAGCGCCGTCGTGGTGCTCACCCACGACCCGAAGCTCGATGATCCCGCGCTGCGCGTCGCCCTGCACGCGCCCGCCTTCTACGTCGGCGCGCTGGGCAGCCGCAAGACGCACGCCAAGCGCCTGGCGCGGCTCAGCGACGAGGGCCTGAACGCCGACGACCTCGCGCGCATCCATGCGCCCATCGGGCTTGCCATCGGCGCCCGCAGCCCGGCCGAGATCGCCGTCGCGATCCTGGCCGAGATCACCCAGGTGCTGCACCGCGTGCCGCCTTTGGTGAAACAGGCGGCGCCCGAGGCCGCCCCCCAGGAGGCAGTCGGGTGATCTTTGGCCGCACCGCGGTCGGCGAGGCCGAAGGCTGCATCCTCGCGCACTCGCTGCGCGGCGCCGGCTTCGCCTTCAAGAAAGGACGCCGGCTCTCGGCCGCCGACGTCGCCGCGCTGGCGGCGGCCGGCATCGCCGAGGTGGTCGCCGCGCGCCTGGAGGCGGACGACGTGCACGAGGACGCCGCCGCGAGCGAGCTGGCGGCGGCGCTCTGCGGCGCGGGCCTCACCGCCAGCGCCAGCTTCACCGGGCGCTGCAACCTCATGGTCGCTGCACGCGGCGTGCTGGTCGCCGACCGCGCCCGCATCGACGCCGTGAACCTGGTCGACGAGGCGATCACGCTGGCCACCCTGGCGCCCTTCGACCTCGTCGAGCCGCACCAGATGGCGGCCACCATCAAGGTGATCCCCTTCGCGGTGCCGCGCCGCGTGCTCGACGCCTGCCTCGCCGTCGCCCGCAACGGCCCGCCGCTGCTCAGCGTCGCGCCGCTCAAGCCGCGCAGCGTCGGCCTGGTGCAGACCTCGCTGCCCGGCATGAAGCCGAGCATCCTCGACAAGACCCGCGCGGTGATGGACCGGCGCCTTGCCAGCCTCGATTGCCCGCCCGCGAGCGAGCGGCGCTGCGCCCACGACAGCGCCGCGGTAGCCGGTGCCCTGCGGGAGCTGGCGGAGGCCGGCTGCGACATACTGCTGATGTCCGGCGCCTCGGCCATCGTCGACCGCCGCGACGTGCTGCCGGCTGCGCTGGAGGCGGCCGGCGGCCGGGTCGCTCACTTCGGCATGCCGGTCGATCCCGGCAACCTCATGCTGATGGGCGAGATGGCGGGGCGCCCGGCGGTCGGCCTGCCGGGCTGCGCGCGCTCGCCCAAGGTGAACGGCTTCGACTGGGTGCTGCAGCGCCTCGTCGCCGGCCTCGCGGTCGCACCGGAGGACGTCATGCGCCTGGGCGCCGGCGGCCTGCTGAAGGAGATCGCCAGCCGCCCGCTGCCGCGCGCCGAGGCAGTGGAGACGCACGCCGGCCCGCCGCGCGCACCGAAGATCGCCGCCATCGTGCTGGCCGCCGGCCAGTCGCGCCGCATGGGCAACGTGAACAAGCTGCTGGCGCCGGTCGACGGCAAGGCGATGGTGAGCCACGTGGTGGAGAGCCTCGCGGCCTCGCAGGCGCGCCCGCTGGTCGTGGTGACAGGGCACGACTACGCGGCGGTCGAGGCGGTGCTGCCGAAGCGCGGCTTCACCCTCACGCACAATCCCGACTACGCCAGCGGCCTCGCGTCGTCGCTGCGCCGCGGCCTCGCCGCGCTGCCGGAGAACGTCGACGGCGTGCTGGTCTGCCTCGGCGACATGCCGCGCCTTACGCCGGCGATCGTCAACCGGCTCATCGCCGCCTTCAATCCGCTGGAGGGGCGCGCCATCTGCGTGCCGACCTGGCAGGGCAAGCGCGGCAACCCCGTGCTCTTCGCGCGGCGCTTCTTCGCCGAGATGCAGGAGATCGCCGGTGACACCGGCGCGCGCGCGCTGATCGGTGAACATTCGGAGGTCGTCTGCGAGGTGCCGATGGATGACGACGCGGTGCTGCTCGACATCGACACGCCGGAAGCGCTGGCGGCGCTGGGCGGGGCATAGCGATAGCTGGTCTTTAGCACCAGCTCCGTCTAGCAATGGGAGCCCCGCGTGAAATGGCGCCGGCTGGGGGCTTTCGTTGTCATGAAACTCGGTGATGCCGCATGAGGGCCTGCTGCGATGCACCATTCCCGTCTCTGCGCTCTGTTGATCGACTGCAATACACCCGATGTGGATGAGGTCGCCCGGTTCTGGGCAGAGGCGCTGGGTCGTCCCGTGGACCCCAGCCATCCGGGCACCCGCGGCAACTACCGCATGCTGGAAACGCCGCCCGATGAGCCCATCGTGCAGATCCAGCGCGTGGAGCACGAAAGCCGCGTTCACATAGACATCGAAACCGACGACATCCCGGCCGAAGTGGCGCGCCTGGAGAAGTTGGGCGCCAAGGTGGTCGACCGCCTGGAGCGCTGGGTGGTGATGCAGGCGCCCACGGGCCAACGCTTCTGCGTCGTCCGGGTACAACGTCCCGGATTTCCAAAGAACGCCAGCCGCTGGGAGTAAGGATTGATCCCTGACTGCTGACGGCAGCACGGGGTCGCGCTCGCGGTGCATGATGAGCAGGCCGTCAAGCCGGCCTCTGCAGCAGGCCCGCAGCCAGGCACCGGAATGCCTCGACTGCCTTGGCGAGGACGGAGCGCGGATCGTCGCTGGCGGCGATCCACAGCGCGGCGTTCAGCGCGGCCCCGTTCAGGAGTCGGGCGGCGGCTTCGGCGTCCACGGGCTTGACGATTCCCTCGGCGATGAGCGCCTCGACCGTTTGCGTCGTCGTCTGGAGACAGCTGTTCTGGCTCGGCCACTGCGAGGGATCGCCCAGGACGGCGGGCCCGTCGAGCAGCACGATGCGCTGGACCTCCGGGTTCAGCGCCATCTCGATGTAAGCGGCGCCCTCGGCCAGAAGTCCCTCCCAGGCGTTCGCGGCCTTGCCGGCGACGGCGCGCGCGCGGGCCGCCATCTCGGCGTCGATCTGGTCCACCACCGCCTGCAGCAGCCCCCGCTTGTCACCGAAGTTGTGGTAGAGCGCGCCCCGCGTCAGGCCGGCCTCGGCGGTCAGCTCGTCCATCGAGGCCGCCGCGTAGCCCTTCCCGGCGAAGGCCTTGCGCGCGGCCTGGATGAGCTTGGCACGGGTCTCCTCCACCATCTCCGATCGGCGTTTCGCGGCCACGACGGCTCCCCTCTCTTGACATACGGCGCGTATGCGAATACATACGCCGCGTATGTTAACAGCCGGGCGTCCGGCCCGTCCATCCCCTCACGCCCCGGCGCGTGAAGCTTCTTCAAAAAAGGAATGAAACGATGACCCATCGCGAGGCGATCTTCCCGGCCGACCGGCATGCGCTCTACGAGGCGCACCGCTACTCGGCGGCGATCCGCTCGGGCGACCTGCTGTTCGTCTCCGGCCAGGTCGGAAGCCGCCCCGACGGCTCGCCCGAGCCGGATTTCGAGCGCCAGGTGCAGCGCGCCTTCGAGAATCTGACGGCTGTCCTGAAAGCCGCCGGCTGCACCCTTCAAGATGTCGTGGACGTCACCACCTTTCACACCGACCCGGAGAACCAGTTGGAAACCATCATGGCGGTGCGCGACAGCTTCGTCGGCGCGCCGCCCTATCCGAACTGGACAGCGGTCGGCGTGACCTGGCTCGCCGGCTTCGACTTCGAGATCAAGGCCATCGCCCGCATGCCCCAAGCCGCCTGAGCTGCGGTCACTCCTGCTGCGCAGGCGCCGGCTGCTCGCCGCCTCTACCGGGACCCCGGCGCCTCACCAACGGCAGCGGCGGCAAGGGACCGCTCGCCGCCGGCCCCGGCCGCTGACGTGCGTCAAAAGGAGGTTCACGTGAAAACGAGTCGAATCGTTGCTGCTGCGGCGCTGATCGTCACAATCGCTTCGTCACCCGGTGAGGCGGTCAGCGAGGCGACCCCACGCACGCCACCAGAAGGTAAGGGATAGGACGATGGAATCCCAACATAGCAACCCGATCCTGGTGACCGGAGCGGCCGGCGATATCGGCGCTGTCGGCCGCATGGTACGCTGTCCCGCGACGAACGGATAGTGCCACGACAATTGTCGGAACTCGGCAGTCCAAAGGAACACAGCGATGACCAAGGGCTATGACATCGTAATCCTCGGCGGCGGCAACGCAGGGTTCGGCGTCTCCGCCGTCGCCGCCGAAGCGGGCAAGCGGATCGCCTTTATCGAGGAAAGGGACTTCGGCGGCACCTGCCCGAACCGGGGCTGCACGCCGAAGAAAGTCCTGGTCGCTGCCGCCCACGCCCTGCACGAGATCGAAATCGCCAAGGTACATGGCATTGAGGTCGGCGAGCCGACGCTGAACTGGGCGAAGCTGATCGACCGCGAAAAGGCGATGATCGCCTCGGTCCCGGAGCGGCTGGAGGGACTCGCGCGCCAGCGAGGGGATGTCTATCGGGGCCATGCCCGCTTCGTCGGCTCGAACGCCGTGGCCGTCGGCGATGAGATCCTAGAGGCAAAGCATATCGTCATCGCCACCGGCTCCAAGCCGCGGCCGCTGCCGATCCCTGGCGCCGAGCACCTGATCACCTCGGACGAGGTGTTGAGCGAGCGCGAGCTCCCGGGTGAGGTGGTGTTCATCGGCGGCGGCGTGATCGCCATGGAGTTCAGCCATGTCTACGCCCGGGCCGGCGCGAGGGTGACGATCCTGGAGGTCATGCCGAATGTGCTGTCGGGCATGGACAGCGACGCTGTGGCGGAGGTGCGCAAGGAGAGCGAGCGTATCGGGATCGCCATCAAGACCGATGTCGAGGTGGCTAAAATCGCGCCTATCGGGGACCGGCTCCGTGTCAGCTACCGCCACGACGGCAAGGAGGTCACGGTCGAGGCCGACCGGGTCGTGAACGGCGCCGGCCGCGTCGCCAACGTCGACACCCTCGACCTGGAAGCTGGCAATGTCCGCCACGACAAGGTCCGTATCGAAACCGATGGCTACCTCCGCTCGGTTTCGAACCCGGCGGTCTGGGTCTGTGGCGATGCCCTCGTAACCTCCGCGCAGCTATCGCCGCTCGCCACCTACGAGGGCCAGCTGGTTGGCCGCAACATCGTCAACGGCCCCAAGGAGCGGCCCGACTACCGAACCATACCGAGCTGCGTCTTCACGGTGCCGGCGCTCGCCAGCGTCGGCCTCACCGTGGCGCAGGCCGAGAAGGAAGGGTTGAAGGTCAAGGTCTCGGTCAACGACATGCGCGACTGGTTCTCGGGCGAGACTAATGGCGAGACCGTGGCCTGGGCCAAGGTGCTGACCGAGGAGGGCAGCGGCCGCATCCTGGGGGCGCAGTTGGTCGGCCACAGCGGCGAGGAGCTGATCCACCTCTTCGCGCTCGCCATGCGGCACGGAATCACGACCGCCGACCTCAGGAGCATCGTCTTCGCCTTCCCGACCTTTTCGGCGGACGTCAAGAGCATGGTGTAGAACCCGCTCACCGCGCGCGGATGAAGTCCAGCACGTCGCGCACGACGTCGGGGTGGCTGAGGATGTCGGTGTGCAGCGCCTCGGCGTGCCAGATCGCCTGCTTCGGCTCCGCCGCGGCGGCGAAGAGCTTGCGGCCGAAGCGGATCGGCACCACCGGGTCGCGCTCGCCGTGCAGCACCAGCAGCGGCGCGCCGACCTTGGCGATGCGCGAGAGCGAGTCCCAGGGATCGCGGATGAGGAGGCGCACCGGCAGGTACCAGTAGTGCGCCGCCGCCACGTCGGCGATCGAGCTCGGTGGCGCCTCCAGCACCAGCGCCGAGGGCGGCCGCTCGCTGGCCAGCTTCACGGCGACGGCGGTGCCCAGCGACTCGCCGTAGTAGACCAGGCGCTCGCGGCCGTAGCCCTCGGCCGCGGCCCACTCGAGCAGCGAGCGGGCGTCGGCGCTGAGGCCCGCCTCGCTCGGCTTGCCCGGGTTGCCGCTGTAGCCGCGGTAGCCCGCCGCCAGCAGGCCGAAGCCCGCCTCGAGGAAGGGGCGCATCTTCAGGAAGGCGCTGGCGAGGTCGCTGCCGTTGCCGTGGAAGAACACCACCAGCGGCTCCAGCTCGCCCGCCGGCGGATGGTACCAGTGGGTGACCCTGAGGCCCGGCTCCGGCTCCGTCTCGATGGCCTGCAGCGCCGGCAGTCCCTGGTCGGCCAGGCGCGGCGCGAGGGCAGCGGCCGGGTAGATGAGGCTGCGCTGGGCGAGGAACATCACCACGACCACGAAGGCGTAGACCGCGAGAAGCACCCAAAGCCAGGTCATCAAAGACTTCCTCATCTTCCTTCCGCACGCCTTGCCGAGCAGATGCGCGCCGGCTCCTATCCTGGCATAGGCCCGAAAGGTTGACGGAAGGTAACGATGGCCTTCCCTGTCCCCAGACCCCTACTAGATCCACGCATCTCGCCCGGCTGTTTCATAACGCCAGTACTCGTACCGCGGTCGTCCCGGGGCTTGTCCCTACGGCATTCACGCAAGTCCATCGACCACTTTCATCTGTCATCCCGGCCAAGCGAGCGTCAGCGAGCGCGAGCCGGGAACCATGGCAGAGGCCGGGCGCCAAGCCCAACCATGGGCCCTCGGGTCAAGCCCGAGGGTGACAGCTGAGGGGTGGCGCCGTTCGTGCAACCACGGCGGAGGATGTGTGAATCCAGTTGGCTTGTCCCCGGACCCAATGGCGCCGGCGCGTGGCGATACCGTGCCACGCTCAGTCCCACTCCCTCGCGCCGGCCGGGAAGTCGCTGCGCTGGGGGCGGACCACGCAGAAGCGCTGGCCGCTCGGCGCCTCCATCACCCACCAGCGCCTCACCTGGGCGACGCGCTTCGCCCCCAAGGCCTCCAGACGCTTCACCTCCGCCTCGATGTCGTCGGTCTCGATGTCGAGGTGGATGCGGCTGTCGTGCTCGACCTGCTGCAGCAGCACCTTCGGCTCATGCGCAGGCGCGTCCAGCTCCGCGTAGGCCGGCGTGCCCTCCGGCCCGGCGCGCACCGGCAGGCCGAGCGCGGCGCTCCAGAACTCGGTTGCGGGGCCGAGGTCGTCAGTGCGGCAGTCGATAACAAAGGCGGCAAGGCGGCTGCGATGCATGTCTCCTCCGTGCTTCTTCTATGCGGACTCAGCTGGCGTAGCTGCGGTCCTCGGCGTCGAGCAGGCGCTTCAGCGCCGCGAAGTGGGCGTCGGCGTAGTGCTGCTGCTTGCCAGGGTCCTTGAAGGTGGCGCCGGCGATGTTGTCGCTGACCCGGCGCAGCGGGCGCCCTGTGGACTGCGCCAGCACCTGCACCTGGCAGGCGCGCTCCAGGTAGTAGAGATCCTCGAAGGCCTTGGCGATGCTGGGACCGACCACCACCACGCCGTGGTTGGCGAGGAACAACACCCGCTTGCTGCCGAGCGCGCGGGCCATGCGCTCGCCCTCCTCCACGTCGCTGGCCAGGCCGTTGTAGCTGCCGTCGTAGGCGACGTCGTTGTAGTAGCGCAGAGCGTTCTGGCTGATCGGCTCCAGCGGCGTGTCCTCCAGCGCGGTCAGCGCCGTGGCGTAGGGCATGTGGGTGTGCAGCACGCAGGCCGCGCGCGGATTGTCGCGATGGATGCGCGAATGGATGCAGAAGGCGGTGGTCTCCAGCTCGCCGCTGCCCTCCAGCACCCTGCCCTCGAAGTCGACCAGCAGCAGGTCGCTGGCGGCGAGCTGCGACCAGTGCTTGCCGAACGGATTGACCAGGAAGGCATCCGGGCGCTCGGGCGGGGCAAAGCTGAAGTGGTTGCAGATGCCCTCGTTGAGATCGAAACGGGCGGCCAGGCGCAGGGCCGCCGCCAGATCGATCCGCGCCTGGGTCAGCGAGTCGTCCATCCATCTTTCTCCTGGCAAGTTCGGGGCGGGATCATAGCGGCTACGGCCGCTGTTAGCCTAGTCCCGCCGGCCCGCGAAGGGGCCCGGCGCGCCGCTGGGGGTGGCGGCGGGCCGCCCGGCGGCTTAGACTGCGCGGCTTCGACCTCGCGCGCGGAGGCGCTATCATGGCGCGAGTCGGGCGCCGGAATCGGGGAACGCGGCTGGGGGGTCGGCCGTTCTCCGGTGGCTCGCGGGACTGCAACACGGGGATCATCAGACTAGGGGCGGGTATGGAACTGACAGTCAACAGCCAGCAGCGCTGCTTCGAAGGCACCCAGGGCTTCTACAGCCATGACTCCAACGTCTGCGGCGGCACCATGAACTTCGCCGTGTTCCAGCCGCCGCAGGCAAAAGGCGGCAGGAAGGTGCCGCTGGTCACCTTCCTCTCCGGCCTCACCTGCACCGAGGAGAATTTCACGGTGAAGGCGGGCGCCCAGCGCGTCGCGGCGGAGCTCGGCCTCATGCTGCTGATTCCGGACACCTCTCCGCGCGGCGCCGGCTATCCCGGCGAGGACGACGCCTACGACTTCGGCAGCGGCGCCGGCTTCTATCTCGACGCGACGCAGCGGCCGTGGTCGCAGCGCTACAACATGTACAGCTACGTCACCAAGGAACTGCCGGCGCTGCTCGCCGAGCACTTCCCCGCCGACGTGAGCCACCAGGGCATCATGGGCCACTCGATGGGCGGTCATGGCGCCATCACCATCCACCTGAAGAATCCCGGCGTCTACAGGTCGGTCTCCGCCTTCGCGCCGATCTGCGCGCCGAGCCTCTGCCCCTGGGGCCAGAAGGCCTTCCTCGGCTACCTCGGCAAGGACGAGGAGCAGTGGCGCGAGTACGACAGCTGCGCGCTCATCCGGAGGCAGGCCTCCGATGCCCTGCTGTTCATCGACCAGGGCGTCGAGGACCCCTTCCTCAGCGAGCAGCTGCTGCCCGATCAGCTGGTCGAGGCCTGCGAGGAGGCCGGCCAGCGCTTCGAGCTGCGCATGCAGGCCGACTACGATCACAGCTATTACTTCATTCAGAGCTTCATCGAAGACCACCTGCGCCACCACGCGAAGGTGCTCGTCGTCTGACCGGAGGCCCATGCAAACCGCCGCCGCCGAAACAGCCCCTGCCGGACCGGCCGCCCGCAAGGCGGCGCTGCGGGCGCTGGCGGCGCGCAGCGACCGCAAGGGGCTCGCCCGTCTGGCCGGCCACCTGGCGCTGCTCGCCGCGACCGGCGCGCTGGTGCTCTGGAGCCGGGGCGGCTGGGCGCTGGCGCCGGCCCTGCTCGCCCACGGCATCGTCCTGGCCTTCCTCTTCGCGCCGCTGCACGAGACCATCCACCGCACCGCCTTCCGCCGCCGGGCGCTGAACGACGCCGTGGCGCGCGCCGCCGGCTTCCTGCTGGTGCTGCCGGCCGACTACTTCCGCGCCTTCCACCTGCAGCACCACCGCTTCACCCAGGACCGCCGGCGCGATCCGGAGCTGGCGGCGCCGCCGCTCGACAGCCGCGCCGGCTACCTGTGGCACGTCTGCGGCCTGCCCTACTGGCGCGAGCGCTTCACCACCACCGGGCGCCACGCGCTCGGCCGGGTGACCGAGGACTTCGTCGCGGCCGGCCTGCGCGCGGGCATCGTGCGCGAGGCGCGCCTGCACCTCGCCGGCTACGCGCTCATCGCCGCCGCCAGCCTCGCGGCCGGCAGCCCCCTGCTGCTGTGGCTCTGGGTGGTGCCGGCGCTCCTCGGCCAGCCGTTCCTGCGGCTCTACCTGCTCGCCGAGCACAGCGGCTGCCCGGAGGTGGCGGACATGCTGGCCAACAGCCGTACCACGCTCACCAACCCGCTCGTGCGGACGCTGTGCTGGAACATGAACCTGCACTCGGCGCACCACGCCTATCCGGCGGTGCCGTTCCACGCCCTGCCGGCGGCCGACGCCCTGCTGGCGCCGCAGATCGTCCGGCGCAGTCCGGGCTACCTTTCGGTACAGCGGGAAATCTGGTGGAGCTTCGCCCGCTAGATCAGATCACGGTCGAATGGAATCGCCTTTGGCGATCCATCGACCGTGTGAATCTGATCTATCCTTTTGGTGTAGAGCGGA
>Ga0214471_10005135_pt1 | contig 10116 bp, 8 predicted proteins | sample RVTome_5_FD_207665 | JGI IMG/M metagenome (GOLD analysis project Ga0214471, IMG submission 207665) | Soil microbial communities from uranium-contaminated site in the Upper Colorado River Basin, Wyoming, United States - RVT142D155 | ecosystem: Environmental > Terrestrial > Soil > Contaminated >... | reverse complement strand
TTTTCGAACGGGCGCTTCGCCATGAACTGCTGCTGCGGCCGATCGGCAACACCGTATACTTCATGCCGCCCTATGTGATCAGCGCGGAAGAGATCGAGCTGCTCACGGGGCGCACCGTGGAGATCCTCGGGCAAGTCTGATGCGATCCCTGCAGCGCAGTCGCGCGGGGCGCCGCATTCGGGCGTACACTTTTGAAGTCAACCTGATGCCGCCTCGCGCGTGAAATGCCCATGCGATTGATCACCGTCCTGATGCTGGTTTTCACCTCGGCCGCAGCGCCGGGCGCGCTGGCGCAGGCGACCCGGCTGCCGGAGGCGGTGGCGCAGGCACTCGCACGCGCCAAGCTTCCCGATTCGAGCGTCGCGGTCTACGTGCACGAGATCGGCGCGGAGCGGCCGCTCATCGCGTTCGGCGCAGAACGCGCGCTCAATCCCGCTTCCACCATGAAGCTGGTGACGACTTACGCCGGTCTCGAATTGCTGGGCCCCGCCTACGTCTGGAGCACCGAGGCCTACGGCGGCGCGCCGCTGGTGAACGGCGTGCTGAACGGCGACCTGATCCTGAAGGGCTACGGCGACCCCAAGCTCACCATCGAGAATTTCTGGCTGCTGCTGCGAAGCTTGCGGGCGCGCGGCGTGCGCGAGATTCGCGGCGATCTCGTCCTCGACCGCAGTTATTTTTCGCGCGAGGAATACGACGCCGCGCAGTTCGACGACCAGCCGACGCGGCCCTATAACACCGGCCCCGACGCGCTGCTCGTCAATTTCAAGGCGGTGACCGTGCAGTTCGTGCCGGAGCCGGAAGGGCGCACCGTCCGCCTGACGGTCGAGCCGCCGCTGCCCCAGCTCAAGGTCACCAACAACCTCCGGTTTGCCGACGGCCCCTGCGGCGACTGGCTGTCCCAGATCAAGGTCGATGCGCAAGGCAGCGCCGAGGCCGCGCGGCTTACCTTCAACGGCGCCTATGCCCTGGACTGCGGCGAAAGAACGCGCAGCTTCAGCGTCCTCGGGCACCGCCAATATGTCGCTGGATTATTCAGCCAGTTGTGGCAGGAACTCGGCGGCGCCTTTGCCGGCACGGTGCGCGACGGTGAAGTGACGCCGGCGGGGCGGCTGCTCGCGAGCGCCAAGTCCCATACGCTCGCCGAGATCGTGCGCGACATCAACAAGTACAGCAACAACGTGATGGCGCGACAGCTGTTCCTGACACTCGGGGCGACGGGGGAGGGCGCGCCGGCGAGCGCCGACAAGTCGAACCGCATCATCAGGCAGTGGCTCGCCGCCAAAGGACTGTCGTTTCCCGAGCTGGTGCTGGAGAACGGTGCGGGGCTCTCGCGCATCGAGCGCATCAACGCGAGAAACCTTGGGCAACTGCTGCTGACCGCGTACCGCAGCCCGGTGATGCCGGAGTTGATGGCTTCGCTGCCGCTCACCGCGGTCGACGGTACGATGCGCAAGCGCCTGTCGGGGGCGCTGGTTGCGGGACAGGCGCACATCAAGACCGGCTCGCTCACCCACGTGCGCTCGATTGCGGGCTACGTGCTGGACAGCCGCGGACGGCGCGTGGTCGTCATCTTCATCGTGAATCATGCGAACGCCGGCAATGGCCAGCCGGTACAGGACGCACTGCTCAAGTGGGTTTACCAGCGGCCGGGCGGGCTATAAGCCCAAGTCACGCCACAGCGCGTCCACCCGCCGCTTGACGTCCTCGCTCATGGCGATCGGCGTGCCCCAGGTGCGGCCGGTCTCCGCCGGCCACTTGTTGGTGGCGTCGATGCCCATCTTCGAACCCAGGCCCGCCACCGGGCTCGCGAAATCGAGATAATCGATCGGGGTCGCATCGGCGATCAGCGTGTCGCGCCGCGGGTCCACCCGCGTCGCGAGCGCCCAGATCACTTCCTTCCAGTCGCGGACGTTCACATCGTCGTCGGTGACGATGATGAATTTGGTGTACATGAACTGGCGCAGAAAACTCCAGATGCCGAACATCACGCGCTTGGCGTGACCCGGATACTGCTTTTTCATGCTCACGCAGGCCATGCGATAGGAACAGCCCTCCGGCGGCAGATAAAAGTCGACGATTTCGGGAAACTGTTTGACGAGCAGCGGCACGAACACCTCGTTGAGCGCCGCGCCGAGCACGGCGGGCTCATCGGGCGGCTTCCCGGTATAGGTGCTGTGGTAAATGGGATTGCGCCGCATGGTGATGCGCTCGAGGGTGAAAACGGGAAACCAGTCCTTTTCGTTGTAGTAGCCGGTGTGATCGCCGAACGGCCCTTCGAGCGCCATTTCGTAATCCGCGGGCGGCGACGCTTCGGCGCCGGAGCGCGCTGCCGCCGCCGTCTCCCCCGGTTGGATGAAGCCTTCGAGCACGATCTCGGCCGCCGCCGGCACCTGTAAATCGTTGCTCACGCATTTCACGACTTCGGTCCGCGCGCCGCGCAGCAGCCCCGCGAATTGATATTCGCCCAGGGTGTCCGGCACCGGTGTCACGGCGCCGAGCATCGTTGCCGGGTCGGCGCCCAACGCCACCGCGACCGGGAAGGGCTGGCGCGGATGCACCAGGCGATGATCGCGGAAATCCAGCGCGCCGCCGCGCTGGGCGAGCCAGCGCATGATGACCTTGTTCGGCGCGATGACCTGCTGGCGGTAGATGCCGAGGTTCTGGCGGGTCTTGTTCGGGCCGCGCGTGACGACCAGCCCCCAGGTGATGAGCGGCGCGGCGTCGTGCGGCCAGCAGGTCTGAACCGGCAGCCGGCCGAGATCGACGTCCGGGCCTTCCCAGACGACCTCATGGCACGGTGCGCTCGCCACCTCGCGCGGGGTCATGCTGAGCACCTGCTTCAGGAGCGGCAGCTTGTCCCACGCATCCTTCCACCCCTTGGGCGGCTCCGGTTCCTTCATGTAGGCGAGCAGACGGCCGAGCTCGCGCAGCGCCGCCACGGATTCCTGGCCCATCCCGAGCGCCACGCGTTGCGGCGTGCCGAAGAGATTGCCGAGCACGGGGATGGTATGGCCTTTGGGCTTCTCGAACAGCAGCGCCGGGCCCTGCGCCTTCAACACGCGGTCGCAGATCTCGGTCATCTCGAGCCGCGGGTCGACTTCCGCCGCAATGCGCTTCAACTCGCCGCGCGCTTCGAGCTGCGACAGAAAATCGCGCAGATCCTTGTAGTTCATCGCGCCGCCCATCCCTCGTGCCAATGGGCGACTACCCCTTTGCACCACAAGGCGGTCGGGAGTGAGGGTAGGCGCGGCGTATTCACGAGGCGCCGTATTGAGCCAGCCCGAACCGGAAAAACATATCGAGCGCAAGCCCGGCGAAGATCGCCGCGCCCATCCAGTTGTTGTTCAGGAACGCGGCAAAACACTGCTTCCGGTCGCGCCCGCGGATGAGCCGGTATTGATGGGCCATGAAGCCGGCCGCGAGCGCGAGCCCGGCGTAATACAGAATCCCAAGCTGCAGCCAGAGTCCGACCGCGACCATTATCCCGAGGAAGACCGCGTGGCAGGCCATCACCGCCGCCACATCATACCGGCCGAACAGGATGGCCGACGATTTGATCCCGATTTTGACATCGTCGTCGCGATCGACCATCGCGTACTCGGTGTCGTAGGCGATGGCCCAGAACACGTTCGCGAGCAGCAGCACCCACGCCTCGGGCGCGATGCTCCCGCGGTGAGCGGCGAACGCCATGGGAATGGAAATACCGAAGGCGATGCCGAGATAGGCCTGGGGCAGCGCTAAGAAACGCTTCGTGAACGGGTAGGTGACGGCGAGAAACAGCGCGACCAGTGAAAGCAGGATCGTCAGCCGGTTGAGAAACAGCACCAGGAAAAACGCCAGCAGAAACAGCACCGCCGCGAGCGCGAGCGCTTCCGCCGGGGTCACGCGCCCGGCAGCCAGCGGCCGGTCGCGCGTGCGCTCGACTTGAGAATCGAAGTTGCGGTCGGCGAAATCGTTGATGATGCAACCGGCGGAACGCGTCAGTATCGTGCCCAGCACGAAGATGAGTGCGATGTCCGCGCGCGGCGCACCGGGCGCCGCCAGCCACAATCCCCACAATACCGGCCATAACAGCAGCAGGATGCCGATCGGCTTGTCGAGCCGCATCAGCTTTTCATACGCGTCGAGCTTTTCCGTTAAAGCGCCTAACATCACGATCGGAGTTTGAGTATTCCCGGCAGGAAAACTTCGGTCACCAGTATAGGCGATTTATGCAGCGTGAATAGCGAACGCCGCGCCCACAGGAAGGGGGGCTGCACCTTGAGCGCGGCGCACGCCCGCCGGTAGAGTTCGTGGTGCCGGTCGAGCTTTTTCTGCCGCAGCGGATAGCGCCGAATGCGCGGGTCGGCGAAGAGTGCAGCCCCCAGCGGCCGGCTGCCGAGCCGGGCGAGCCGCCGCCACGTTCCGCGCAGCGATCGCGGATCGATCACGCTGTGCGCGAACACCACCGGCGTGCGCCGGCAGTAGAGATAGACTTCGCGCACCAGCGCGAGCCGGCGGCGCCCGCCGGCGTGCAGGAACCGTTCGTCGCGATCGATGCGGCCGCGCCCCTGGAACACGACTTTCACTTTGAACGCTGCGCAGCGCGCCTGAATGCGGGCGGTGAGCGAGCCGCGATCGACGAGCCAGGCGCGGGCCCTGCCAGCCGAATGCGCCGGTTGGCGCAGCCAGGACCGGTCACGGAGCGGAGATGTCACGGCTAGACCTTCAAAAAATCGTGGCGCTCGCCCAGCCAGCGCGCGAGATGCGATCGCACCGCGGGCGCCTTTTCGCGCACCAGCGCATCGGCCGTCTCCCGGGCGGCTTCGAGCAGATCGATGTCGCTGGAAAGATCAGCGAACCGCAGCAACGGCACGCCGCTCTGGCGCGCGCCGAGCAGTTCGCCCGGCCCGCGCAACCGCAGGTCGTGGCGCGCGACTTCGAATCCGTCGTGGTTTTCGAAGATGATCTTGAGCCGCTCGCGCGCGGCCGCGGTGAGCGGATTCTGGTAGAGCAGAATGCACGTGCTGCTTCCCGCCCCGCGGCCGATGCGCCCGCGCAACTGATGCAACTGCGACAAGCCCATGCGCTCGGCATGTTCGATCACCATCAGCGTCGCGTTCGCCACGTCGACGCCGACCTCGATTACGGTGGTCGCCACCAGCAACTGGATCGCGCCGTCCTGGAACGCGCGCATCGCGCCGCTTTTTTCTTCGGGCTTCAGGCGCCCGTGCACCAGTCCGACCTTAAGCTCCGGAAAAGTGCGCTGCACTACTTCGTAGGTTTCGAGCGCGGTCTTCAGTTGCAGCGTCTCGGATTCCTCGATGAGCGGGCATACCCAGTAGGCCTGGCTGCCCGCGATGCAGGCATCGCGGATGCGGCGGATCACCTCGTCGCGCCGCGTCTCGGATACGAGCCGGGTTGCTACCGGCGTGCGGCCGGGCGGCATTTCATCGATCACCGAGACGTCGAGATCGGCGTAGTAGCTCATTGCCAGTGTGCGTGGAATGGGGGTGGCGCTCATCATCAGTTGATGCGGCTGCACACCCGCATTCGCCTGCGTCCCCTTCATGCGCAGCGCCAGGCGCTGATGCACGCCGAAACGATGCTGCTCATCGACGATCGCGAGCGCGAGGTTGTGAAACCGCACCTCGTCCTGGAACAGCGCGTGGGTGCCCACCGCAATCATCGCCTTTCCCGCGGCTACCCGGGCGAGCGCCGCCGCCTTGTCCTTCCGGCGCAGGCTGCCGGCAATCCAGATGAGGTCGGCTGCCGGATCGGGCAGCCACGCCGCGAACTTGTGATAATGCTGCTCGGCCAGGATTTCGGTGGGCGCCATCACCGCGACTTGCTGGCCATTCTCCATGCATTGCAGCGCAGCGAGCGCGGCCACGACCGTCTTGCCGCTGCCGACGTCGCCCTGAAGCAGGCGCTGCATCGGGTAGGGCTGGGCAAGATCATGCTGGATTTGCGCCAGCGCTTTGCGCTGCGCGCGCGTGAGGCGGAACGGCAGCCGCTCGAGCAGGCCGCGGGTGAGCGTGCCGCGCAGCTTCAATGCCGGCGCGCCGACGGCCCGGCGCCTTCGGTAGTGCAGTCGCATCGAAAGCTGCTGCGCCAGCAGTTCGTCGAACTTGACCCGTCGCCATGCAGGGTGCTGGCGCTCGATAAGATCGCGCTGGGCGGTGTCCGGCGGCGGCTTGTGCAGGAACAGCACGGCCTCCCGGAAGCGCGGCAGCCGGAACGCGGCAAGCACGGCATCGGGCAGCGTATCGCCGAGATCGCATTCGGCAAGCGCGCGCTCGATCAGCCGCCGCAGCGCGTCCTGATTGAGTCCCGCGGTAGTCGGATAGATCGGCGTCAGCGCGCGTGATACCGGCACATCGCCGTGGACCACGCGATAGCGCGGATGAACCATTTCGGCGCCGAAGAACCCGTGGCGCATCTCGCCGAAAACGCGCACCCGCGTGCCGGCCGCGAGCTGCTTCAGTTGGCTGGTGTAAAAATTGAGAAAGCGCAGCGTGAGCACCCCGGTGCCGTCCCCGATGTGGCAGACGAGCTGGCGCTTGGGCCGGTATTTGACGTCGCACTCGACCACCTTGCCCTCGACCAGCACGGCTTGCCCTGCCGGCGCGCTGCTGATCGGATAAAGCCGCGTCTCATCGTCGTAGCGGAGCGGCAGGTGCAGCACCAGGTCGAACGCGCTCGCGATGCCGAGTTTGGCGAGCCGCGTCAGCGTTGACGGGGTGAGCCCGGCCAACATGCCGCGGGGTTTGGCGGCTGCGGGGCGCAAGCCGACAACCGCAGGTGGCGCGTCAGCGCCGCGGGTGCCGGCAGGCCGCCGTATTGCTCTGCTGGGCGCTTTGCTGCTCATGCGCTAGCGGAGACGAGCCGCTCAATCCGTGGTCCTGGCATTCTCCAGCACCATGATTGCGTCGATCTCGACCTGCGCCCCGCGCGGCAGGCTGGCGACGCCCAGCGCCGCGCGCGCCGGATAGGGCGCAATGAAGTAAGTCGCCATGATTTCATTCACGCGCGTGAAGTGGTTGAGGTCGGTCAGATAGACCGTGAGCTTGACGATGTCGTCGAGCCCGCCGCCCGCCGCCGTTGCGACCGCCTTCAGGTTGTCGAACACGCGCCGGATCTGCGGCTCGACGCCGCTAACGAGTGCCATCGTCGCCGGATCGAGCCCGATCTGCCCGGCCAGATAAACCGTGTCGCCGCAACGCATCGCCTGTGAATAGGGGCCGATCGCCTGCGGTGCGGCATCGGTGTGAATCGCGCGCTTTGCCATATCACTCTCCCGTGCGGATTTGTGCGCTATGATGAAGCGCCCGATACCAGAATTCAATTGCCGCACCGATGAAGAGCGCGGTCATAGTCAATCTCGAGAAGCTGCTCGGCGGCCCGCGCGACAACGCGCTGCTGCGCTACAGCCTCGGGAACGAATATCTCAAGGCGGGCGACGCGGCCGCTGCCGCCACCCACCTCCGCGAGGCGGTGCGGCGCGATGCCGCGTATTCCGCGGCGTGGAAATTGCTCGGGCGCGCCCTCGCGGACAGCGCGCAACCCGAAGCCGCCCTCGCCGCCTATCGCGAAGGGATCCGCGTCGCCGAAGCGAAAGGCGACAAGCAGGCCGCGAAGGAAATGGCCGTATTCGCGCGCCGTCTCGAAAAGCAGATCAAAAGCTAGCCGCCGATTAACGCCGATTAACGCCGATGAAAACCAAAAACAAGCCACAGAGGACACAGAGTTCACAGAGAGAATCTGAAAACAATAATGACAACACTTCGTTCAGGCCTTTGAATTCTCTGTGTTCTCTGTGTTCTCTGTGATCTCTGTGGCTAAAGCTTTTTGAGGTTGATCTTATCGGCGTTGATCGGCGTTCATCGGCGGTTTCATTGCTTTTCAGGCGACTTCTAGGAAGGCAGTTTGAGCACGTATTTCGCCAGGATATTGCGCTGAATTTCGCTCGAGCCGCCGTAGATCGTCGCCGGGCGCGCATAATAAAACGGACTGAGAAAATCGGTCTCGACGCCGGCAATGTCATGAACGCCCGCGATCACGCCTTCTTCGGCGCCCGTCTCGACCAGCAGCTCGGTCAGGTGCTGCCAGGTTTCCATCGCCCAGATCTTGAGCGACGATACATCCTGCCCCAGCGGCTCGCCGCGTTTCACCTGTGCGACGTAGCGAGCGTAGAGGGCCGCGAGGTCTTCGAGGTCGAGTTTGAGCGCGGTAAAGCGGTCGACGAAACCGGGGTCCGTGAATAGCCCCTTCGCGCGGGCGATCCTTTCCAGCCGGTTAAGCGCATATTGCGGGCGGCGCGGACTGCCGATGTTGAGCCGCTCATACGAGAGCAGCGCTTTCGCCACCGTCCATCCCTGGTTGGGTTCGCCCACCAGGGCCGCACGCGGAACGCGCACATTGTCGAAGAAAACCTCGCAAAACTCCTCGTGTCCGGCGATATTGCGGATCGGCCGGATGGTGATGCCGGGCGTCTTCAGATCAACGAGAAAAAAGCCGATGCCTTCCTGTTTCTTCGCCTGCCGGTCGGTGCGCGCGAGCAGATAGATGTGCGTCGCATCGTGCGCGAGCGTGGTCCAGATTTTCTGGCCGTTCACGATATAGTGCTCGCCTTCCGGCACGGCAGAGGTCTGCAGGCTCGCGAGATCCGATCCGGCATTGGGTTCGGAATAGCCCTGGCACCAGATGACTTCGCCGGAGAGCGTGCGCGGCAGGTAGAACGCCTGCTGCTCGGCGCTCCCGAACTTCATGAGGATAGGGCCCACCTGCGTGATGCCCTGATCGGGAGGCCGCGCGACGCCATGACGCTCCATTTCCTCCAGGAAGATCACCATTTTCGCGGCGTCGAGGCCCATGCCGCCCCGGTCCCGCGGCCAGTTGGGCGCGATCCAGCCTTTTTCATAGAGCGTGCGCCACCAGCCTTTGATTTCCTCCCAGCGTACCCGGCGCAAGACATAGCGTAACTCCTCGGGATAGTTCTGCTCGAAGAATGTCCGCGCTTCGCGCCGAAAGGCGTCGTCGCTCATCGCGTTGTAATCGGGCGCGGCGGCCGCGCTCATCTGCTCTCCTCGATCGCCAAACGCGCGTAGCGGCGTCGATGCCAGGTAGCGCTGCCCAACCACGCGGCGAGCACCATGGCGCGCTTGAGATAGAGTCCGGCGTCGTACTCGTCGGTAAAACCGATCGCCCCGTGGAGCTGGATCGCCGCACGCGTGATTTTCAACGCCGCATCCGAGCAGCGCGCTTTCACACGACTCGCCAGCGCGCTTCGAACGCGCGGAGCGGGATCCTGGTCGAGTGCCGCGATCACTTCGTCCAGCACGGCCGAAGCGAGCTGCTGTTGAAGGTAGAGGTCCACCGCGCGGTGCTGCAGCGCCTGGAAGCTGCCGATCGGTTTGCCGAACTGCACGCGGGTTTTGAGGTAATCGAGCGTCATCTCGAGCGCGCGGCTCATCACGCCGTAGAGTTCGGCGCTCGCGACCGCCGCCGCCCGATCGAGTGCCCGCTCCAGCGCGGCGTGCGCCACTGATCCCGCGGCGACCACGTGCTCGCGCGGCACGGCCACATCCGCCAACGCGAGCATGCCGAAGTGGCGGCCATCGGCCAGCGTTTCCAAAGTCAACGTAACGCCCGACGTGCCCGCCATGACCCAAAACAGCGCCAGATCGTGTTCATCGGTCTGGGCGGAAACGACGTAACCTTGCGCGCCCGCGGCGCCCGCGATGAAGCGCTTGCTGCCATTGAGCCGATAGCCCCCTTCGAACCGGACCGCGCGCGTTTCCGTCGCTGTCGGCTCGGCCATGCCCGGGCGCTCCTGCCACGCCAGCGCCGGCACCATCTCACCCGAAACCATCGGCGCCAGCAGTTCGGCCTTCAGCGTCTGGTTGTCACCGCCGCCGAGCGCCTCCACCGCGAGCACGGCCGCTGCCGTGAACGGTTCCGGGGCGAGCGCCCGTCCCAGCCCCTCCGCGACGATTGCTGCTTCAGCCAGCCCCAAGCCCAGCCCGCCGTGCGGTTCGGGAACCAGGATGCCGAGCCAGCCGAGCTCTCCCATCTGTTTCCACACGCCGCGATCGTATTCGCCCGCGGTACCGCGCAGGCGCCGCACCCGTG
>Ga0214471_10005134_pt1 | contig 10116 bp, 6 predicted proteins | sample RVTome_5_FD_207665 | JGI IMG/M metagenome (GOLD analysis project Ga0214471, IMG submission 207665) | Soil microbial communities from uranium-contaminated site in the Upper Colorado River Basin, Wyoming, United States - RVT142D155 | ecosystem: Environmental > Terrestrial > Soil > Contaminated >... | reverse complement strand
CGAAGTGAGCGACAGCCCGTCGCCGTTCGCGGGAACGACCCCAATCGCCTCGCTGGCCCACGCTGACGGAGCCGTCACCCTCGTCCAGGGCCAGACCTTCGCCCTCTCGGGCCGGACGGGCGACATGAGCAGCGACCTCCCCCACGGGCTGTTCGTCCTCGACACCCGGGTCCTGTCGCGCTGGGAGCTTCGCGCTAACGGCCACCGCGTCGAGCCCCTCGCCGTCGAGGTGGTGGAGCCCTTCGCCGCCGCCTTCGTGGCCCGAGGAGCTCCGCCGCCGGGCCACGCCGATGCCGACCTGGTCGTGTTCCGGCGCCGCCACGTGGGTCGGGGCATGCGCGAGCGCATCATCATCACCAACCACGGGATGGCGCCAACCCCTCTCTCCGTCGAAGTGGTCTGCGACGTCGACTTCGCCGACCTCTTCGAGGTGAAGGAGAGCCGGGTCCGTCGCCGCGGCCACCACCTCCGAGAGTTCGACAGCCGCGCGCTGCGCTTCGGCCACCGCGGCGAGGTCATCGACAAGGACGTCACTGTCACTCTCTCCCAGGAGGCGACGGTCGAGCCGGGCGTCGCGATGTGGACGACCACTCTCGCGCCCGGCGCGACCTGGGAGTGCTGCCTCGAGGTGACGGTCGGCCTCGATGGACGGGCGATCGAGCCGCGCTTTCGATGCCGGGGCGACGACGCCGATGCCGTTCCCGCTCGTCGCTTGGACGAGTGGCGGGCCCGCCTGCCCGTCATCGACACCGACCACAGTGGGTTGACTCAGACGCTGCGCCGGTCGGGCTCCGACCTCGGGGCGTTGCGCATCTTCGACCCTGAGCATCCCGACCTGCCCATCCTGGCGGCTGGCGCCCCGTGGTTCATGACCGTGTTCGGTCGTGACTCCCTGTTGACGGCCTGGATGACGCTGATCGCCGACCCCTCGCTCGCTCGAGGGGTCCTGGAGACACTCGCCCGCTTCCAAGGGACCGAGGTCAACGCGAGCACCGAGGAAGAGCCAGGGAAGATCCTCCACGAGATGCGCTTCGGAGAGACCCGCAGCCTCTCCCTCGGCGGTGGCGACGTCTACTACGGCTCGATCGACGCCACCCCCCTCTTCGTGATGCTCCTGGGCGAGCTGCGGCGCTGGGACCCGAGCGATGCCGTCGTCGACCGCCTGCTGCCCCATGCCGACCGTGCGCTGGAGTGGATCGAGGCCTTCGGGGACCGTGACGGAGACGGCTACGTCGAGTACCAGCGGGCTACCGACCACGGGCTCGCCAACCAGGGATGGAAGGACTCCTGGGACGCAATCCGATTCGCCGACGGCACCCTGGCCCAGACTCCGATCGCACTCTGCGAGGTTCAGGGCTACGTCTACGCCGCGTACGTGGCGCGTGCCCACTTCGCTCGCGAAGCCGGCGACACCGGCGGCTACGAACGGTGGGCGACGAAGGCACGGGAGCTCCGCCGCCGGTTCAACGAGGACTTCTGGCTCGACGAGCATGGTTCCTACGCCCTAGGACTCGATGCCGACAAGAAGCCCATCGACGCAGTGGTCTCCAACGTCGGGCACTGCCTGTGGACGGGCATCGTGGACCCCGAGCGGGCCGGCCTGGTAGCTGATCGGCTGCTCGCTCCCGACATGTTCTCCGGCTTCGGAGTTCGCACCTTGGCCACCTCGATGGCCGCCTACAACCCGGTCAGCTACCACAACGGCTCGGTGTGGCCGCACGACAACGCCATCTGCGCCGCCGGTCTGGCCCGCTACGGGTTCACCGGCCACGCCCAGCGGATCATCGAGGCCCAGATCGATGTGGCCTCGACCAGCGAAGGAGCCCTTCCCGAGCTGTTCGCCGGCTTCGATCGGGCCGACCTCTCGGTGCCCGCCGCCTACCCAACCTCCTGCTCGCCGCAGGCGTGGGCGGCGGCGTCACCGCTCCTGTGGCTGCGCACGATGCTCCGCCTCGACCCGTGGACGCCCCACGGTGAGGTCTGGATCCACCCCGAGCTGCCACCGTCGATTCGCCGCATCCAAGTCGATGGCATCACTGTGGCTGGCAAGCCCCTCACCGTCACCGTCGATGGTGACCAAGTCGAGGTCGCCGCCCCCGACGACCTCCGTGTGGTGCACCGTGCGCGGCCGCCGCTCACCGCGGCGCTGGGGCCCGACAACCCGTCGACCTGACCTTGCCGGCGAGGGGCGGCGTGAGTCGGAGCTGACACCCAACCCGGATCATCCGCCGCTGGTCGCCGCCTGGGTAAGCATCCGCTGACGCACCATGGCACCGATGTCGTCGGCGGGTACCGGACGGCTGAAGAAGTAGCCCTGAACGAGGTCGCAGTGGTGACTCTCCAGCCAATCCCACTGCTCGGGCTTCTCGACACCCTCGGCGGTGACCTGGAGGCCAAGGCCGTGGGCCATCTGGATGAGAGCCTCGACGATCGGTGCATCGTCGTTGATCGACCCGATGACATCAATGAAGGACTTGTCGATCTTCAACTTGTCGAGCGGCAGGCGCTGGAGTCGCGACAGGATCGAGTAGCCGGTGCCGAAGTCGTCGATGGCGAGGTGGCAGCCGAGCTCCTTGAGCCGGTTGAACACGTCATCGGCGTCGCCGTAGTCGATGGCGACGCTCTCGGTGACCTCCAACTCGAGGTGCCGGGGTTCCAGTCCGCTCGAGGCGAGTGCTTCGGCAACGGACTCGACCAGCCGTGGATGCTGGAAGTCGTGACCGGACAGGTTCACGGCGACCCCGATGGGAGGCAGGCCGGCGTCGATCCAGGCCCGGGCCTGGCTGCATGCGGTGTGCAGCACCCACCGGTCGATGGGGCGGATGAGGCCGGTCTCCTCAGCGAGGGGGATGAACTGGGCCGGACTCACCATTCCCAGGGTGGGATGCGGCCAGCGCACCAGCGCCTCCACGCCGACGATCCGGCCCGTCGCCATGTCGACTTGCGGTTGGTAGAGGACCGACAGCTCCTCCCGGTCGATGGCCTGGTGCAGGCTGGCCTCGAGCGTGAGGTGGTTGTAGGCCGAGGACGACTGGCCGTCGACATGGAATGCGTAGGTGTTGCGACCCCGGGCCTTCGCTCGGTACATCGCCATGTCGGCGTGCTTGAGCAAGATGGCAGGATCGTTGCCGTCCTCAGGCATGGTGGCGATGCCGATCGAGGGGCTGACGAACAACTGGTGATTATCCAGATCGAACGGGTTCTCGAAAGCGGCGAGGAGGTTCTCGGCGATGCCGACCGCGTCGGTGACCGAACGCAACCCAGGGAGCAGGATCGTGAACTCGTCGCCTCCGTTGCGGGCCACCGTGTCACCGTCGCGAACGCACTGGCGAAGGCGCCCGGCCACGTCGCACAGCAGCTCGTTGCCGGCACCGTGTCCAAGGCTGTCGTTGACCTTCTTGAAGCGGTCCAGGTCGACGAACATCACGGCAAGCGGCTCGGCGTTCCGGCGGGCCTGCTCCGCCGCGTAGCCCAGGCGCTCTTCGAACAGCAGGCGGTTGGGAAGACCGGTGAGGCTGTCGTGGAACGCCTGGTGATGGATCTGGTCGACCAGGCTGGCGTTGTCGAGGGCGCCGGCCCCGATGGTGGCCAAGGCGTCCAGCAAGCGCCGGTCGGCCACTCCGAACTTCTCGACGCCGCGCTTGTCGAAGGCGACCAACCAGCGGCCGTCGTCTCCCGGCAGTCGCACTCCGAGCTCATCGTCGCCCGGTGGGGAGCTCTCGATGCGGGCGTCGCGGCATGCCAGCAGCTCAGCGGCGGTGGCCGCCAGGGATCGCTCGACGTCAGAGCGATGCACCGACGCGTGTGCGTCGAGGGCGGCCTTGAGCAGGCCATCGATGCGCTCCCGCTCACGTCGGGTGGCGATGGATCGGGCGAACACGACCTGCAACACGGCGAGCGGGATCATGGCGACGATCAGCGCCCAGCTGAACGCGGACGCGGCCAGGGCAGCAAGCAGACCGAGCGACGTCGTGGCGGCGAACACCAACGAGTTGAAGCCGAGGCCGTCGGTCGTGGCCCGCAGGAACGACGCGCTGTCGCTGACCGACATGATGAGTGCGATCATCGCCGTGTTCACCACGAAGAAGGCCGCCACACCCAGCACCACCGCGAGGACGCCACCGAGCCCTATCGTCGATGGATCGTGGTGGCCGGCAAGGGAGGCGACCGCCACCGCGGCGGTCGCCGACAGCGCGATCTGGCCGGTGTTGAACAACACCTTGGGCAACGCGACCCGTTGCACGATCTGGACGACGAAGGGCACCGTGGCGAACACCAAGATGACTGCCGCATCGGGAAGTAGCAGAAGCGACATGACGAGGAAGGCTTCGTCGACGTGGATGCCTTCGGTCTCGTTGTCGCGCAGCACGAGCACCGGGAACGCCCAGTAGAGGGCGAACAGGAGGGCGAGAGGCAGCAGGGTGGCGGTCGACCCGGTGCCGTGGTGGGCCGTCCACACGAAGGCCACCCCAGCCGACACGGTGCCAGCGACGACGGTGACCAGAATCGTGATCCAGACTGTCCTGGAGTGCTTCACGTCTTCTCCGCGGGGGTGCCGATCGAGAAGTGAGTGTGCGGGTTGAACCGTTGGTGCGCTTCTTCACCTTGAGAAGCCCATCGGCATGAATGGACCATCGCATGAGTCCCCGCCTTCGCCGTCTCCTCACCCCGGTGGTCAGCAGACGAACGGCAGCGTCATCCGGCAACCAGGCTGGCCAGCGCCCAGACGGCGGCGATCGCACCCACCGCGATCATCATCAGGCTCCGACGCAGCGGTGCCCGTTCGAGATCCTCTTCGTCGCGGTGCACGTCGGGCGGTCGCAGCAGAGCAAGGGCGTTTCCGACAGCCAGGGCAGCGCCCAGTGCCAGAACCAACCAGGCCAGGAGGTTCTCGCCGAGGAACATCCCTTCACCGTTCCAGATCGGTGGCGGGAGGATCGAGACGATCCGGCAGCTCGAGGTCGGCATCGGTCACGACGGCGGTCAGCTCCCGCGCCACGGTGACGTCGCGGGAACCCTGCCGGCGGATCTCGCTGCTGATCATCGCTCCGGTGGCGCCGTCGAAGCAGAACCGGGCCCGGTCACCGAACGGTGGGGCCGGAAGACCGATGCGCAGGGTCAACGCGAAGCAGTCGTCACCCTCCCGCGCCACGGCATAGGGAGCGATGGCTTCTGGCGGGTCGTCGGAGACGAGCACGGCCACGGCGGCCACCGCCTCGGCCACCTCGTCGGAGTAGGGCGATGCGGGCTCGGGGGGGCTGCACACCAGTGACCCGTCGCCAGCGAGGTCGCAGACTTCGAGCTGGGTGGCATCACGGCGGTGAGCGCTACCCGATCCGATCACCAGTCGATCTGGCGGGCGCTGCGCTATGCGGTTGGTGGCTGCCAGCTGACCGACGTCGTCGACGATGCGCTCGAAGTCAACGGTGACGGCGTAGGTCGATGACCGGCTGTGCTCCCAGGCCACGAGGAACGCACGGGCCGCCGCAACGTCGGTCTGGGGAGGCGGCCCGGTCGTCGTGGTGGTTGGGCCGCCGGAGGCTGGGCTGGGACCGCCAGTGGCGACGGTGTCGACATCCCACACCGCGACGACGCCGAGGAGTCCGACCATGAACCCCGCGCCGACGGCGATCCGGAGGCGGGGCGGCTCCGCGGGGGACACGGAGCAACGGTAGCCAGCGGGTCGGCCCGATCGGTCGCCACGCTGAAGGGGAGGCTGAGGGGGAAGGGATCTGGGACAGCGACGTCGAAGTCGGTGCCCACCATGGTTCGCTCATCCTCTCGGCCCCACCGCATCGTCGCCACCGGACTCGGGGTTCTGCTGGCATCACCGCTCATCGCACCCATCGCCCACGGTGATCCACCCTCGCCCGCCGAGGTCGGCGACTTCAGCGCCCCATTCGTGGAGGGCGGCTACCTGCGCCAACCGGATGAGGATCTACGCGGCGACAACCCCCTGCGAAGCCAGCCCGACTACTGCCGCCCCGACGACGACGCCGATGGTCTCCTCGAATGCGCTCCCGCTGCCGGATCGTTGGCGGTGCTGCCCTCAGGTGATGTCCTGTACTTCAACGCCCTGGAGGCGACCGAGGACCTCGAGGCATCGATCGCCAACGAGGTGGGGACGGTGTTCGTCAACGATCAAAGCCGGGTGATGACGCTCGGCGTGGAGCCTGTCGGCACCGATCTGGCCGGTGCCCTGCGAGGCGACGGCACCGAGTGGAGTCAGCCCGACCCTGTCCGCGCCGACCCCGGCGCCGACACCGCCCGTGGCTCGGCTGGGCCGCTCGTCCCCGACGGCCTCCACAACCAGGGCCACGATGCCGGTGCCGCCGCCCAGGCGTTGTTCTGCGCTGATCTCGACTTCCTGGGCGACGGCCGCCTGCTGGTGGTGGGCGGTACCGACTACTACTTCGATCCCGTCTTCGGTACCGTGCCCGAGGAATCACCCGTGTTCGGCGGCAAGACGTGGGGTCTTGGCGAGCTCGAGGGAACCACCCAGGCCCGGATCTTCGAGCAGGATGCCGACGGCAACGTGACCGTTGTGACCTCGGCCGACATGGAGTACGGCCGCTGGTACCCCTCGTCGATCTCGATCGGGTCGGGCGACAAGCTGGTGTTCTCCGGCGTGCAGAAGCTGCTCAAGCCGCTGTACCCCGATCAGGAGATCACCAACTCCGGTCGCAACGTCCCCCAGGTCGAGCGCTTCGTGCCCGGCGTCCCCGGGTCTGAGAGCGCGGCAGGCACCGACGATCGGTTCGTCACCGAGAGCGAGGCCACCGCCAACCGATCGCTTCCGCTCTTCCCCCGCCTGCACCTGCTGCCCAACGGCGAGGTGTACTACGCGGCCGCGGGACAGGTCTTCAACCCCTTCGGCCAGGCCTACGACCAGGCGCTGTGGAACATCGCCGCCACCTACGACCCCACCACGCAGTCCTGGACCGATCTGGGCGTCCCCGGTGTTGCCCTGGCCGTCGACGCCGCCGACGCCGTGCTCGAGGGCACCACCGAGGACGGCGAGCTCGGCGGAACCTCAACGGTGATCGGGTTTCGTGGTTCGACGTTCTCGATCATGCTGCCGCTGCGCGCCGACGCCGACGGCAGCTACTCGGAGGCGTCGTTCCTGGCCGCCGGCGGGGTGATCGGGGTCACGCCGGGTTCCTACCTCTCCACCGATCAATCGGCGGTCACGACGTTGACCTTCGATGGCGGCGAGGTCGACACCTTCTCCACCCACGAGACCGGGCCGCTCAACACATCCCGCTGGTACGGCACCGGCGTGCTGCTCCCCGACGACACGGTCATGGTCTTCAACGGCGCCAATCGCGACGAGGTGGTGGGCCCGGGAACCGGCACCCCGATCCTCACCGCCGAGCGCTTCGATCCGGCCACGGGCGTGTGGACCACGATGGCCACCGCCAACCGCGCCCGCACCTACCACAACACGGCATCGCTTCTCCCCGACGGGTCCGTGCTCATCGGCGGCCACGCACCGATCACCACGCTGTACGGCTTCAACTACTCGCTGCTCGACGGCGCCAACGACGGCGGGCCCGACGACGGCCTCTTCTCACCACAGGACGGCCGCGATCCCACCTTCGAGATCTACCGCCCGCCCTACATGTACGGCGCGCGACCCGAGGTGACGAGCACCGATCTAGGCCTCGACGCCAAGGCAGCCCGGGGCTCCACCATCGATGCGTTCGGAGTCCTCCCCAACGACATCGCCGATGCCGTCCTGATCCGCCGCACCTCGATCACCCACCTCGTCGACGGGGATCAGCGGGCGGTGGTCGTCGACGCGGCGGCGTCGGACGGCGGCATCAGCGTCAAGGTCCCCGAGGATGCCAACGTGGTGCCCGATGGGCCGTACCTGCTCTTCATCCGTGACAACAACGGCATCCCCTCGATGGGCATCCCCGTCAACGTCGCCGGAGACCCGGAATAGGCCGTCTGGATCTGGCATCCTCAGGGGAGTGACCGCTCGCGCCACGATGCTGGTCGCCCTCGTAGCGGTCACGACGCTAGGGCCCGCGACGCGCCCCGCCGCGGCTCACGAGACGCCGACCGAGGTCGTCACGCTGGTGTCGGAGATCGAGCCCTCCGTCGAGGGGCTCACTGTCCAGGTCGTCCAGTCGGTCTCCACCCAGCTGGTCCTGACCAACGAGACGGAGGATACGGCGTCGGTTCTCGACGACGCGGGGCGGGCCTTCCTCCGAATCGGTGGGGGTGTGATCGAGGCCAACGTCGATGTCGCCGCCTGGTTCCTCTCCAACGATCCGGTGGGAGAGGTCTCCGATCTCCCACCACGCGCCGTCGACGGCTTCGTCGACGACGTGTGGATCCAGGTCGCCGAAGGCGACCGTTGGGGGTGGTTCGACCACCGACTCCACCCCGAGACCATCGCGGTCCCCGGCAACACCTCTGCTTCGGAAGGTCCGGCGGTCCTGGGAAGGTGGACGGTGCCCATCATCGTCGGTGATGTCGATGTCGAGGTCCGCGGGGTCATCGAGTTCCGTCCACCCGTCGGCACCTACCTCACGCTGGTGCTGGTGAGCCCCGAGCCCCTCGCCGCCACGGTGCTCGAGGGTCCCGCCCCCGGCTTGTTCGCTGAACGGCGAACAGCTGGCGAGGTGATCGTGCTCGGCGGATTCGACGAGCCGATGCTTCGCTTCCGCGACGGTGGTGTCGACGCAAACTGGGCCAGCCCGACCTGGCACGAGACGGCACGGGCCATGTCCACCCAGCCCACTCCTTACACCACTGCCAGTGCCGTCGCCGATGCCGACTGGCACGAGGTGGCGGCCGTCGACCGCTTCGGGTGGCTCGATCCCCGCATCCGCTACCCGACCAAGCCGCCCGACGATCCCACCTTCGCCACCACCATCGCCCGCTGGAGCATCCCCATGCTGATCGGCGACCAGCAGCTCGAGGTGGGGGGTGAGTCGCGGTGGCAGCCCATCGACAGCACCACCCCGGTCTCCACCGCCGGTGCAGATGGGACCTCGGCGTGGCGAATCGTCCTCATCATCGCCACCTCGGCACTGATCGTGGCCGCCGTCATCGCCCTGCTTCGAAGAGAGCTGCGACCTGCCGATATGCGCGCCGTCCGCTTCGACGACGACTGATTCCCTATGGAGGATTCGTTCCTTCCTCCCCGAAAGCGAGAACCGCATGCCGCACAACGTCCCACCGTTCGAGTGGAGCGACAACGCGCTCCGTCTCCGCCAGTACGTGTACGAGCACTGGTGCGAACGCGGGCGGGGGCCCACGTTGGGCGACGCCCATGACGCACTCGACCTGGACCGGTTCGAGATCGCCGCCGCCTACCACGAGCTCGAGCTCGGCTTGATCTGTGTGGTCGACCCCGACACGCACAACTGCAACCTGATCAAGTTCCAGCCGTTCAGCTCGTTCCCCTCTCAGGTGAAGGGGTACGTCGACGGAGCGTTCCACAGCTTCGTCGGGTGTGCCATGGAGGCCATGGCGTTCAACCAGATGCCACCCTTCTCCGGACGCGACGTCGCGGTCGAGAGCTGGTGTGCGTGCTGCTTCGAACCGATCACCTTCCACGCAACTGATGGCGAGATCACCTCACGGACGCCGGATGAGTTCTTCGTGCACGTGAGTCGCAGCCCTCACTTCTGGAACAACGTGAACATCAGCACCATGTGCGACTCGATGAACTTCGTGCTCGACGCCGAGCACGCTCGCCGCTACGAGCAGCAGACGGGTGCGGCCGGTGTGCTGTTCACCCTGCAGCAGGCGCAGTGGTTCACGTCGGCGACAGCCGAGAACCGGATGCACGACTACCACTGGCCTCCGGGACAGATCGACCCCGTGACCGTCATCAAGATCGTCCGCAAGCTCGGCGTCGACACCACCGCTTGGGGACTCCCACCGAAGACGTCCTGAATCGGGATCAGGGCCGACCGACAGCGACAGAGGTCTCCACCAACGGGTGGTGGCAGGCCACGTACTGGCCGGCCCCGACGTCGGCGATCTGGGGTTCGTCGGTGGCGCACACCTCGGTGGCGCGGGGGCAACGGGTCCGGAACCGGCAGCCCGACGGCGGGTTGAGCGGGCTGGGCAGATCGCCCTCGAGCGGGGGCATCT
>Ga0214471_10005133_pt1 | contig 10118 bp, 4 predicted proteins | sample RVTome_5_FD_207665 | JGI IMG/M metagenome (GOLD analysis project Ga0214471, IMG submission 207665) | Soil microbial communities from uranium-contaminated site in the Upper Colorado River Basin, Wyoming, United States - RVT142D155 | ecosystem: Environmental > Terrestrial > Soil > Contaminated >... | reverse complement strand
CCGGTCGTGCTGCTGGGCTACGGGGGCGCGCTGACCCTGGCCGCCGCGTGGGTTCTGGGTCGGCGGCGGATCGAGCTGGAGGCGGACCGCTCCGACGTGCCTTCGCGGGTCCGCGAAGGGCAGGTCGTCGACGTCACGCTGAGGCTGACCGCACGGCACCGGGCCACGACCCTGATCGTGCACGACCGCCTCCACCCGTACCTGGGTCGGACCGTGCCCCTGCCGTTGCCGAGCCTCCGGGCCGGCGAGACGGCCGACCACACCTACCGGCTGCGGCCGGCGCTGCGCGGCATCTACCAGATCGGCCCGCTCGTGGCCGAGTGGACCGACCCGTTCGGCCTGACCCGTCACCGCCGGGAGCTGGCAGATGCCACGCCGGTGATCGTGCATCCTTCCACCGAGCCGGTGCACGACCGGGTGATCAGCCGGGCATGGGAGGATCCTCCGATCCGACCCCCGGTCAGCAAGCCGTGGCCCACCGGCTACGAGTTCTACGGGATGCGCGACTATGCGTACGGCGACGACCCGCGCCGGATCATCTGGCGCGCCAGTGCCCGCGCCACCGATCCGCGCACCGGCCTGCCGCGCTACCTGGTCCGGGAGTCCGAGCAGGGGATCAGCGACCAGGTCCACCTGGTGCTCGACACCGGGCGCGAGGTCCACGACCGGGGACCGGTGAGCCCCAGCTTCGAGCTGCTGGTCCGCGTGGCCGGATCGCTGGGCACCCGGCACCTCGGGGACGGGTTCTCGGTCTCGCTGGACGCGAACGACGGGCCGCTGACCGCGCCGCTGCGGGGGCGGCGCAGCCGCATCCCATTGCTCGACGTGCTGGCGGGCGTCCAGCGCGGGGACGCCGGGCTGTCGGACGCGATCGACCGGCTGGTCGCCAGGCGCGATGCGCGCACCCACCACGTGGTCATCACGCCTCACGTCAGCAGTGACGCCGCCCGTGGGATCCGGCTGCTGCTCGAGCGCGGCACCTCGATGCTGCTGGTCCTCTACGTCACCGAGGACAGCGACCCCGTCAGCCTGCACCGGGCCGGTGCGCTGGGCTGCGGGGTCGTCGAGCTGCAACCGGGGACCCCGATGGAGAAGGTCTTCCGCCAGGTCATCCGGGCGGTGGGTGCGTGAGCGTCCAGGCCCCTTCGCCGCCGACCGGTCAACGCGTCCCGGACCCCGAGGTCGTCGCGAACGGCATCCCCGAGGCGCTGGACGAACGGCCCGAGGCACCGCGCCGGGCGGCCGTGACCCAGACCACGGTCGCGGCCAGCGTCGCGGCGATCGGGGCGGGTTGGATGCTCGCGGGCCTGTTCGACGGCGGCCTGGCCCGGGTCCTGGCGGTGATCGCACCACTGGCGGGCGGGTCGCTGACGTGGGTGAGCCACCGGGCCGGCCGGCCGGCGCTGGGGCAGTACCTCGTGGTGCCCGTTGCGGTGGTGCTGGCCGGCCTGGTGGTCCTGCCCGACACGCCCGGCGGCTCGGCCAACGTGGCGACGCTGGTGAGCGAGGCGCTGTTCAGCGGCGGGCTCGGGCAGCCACCCGTGCCGTTCGACCCTGGATGGCGGTTCCTGCTGGTCGCCGTGCTCGTGGTGCTGCCGGCCGGCAGTGCCGGGCTGGCCCTGGGCTTGGACCGCCCCAGGCTGGCGGTGGCGCTGCCGCTGCCGCTGATCCTGCTCGCCGGTCTGGTGCAGCCCGCGTCCGCCGAGCTGGTTTCCACCGTCGGGGCCACGGTCGCTACCGTCGTGGCGCTGGTCGTGGACCACGGCAACGAGCTGGTACGGACGGGGGCTGCGGACGGCCGTTTCGAGCTGCGCCGCTTCGCGCACGGGCTCGGCGCCGTCGTGGCGCTCGCGGTCGCGCTGGTGGTGCTGGCCAACGTCGCGGGCTTCCTGCTGCCGCCCGTGCAGGAGGACGAGATCGTCCCGCCGCAGCGCCCTCCGGTCGCGCCGCCCCAGGAGGACCGCGCGCTGTTCTCGGTGGAGGCGCCGGACGCGCGCCCGCTCCGGCTCGGGGTCCTGGACGTCTACCAGGACGGCGCGTGGATGCTGCCGCCGGGTGATCCGGGGCGGCTGGTCGAGGCCGGCGGAGGGCCTCTGCCCACCGGTGAGCCGGACGGTGCACGCGGCGCCAGCTTCGAGGTCGCGATCCAGATCGTGGACCTCGGTGGGCGCAGCCTGCCGACGCCGCCCGGCGCGCGCGCCGTGGACGCGGCCGGTGCGCAGCTCGAGTACGACCCCCGGACCCGCACGCTGCGGGCCGCCGAGCGCGCCGACCCTGGTCTGAGGTACGTCGTCGAGGTCGGCCCGCCGCCGGACACCGACGCGCTGCTCGCCCACCTCGGCACGACCGGCCTCGACGAGGACCACACAGCCGCGCCCCCGCCCCCCGCCGCGGTCAGGGCGCTGCTGGCCGAGGCGCCGGCCGAGCCGCTGTTCGAGCGGCTGCAGTTCGTGCGCCAGGCCTACTACGACCAGGTTGTCGCAGCGGGCGCCGGGGACCCCGTGGACACGCCTCCTGCGCGGGTGGTCGAGATCCTCGGCGGGGACCCGGCGACGCCCTACGAGATCGCGGCGGGGGAGGCGCTGCTGGCCAGGTGGGCCGGCGTGCCGGCCCGGCTGGGCTTCGGGTACGCCGGCGGCGAGCCGGAGCCGCAGCGCGACGGCCTCACCGTGCGGCCCGGCGACGGCGCCATCTGGCTCGAGGTGCACGTCGAGCGCTACGGCTGGGTCCCGATCGTGGGCACGCCGCCCCGCGCCCGCAGCAGCCTCGACGAGGGTCCGCGCAACGACGACCCGGCGGTCCGGCCGACCGACGAGCTCGCGCTGATCACCTTCGTCCCGGTCCAGCGGACCGGGCCCCAGCTCCTGTTCGAGGTCACCCGCTACTGGGCGCTGCGGATCGTGCCGGTGGTCGCGCTGGCGGTGGCGGTGCTCGCGTTCGCGCCGGTGCTGCTGCGGGTGCTGCGGCGGGCCCGCCGCCGCCGGTGGGCGGGGGGACGTGGCCCGGCCCAGCGCGTCGCCGTCGCCTACGCGGAGCTGCGTGACTGGGCCTGCGACGCCAACCTGGCACGTCCCAGCGTGACGCCGCTCGAACTCGTGCGCCGGGTCCAGGACGACGACGAGCACCGGGAGCTGGCCTGGCTGGTCACCCGGGTGCTGTGGGGTGACCTGACGCGCGACGTGCGCGACGTCGACGCCCAGCTCGCCGAGGAGCTGTCGCGCTCGGTCCACAAGCGCCTCCGGGGCGCCCAGCCGGGCCTGGCCCGGATCCTGGCCGGGTCGTCGCGTGCGTCGCTGCGCGACCCGTACAGCGACGAGCTGCCCAACCTGTGGCCGTCGCGCAGCCTCGGTGACGTGGTGCGGGGCTGGCCGGGAGCCGCGCGCAGGCGGATACGGCGGCTCGTGGGCCGGCCCGCCGCGGCGACCGGAGCGCTGCTGCTCGTCGTCGCGCTGGCGCTGGCAGGCTGCACCGACCGGCTGGACCTCGACGCACGGCTGCCCGCCCTGCCGTTCGCCGAGCCCCTCACGCCACCGGAGCTGGGTGAGGTGAGGTTCGTACGCGAGCCCGAAGCCGAGCAGCCGTTCGACGAGGCCGGTCCCGAGGCGCTGGTGGGCGCGGGACGCGTCTTCTCGGTCCACGTCCAGGACGACATCGAGGCCTCGTTGCAGGTCGCGGCGTTCAAGCCGGGCGTGCTGGAGCGCCGCGACGACCTGGTCGACGAGGTACTGCGCAGCCTGGGGGGCCGTGCCGAGCCGACCCGCTTCGGCGAGCGTCGCGGCTACGCGCTCGAGCGGGGCGAGCAGCGGATCCTGCTGTGGTTCGCCCCCGACCTGACCTACTACGAGCTGCTCGTGGCTCGCAGCTCCTACGAGGATGCCGACGAGGTCTTCGGTGCCGTCCTGGCGTTCCAGCACGGCGAGCCCGTGGCCGGCCTCGATGCCCCGCGCACGCAGCAGCGCCACGACCCACGACGGGGGACGCCGGGATGAGGGCGACGCGATCCACGTGCCGTGCGGCCGCGACCGTGGCCACCCTGTTGAGCCTGGTCGCCGCTGGCTGCTCGGGTCCGAGCGAGCGGCTCGACGTCGGCATGCGCGAGGTCGCCAGCGACATCGTGCTCGGCTCCCGGACCCCCGCCCCCCGGCCCGCCGTCGTCGACGACCGCTCGGTCCCCGTGGCCCTGCCGGCGATCCCGGTCCCGCCGCCTGCGTCCCGACCACCGCTGCCACCACCCACGCCGCCTCCGCCGGCTCCCACCCCGACCCCGTCGCCCGTCGAGCCCTGTCCGGGCCTGGACCCGCTGGACGCGCCGCGGGACGAGGCGTTCCGCGACCGGGCCACGCCGCCCGCCGAGGCGACCTACCGCTACCGCCTCGAGGGTGAGGTCAGCGTCTCGGGCGCCGACGCGGTGACCCGGCAGCTCACGGGTGACGCCACCCGCGCCATCGAGGACGTCGTCGTGGCCGACGACGGCGACCTGTCGTTCACGCTGGTGTCGCAGGCCGGGGAGCGCACCACCCGCACCGGCTACGCGGCGGTCAACACCGAGCTGTCCGACCCGACCGGGGGAGCGGTCGATGCGACCGGTGCCCAGGAGGTCACGACCGGCGTCTACCTGGCGTACGTCGAGGCGTCGGGCGGACCCGGCGCCGACGTGTCGTTCCACCCGACCGCGCCGTTGAAGCTGCTGGAGTTCCCGGCGTTCCCCGGCGCCTCGTACCGGTCGGCCGGCACCGATCCGCTGTCCGGGCTGTCGATGTCCTTCACCGCCACGGTCGGCGAGAAAGTGCTGGTCAACGCCTGCGGCGACCCGGTCCAGGCGATCACGGTCGAGCTGACCGAGGGTCGGCTGGACGGGCCGTCGGTGAACCTCGACTTCGCCGCCACCTACGACCTGGCCACCCAGTACGGGGGCCTGCCCGTACGCGAGTCGGTGACGTCCGCGGGTCGCGAAGGCTTCGACACGGTCGCGCGCACGCTCCGGGCCACCGTCAACGAGGTCCCGGACCGCGCGGGAGGTGGCGCGTGAGGTGGCGCGTGAGGTACCGGGCAGGCACCCGCGGATCCCTTGCCGCCCTGCTCGGCGTGGTGGCGGTGATGGGCGGCGCGTGTGCCACCGGCGGCGAGCGCGTGGTGCGCCCCGCCCCGCCGGGGGCCGTGGTGGGGGGGATCCTCGAGGTGGCGATCCCCGAGCCCGCCGCCATCGACCCCGGCAACGCCTTCGAGCCGATGGGCACGATGATCGCCCGGCTCGTCTGCGACACGCTGCTGGACATCGACCGCGAGACCGGTGAGCTGGTCCCGGCCCTGGCCGAGTCCTGGCAGGTGCTGGACGGCGGGCGGCGCATCGTCCTGCGCCTGCGCGAGGGCGTGAGGATGCACGACGGCACCGAGCTGGACGGGCAGGACGTCGTGTACGCGCTCTCCCGGGCGGCCAGCGCGGCGTTCGCCGGCCAGGCTGCCGATCTGCTGGCGCCGATCGACGGCTACGCGGTCATCCGCGGCCAGCAGGAGACCGACTTCGCCCACCACCGCGAGCGCTTGCGCGGCGTGCGGGTGCTGTCGGGCCGCACGGTCGAGGTGCGGCTGTCCCAGGACGCCCCCCCGCAGGCCGATCTCGTGCGGCTGTTCACCCACCCGGTCACGGCGCCGATCTCGAGTGAGGCAGCCGAGGCCGATCCCCGGGGCTTCGCCCGCCAGCCGGCGTGCGCGGGGCCCTACCGGGTCGCCGCCCCGTGGGAGCCGGGCGATCACCGGCTGCGCCTGGAGCGGTTCGAGGACTACCACGCCAGCAACCTGGCGTGGACGCGCGGGGGCGCGGGCTACGCCGACGAGCTGCGGTTCACCTTCACCGCCGACCCGCGCCTGCTGGCACCGCAGGCGGGCCCGCCGGCCCTGCTCGACGTCCACCTGCAGCTCCTCGGTCCCGGGCACGACCGCGTGGGCGGCGGCCGCCGGGTCGCCAGCGCCGTCGGTGCCTCGGTCGACTACGTCGGGCTGCCGGCCGGCACGTTCCCGGCGCCGGTGCGGGTGGCGCTGAGCCAGGCCCTGGACCGCGGGGCGATCGCTGACGACGTGTTCGGCGGGGAGCGCGCGCCGGCCACCGGCTTCCTGCCGCCGACGGTGGGCGCCGAGACGTTCCGCGACGACGCATGTGGCCCGAGCGTGCCCACGGGTGGCGACGTCGCCGCGGCACGTGCGACGCTGGCGGCGGCCGGCCAGGACCTGGGAGCCAGGCTGACGATCGCGTTCAACGACGAACTGCGCAACCGCGACCTGGTCGAGGCGGTCGCCGCCCAGTGGGAGCGCGCGTTCGGCCTGACCGTCCGGTTGCAGCCGCTGAGCTGGGCCGCGTTCCTGGAGCGCGGTGCCGAGGTCGAGGGCTTCGACGTGCCCTTCCGGCTGTCCTGGTCTGCGCCCTACCCGAGCGCCGACCCCTACCTGTTCCCGCTGTTCCACACCGCGGGCACGGGGCGGACCAACCTCGGTGGCTTCACCGATCCGACCTTCGAGGAGGCGCTCGAGGATGCCCGCGAGGCCACCGAGGCGGCCGACCGCGTCCTGGCCTACCGGGCCCTCGAGGACCGGTTGTGCGACCTGATGCCGGCCATCCCGGTCACGTTCGACGTCGTGCGGTGGGCGGTTGCGGCCGGCGTCGAGGGGACCGGTCGGATGCTGGTGGACCCGGTGACCGCCGAGCCGATGCTGCGGGAGGTGTACGTCCCGTGACCCGAGACCGCAACCGGCCCCGTACGCCCGGCCTGCTCAACGTCGCTGCCGTCGGCGTGGTGGTCACGCTGGTCGGCACGCTGGCCCTGGGCGCCCGTCAGCAGCCGCCGCCGACGGTCGCCGAGTTCGCCCCGCAGGCGGTCGAGCAGATCGAGGAGGCGCTGCCCGAGCAGGCCGATCCGGTGGGGCATCCCGAGGGTCCGGGCCCGCCCATCCAGCCCGGCGACCCGACGCCGAGCGAGCAGCCCGGTGACGGGGCGACGCCCGATCCGACCGCGTCGCCCACCCCGCCGGTCGAGCAGGCCCGCGTGCGGCGTTGTGTGGGCGATCCGCCCCGGCAGACCGAGGACCCGCAGTCCCCGCCGTGCGTGCCGTTCTTCGACGGCGACAACGGCGGCGCGACCTGGAAGGGCGTGACCGCGGGGGAGATCCGCATCGCCATGGCCCGTCAGGGGTTCGGAGGCGCCAGCGACGAGGAGGTGCTGGCGCTCGCGGAGCACTTCAACCGCCGCTACGAGCTCTACGGGCGCCAGATCGTCGTGGTGTTCTACGAGCCGATCGGCGGCACCTTCGCCCTGCCCAACCCGCCCGACATGATCGCCGACGCCGTGAAGGTCGACGAGGAGCTGGGGGCCTTCGCCAGCCTGGCCTACCCCGACCGTCGCGGTGCGGAGCACCACCACTACGACGAGCTCGCCCGGCGCGGGATCATCAGCTCCATCTTCCGCGGCCAGTCGCGCGGCACGACCGCCGGCTACCAGCAACAGCATCCGCACCAGTGGAACGTGCTGCCGGCCAGTGATCGCATGCTGGCCCAGCTCGGTGACATCACGTGCACCAGCCTCGCCGGCGTCCCTCCGCAGGGCGGCACGTTCACGGCGACGCCGGTGAGCCCGGCTCCCGAGCAGCGGGTGTTCGGGCTGCTGTCGATGCGCACACCGGACGGTGCGGCGCCGCCCATGGACGCGCTGCGCCAGCAGCTCGGCTCCTGCGGCGTCGAGCTGGCCGCCGACATCGAGGGTGACGAGGCCAACCCCGACGGTCCCAACGCCGTGCTCGCGATGCAGGATGCCGGGGTCACGACGATCCTCTACGCCGGCTCGCCGGGTCCGCTGAAGGCCAACTACATGTCGGCTGCGACGAACCAGGGATACCTCCCGGAATGGGTGGTGTCGAGCTTCCTGGACAACGACCTCGACAACACGTTCCACGGTGCGCCGGCCGAGCAGGCGTCCAACGTCCTGGGCGTGACCTTCCGCGACAAGCTGCTGCCCAGGAGGCAGATGCCCTGGTACTGGGCGATCCGCGAATCGCGTCCCGACCTCGATCCCTCGGGGGGCGTGTACTACCCGATCTGGGCCCGCTACCAGCAGCTCCTGCAGCTCGCATCCGGGATCCAGCTCGCCGGCCCGCGCCTGACGCCCGAGACCTTCGCGGCGGGCCTCCAGGCCGCCAGCTTCCCGAACCCGGACGCCGGCGCCGCCCCCTACTTCCAGGCCGCCATCGACTACAGCGGCGACCACACCGGGATCGACAGCGGCGCGCTGTTCTGGTACTCGACGACCGCGCCCGGCACGGTCGACCCCGCCTTCACCGGCGCGGTCTGCTACGTCGACCAGGGCAGCCGCTACGGCCTGGGCGGCTACCCGGCGGCGCCGGTCGCGTTCTTCCAGGAACCCTGCCGCTGATCGGTGCCGCGCACGAACGCCTTGATCGTGGCGCACTCGGTCCCCGAGGCGGTCCCGTAGGGGCGGATGGTGTACGCACCCACGCAGGCCGGGACGATGAAGGTCTCGGCGTAGTGCACGACGAACGGATCGAATGCCTCGTCGGGTGACTCGACCACCGCCTCCTCGCCCTGGACCAGGTTCAGCACGTTCACGCCGCCGTGGGTGTGGTGGGGCACGGCCCGGGTGAACCAGTGACGGTGGGTGTCGATGAACTCTGCCTCGTGCAGCCCGGTGCGCTCCGACCGCCAGCCGTCGTCGGACTCGAGCGGCTCCACGACGTTGATGCAGCTCCGCTGCACGTATCCGGTGTCGCGATGCCACTGGATGTTGGCGGCGCCGTGATCGATGTGGACCGGCCGCGGGCGCCCGTCGAGCCCCAGGCGGTCCCAGTCCCACAGCTTGAAGGTGAAGATGTAGGGGGTGGCGCTGATCTCGAGCACCATGCCGCCGGCGCCCGAGCAGTGCACGGTGCCGGCCGGGATCAGGAAGTGGTCGTGGCGGCGTGCCGGCCACACGTTGACGTAGGCCGCGGCGTCGAACGGCTGCTCGCCGTGCTGGGCCCGGCGCAGGTCGTCGATCATCGCGTCCTGATCCACGCCGGTCCTGACCCCGAGGTAGACCCGGGCGTCCTCGGTGGCGTCCAGCAGGTAGTAGGACTCGTCCTGGGTGTAGTGCAGGCCGAACTGCTCGCGGATGTAGCGCGTCACGGGGTGAACCTGCAGCGAGAGGTTGCCGCCCTCGACCGTGTCCAGCAGGTCGAACCGGATCGGGAACTCGTCCCCGAACCGGGCGCGCACGTCCGGGCCGAGCAGCGCGACCGGCTCGCGCAGCACCAGGTCGACGGCCGGGATCTCGACGCGGTGGTGGCCGAAGCCCAGCAGCAGCGAGTTCTCCTCGGGGACGCAGTCGAAGCACCAGGCGTAGTTGGCCTCGTCGCGGTCCAGGTCGCAGACCTGCTTCATCCACTGGCCGCCCCAGGGACCGGGGTCGAAGAAGGGCACGACCCGAAAGGGCCGCCGGGCCGCCTCGGACAGGCCGCGCCGGAGGTCGTCGCCTGAGATCAGCTTCGGGCACGACCCGCGCGTGGTGTCCAGCAGCAGGTCGATGCGGTCGTACAGGTCGCGCTTGTGGCGGTCGGCGATGCGCCAGTCCACGAAGTAGGCGCGTTTGTACGTCAACGAGGCGCGCTCGCCGTGGTTGTCCGCGCCGAGGTTGGCGATCTCGCCGGCGCGCTGGCGCTGCTGGATCTCCCAGCGGGGCAGGTTGGCGTACACCAGCAGGTCGCCCTCGGTCAGCAGGGCGGCGCCGGTGCCGAGCACCACGACGCGTCCGTCCTCGGCGGCGATCTGGTCGCGCAGCCGGGCCTGGGCCTGCGGGTCGAACAGGTCACCGAGCGCCAGCCGTGTGAGCCGGCCGAACACCGGGTCGTCGGTCAGGTCGGGCTGGACCAGTGCGTCGATGCGCTCGGGAGGCAGCAGCGCCTCCTCGGCGTCGATGACGGTCACCGCACCGAGCCGTGCCAGGATCGGTTCGAGGTCGCGACGCCGCACGCCCGGGTAGGCCTCCAGCGCGATCACCCGCGCCCCCGCCGACGCGGCCGCGTCCGCGATCGCCTGGGCGACCGCCTCGGCCCCGACCGCGCATACCTCCGCGGGCGCC
>Ga0214471_10005132_pt1 | contig 10118 bp, 9 predicted proteins | sample RVTome_5_FD_207665 | JGI IMG/M metagenome (GOLD analysis project Ga0214471, IMG submission 207665) | Soil microbial communities from uranium-contaminated site in the Upper Colorado River Basin, Wyoming, United States - RVT142D155 | ecosystem: Environmental > Terrestrial > Soil > Contaminated >... | reverse complement strand
CTGGCATGTTATTGCTCCATTTGATCGGACAGCGCTCCTAAGGGACGGGCACCCTGCGGAAGCCGGTCCATCAGGTCATCCGATAAGCGACACCGAAACCGCCGCGCGGATAACGCCAGCGGGTAAAGGCTTTTTTAGTACAGACCACGTAACAGGTGCCGCATTCCAGGCAACCATCGTGAACAAAGGTCATCTTCCGATGCTCTTCATCCCAGGTGTAGCAACGGGCCGGGCAGGCCGTGGTGCAACTGCGCTGATCGCACTTCTGGCAGACTTCTTCATCGAGGATGATGTGCGGCTCACGATCTACGTTGAAACTGGTATAGTCGAAAATCTCATCGAGATTGATATTCATAAGGCTCTCCATCCGCCGTAGACATCGGCCAGCAGGTTTTTCAAGCCGACCTTTTCCCTGACCTTGCGCAACAGCAGTTTGGTCATGTTCTCTTTCGGCTTGCCGTCGATCTTGTATATTTCATCCATCAGACTGCAGACCAGCTCGGGATACTGATCATAAATGCGATCGTTGTGCAGCATCCGCGGTGTCCGGCGATACATCTTCAGATCCTTGAGAACATAACTCTCCTCAAGCATCTTCCGGTAAACGGAAAGCTGCGCCTTGCTGAAATTCTGCTGCTGGTGGGCTTCAATAGCCGCCTTGCCGGCCAGCACGCCGGACTGGGAAGCCAGGTTGATCCCTTCCAGGTTCAGCCCGGTCACGATACAGAGTGCCGCCGCATCGCCCGCGACCAGGATGCCGTCGCCAACCAGTTCGGGGATCGTGTCGTAGCCGCCCTTGGGCACCAGGTGGGCCGAGTATTCAAGCAGGCGACCGCCCTTGAGGAGTTTGGCGATCTGCGGCTGCTGCATGAAATCATTGAGCAGATCGTAAGGGGTCTTGCCCCGTTCGGTCAGACTGGCAAGCTCCAGAACCATGCCGAGCGAGAGCGAATCGTAGTTGGTATAGAGGAAGGTGCCGCCACGCACCCCGGCGGTATTGCCGACGATTTCATTGGAGGCACCCTGATCACGCTCCAGACCGAAGCGCTCGTCGATGACCTCTTTGGGCATATCGATCAGCGCCTTGATACACACCCCCTGGTTCGAGGGTTTGAACTCGGCGCTGCGCAGCCCGGCCTTTTTGGCGGTGAAGGAGAGCACGCCGTCCGCCGCGATCACGACCGGTGCGCGCAGTTCGCTCTCATCGCGCAACAAACGCACCCCGACCACCTTGCCGTTTTCGATGATCACGTCATCGACGGTCGAGCGGTTGAGCAGGGTGGCGCCGGCCTTGACCGCCTGTTCGGCCAACCAGCGATCGAATTTCGGTCGATAGATGGTGTAGCCGTTATAGGGCGGACGATCCGCCTCTTCGTTATCGAAGCTGACATTGAAACAGGAGCCCCTAGTGATGAAGGAGAGGCTTTTCTTGACGATATGTCGCTCCAGCGGAGCCTGGTTCCAGAAATCGGGAAAGACCTCCTCAAGCGCCGTCAGGCGATGCAACACCCCGCCGAACATGTTCTTCTCGCCGGGAAAGTTGCCGCGTTCGAGCAGCGCAACATCCAGGCCGGAGCGGGCCATGGTCAAGGCTGCCGACGAACCGGCGGGACCGGCTCCGACAACGATTGCGTCAAATGTACGTTTCATGCCGCACCTCCTGTGGCCGACTTGACCTTTTCAATCAGCAGCGGCATGACTTCGCGCAGATCAGCGACAAAAGCTTCGTCGGAATTGGCAATGATCGGTGCCTTGGGATCGATATTGACCGCCAGGATCCGTTTCGAATCCTTGATTCCGCCCAGATGATGCATCGAACCCGAGATACCCAGCGCCAGATAGAAGCGCGGTGCCACGGTTTTTCCGGTCTGACCGACCATCCGTTCAAAATCGGTATAACCGAGATCGTAAGCCGGACGGGTGACGCCGAGCGAGGCGTTGATCAGGCGGCTCAATTCCTCAACCTGGGCAAAGCCCTCGGCGCTGCAGCCGAGCCCGGCACTGACCATCACTTCGGCCTCGGACACATCGACGGTTTGCGGATCGGCCGGAATCCGCTCAAGGATGCGGCTTTCTCCGGCAACGAGCGTGACCGAGGGCTGCCAGTGCTCAAGCCGAAGCGTGCCGGGCCGTACACTCGGCAGCACCACACTGCTCAGAATCCGCGGATTAACCGTCAAAACCAGCGGCATGCCGCCATCCCAGGTTTTCGCTTCGGCAACCTGCGCTCCCAGAATCTGGCGGGTAAGTTGCAGCGCACCCGCTTCGATCCGGTAGGCGATCGCCTCGCTGAACAGGGCGGCATTGAGTTCCGCCGCCAGCAGCGGCGCCAGCGAACCACCCAGATCGTTATGCGGCAAGAGCAGCAGGGAAGCGCCCTTTTCACTCGCCGCCAGGGCGATCAGTCGCCCCTGCAACTCCAGTGAATCAGCGGCCTCGCCGGGTGCGTCGATCAGGGTCAGCGTCTCAACCCCGTACGCCTTGAGCGCCGCGATGCTTTCATCCCCGGCGCCGGCAAAACAGAGCACCGACCATTCGGCGGCGAGGGTCTTTGCCAGCCGTGAGGCTTCCGTCAGAATCCCCTTGCCGTAATCGTCCAGTTCCCCCCCGGGCAGGTCGACAAATACCAGGATTTCGACCGGTTGCCCGGCAGGTTGAAATGTCCCGGCTGTCATCAGATGTTCCTCCCCAGTTCGTGTCCTTCCCAGATGGCCATATCGACCTTACGCGGCGCCACGCAATCGCCGATCCGGTGCAACTCCCTGACCTTGCCCTTGAGGGCAAAATAGAGATCCTCATCCGCCGCCTGACCCATCGCCAGCACGACCGAATCGTAGCCGGTCCACTCGTCCCAGACATTGTTGTAGACGTTGAAGCCCTTGATCGTTTTCTCGCCGATCTCGCCCGAAACCTCCATCACCGCGATATCCGGGGTAAAGGTCACCCCCTTGGTCAGCAGGCGCTGGCGCGTCAGATAGAGATCCTGGGTCGGTCCGAGCTCGGCGCCGATAAACAGGCTGGAGCAGATAATGTGGACCTTCTTGCCCTGGTCGGCCAGGTATTCGGCGGTGGCGGTGGCGCGGTGATGGCCGTCATAGTCGATCAGACAGACCTTCTCACCGACCTCGACCTCCTGATCGAGGACCTGCCAGACGTTAGACACGCCCGGGCCGTCGCAACCGCCGACCGGATGAGCTTTCGGCTTGCTGCCGGTGGCAATGATGACCGTATCGGCCCCAGCCGCCAGCACCGACTCGGCGGTCACATCGACCTCCAGTTCGACCTTGACCCCGGCTTTGTCGACCTGCTCCTTCTCATTGCGGATGATGACACCGAACTCGTCGCGTCCGGCCCCTTTCATCGCGGTCAGAACCTGACCGCCGAGGCTGTCCTTGCGGTCGAGCAGGGTCACGTCGTGGCCACGCCGACCGGCCATCTTGGCCGCCCACATGCCACCGGGACCGCCGCCGACGACCATCACCTTCTTCTTCACCGGAGCCGGCTGCAGGGTGCCTTCGCCCCACTTCTTTTCCAGGCCGACCGCCGGGTTCTGCACGCAGCCGAGCGAGCGGTTGATGCCCATCCGGCCGATACAGCCCTGGTTGCAGGCGATGCAGGAGCGGATATCCTCCAAACGGCCCTCTTCGGCCTTCTTCGGCAGGAAGGGATCGCAGATCAGCGCCCGGCACATGCCGATCATGTCGGCCTGGCCGGCGGCGAGAACCTTTTCGGCCATCACCGGATCGTTGATCCGTCCGGTACAGAAGACCGGCAGATTGACCTTTTCCCGGATACCGGCGGCCAGCGGGATGGTGTAACCGAGCGGGGTATGCATCGAACCTTCGACCAGGTAAAGGTTGTAAAAGGTGGCGATCGACAGGTCGACGAAATCGATCAGGCCGCTGGCCTCGAAAAGCGCGCAGATCTCCTGAACCTGGGCCAGATCGAGCCCGCCGGGGATCATCTCGTCGGCGCACATGCGGATGCCGAGGGTGTAGTCGGCGCCGACCGCCTTGCGGACCGCCGAGATGAACATCAGCGGAGCACGCATGCGGTTTTCCAGACTGCCGCCGAACTCGTCCTGCCGGTGGTTGGTCAGCGGCGAAAGGAACTGGCGGGCCAGACTGGAATGGCCGAACTGCAGCTCGATGCCGTCAAAACCGCCCTGCCGGACATGCTCGGCGCTGATCGCGAAGTACCGGCAGACCTCCTCGATATCCTCGATCTCCATCGCCTTGGGGGTCTCGCGAAAGAGGATGTCCGGCACCGGCGAGGGCGCCCAGACCGGCAGCCGCGAGATACTGCCGTCGCACTGCTGGCCGTTGTGATTGAGCTGGCAGAACATCCTGGTGTCGTACTGGTGCACGTAATCGGTAATCTTGCGAAAGCCGGGAATCACTTCCGGGTGGAAGGCCTCAACCAGCTTCTCGTAGGCGGTGTCGGTGGGGTGGACGCTCATCTCCTCGGTGGTGATCAGTCCGGCGCCGCCCTTGGCCCGCTCGCCCCAGTAGTACATGTGCCGCTCGCTCGGCAGGCATTTTTCCGCAAAATTGGTCAGATGCGGCTGGAAGGAAATACGGTTTTTCACTTCCACCTTGCCGATTTTCCGCGGTGTAAAAAGGTTTTCGAACATCATGGTTCAGGTCTCCATTGGTTGATCCTGCGGCGTTACGCCGCTGATTCTTGCCCGGCATCGGCGATCGAGGTCACGCAACGCTCAAGGCATTCCGGGTCGCCCCCCTGGATATCGTCTTTCAGGTGATAGGCCACCGCCGGACAGCCGCCGTGACACTGATCGAAGCGTTGACAATCCTCGCAGGAGTGGATGCGCAGGCCGCGGAACGACTTGAAAATCTCCGAGTGATCCCAGATTTCCTTGAAGCTGTTGCGGCGCAGATCGCCCGCCTCGAAACGGTCGCTCTGCAAGAATGCGCAGGGGTAGACCATTCCGTCCGGGCTGACGCAACAGGTCAACTTGGCGGCGCCGCACAGGTTCAGCCCCAAACCCTGCCGCTCCTGGGAGGTCAGCGAGAAAAAGCTGTCGCCGGTGCGGATATTTTCGTTTTCGGCCAGCCAGGCCGAGAATGCCAGCAGCTGGGCCGGTGTCGGCCGCAGTTCTTCCCAATTGTCCGCGCCCCGCCCCGACGGCCGGAAGCGACTGATCCGCAGGGTCACCCCGAGACGATCGGCGAGCTTCTGCATATCCTGAATTTCGTCGGCGTTGTCGGTGGTCAGCACGGTATTGATGCTGGTCGGGATCGGCGACTGGTTCAGCAGTTCAAGAGCCCTGAGCGCCGTCTCATAGGTGTCTTTGCCGCGGATCGCTTCGCAGGTTTCCTTTTTTGCGCCATCCAGGCTCACCTGAATGGCCACCATGCTGGTCCGGGAGAGCTGTTCGACCAGTTCGCGGGTCAACAGCGTGCCGTTGGTCGAGATGCAGGTCATCATCCCCCGCTCATGACAGGCATCGAGAATCTGCATGAAATCGGGGCGCATGAACGGCTCGCCGCCGCCGAAATTAATCTGAAAAACCCCTTCCTGGTGCAACTGTTCGACCAGGGCCAGGGCTTCAGCCGTAGAGAGTTCATTGACAGCGGGTTCGGCCGATGACGACAGACAGTGACGGCAGCGAAGATTACAGGCGAGGGTCACTTCCCAGGTCAGGTTCACCGGCGAGCGCAGGCCCTGTTCGACAAATCTATTGCTCACGGAGAAATCCCCTTTCCAGCAGCTTGGTGATAAAGTTCTTCAGCACATCGCTTTGCTGTTCGGTCAGGCCGGCCGGGAGATCATCCCTGCTCCGCATCGAAGCGAAATGTTGCGGAGCAAGGAGATCGCCGGTTTCGGCAAAGAGAAGGCGCGGCCCCCGTAAATCGTAAAACAGGAGGCCGAACCCTTCCTGCCGCACGCGGCAGGCGGGATGCAATTCAATGCCTGCCGCACTCATCTCAGTACACCCCGCAGATGCCGTCGATGGCGAGCTCTTCAACCTGGATCTCTTCCAGGATTCTGGGCTCTTCATTACAGGTTTCAGTCTCTTCGTGCTCTGCTTCGAATTTCTTTTCCATAGTCTTTCTCCTTTTCAGTGGTAATGAGTCCGCAACGGATTGATGCGTCTGTACCACACTTATTGCAATGGCAATGCCAGAACAAAACATTGGTTTACTACCGGATATTAAGCGTTTAGCCACGGCCGAACCTCAGCTGAAAACGGCATATGTAGAGATATTGGACATAAATCCGGCTTTCAGCACCGTTGCGCGCCCAAGCAACTGTAGCCTTTCTCCACACTGGTCATTTTGTCTACAGGAAAAATAGAACTGCGGTTTCTTTTTGATAGGATTTCCCCTGAAAGCGGGAATAAAAACTGGAAAAATAGCTGCAGCGCTGCACCACGCAGCGGATAAAAAGGTTGCCTTCCAAAAATTTGGAGGATGGCTAAGCAAAAATTTCGTCCTGCAAGGCTTGGTGTTTTTTCAGGGGCGAAGGCATACATCATGTATGTCGAGGTCCTGAAAAACGCCGTAACGCCGCAGGGCGGACTTTTTGCGACGCCATCAAAAAGGATTTTTATGCTGAAAAGAGATGGCCACTGTTCATTTTGCGGAAGCAGATATCCCGAAGCAGCACCCTGGCCGAGACGCTGCCGGACCTGCCGCAACACCAGCTACCGGAACCCGCTGCCGGTGGTGGTCGTGCTGCTGCCGATCGGTAAAGGGCTGGTTGTCATCCGCAGGAATATTGAGCCGCAAAAAGGCACCCTGGCCCTGCCCGGCGGCTATCTCGATCTCGGCGAAAGCTGGCGGCAGGGCGCGCGCCGGGAGCTGCTTGAAGAGACCGGCATCGATGTCGCGGCGGAAGAGATCAGTCTCCATGACGTACAAAACGGTCTGGATGATACGCTGGTGATTTTCGGTTTGGCCAGGCCGCGGCCGCTTGCGCTGTTGCAGCCGTTCTCTTCGCTTGAAACCCGGGAGGTGCTGCTGATCGAAGCACCGATCGCGTTGGGCTTTGCGCTGCATACCGAGGTGGTGCGCAGGTATTTTGCACGGGGCGAGCGGACTTCGGGGTTGCTTAAAGGCCATGGCGATAATTGACAAATGGCGTTATCCTGCCCGGATGCCAGCGAGCCAATCGAACATAAAAAAGCTTTACCTCTTCTCATTTTTGCAGATGAGCCTGTTCCCGATGGCGATCATCACGCTGTTCTGGAAGGACCGGATCGGCCTCTCCCTGGCCCAGATTCTGCTGCTGCAGGGGATCTTCTCGGTCGCCATGGTGGTCATGGAATATCCGTCCGGCTACCTGAGCGACCGGATCGGCTACCGTGCCGCCCTCAATGTTGCCGCGCTGCTGGGGATCGTCGGCTGGGGGCTCTATACCGTCGCCGATTCCTTCGGCACGGTGCTGATCGCCGAAATCATCCTCGGTTTCTCCATCTCCTTCATCAGCGGTTCGGACAGCGCCCTGCTCTACGAAAGCCTGAAGGAGAGCGGCAAGGAGCAGGACTACGCCCGCCACGAGGGGCGGATGAACGGTTGCGCCCAGATCGGCGAGGCCGGCGGCGCCATTTTTGCCGGGCTGCTCTACGCCGCCGCTCCGCTGCTTCCGTTTCTGATTCAGGTGGCGGTCTGGGTGCTGGCCTGGTTGCTCAGCCGCAGCCTGGTCGAACCGGGGCGCGAGATCACGCCGCCGACCAGCCATCTGCAGGAGGCCTGGCGGTCGACCCGTTACGCGCTGCTGGAAAACAGGCGGCTGCGCTACACCATCCTGCTCAACCTGGTGCTGGGCCTGGCTTCGTTCTATCCGGTCTGGCTGATCCAGCCCTACATGCAGGACGGCGGTGTTCCGCTGGCCTGGTTCGGGCCGATCTGGGCCGTCGCCAACCTGAGCGTCGCCCTGTGCGCCCTGGCCAGCCACCGCAGTCATCTGCGGCTCGGCGACCGGTACATGCTCCTGCTGTTTGTGCTGCTGATCATCACCGGCTATCTGGGGCTCGGACTGGTCGGCGGGCTGTGGGGCTTCCTGTTCTACTACCTGCTGACCTGCATGCGCGGCCTGCGCGGCCCGATGCTGTTGGCCTTCGCCCAGCAGCAGATCCCGTCCGCCAATCGCGCCGGCCTCCTCTCCCTGCAATCGCTCTGTTTCCGGCTCGGTTTCGTCTGCAGCGGACCGCCGGTCGGCATGCTTGCCGACCGCGTTGGCGTTCAGCGGACCTTTCTGTTGCTCTGCCTGGCTTTTGCGCTGCTGCTGCCGCCGCTGGTCTGGTTGTTTCTCAGGCACCGGTCGCCGCGAAATCCGCTACCCGCCACCCCCTCCTGACCGCTGCGCAAACGCCGACGAATCGTTCCGGACGGGAACGCGTCGGCTGCATCCGGAAACGGCGATGCGCTCAGGAATCGGGGTGGATCGGCAGCAATATGATGAACTGCGATCCCTCCCCGACGCGACTGTCCACCCGGATTTCCCCCCCGCAGCGCTTGACGGTGTCGTAGGTCAGGGCCAGACCGAGACCGACCCCCTTCCCCACTTCCTTGGTGGTGAAGAACGGCTCCCAGATGCGTTCGAGAATATCCGGCTCCATGCCGCAACCGTTGTCACGGATCGTGACCGCGACCATGTCGTTGTCAGCGGTTGCCGTGGTGACCTCCACCTGTCCCGGACCGTCGAAGGCCTGATAGGCGTTGACCAGCAGGTTCATGAACACCTGGCGCAGTCCGGAGGGATCGCCGAGCACGCGGGGCAGATCCGGCTTCAGTCTGCTGACGATCCGGATCCGCCGGTCGCCCGGCTGGTATTTGAGCAGCTCGATAATTTCCACAAGGGCCATGTTGATGTCGACCTTGACGGACACCCCTTCCGACCTGCGGCCGAAACTGAGCAGATGCTCGATGATCCCCTTGCAGCGGTGCGCTTCCCGAACGATCACCTCCAGGTAATGTGGAAAGTCGGCGAGCAGGGCCTCTTCTTTCAGGACCGGCTCGTCGCGGAAGCGGCGCTGCAGCGCTTCGGCAAAACCGGCCACCGAAGTGAGCGGATTGTTGATTTCATGGGCGATGCCGGTGGCAAGCACGCCGATACTCGACATCTTTTCGGCCTGGATCAGATGCAGCTCCTGCAGCCGTTTTTCCGTGACATCCCGGGCAAAAACCAGGGCCCGGTTTTTTTCTCCCAGGGCATCCTTGATCGGGGTGGCGGTAATATCCACATGACGGCGGGTGCCTCCATCCCTTTCAAGAGCCAGCGAGATGTCCACCCGCTCGCCCTGCAGCGCCCTTTCGACCGGACAATCCCGCGGATGGGCGGGTCGTTCCGGGTGAAAGATGTCCCGGCACGACTGCCCCGGAAGGGTTGCCGACGGAAACAGCCGCGGACTGATGAGGTTCTGGTGCTGGATCCGTCCGGCATGGTCATAGACCGTGATGCCGTCGTCGATTGAGTCGAAGATGGCCTGCAGCTCGTTGGTTTTGTTCCGCAATTCGACTTCGGCCTGCTTGCGCTGGGTGATATCCTGGGTCGTGCCGTAGAGTTTGACAACACTGCCGGCGCTGTTGAGCGAGGGTTCGATGATCGAATGGACCCAGCGCAGCGTGCCGTCGTCGAAGCGCAGGCGATGTTCGATCTCATAGCTGCTGCCATGTTCGATCCCCTGGCGCAGGTGCTCAATGACCGTCTTCTGGTCCTCCGGGTGGACTGCGTTGGCGAAGGCTTCCTGGGTGGTCTCCGCGGGTCGCAGCCGCATGATACGCAGCAGTTCGGCTGACGCCCGCACCTCCCCGCTGACCGGATCGAAACTCCAGGAACCGACATGGGTCATGGCCTGGGCCTTGGCCAGGTTGTCTTCACTCTCGGCCAGTGCCTGTTCCGCACGCTTCTTCTCGGTGATGTCGACCAGCACGGCCAGGCACTCCACGCCCGATGCGGTGACCAAAGCCTCGATGCGGACCGACAAGGGCTGCGGCTCTCCCGGAATCAGCTGCAGGCGACAGGTCTCTTTCTGCTGACTGGCAAAAACGGTTTTGATGAAATCGGAAAAAACCGGGCAATCCTGGTCGGCGACGAATTGCTCGAACTGCCGGCCGATCAGCTCGGCACTCTCGATCCCCAACAGGGATGCC
>Ga0214471_10005131_pt1 | contig 10119 bp, 8 predicted proteins | sample RVTome_5_FD_207665 | JGI IMG/M metagenome (GOLD analysis project Ga0214471, IMG submission 207665) | Soil microbial communities from uranium-contaminated site in the Upper Colorado River Basin, Wyoming, United States - RVT142D155 | ecosystem: Environmental > Terrestrial > Soil > Contaminated >... | reverse complement strand
TTATTCCGGTCAAACCGGGAGGGCACGTCTCATCCACAATTGCGACAATTCTGTCCGATCCTGCATGATTTTTTATTTCATTACTTTTTAACAATCGCAGGCAGATCGATTCCTGAAGGCGTTTTCTGTCGGCGTTAAATTTCTGAAGCTGGCGATAATATTTCCATGCGGACTGGTCGTCCTTCGCGAGAAGCAATTTTGCGGCGGGCATTGGCCCGGACATACGTCCAGCGGCATTCATCAGCGGCGCGATTCCGAATGCGATATCCCTTGCTGAGAGAATTTTTCCGCTGGAATCCCTCATTGCTCCCTGGACAAGCACCTTCAATCCGGGAACTTTCGTGTCGGGAAGCATCTCCATTCCCCGGGAGACGATTATCCTGTTTTCACCGGTTAAAGGGCACACGTCTGCGATTGTCGCGACCGCCACCATGGGAAGATATTTTTCGACGTATGAATCGATATCCCCGCCATGAATTTTTGTCAACTCAAGGGCTAATTTGTATGCGACAGTCGAGCCGGAAATTTGTCCGCCGGGATAATCGCCCTCAAGGTCGGGGTGAACGTGAATCTTATTCTGTGGAAGAGTGTCGGGGAGGGAATGGTGATCTGTAATTATTACTTCAATTCCATTTTCAATCGCTTTTGCCACAGTTTCGTGCGATGAAATTCCACAGTCTACAGAAACAATAAGTTTTATCCCTGCATTTTTCGCCATGTCCACGGACTTTAATGATAAGCCGTAGCCGTCGACTTCCCTGTCCGGAAGATATATTTTCGATTCGCAGCCGATCTGCTTGAGTGTCTCGTGGAGAATGACCGACCCGACAATACCGTCGACATCGTAGTCACCGTGGACCAGGACAGGTTCGTGCGACAATGCCGCGGCACGCAGCCTGTTCACCGCTACATCGAGTCCGGGGATCGAGGACGGTGGGAGAATATCTCCAACCTTCGGATGAATGTAAGCTTTGATTTCGTCGGACGTCTCTATTCCGCGCGATCTAAGGACACGTACTGCAATGGGATGAAGTCCGAATTTATTGGAAATTGAATAGATCTCCTTTTCGGAGAACTTTTTCTCACGTGAGACCCACTGGTATTTTGGAAGTGCCGCTTCACTCACTATTTTTTGTCTGTGTCCGTTAAAGAATTAAGTGGCCAAAATGTTATCAGGAAAATCTTGTTACCGATACTAAACACTAAAAGAAAATTGGGCGAATTAAAATGTCTCTGCTATAATTCCTGACTCATTTTATTTGTTAAACAGCAGGAGGATTTTTGATGGCTGAACTACCGAATCCAAAAGGCGACGGAACCACAAAGGTAAACATTAGATATTTATTCGCGATGGCGACGGATATCGACGCAATGAGGCATTTTTGTACCGATTTGATCGGCATGCTTGAGAAATCCTATATGAACGACGAGAATTTCGGATGGCTGTGTTACCAGTGCGATGGATTTCAGCTAATGTTCTTCAGGGCCAACGATGAGAATACGAAACCTCTAAACGACTGGACATGGCAGCCGGGTTATGGCGGAGGTCCCCTTGAAGGAGTATCGTGGGCGATCAATTATCCCGAAGAAGAATTCAGGGCAGCTGTGAAGCGGATGATAGGCGACGATGTCCGGGCGCTGTTTGAAGAGCCCCAGTGGTTCCAGGATTCTTACTGGAGTTTTCCGGTGATGGATCCAATGGGGAATACGATCGAACTTTACTATACCCCGAAAGACAAGCCGGAATCCCCGGAATGGCAATAAATTTTATTTTAGAAGATTAACAGCCCGGCTGGATAAGCGGTCGGCGTTATTAGTGGATTCCCGTGGAGCCTGTTCACGGGCTTTTTGTATCAATTTTTCCGCTTCCTTGATGTCGCGAGGCTGATTGCGCGACGATTCCCGAACATTGCCCGCGACTCTCTCGCGCACATCGTTTTCCAGTGTTGTCCTGACTTCCCTTGAGCGGGACCTGAATTCGCGAAGCCTGTCAGCGAAATGTGTACTCTCAGGCTTCTTATGCTCGTCGACAATTTTCCGAACCTCTTTGTGGAATCGGTCGAATTCGTCATTGGCGTCGGGGAATTTTACCTGCTTCTCTACCTCGTTGACACGTGACTTGAATGTGGATCCGTCAAGGACCGGATTGTCCTGGTATCGCCTGTTTCTGATCTCTTCCTTAACTTCCTGCAGGTGCTTATTTAGTCGTTCGATTGCCTGTTTCTCACGCTGAGCGTCCTGCACCTGCCTGGCTTCCCTTAGATCCTTAATCTCTGCATCAGCCTGGCGAACCTTATCCTCGATAACTTCAGCGGCGCGTTCGGCAGCCTGCAGATGGGAAATCTCAGCCTGACGAGCCCGGATATCCCTCGCTTCATTAGAGATCTCGACCTGGTCGGAAGCGTTTACGGAATCAGTACGAGAGCCTTCAGGGGAGCTCTGTGCCGACTGGTTTCCGGATGCGTTCCTGGTATCGTCGCTATTCGACGGTTGCGGTGGGAAAGGTCCTATTGGAGAGATAGTCATGGCTCGTACCTCCATGTACAGCCTGTCCATAATTTTATCATATAACGGAATATATTCCTATGCACCAATAGTATCGTCGGATTCCGACACATTTTCAGTATAAGACACAATCAAATCCGCAATCCGGCACGAAGAGGCTATGTCCGGTGTGGTACAATTCATAGGGCAAATTAAGAGGTCACATGATATGGCAAAACACCTGGATGAATTTCCGCTTGATACACTCGATTCGAGATTTCCGCTGACATCGCTGGAAAAACACCTGCTTGACATAGGCGCAGTCGACAGGGCTACCCTGAGAAAAATTCAGACACACGCCCAGGAACGCGGAGTATTCATCGCGGAGGAGCTTCTCGAGAGCGGCCTTGTAAACGAGGAGGCCATTCTCAAATACGAGGCCGAGAAACAGAAAATCCCATATACCCTCGTGGAAAATATGGATTTGAGCGCGGCGATTGTTACCCTTCTCGACCAGGATTTTTGCGAGAAACATTCGGTTATCCCAATAAGGATTGAAGGTTCGTACATTCATGTGGCTATGGCTGACCCGAAAGATATCGGGTTAAGGGATGAAATAAGAAATCTTGTGGGGTACACGGTACGACCCACTCTGGCCAGCAAAGGCTCTATCAAGAAAAAGATTTTCGAATACAGGTCGTTCTACCGGAAAAAGATAATTGAGATATTGCTGAAGGACGTCGGTGGGGACACAGGCACAAAGCTCACCCGGCGGCTGGGGATCGAGATTGAGGATCTGAAAAAACTCCCGGAGCAGACTGAAGTTATCCGGCTGGTCAATCTCCTTATTCTCCAGGCTTTGCAGTACAACGCGTCGGATATTCACCTCCTCACAGGTGAGAACTCGATGCACGTGCGTTACAGGATCGACGGCATTCTCCAGGAGATCGGTTCTAACATACCCCTGGATAAATGCGAGCAGGTCATAAACAGGATCAAAATTCTCTGCGATCTGGATATCACGGAACGAAGACTCCCGCAGGACGGTCATTTCCGCATCGTACTCGAAGGTCAGGATATCGATTTCCGTGTAGTCACAACCCCCACCATTTTCGGTGAGAAAGTTGTCATGAGAGTACTTGATCGATCGACAACGGTCCTTGATATGCGGCACCTTGGATTTTCTAACGACCTGATCATGACCTTCAGAAAGCACTTCACCAAGCACCACGGAATTATCATCATGACCGGTCCGACCGGTTCCGGAAAAACGACAACGCTCTATTCAGCCCTGAAAATCCTGAATTCAAAAGAGAAAAATATTACCACCGTCGAGAATCCGATCGAGTACAGGATGGAAGAAATTACCCAGATACAGGTGCATCCTGAGATCGGGCTGACCTTCGCGTCGAGTTTAAGGTCGATACTCAGGCAGGATCCTGACATAATCCTGATAGGCGAGATCAGGGACCTCGAGACAACGGAAATAGCCATTCGCGCATCCCTTACAGGGCACCTTGTTTTCGCGACATTGCATACCAATGACAGCGCGGGAGCGGTTACCCGCCTTCTGGATATGGGCACAGAGCCTTATCTCCTGGCATCGACTTTGAGGTGCGTGCTGTCACAGCGGCTTGTGAGAAAAATCTGCCGTACGTGTTACACGGAATTTACTCCCGATGAATCGATCCTTAACGAGATGAAACTTACAGCTCCCCAGTTCTCGCACTTGATCACCGACGATATGACACTGGCGTATGGCAAGGGATGCGAACGATGCTTCAACACCGGATTCTCCGGACGTACCGCAATTGGCGAACTTCTTGAAATGACTGATAAGATCCGGCAGGATATAATTGAGAGGGCTCACACAGTTAAGATTGAAATTGCCGCTGTCGAAAATGGTATGATTCCACTTCATGCCGATGGGGTGCGCAAGGCACTCATTAAGGAAACGACGTTCGAGGAAGTTGTGGCGAAAACCGAGATCCTCTGACACGACATGAGAAAATTCCTGAAAATTCTGGGATGGACATCAACGATATCCATTTTGTTGATCATCACGTTCGGGTTCACGGTTCCGTTCGAGGATCGTGATGGAAAATGTACGATTTGTGGAATGTATGTTTTTGAAAAGATGTCCACCAGGTTCAATAAGCCATTCCTCGTACCGCGGCAGTCACAAGTGTCCCGATATTACTCGTCAGCAGGCCTCCCCAGCCATGAACACCACTGGGAGTTCCTTGGCGGGGTAACATACACCAACCTTTTCTCATACCCGGCAAACCATAACCTTAAGAGGTCGGACGGTTTCCTGATAGTTCAGGATGAATTCCTGGTCCAGATACTCGAGAGGCTAAGCGACAATGAGTCGCGCCTGGAGTTAATCAGGGCGATCAACTCCGATGACGAATATATCCGCGACCGGGTCAGGAATGAAATTGCAATGAGATCCCCGGGTGGTATCGGCGGATTTATGGGATGGTATGCGGATTTCTTGAATTCGCTCGACGGGCAGATAGAGTGCTCGATACTCCCGGATTCAATTCCGGATTCAGGAGTCAGTACCGTTTCGGAGGAGAACCTGGGCCAGGTTTTCCTGACAGGCCCGGAATTTCCAGGCACTACTGACTAAGCGTTTCAGGTCATTTTAATCCAAATCCACAACTCTGGCTGGATATTATAACGAGACGAAAACCCTCAGATTACGGAGGGTGTGCTCAGGCATGGCGCAACCTAGATATAAACAGTTCACGACAGTTAGAAACGACAAGAGCTCCGAGGAATTGTCGGCCGAGCGAAAGAAGAAATTCTCGCGAGGATGCCTGCACACCTTTGTGGTTCTATTCCTGATCGCGGTGTTCGGGTTCCTCGCCTACGTCTTCCCTTACAAAAATTCGATAACCGGTTCATACATTGCGCCGGATACGATCAATGATATCGAAGAATATTCTCAGGGACGATGGCATCTCCATGACGCCCAGAGAAAAATTGTGGAATCGTGCGCAAGCTGGTACTTCAAGATCAACAAGAAAGATGTAAAAGATTTTTCGCAGCTTCAGGATTCGGGTTTCGGGCTGTTTACATTTGTCGACCCGTCCAATGTGAATATCAGCGTTTATCCCGAGGACCTGCGGGTTAAAAGCATCGAGGATGAATTCTTTTTCAAACTCACCGAGATACCCGATTTTCAACTGGGCATTATTTCCAGGCGGACCTCCCGGAGCACCAATATCCTCGGGAAGTCCTGGACAGCCCCTAATGACAAGGAATTCGGAATCGATCCCGAGTTCCTGACCAAAAAACATACACAGTTTATTTCCAATACAAACGACTTTTCGAACATGTACGCGGCTTATTTATGCGAGATATGGGAATCATCCGCGACCGGATACTCGATGGTTTACAGGAAGGTCCCCACCTCGTTCGGCCAGGTTATGTCGGGACTCGGCATGAAAACGAATCCGAATTGTGTGTGGCCTTTCAACCAGGAGGATCCATTGCGTGCGTCATGCGAGTGTGGCACGATCAACGACGAATACGTGTATTGGAAAGTTGTTCTTTCGGATGGGACGTCGTACGGCCGTGCATGGCGCTGGGATTATTATATTACCGACCCGGATAAGGTCGGCGAACAAACCGCCGTGTCCGGCATCGAGCAGCTGGAAAATGTTAGCGGCCAGCGGAATGTGTTGTTCAGCAGTCGGAATATGTATGAGATCCTTATGTCAGCTAAGCCGCAACCTGTCGACGATGACGAGCGGTAATGACTTTATTCACATTTTTCTGCTATACTCCCGCATTCACTACTTCCGGAAGATTGAGATTAAGTGTCCGATCCAGTGATAAAAGCGATACTTCCCCATAGAATAACTGCAGGAATTTGCATGGTACTCCTCATACTCGTATGGGGCGCGGGATGGATGCTGCCGCCCGGCGCGTATTTTGAGAATGGCGCGCGCATTGTAATGCTTCCGCTTACCGGAATTGTGCTGTTTGCCTATGGCCTGCTTGGCAGCGTACTGGCGGCCGGATTTTTCCACGCGGCTTCAAACGCGTCCATGAAAAATTTCGGCATTTACAGATCACGGAGCTATATGATTCTCCTCATAGGTTTCCTCTGGCTTTTTCCGGTACCGATCATGACACTGGTCCTTGGCGGATCGGCTGCTGGGCGCGCGGTCGCTTTGATAATTACGGGAATATCTCTCTCCGGGATAATTTTCGCGCGGGCCAGGATCAATCTCATAGGCGACAGGCTTGAAAAAATATACAAGGGTTCCAAAGTAGCGCCTTTTGAGGAAGTAGAGAGTTTATAATCCACCTCCCTGAATCTGCCTGATAGATTTTTCCCATTTAATTAATTGTGCGGGGTTTCCATGTTTGATAACATAAGATGCAATAAGCATTAAATGAGCTGACAATCTGGCCGAGCTGGTTCGATCCTTTCCGGTTCGCGGTCATTTAGCCAAACAAATTGAGTGAAGTAAATTTTATCAGTAGTTGAAATACCGGAGACATTCCCATGCGTAAAATCCGCTGCTTCCTCATTTTATCAATTGTTCTGATCCTGCTTGCATCGTGTTCGTCGGGTGGTGGAAATCCCGTCACAGGGTCATTTCCAGGTGACGGATCGGAGTTGACGTCCCAATCTGGTGAAGTCAATCATGGAAATGCGTATCCGGGAACCTGGGGATACTGGGACATTACTATCGATCCGGAGACCTGGGAAGCTGAGATAGTTCCCATACGTGGAATCCAGCTTACCCTGAGCGTGCTCAAATTCCTGCAGCCACCTGATGGCAATCCCGCGAATCTCAGCCTTCACATAATCGATTTTTCCGGGTTTCAAAGCTCGGGACGGATATTAATGGACCTGACGTTACGGCATCCTTTCCCGGGATTGCTTCAATTTACCGGGGCCGATGTCAAGGGCGTTTTTATAACCTCCGGTACAAATTCTCTCGAGTATGAACCTGGTGTAAATTTTACAGACTTCGGAATCAACGATGCGTACATGGCTAATCCTGACGGTTACACTCGCTGGATGAATCCGAACGAGTTCGATGAGGATGGAAAAATATTTACATTCGTTACCGGGACACTCGGAAAAAAATCCGGCTCGTTCGCCACCTTGAATCCGTATAAATATTTCTCAAGCGACCTTGGTAACGATGATGATCTGTATGATTTTTTCACCGATCCGGATAATCTCAAGAACAGGGGACAATTTCTGACCGGAACCGCCAACACAAGGACATACGATCTTTATTTCGCATTCGATGGGGGAAGTCCGAAACTGAATTTCCAGTACGCTGTGCTCGCGAGCTGGGATCAACCGCAGGATTTGAATCCGAATGATCTGCCGGGAAGTTTCCCGCCCGGAGCAAACACAAATGAAGCTTTCCTTCTAAGTGTCGCGGATGACAGCACGTTGTATTATACAAGTACAGAAGCTGGAGGGAACATTCAGCTGGACCTGGAAGTATTCGACTGGTCCGCTTATCTCGGGGCTGCGTCGACAGTACTATCGGATATTGACCGGATAATTGTCGAAAGCCCGAATGGTCTTATGCCGTCGCCCTATGTTGAATTTGACTCTGCCGCATTGAATTCGACCATGTCGCCGGGAACTACCGCGGCATCGAGCGTATTTTCAATTGAAATAACAGGTTGCAGTCCCTCAGCTGTTGAAGACCAGCGATTGTTGATCGCGGTCGAGCATTCCGGGGGAGCGAATTATGGCAACAATGGATTTGGGACAAATTATTCGACCTCACCTTTAACGGCATATTTTTTCCACACTCTTAAAGTATCTCCGGATGCTCCGGACGATTCGCAGCCTGTCGTGGACAGCATTGATCCGCCACATGGCATTGTTGACACTGTAATCTACGATGTGATTATTTCCGGCTCCAATTTCACAGGAGTGGATAATGTACGGCTTGACGGTGATTTTGACGAGGTTCCGGCAGCGGCGTTCGAAGTTGAAGACGACAGCACCATCAAATGCATTCTCGACCTGAACGGATTAACGCCTGGATTTTACGATGTGTACGTCGATCATCCGGTAAATGGATCTGGTTTTCTCGCAGACGGATTCGAAGTGATAACCACCAACACAGGGATACAATCCACCGGAGCAACTTATACAACCACCGCGCCATTCGACTCGCTGTTTGTGGCTGGATTATTTTCGTCGGGCTCGGATTATGAAGGAAATGTTATTACGCAGAACGGGCACATAACATGGGTCCGGATCGATGTTCCCGACCCTGCGACAGATGATATGTTCGCTTCATTTTTTGCGGATAAACCAAGTATATCTACAGAATATAACGACTGGACATGGAGCATGGACTCCGATCCGGTAAATAATGTATTCGGATTCACCACGTTCGATGATGACGATGACTCAGGTATCTGGCCTGATACGCAATTCGATTTCGTCAAAATAATCGATGAAAACGATGGCTCATATATTGGCGCTGTCGATACCAACTGCGGCTATGCGGTCGCACAGGTGAATTTCGACGAGTACGGAAATCTGTGGGCGGTTTGCTCCAACGCGTACTATCCCAATTTCGGATTCACACTGCAGCGCTGGGATTACGATCCCGGCGCCCCCGCACCGTATTACACAAAATCAGGAGACTGGGATCTTTCATCGGTAATAGCAAGCGACGCTGTCATCAGCGATCTTGTCGTGCTCCAGAGATACCGGCGCCTGTTCATTTCGTACTCCGCACCATCATGGGGAGTCAATATAGCGAGCTTCGATTTTTCATCGGGCGAGATTGAGTACATAACGAAAGTGTACACAACCGCACCTTCATTCTACGGCGTAAATTCATTCCAGGAAGTCCACCAGCGGTATGTCGATATGGACACTGACCGGACTGATAGTGTTCTGGCAGGTTCCAGAATTCTTGTAATGTTGCAGGGCTTATCCAATGGATTGAGGTCCGTAGAACTCAGGAAATACGATGTCGATCTCAATATGCTCGGCACGTCGAACATCGAATTCCCGGATGTCTGCGGAGAAACCGAAAGATTCTCCAACATGGAGCTCGACGACGTAAACGGCGGACGTGTTCTGTGCACTTACATGCATAACGTGTGCGCGTCGGAACCGAGAATGGGCGTGATTGATGCGCCTGACGACTGGTAAGCTCTTCAATAACACACACAAACTGCGGTTACGCTTCGTTTGTGTGTGATGCGAATAAATAAAGTTTCGTAGCACTGACAAACTTGTTTGTCAGTGTTTAATTTAAATCGGTACCCAGTGGAACTTACTTTCAACTGATGTGAGTATCAGCAGTCCGCGGCCATTATTCCTTGTACAAACCGCTATGTCCTGGACTCCCCAGAACGCGAATGGATCGTCCTCGTGAAGCTTTAGTGGCTCGAAAAACGGGAACGGATTCCGCTCTCCAGTCCAGCCGTTGACGAAATGAACGCTATCCGTATTGAAACTCGCGACAATGAGCAGCCCATCTTCCGTCATCTCCAGTGCCGGTACAAATGTGATGCGAATAAATAAAGTTTCGTAGCACTGACAAACTTGTTTGTCAGTGTTTAATTTAAATCGGTACCCAGTGGAACTTACTTTCAACTGATGTGAGTATCAGC
>Ga0214471_10005130_pt1 | contig 10119 bp, 8 predicted proteins | sample RVTome_5_FD_207665 | JGI IMG/M metagenome (GOLD analysis project Ga0214471, IMG submission 207665) | Soil microbial communities from uranium-contaminated site in the Upper Colorado River Basin, Wyoming, United States - RVT142D155 | ecosystem: Environmental > Terrestrial > Soil > Contaminated >... | reverse complement strand
TGCGGCTCCTCTCGCCCCACTACTGCCGAACCGAACAGGAGGGGCGCACCCTGATCCACAGCGCCCTCGCGGCTGGAGGGGACATCGAGGTCACCACCGCCGAGCTCCAGACCTTCCTCGACCAGTTGACGCCTGGCTCGAGACACCGTCCGCTTGCTGACCTCGAACGCCTCGGCGATCCGGGCATCGCTCCATCCGGAACCCCCTGGACCCTCGTCCGCCTTCAGATAGATCCAGGCTCGCGTGCGCGAGAACCGGCTGGCTCTCTTCCGACCAAGGACCTCATCGAGCTGGTTCCGCTCCTCCGCGGACAACCTCACGACGTACTCCTGCACCATCGGGCACCTCCGTAAACCCCGCTCTCATGCGGAGTTGCGTTAGTATCCCTCAGGTGCCACATGAAGTGTGAGGGTGGACTAGAACCATCGACGCCTGTGGTCTACTGAGCTGATTCAGCGAAGCCGCTCTTCAGCCGCCGCTGCGCCTGCCGGCTGTGGTACGATGGCGGCCCGGGCGACCCTCAGCAGCGGAGCGGGAGTTTCTCGCGCTCGACCCCGTGTCCGCTGACTTGGCTCCCCATCGAGATCGAGGTGTCTATGCTTGAGACCATCGACTACGACGAGCACTGGACTCAATCTCTCGCGACCTACCAGAGCCATCCCACCAGTCGCCACCGGCGACGGTTCGTGATGCGCAGTCTTCGCAAGACGGGCGTTCCGAAAGGGACTTTCGTCTTCGACTACGGCTGCGGACCGGGTCTTCTTCTGAAGGAGATTCAAGATCTGTACAGGCTTGCCGACTCCCAACTCGGAGGATGCGACCTGTCGCCGGAGGCCATCAAGGCCGCCCGCGCGAGCTTCAATAGCCCCTTCTTCTACAACCAATCCTTTCCTGACCTAGAGAGACCCATCGACATCGCGGTCACTACGGAAGTGATTGAACACACAAGCGAATACGAGGAAATATTGCGATGGCTTTGGGACCATCTGCGGAATGATGGAATATTAATCGTTACAACTCCCGGTGGCTCAATGGACCCACCGGACGTCTATTACGGTCACGTTCAGCATTTTCGCCTCCACGAGCTAAGCCGGCTGCTTGAGCGGCTCGGTTTCCATCTCCACATTTCTCGTTATTGGGGCTTCCCTTTCTTCACGCTTCAGAAATGGGTGACCAAAAAATATTTCTTTAAAGTCAGAGATGGCTACATGGATGGTGACATGAGCACCAAAAAGCGAATGGTCTTCACCTTGGCTTATTATATATATATGGTTCACGATCTTATTCCTTATGGTCCGCAGATTTTCCTCCTGGCGAGGAAAACACCTCACAGGTGAAGCAACCGCATGGAAGTGCGCCCGATACAGCACCGTAGCGAAGAAGAACTCAAGCGATGATGAGCAACTCGGCACATGCTGGCGGCCAACCAGAGAAGGCCCCGGTCATTTCCGTAATCATTCCCGCCTACAACGAGGCCACCGGTCTCGGTACGGTTCTATCGCGATTGCACGAGACCTTGAGCGGCCTTGGAGAGCCCTTCGAAGTCATAGTCATCGACGACGGCTCGCGAGATGAAACCTGGAATATTCTCAAGCAAGAGCTAGAGAAGTTTTGCCAGCTAAGAGCCGTGAGGCTCAGTCGAAATTTTGGGAAAGAGAATGCAATTTGCGCAGGACTCGACGCGGCGAGCGGACAAGCAGTGGTCGTTCTCGATGCCGATTTGCAGCACCCTCCGGAGCTTATCCCTCAGATGGTTTTCAAGTGGCGGCAAGGTTTCAAAATGGTCGAAGGCTACAAAAGGAGCCGGGGCCGCGAATCCTTCATCTCCAAGCTGAGTGCAAGGATATTCTATTATCTGCTCGGTTCGATTTCGAGCTTCAAGCTCCAAGGGGCGAGCGATTTTAAATTGCTGGATCGCAGCGTTTTGGAGGCCTGGAAAACGCTGGACGAGCGTAACGTATTCTTCCGGGGAATGACCGAATGGATAGGTTTTGAGCGCACGATGGTGGAGTTCGACGTCCGAGAACGCGTCGCTGGCGTTAGCGCATGGTCACGACTTCAGCTTCTTAGCTTGGCCGTAAGAGTGATTACCTCCTACTCTTCTTTCCCCTTACGGTTAGTGACTATCATGGGAGTGGCCTTCCTGGGCATGGCCGCCTTGCTGGCCATGCAGACGATCTATCAAAAGCTCGCCGGGCAAGCGCTCGGCGGATTCGCCACCGTCAATCTGTTGATCCTCATCACCGGTAGCTTCCTAATGCTTGCACTCGGAGCGATCGGTGAGTACCTGGCCCGTATTTACGAAGAGGTTAAGGGGCGACCCCGCTACATCATCAGCGATGTGCTGGGCAACCCGTCGGAAGGGCCGGACGAGCCGAGGTGAGGCCCGGCGAGGTCGAGCGCGCTGCCGCGGGACTTGGTGGCGATGGTGTGTAAGTGGCTGGGCCATGCGCCGAGTTCGGACCTGCTAGCCGGGCTTGCCGAGAAGCTCCTCAAGGGCCCGAGCCACACTCTTCGCCGTCAGCTCCCGGGCTTCCGCGTGGGGCCAGGACTTCAGCTCGGATTCAGCCCGCTCCGCGAGCTCCGTCACGGCAGCCGGAGCCTGAAAGCCGATCGCCTCGGCAGCGATGCCTACCAGCCGCTGAACGTAGAGCGCTGGCGAATGATCCTCGGCGAGGATGCGACGCCCGTTACGTCCCATCTTCACGAAACCGTGCGGATTCTCGTCCCAGGCGGAAAGGGCGCGTTGAATGTCGTCGACCTCCTGCTCCGGCCGCACGAACCACACCGCCGCTTCGTCAAGCTCGGCATACCATCCCGCGCGGAAGACGAGGCTGGGCAACGCGTGCTCCCAGATCCTCAACTGGTCCAGGGAGGCCTCACCCCGGGTGGGATAGCGCAAGTTGACTACCAGATCGGTGCGCTCCAGGGCCCGGTCGAGCTCTTCCTCGGGGACCGAGCCGTGAAAGCGCACTCGGGACTCCAGCCCCCGAGTGGCGCAATAGCGCTCCAGAGAATCGCGCTGGCGGAGCTCGCCGTAAACGTCGAGACGGAATCGGTCCCTCGATCTCACCCCCGAAAGAACTTCGAGCAGCGGCTCGAGGCGCCGATTGACCCACGGAGGGCCGAACTCGATCAACCGCAGGGAATCCCCTTGCCCAGAAATCGAGGGCTCGGTCCCCACGTGCCGTCGCGCCGCGTACGGGAGCTCGGCCCGGAAGACTTTCCCTCGGCCATGACCCCGCAACCTCGACATACCCTCTCGCGAGTGGGTGACCACCGCCAAAGCCCTCTCGGTAGCGTATTCGGTCAGGGGAAAGCGGGCCATGTCCTCAACGCGGCGTCGTCCCGCCACCCACTCCTGAGCGGCCCGGCGTCCCTCGTCGCCATAGAACCTCTCGAGGATCTGGAGATATCCCTCCGCGTCGCGCCCGTACTCGACGTATACCTTGGCGAAGAGCTCCGGCAAACTTAAATCGTGGAGAACCACGACGCCGGGTTGCTGGCGGCTTATGTCCCAGATCGCGCCGTAATATTCCGCATTGTCGCCGAGGTGAAAGACGCTCATGTCGGCCTGGTTGAGCTCGCTCCAGAAATCGCCCGCCACGTGCCGGACCCTCGCGAGCTGCTCGAGCTGGGGATCCCAGACGTCGCGAATGCTCCAGACTGTGACCTCCGCCTGGCGTGCGAGCTCGGGCAAGACGTGCCGGATGTAATCCGAGAATTCGGGCGGATCCGGCGGCAGCGGCGAGAGCCAGTTCAATCTCATGCCAGGAGCTCCTGGACCACCTTGGGCCAACCGATCGCCAGATCGTCGATGCGGCGACGCCCCGCCTGTCCCCATCTCCGCGCCCGGTCGGGATCCGCCCACAGCTCGTCCATGCCCAAGGCCACGCTCTCCTTGTTGGGCTCGACCGCGAGACCCGTCTCCCCGTGAGCCACGAACTCCAGCGTCGCGCCCGAGTCACGACAGGTCAACACCGGCTTGGACGCGAGCATCGCCTCGAGAGTGATGAAGCCATAATCCTCGTCGAGCGGCGGAAAGACGACGGCGCGACAGTGCGCATACCAGCGGAGCAGCTCGGACTCCGGCACCCACTCTAGCCACTCGCACCGCTCACCTAGGCCGAGCTCATCGGCCAGCCCGCGGAGCTCCGCCCCGTACCCGCCGCTGCCAGCGCCGTCCCCGGTGAAGACGACGCGGACGGGCTGGCGCGTCAGGGCCATCGCCGTGACGACCAGGCGTTGGCGTTTGAGCGGTGCGCTCCGGCTTGGGAAGAAGAAGTACCTCTCATCGCTTTCACAGTAGAACTTCGCGGCATTGCGGGGCGGCGGATAGACGGCAAGCGACCCGCAGCCGAGCGTCCGCTCGAGACGGGCAGAGACGTTCCGGGAAATGGTGAGGACCCGACGGGCCTCGCCAAAGGCCCGCAGGTCCGCACGCCGAACGGCCTCGCGGGCCTGGGCGCCGCCGGGTAGACGGCTCAGGCCATACTCGTCGTTCCACAGCTCATAGGCTGCTCGATGCTGGTGGATCAGCCACACGACCTTGTTGCGATGAGGGATCAGATAAGCCGGGAACTTCAGCCCGATGAGCCGGTCGATCCCGACACCCCGACTTTCGGTCAGGTCCATAAGCCGGAACGCCAGGATGTTTGCGAGCAGGCGATCTGCCGGATGACCCGTCCAGGGGATGGCGACGATCTCGGTGGGATGCCCGGCGTCGATGAGCGCGTCGCGCAGATCTTCGGCCAGGATCTCAGCGCCCCCGTATCCGAACGGTTCTTGGACATTGACGATGACGATTCTCACGGCGAGCTAATCCTTCCGCCAGACAGCGGGTAGTCGATCGGAGCTCAGGCGAGCAGCAGCTCCAGGACCTTCTCCCAGTCGAGATTCATCGCCAGATAGCTCGCCCGTGCCGCCTGGCCCAGCACGCGGGATTTGTCCTCCCGGCTCCACGCCTTGTCCATCGCCCGCGCGAGAGCTTTCGGCTTGGCGGCCACAACCCACCCCGTGCGCCGATGCACGACGAGCTCGGCGAGCGCGCCGGAATCCCGACCGACGATCAGCGCTTTCCCCGCCTGCATGGCTAGGAGCGCGGTCTCCGGATTCGTCTCCTCGTACGGCGCCGCGAGCACCGCTCGACAGCGGGCGTAGGTCGCGGCTTCCTCGGGCCCCCGGTCCGACCACTGCCAGCGTCCTCCGAGCCCCAGGGTCTCGGCTTGCCGAGCGAGCGTCCGCCGCAACTCGGCATCTCCTGGATCGCCGAGGAAACGCACGACGACCGGTCGCCGAGCCCTCGCGAGCGCCTTGAGCAGCAGCTCCACCCGGGCGCTCCCGTCTCCACCGAGAGGCGCGAGGACGTAATCGTCCGGCGTGCCTGAATCGGCACACCCTGACGGCCAGGGAGGGGGATACAGAGGCAGCGCCTCCAAGCCCGTCAGCTTGCGCCAGCGGTGAGCCAGTGCCGCGGAGATCGAGTAGACGGCGCGTGCCTCACGGCAGGCTCGACCCTCGACCTCTTGGCGAACCGCCGCCGAGGGCGCATCCATGGTCCGTTCACCGGCGCCGGGAAGGCCGTCCGGTTGGCTCGCACCGCGGGCCAGCCACAGGACCTTGCGCGGATGCCGGATCAGATAAGTCGGATATTCCAGGGCGATCAGGACATCGTCGGGGCTCTCGTCGAGGGCCAGAAGCCTGAGGGCCAGTAGGTGGTCGAGGGCGCGCTTCGAGGAATGCGCTCCGTACGGGATCTGGACCGTCTCCGCGCGATGGCCCGCTCGCCGAAGGGCGTCTCTCAGATCCGCCGCCAAGGCGTCGGTGGGATTGCGACGAAAGGGAGTTTGCGCCGTAGCGATGTGGACTTTCAAAGCCTTCGACAACCGATGGTCTCTCAGCTTGTGCTAGTGTCTGGTGCCTGTGGGAAGTACTCAGTATGCCCAGACGCATCGCAGTCGGACCCGAACGCCCCAGACGAACATCGAGTGCCCTGACATAGCGTAGGGGGACCATCGGGACTTCGATTGCCCTCATGTGCTATCGTACGCCCTGCTTTGGAGGATGTCAAGCCGACGACACCATCAACTTGACGCAACGGCCCGAACGCAGCTCGAAGCACTGATGCCCAGAGAGCATGCGCCATCCGGCCATGGCGCTCTATACGGCAGAGGACGGACAGGAGACCAGAAGGAGATGACTCGTGCCGGAGATCGTCGGATGAACAAAGCTGAAATCGTTGGTGAAAAGGCTCGCCACGGCACCTGGTCTCGGCTACTTCCTGCGCCTTGGCGTGGCGTTCGCGGGGCTCCCCGCCGCAGAGTCCTACCTGCCGCTCTCCTGAGAGATCTCGATGGCCGGGTTCGTGCGACCGAGGCCCTCACTTCGAGGGTCAGCTCCAGCCGGTTCCTGCCGGCCGCTGCCACCAGGAGAGTCTCCAGGGTGTGCTAGTCACCAGGAGAGTGTCTCCAGGGTGTGCTAGTATTGTCTCACGCGAGGGAGACCGTCAACCATGACCGATTCGCTTCCCCACAGACTCGACCTCAGCACCCTGCTGGCCACCGCCGAAGGCGCCCCTGCGGTGACGAGCATCAACGGAAGATCTCGTGGAGCAAAGCCTGACGAGTCGGTCGAAACGCTGTGTACCTGGAAGGAATGCGTACGGCGACAGGCGCACCTAGGGCGGCATCCCGAGACGCTCGAGTCCCAGCTTCCGGCGTCCGCCCCCCCCGTCGAGGGTACGGAAGCGCCGCACCCCGGACTCGGCGAGAGAGGCGGTACTTGCTCTTACCACACCGGACCGGGCTCCGGCAGACCGTCTGATGCACCAGGAACTCCTTTCTCGGCGCCGGATAAACACCTTGCGAAACCCTCGCTCGGCGCGGTAAACCTGCCCTCAGAGGCGGCTCAACGAGCATTAACGGCAGCCCCGCAACGCCGCATCGTCGTGCCTCCAACTTAGCTCCCCGGAGTAAATAGCATGGAATCAAGGATCCCAGAGAGCCGTGTCGACGAGATCATGGAACGGATCCGGGAAGAGATCGCTCTGCGCAAAACCAGTGAACGGCAGTCGATCCCGACTGCCGAGCCTCCATCCCACACGAGCTCACAATCCCCGGCCCCCTCCCTGCTCTCCGAGCCACCACGCCTGCCTCGCCCCCTCGCCACGCCTGCGCTGCCGATCCGTCCATCGGATACTCTCCACGTCAACGACTTCCTGGGATTCTCTGATTCGGAGTTTCTCACACATGCCTTCCACGGCGTCTTCAGGCGACCGCCTCAACCGGACGAGCTGGCACGGTATCTGGAACTTTCTCATGTTACAGGTCTGCCCCACCTCGAGATCCTCGGACGCTTGCGCTATTCCGAGGAAGGGAAACGTCAAGCAGTTCGCATTGAAGGGCTCTGCCTCCGATTTCACCTTCATCGCCTCTACCGTAGCTTTCCACGATTGACTTATTTCATCAAGTGGCTTCACGATTTTATCCTTTTGCCAAACAGAATAAGTGCCTTGCGCCGCGACGACGCCCTACTCCGGAACCGCCTTGCCGACCAAGTCGAAATTCTATCCAGTGCCACGGAAAATGCTCTCCAAACTCTCGTTCTCCGCATCGACGACCGTTTCCGTCGGCTTGAGAACAAACTATTCGAGCTCGAATCTCGGATCGACATTATCGACTCCGCAAAGGCGGGTGTAGATTCCGTTGATCCTCTCTATGTTCAATTAACAGAATTGCGAAACCTTCCGCAGGAAATGGTCACGCTGCGCGAAAAATTTGCCCGGCTTGAGAGCACAAATTCCCCTCAGCAAAGCGCGCTGAAGGAGATCCAGCGGCATTTGGATGATCTCGGAGCTCAGGTGCGAGACGACTCCCTGCTCCGGAACCGCCTTGCCGACGAAGCCAAAAATTTATCCAGTGCCACGGAAAATGCATTTAACACTCTCTCCGCCCTTTCGCAGGAAATGTTCACGCTGCGCGAAAAATTTGCCCGGCTTGAGAGCACAAATTCCCCTCAGCAGCGCGCGCTGAAGGAGATCCAGCGGCATCTGGATGATCTCGGAGCTCAGGTACGAGACAACAAACTTCACGTCCTCGATCAACAACGCCGCATGGCGTTGTTGATCGAAGAAGCTCGAAGGCGTCTGCCGAAGCCGATCGAGACAGACCAGCTCGAGTCCATGGCGAGAGAGCGAGATCACCTTCTCGATGCGCAATATGTCGCATTCGAGGATCGGTTTCGCGGCACACGCGCGGACATCAAACAACGGCAGAGCGTCTACATCCCGTATATCAAGTCCCTAAACTTAGACATCAAGAAATATCCGGCCCTGGACATCGGCTGCGGCCGAGGCGAATGGCTCGAGCTTCTCGCGGACGCCGCGATCCACGCCAGGGGGATCGACATCAACAGGGTGATGGTCCAGCAGTGCCGCGAGCGTGATCTCGATGTCGAAGAAGCAGACTGTCTTGAGTTTCTCAGACGCCAGAAAGCAGGAAGCCTCAGCGTCCTGACATCCTTTCACGTTGTCGAGCATCTTCAGCACGATATTCTGATTGAATTCCTGGATGAGGCGCTGCGCGTTCTGCGCCCTGGTGGTATGATCATTCTCGAGACGCCCAATCCGTCCAACCTGCTCGTAGGAACGAGCACTTTTTTCCTCGATCCGACCCACCATAAACCTATCAATTCCACAGCCCTGCAGTTTCTCCTCGAAGCGCGAGGATTCTGTCGCCCGAAGGTTATATACTTACACCCATATGATCCCAGCTACCGTCTGCACGGATCCGAGCTTGCGGAGCGTATCAGCGATTTGTTGTACGGCCCCCAGGATTACGCGGCGATCGGTTACAAAGCATGAAGAAACATCGCATTGCTATCGTGACGGTACAATCCGCCAGTGGCGAGGTGGGCGGCGCCGAGCGTTTCTACCAGGGGCTCGAGACCGCGCTCAATGCTGCCGGCACCGACGCCGACATCATCAGCGTAACCAGCAACGAAGCCGATTTCGATGCCATAAAAGAATCCTACCTCAGCTTCTACGATCTCGATCTTTCGGCATATGACGGCGTGATCTCGACGAAGGCCCCCTCCTATGTAGTAAGACACCCTAACCACATCTGCTTCTTGGTTCATACCATGCGTGTATTCTACGATCTCTTCGAGAGGGAATTCCCCGAGCCATGGAAGGAGCTACTCGATCACCGGAACCTAATCCATGCTCTCGATACAGGTAGCCTCATGCCGCCAAGAACGAAGAAAGTCTTTTGTATCGGCCACGAGGTCCACAACAGGCTCCTTAAGTACAATGGCATCGATGCGGAGGTGCTGCACATGGACCTTGCATTTGATGAGTTCCGTTCGGGAGATTTTCACTACGCATTTTTGCCAAGTCGTCTTCACCGCTGGAAAAGAGCGGACCTTGTTATTCGCGCAATGAAATTTGTCAATAGACCCGTCATGCTCGAAATCGTTGGTACTGGCGAGCAAGAAGCCGAGTTCAAACAACTTGCTGCAGACGACCCAAGAATATTGTTTCTTGGCAGAGTTTCCGATCAGGAACTCGTCCAGCTTTATGCCAATGCGCTAGTCGTGCTTTTTGTTCCAATACGAGAGGATCTTGGTTTTGTCACTCTGGAAGCATTCCGGAGCTCGAAGCCCGTCATTACATGCACTGATTCGGGTGAACCTACGTATTTTGTCAAGAACGAAATAAGTGGGTTTATTTGCCCCCCTGACCCCAAGAGCATCGGCGAAAAGATAGAACTGCTCCATGATCAACCCGAAACGGCAAAGCGAATGGGAAGGAATGGGCGTCGATCTATCGAGCATCTTTCCTGGAAATCAGTCAGCGAAAAGCTTCTCGCCGCGTTGGGATTATAGCAGAGGAGAGCCGCTGTGCAACGACGAATTTCCGAGTATCGGGTTTGTGTATTAGATATGCAACCTATTGAGCCACCTGTTGGCGGCGGTAGATTGCGGCTTCTGGGCCTCTATCATGGATTGGGCTGTTCTATGCGGACTACCTATGTCGGCACATATGACTGGCCGGGGGAGAGTCTTCGAATGAAGAAATTGAGCGATACACTATTAGAGATAGATGTACCTCTCGCTGCAGGG
>Ga0214471_10005129_pt1 | contig 10120 bp, 9 predicted proteins | sample RVTome_5_FD_207665 | JGI IMG/M metagenome (GOLD analysis project Ga0214471, IMG submission 207665) | Soil microbial communities from uranium-contaminated site in the Upper Colorado River Basin, Wyoming, United States - RVT142D155 | ecosystem: Environmental > Terrestrial > Soil > Contaminated >... | reverse complement strand
GTCAGCTATCTCTTTCACCGAGTGGGCGCCGTCGGCGAGGAACTCGACAATTGCCCTGCGATGGGGATCCCCGAGTGCCGCGAATGGATCGGCCGAATGTGGGGTCGCCGAGCTCATAGCGATCTCTCTCGTCTCGTCTTCAACGCTGGTGCTACTGTAACCAAAAGGTTACCGACATAGAGAGGAGCGGCTGATGCCCGCAGCCGAGTTCAGCGGGACCGGGACCAGGACCGACCCCTGGGTCCTGAAAACGCCCAGCCTTGGGTCCGAGATCCTGATGCACAGAGACGAGGCTCACGATCCGTCCCTTCTCGTCTGCACCGTCGGCAGCACCGTCCTCCACTACGACCTCCGGATCATCGAGGACCTCCATCAGATGCTCGAGGACCGCGGCGACTGGGTTGCACTCGGCAATGCCGATGAGCAGAAACCGGCGGCTGAGGGCACGGTCGAGGCTTGGGCTCGATCCTCCGACAACCCGGTTGGCGGCTGGTACGGATTGAAGAAAGGGTTGCGAGGCCGCGTCGGCAACTACGTGCCACCCGTCCTCGAAGCCCTAGGTCTGGCCGAAGTCGAGCACAACCCGCGCAACAACCGGATGCGGGCCATCTGAACCTTCACCGTTCAGACCCGGAGTGGTGGGAAGGTGGAAGGAAGGTCTGAAACCGTTACCTGAAGCAACTCTTCAGGATGGGGGAGGCCGTGCAGATCGAACCTGCCGAGACTGACTAGATCCACCCCTGCCCCCAGGGTTTCGCCCAACGCCTCCCGGGTGGCGCTGGAAATCAGGATCTGGCCTCCATGACCGGCGCTGCAGACACGAGCAGCGGTGTTTACCGGCAACCCCACATACCCGGTCTCGGTCCGAGCCGGGCTCCCGCTGTGGAGACCGATGCGAATCCGAACTGTCTCGCCAGCCGGCCACGGATGGTCCCGTAGCGAGCGCTGGATCTCGAGAGCGGCGGTCAGCGCGTCCGAAGCATGGGCGAAGGCGCCGAAGAAATCATCGGCCCGGGCGTCGACCTCATAGCCACGATGACGATCAACTGCTCCTCTAATGACAGTCTGCACCTCGGCCAGGACTGCCGGATAACCATCACCGAGCCGATGCACCAGAACGGTGGAGCCTTCGATATCGCTAAGGAGGAACGTGACCGGGCCCGAGGGGAGGTCGACAGGGCCCTCGTCACCGGCTGCTTCCTTCAATTGGCGAGCCACGAATCCGATCGGGGCGATCCCGTATTTGGTGGCGGCCGTCAACAACTTCCTGAACGCTCGCTCCCTGGCCGCATCATCCTCGAACTTCACCTGGTTGAAGCGGGAGAGGGCGTTGCGCACATGAGGCTCGTCGTTGATCGGAAGCATCCGACGCCCTTTCGAATCCACATAGGCAAAGGCGCTGTTCGGCAGCTCTGCGCGTTTCCTGGCGTCGAGTTTGGCCATCGTAGGGAAGCTACCCGCCGGCCAATCCTCGACCGGACGCGTCGAGGGCGGCGCCCACCCGACGCCGCCCTCTGACGATTGACCGATTCAGGCTGAAATCGCCTGACCCAGGACCGCCTGACCGAAGTAGACGAGGAAAGCAATGGCCACTACCCACATCAGGGGGTGCACCTCGCTCATCTTTCCCTTGATCACCTTGATCAGGACATACATGACGAAACCGGCGCCGATCCCAACGGTGATGCTGAAGGTGAGTGGCATCAAGACGATGGTGAGCAGGGCGGGAAACCCCTCCTCGATGTCCTCGAAGTTGATTCCCTTGATCAGCCCAGCCATCAGGAACCCGATCAGGATCAACACCGGGGCCGTGGCCTGGGTCGGAATCAGGCTCGCCAAGGGCGACAGGAAGATCGCCACCAAGAACAGGGCACCGACCACCACCGCGGTGAGCCCGGTTCGACCTCCCTCGGCGACGCCCGCCGCACTCTCGATGTAGCTGGTGTTGGAGCTGACCCCGGCGGCGCCACCGGCCACGGCCCCCAAAGAGTCGACCAACAGCAGCTTGCCCACACCCGGGATGTTCCCATCCGCATCGGTGAGCTCGGCCTGTTCGGTGATGGCGGTCGCGGTCCCGACGGTGTCGAAGAAGTCGGTGAGCATGAAGCTGAAGATCGTCAACAGCGCAGCCACCAAACCGAGTTGGTCGAACACGTTCCCCAAGTCGAAATCGCCAAGCGTGTCAAAGCTCGGAGTTGCGGTGAAGGTCTCTGGGAATTCGGTCACCCCGATGATGAGCCCGACGACCGCGGTGAGCAGGATGCTGATCACCAGCGCCCCAGGGACCTTTCTCACGAAAAGTATCACCGTGATCAGAAGACCGATCAACGCCAGCCACGCCCCCATGGTGTTGGGGAAGATGAACGCTACGGGCACCGGCCCCCCCGGGTCTCCATGTCCGATCAAGCCGGCATCGACGAACCCGATGAACAGGATGAACAGCCCGATGCCGACACCGATCGCCCGCTTCAGCGCCAGTGGGACTGCGTTCATGATCGCCTCACGCAAGCCCACCAGGACCAGCGCCAGGACGACCAGACCCTCGAGGACGATCACCCCCATCGCCCCAGCAGGTGTCAATCCCTGCCCGAGCACCAAACCGAAGGCAACAGCCCCGTTGATGCCGAGACCAGCAGCCATCGCAATGGGGTAGTTGGCCACGACCCCCATCAGAATGCAGAGCAGGCCGGCGACCAACGCGGTCCCGGCCGCCACCGCGGGCGCGTCGAAGCCGGCAGCCGAGAGAATCCCGGGGTTCACGAAGATGATGTAGGCCATCACCAGGAACGTGGTGAACCCGGCGCGAACCTCAGTGCCTACTGACGTACCCCGCTCCGAGAGCTTGAAGTAGCCGTCGAGACCGGATCCACCCGAACTCGACTGCGTCCGATCGACCGTGTCGGTCATTTCTCCTCCCAATTGACGGATGCCGGAGATCGGCAACCAATTTCAGACCAAAAGTAGTGAGGTGGGGTTACACGCTGCCGGGTGGAGTCACCTTCTTTTGAGGTGAGCAGAGAAGGCGCGGTCAGCCCACGAACACATAACTGGTGGACCACACCCCCCATTCGGCCGAGGTGACGCCATTGGCCGCTGTGCTGGTGTAGGACGCCTCGCCGGGACGCATCTCGATGGTCACAGTGCCTCCGTCCTCGAGCGTGATGAGACCGGCGTGAACGGCCGCACTGCACACCGACGAATCATCGGTGTAGATCTCGGTTCCCCACACCGTATTCAACGACCCGGGAGCTGGACATTCGTAGTCGTATTGGGTGCCGACCTCACCACGGTGGTCGGAAGCCGTCATCGCCCAGGCAACCCGGTTCGCTTCCACATCCTGGGTTTGGGTGGTGGTCGGAGCCGGCTCGGTGGTAGTCGGAGCCGGCTCGGTTTGGGTGGTGGTCGGAGCCGGCTCGGTCGTGGTTGGTGCCGGCTCGGTCGTCGTGGTCTCATCAACACTGGCTTCGCCACCGCAAGCACTGACCAGTGTCAGGATCATCAAAACGAGGACGCCGAGCAGTCTCGACCTTGACATGGTCAGCCTTTCTTCGAGATCCGGGAACCCTACGCCTCCTGCATCTGGCTGACTGCTCACACGAGCCTGTTGCGACACACGCACTGGTCAGGGACGATCTCTTCGATCCTGGAATCGATGACCCGGATCCGATAGGAGATCCTCTGAACCCGATCCTCAGGCTCTCACTTCCTGCCTCATGAACTTGACGTAGGCAATCGCGAACAAAGAGACGGTGATGGCCAGCATTGCCACTAGCTGGGGCCACACCAACAACACGCTCTGCGTGAAGGAGAGCTCTGACACGATGGCCCTGTCGATCTGCTCCATTGTCACGAAACCAAGGGTCCTCACCTCCGGAACCAGCAACGCAGTCGACGACTCGTCGTAGAGGGTCACCGGCGACAACCGCGAAACCGCGAGCTCTGCTCGAGCGTTCGAGAGCTCGGTGGCCTGATTGGCGGTGTCAACCGGTGACAGAACGCCGGCAACCAGCGTGAAGAGCAACCCCCCAAAGATGGTGAGGGCCAGCCAGATCCCGATTGCCACGATGGCCGAAGTCGCGGCATTCCGGAACGCGACCGACGCCAGCATTGCCATGGCCAGCCAGACCCCGACGTAGACGATCGACGCGACGAGCCAGGTGAGCAATCGGAAGACGTCGCTCACCTCCGGCACGACCCCGAGGGTGAGGATCCCAACCCCCGAAACGATCATGATGATGACCGTCAGCGTCACTCCGATCACCGCGAGCCCAGCCACGAACTTTCCGTTGATCACATCATCGCGATGGATCGGCTGCGACACGAGACGTGGCAAGGTCCCCCGAGAGCGCTCGCCGCTGATCGAGTCGAACCCGTATGCGATCCCCACCGCGGGGAGGAGGAACCCGAGGAAGGTCATGAACGAGAACGGGATCGGGTCGGCGTTGACCGTGAACAGACGCAAGAAGACACTGATCCCCGACTCGGTGGCGTCCTGGGCTGCGTCCCGCAGTCCACTGGCTGCGCCGTAGACCGTTCCCACCGCTACCAGACCGAGGATGAAGAGCAGGGCAATGAAGCGGCCAGACAGGAGATGATCGGTCATCTCCTTGCGTGCCACATCCATCCATCCCGGCCTTCTTCTCTGCCACACAGTCATTGGCTCAGCCAATGCGGTCATGCGCTCACCTCTTCATGCTCACGAAAGTAACGGCGGTAGATCTCGTCGAGATTCGACCCGAGATCACGAATCTGTCTCACACTTAGCTCGGCCTCCACCAAGGCCCGGACCACACCTGAGATGTCGCGCTCGGGCAGGACCACCCGCCACCTGCCGGCTCCGATGGAGGTGACCCCGATCTTCTCGTGAAGATCCGGCAGGCCGGACTCCACTGCCGCCCTCACCTGGGCCTCGGTGGCATCCACGACGAACTCGTAGACCGAGCTCCCTTCTGACAACGAGGCTGCCAACTCATCGGGCGTTCCCTGGGCAACGATCTCACCCTCAACGAAGATCGCAACCCGGTCGCACACCTGCTGCACCTGGTTGAGCAGGTGACTCGAGATCAACACCGCCCGCCCATCGGCGTGGGCCAGCCGCGAGATCAAGGCGAGGATCTCAACCACCCCCTCGGGGTCGATGGCGGTGGTCGGCTCGTCGAGGATCACCACGTCGGGGTCCTTCACCAAGATGTCGGCGATTCCGAGCCGTTGCCGCATGCCACGGGAGTAGGTGCCGACCAGGAAGTCGGCGGATTCAGTGAGGCCCACCTCTTCCAACAACTCATCGATCCGGTTCTCGGCTTCCACCGGGTCCAGTTCGTTGAGACGCGCGGTGTACCTCATGTTCTGGCGGCCGCTCAGATCCTCATAGAACCCGACGGCGTCAGGGAGGTAGCCGACCCGTCGCTTGACACCGATGGCATCTCGTGCCGGGTCCAGGCCGCACACCCTCACCGACCCATCGCTGGGCTCGGTGAGTCCGAGCAGCATCAGGATCGTGGTTGTCTTGCCGGCGCCATTCGGCCCGAGTACCCCAAAGATCTCGCCTGGAGAAACGCCGAAGTCGATCCCGGCCACAGCCACCCGGTCGTCGTAATGCTTGACCAAGCCCTCAACTTCGATGACCTTCTCGGTCATCGCTCACCTCCGCCCGTAGCGTCTGAACACCAGCGTGAGGCCAACGAGGGCGATCACGATCACGCCGATGCCCACCAGGCCCCAGATCGCCGAGGTCTCGACGGTGGCACGCACGTCGATGCCGTCGGAGGTCTCGGCAACCGACGAGCTGAACGTGATCACATAGTCGCCGTTGATCGCGTCGCCCGACGCTGTGATGGTTGCGACAACCTGCACCGACTGCCCTGGCTCCAACTGATCGAGGGTTGGTCGATCGAAGGTGACCTCCCAACCTTGCGGTGGGGTGGCTGTCAGGCTGACACCGGCCAGAGACGCGGTGCCGGTGTTGGACACGACCAGTGGGAGATCTGTGGACTGCTCCCCCCGCACGGTGACATTGAGGGCTTCGTTGAGGGTTGTGATATCGATCGCAAATGATCCCGTGATCTGCACCCCGAGTTGAGCCTCTGTCGAGAGACCTGCGCCCTCGGCCCGCGCCGTGATCAGGTATTCACCGGCGGCCACAGTGTCCGGTGGATCGACGTCGACGGTGACCTGGGCGGTTTCGCCGGCTGCAACGGTCACCGTGGAGGCCTGGGCCTCACCAGATGGCTTGATTTCGGTCAGCCAGCCTTCCGGCCCGTTGGCCGAAAGCCCGAACTGGATCTCTTGGGGGGTGTTGTTCGCAATCGCCAAGTCAAACGAATAGGTGGAGGCGGCCGGGCCTCGGAGGGCTGGGAAGTCCGTGGTCATCGACACGTCGCCACCGACGGACGCCGCAACCCGAATCGAGAGATCGAGTCGATCGGCGCCAGAATCACCGGTGGCGTCGATCGACATCTGGTAGTTGCCCTCCTGGGAGTCGGCCGGAACGTCGACTTGTAGCTCGAGACTCACAAAGCCGGTGTCGTCGACCTGCACCTCATCGACAACGAATCCACCACCTCGGAGCTCGCCCTCCCACCCCTCGGGCAGGCCGTTCACACTGAAGCCGACCCGGTCGCCCGGGGGTGCGGCCACCGTCAGCTCGAAGGTGGCACTGTCGCCCGGCTTGACGGCGACGCCGACGTATGGGGAGCTGATCGAGAGGGTCTCCGGGGGCGGAGACTCCTGCGCAAGCGCCGGCAGGGCCAGCGTTGCGGTCGTCAGCAATCCAACTGCTACCAAGTGGAAAAGTCGCTTCACTTTCATCTCCGTTTGAATCCAGGTCTCTTTTGGCTCGTATCAATTGCCACGACGGGGGAATTTCGCTCAGCAGGTGTTTAGAAGAGATAAACCGCGTCGGGCCTCGTCTTATCCCGCGACGTCGCGAGCGATGGCATCGAGAGCAATCTCCACCATTTCGTTGAAGGTCTGCTGGCGCTCTTCGGGGGTGGTGGACTCACCGGTGCGCACATGGTCAGAGACAGTGGCAATGGTGAGGGCGCGTGCACCCCGCTCGGCCGCCACCCCGTACAGCCCCGCCGCCTCCATCTCGACCGCAAGGACACCCATCGCTTCCATGCGGTCGAAGGCAGCCGGATCAGGGTTGTAGAAGAGATCGGCGGAGTGGACATTGCCCACCTTCACCTCGACACCTCGGGCAGCAGCGGCGTCGGCGGCTGCCCGTAACAAGCCGTAGTCCGCGGTGGCGGCGAAGTCCAAGCCTCCGTAACGCACCCGATTCACCCCGGAATCGGTGCAGGCGCCGATCGCAAGGATCACGTCCCTGATCTTCACCGAGGGGAGAACCCCCCCGCAGGAGCCGACTCTGACCAGGCGCTCCACCCCATACTCGCTGATCAACTCCGTGGCATAGATCGAGGCGGAGGGAATCCCCATCCCGGTCCCCATGACCGAGATCGGCAGCCCCTGGAAGGTCCCGGTGTAGCCGAGCGTATTCCTCACCGCGTTCACCTCCCGAGCTTGGTCGAAGTAGGTGTCTGCGATGTGCTTGGCCCTTAGGGGATCGCCGGGAAGGAGGATGGATGGGGCGAAGTCCCCTTTCTCGGCCGAGATATGGGGGGTGGGCATGAAAACGGGCTCCTGGGCTGCGATAGGTCGGCCACAACCTATTCGATCAGTACGGCTTTCCTCCACCCACGGACCGCATTTGTCACTGCGATCTCGTCGGCTCGAACCAGGTCGGCCAGAGTGAGGACTGCCTCGGCCACCAGACCCTCCGCCAGGGCAAGGTCCCGATGGACACCGGGCAGACATCCCGTGGAGATGGCAGGCGTAAGCCATTTCTGGTCGAAACGCAGCATGAGGTTGGAGATGTTGGTCTCGGTGATCTCCCCGTCGAGGTTCACCATCACCACCTCGATCCCTTCCTCCGCAGTCGGATAGCGGGTGCGATCCGCCAGTTTGTGAGACCAACGAGGGTCGCTCTGGTCCACACGTCCCTCCCAGATCTGCAACCCCACCGGCTCCTCCCACGAGGACAGGGGCTCGGTCTCGAGCTCGACCCCCCCAGAATGGGTGAGCACGAGTCTCACCTTGAGCGGTCCTCCTCCCCCAACGGCTGAAAGGGCATCACCGATGACAAAGGGGTCGAAGGGGATCCCCCAGTAGGCAGCGGATGCCGTGAGACGGGCAATGTGCCTCTCCAGCAAAGGGATCCCCTCTCCGGGCGAGTACCGCATCGTTTCCAGGAGACCTGGAGGATCGTGTTGCTCGGTGACCACCAGCGCCTTCCATAGGCACTCGTCGTACTCCGCTCCGGCCAACGAGTCATAGGTGATCCCACCGCCGACGTGGTAGGTGAACCTCCCACCTTCGAGCACCCCGGTGCGAATGGCGACCGAGAACTCGGCCCGCCGACCGCCGGGCTCGAGGTATCCGATGGCTCCGCAGTAGACGCCTCTGGCGTCCGGCTCGAGGTCGGCGATGATCCCCATCGTGGAAACCTTGGGAGCACCGGTCACCGAGGCGGAAGGGAAGACACCGCCGAACAACTCGGCCAGCCTGACGTCGTCCGGCAGAGTCGCGGTGATTGTCGACGTCATCTGCCAAACAGTCGGGTGCCTTTCGACGTCGAACAGGGATGGAACATCGACCGAGCCGATCTCGGCCACACGGCCCAGATCGTTGCGCAACATGTCAACGATCATCAGGTTGCCGGCTCGTTCCTTCTCCGATCTGAGCAGACGGTCCCTCTGTTCGAGGTCCTCGACGGTGGACCGGCCTCGAGGAGCGGTGCCCTTCATCGGTTTGGCGACAACCACGCGGTCGTCAAGAGAGAAGAACAATTCAGGCGATACCGACAGCACATGACGGTCGCCGAGGTCGATCAAAGCGCCATAACTCTGGGGCTGGCTCCGCACCATCGCCTGGAAGAAGGCGCCAGGGTCACCGTCGAAGTCAGCCCACATCGGGAAGGTGAGATTGACCTGATAAGTGTCACCAGCTGCGATCGCCTCCCGGATCGTCTTCACCCGTGCCCCGTGCTCCGACTCGCTCAACCCAGCACTCCAGCCCCCGAACTGGAAACGGCCGGCCGACAGTGGGGCCAAGGCCGACCCCAGGTAGACGCCAAACCAGGCAAGTGGCGTGGCGGGCAACTGGAGCCGGGTGCCGACCCTCAGCTGGGGGCCAAACGCCGGAGCCGCCTGATAGGAGACGAACCCGGCCACCCAGAATCCGGCTTCCGCCTCCTCCTCGGCTTGACCCAACACCGGAAGCACCTCGGAGAGAGATGCGGCGGTGAGAACACGCAATGGTTTGGCGAAATGGCGCGGCCCCACCCTCCAACGATCACCAGCCAGTGTCACCGCGCCGCTCACTACCTCGACGTTACCGGTAGGGTCGCCCGCCGATGCCAGACATGCCGGACTTCCCCAAGGACCGGGACGAGTTGACGCGGGCTCTCGAAGCCCTTGGCGCCCACCGGCTGCCGACCACCTGGGTCTCGTGCTCCTCGAACTCGGCGACGGCACCTCAGCGATGCGATGTGTGATCGAGGAGAAGCATCTCCGCTGCACCCAATTGATCCTCTATCCAGAGTCGTAGCCTTCGGCTCTAGGCTCGCTTCCCATGGCAGACACCTATGACTCCATCCTCAAGTTGCGAGCGATACGTGATTTCAAGCCGGATCCTCTCGCACCGGAGGACCTCGCCGCGATACTCGAGGCCGCTCGTTGGACCGGGAGCTCCAAGAACCGCCAGGACTGGTCCTTCCTGGTGGTTAGCGATCGGGACCGACTTCAGGGTCTGGCCGACCATGGTGACTTCACCCAACCGGTGCGGGACTCCGTGGCCACGATCGTCCTGGTCCAGGAGCCGGGGGGAAACATGTTCGACGTCGGCCGGGCCGCGCAGAACATCATGCTGGCCGCCAAGGCCGTTGGAGTGGCGTCGTGCCCGATAACTCTCCATCGCGATGCCCAGGCACGTCGTTTCCTGGGGGCACCTGACGATCGGGTCACTCGCTATGCGGTGGCCCTTGGCTACCCAACGGAGGGAGCCGAGCCGAGGAATTACGGCGGAAGGAAGCCGGCCGACGCGGTCGTGCATCTCGAGCAGT
>Ga0214471_10005126_pt1 | contig 10121 bp, 9 predicted proteins | sample RVTome_5_FD_207665 | JGI IMG/M metagenome (GOLD analysis project Ga0214471, IMG submission 207665) | Soil microbial communities from uranium-contaminated site in the Upper Colorado River Basin, Wyoming, United States - RVT142D155 | ecosystem: Environmental > Terrestrial > Soil > Contaminated >... | reverse complement strand
TTGCGCGCGAGTGATCAGTCCCCACTGGCGCGCGGCGACCTTCGCGATGGCTCGATCCGCTTCTTGCATGCGTTACATACCTGGAGGGTCCGTGGCGCATGCAAGGATGGACCGCCGTGCGGGCGCGTGCTGGCGACCATGACCGCATCGCGCCGATCTTCCCAGAAACCTCGGCCGGTTTGCCGTCGGAACGACCTCCCCGGATACTTTGGGCCATGACTATCGCCACTTTGACCGAAGAGCAGCAGTTGATCATCGACACCGTGCGTGAGTTCGTCGAGCGCGAGGTCATCCCTGTTGCCGACGCCATGGAGCATGCCGACGAGTACCCCGACAAGATCGTCGAGCAGATGAAGGAGATGGGGCTCTTCGGGATGATGGTCCCCGAGGAGTACGGCGGGCTCGGCCAGCCGCTCACCGTCTATGCCCAGACGATGGTCGAGCTCTCGCGCGGATGGATGTCCCTGGCCGGGATCCTCAACACGCACACCATGGCCACCTACCTCATCAAGTCCTACGGCACCGATGATCAGAAGCAGCGGTTCCTGCCGCGGATGGTCGGCGGGGATCCCCGGGCGAGCTTGCTGATGTCCGAGCCGCACGCCGGCAGCGACGTGCAGGCGATCAAGACCAGGGCCGTCAAGGATGGCGACGACTACGTCATCAATGGGCAGAAGATGTGGGCGACCAACGGGTTGCGCTCGGGACTGTGCATGACCCTGACGAAGACGGCCGACACCGATCCACCGTTCAAGGGCATGTCCATGTTCATCGTCGAGAAGGAGGCGGGCGCCGAGCGCTCGGGCGGCGTCATCGTGGGCAAGAACATCGAGAAGCTGGGGTACAAGGGGGTCGAGACCACCGAGATCGCGTTCGACGACCACCGCGTGCCGGCCAAGAACCTGCTCGGCGATGAAGAGGGCCAGGGCTTCATCCACAACATGGGTGCAATCGAGGTCGGCCGCGTGAACGTGGCCGCGCGCGCGCTCGGGGTCGCGACGCGCGCCTTCGAGGAGGCCATCCGCTACGCCCAGCAGCGCGAGACGTTCGGCAAGCCGATCGCCCAGCATCAGGCCATCCAGTTCAAGCTCGCCGAGATGGCCACCAAGATCGAGGCGGCCAAGATGCTGATGCTCAACGCTGCCGGGCTGAAGGACGCAGGCGAGCGCACCGACCTCGAGGCGGGTATGGCGAAGCTCTACGCCTCCGAGATGTGCATGGAGGTCTGCACCGAAGCGCTTCGTATCCACGGCGGCTACGGCTACTCGAAGGAGTACACGGTCGAGCGGCTGTTCCGCGACGCGCCGTTCTTCCTGATCGGGGAGGGCACGAGCGAGATCCAGAAGATGGTGATCGCGCGCAACCTGCTCAAGAAGTACAAGGTCTAGGTCCGGCGAGGAGGGACGGTGTCAGTCGTCGAAGCACTTGCGCGCGAGGTCGGCGGTGTCGGGAAGGCCCTGCGGAAGCTCACGGCGGCCGAGTGGGACGCGCCGACACGCTGCGAACCCATGACCGTTGCCGAGCTGCTCGCCCACGTGACCCGCGGGGGCGAGCGGATCGTGTCGATGCTCGAACACGGCCCCGTGGACTCCGAGCCGGAGAAGGACGCCGTTACGTATTTCCAGTACGACCCCGACGAGGCGGGGCCCGGCATCGTGGCGCGCGCGGCCGAAGAGGCGGCCGGGAAGACGCCCGAGCAGCTGATTACCGCCTGGGATACCTCGTGGTCGAAGGGATTGCGGGAGGCGCGCGCCGCGCTGACGCACGACCCGGTCCTCCCCGGCGTCTTCGGGCTGATGCGTCTCAGCGAGTACCTGAAGACGCGCGTGGTCGAGGTCACGGTCCACCATCTGGATCTCGACGATGCGATCGGCCGCGCCTACCACCCGGATCCTGAAGCGCTCGAGATCGTCGGCGACGTGCTGCGCGGCCTGCTGGGGACCGACCTGCGGCCGGTCGGGATAGACGACCTGCGTTTCGCGCTGACCGGCACCGGCCGCGCGCACTTGGATGAGACCGAACGGGTTCACCTCGGGCCGCTGGCGGAGCGCTTCCCGCTGTTCCGCTGACCGCAAAGGCCATCCCGTTCTGATAGGAAACGAGCACGCAACGGATCAGGAGGATGCCAGGATGGGCACCGCGCGCGAGTTCGGACGCTACTTCGAGGACTTCGAGGCCGGCGACGTCTACAAGCACTGGCCGGGCAAGACGATCAGCGAGTACGACGATCACCTGTTCTGCATGATCACCATGAACCACCATCCGCTCCATACGAATCAGCATTACGCCGAGACGCAGACCCACTTCAAGAAGAACGTGGTCGTGGGCAACCTGGTCTACTCGCTCGCCCTTGGCATGAGCGTGCCGGACGTCAGCGGCCGGGCGATCGCCAATCTCGAGGTCGAGTCGCTCAAGCACACCGCGCCGATGTTCCACGGCGACACGCTGTACGCCGAGACGAAGGTGCTCGAAAAGGTGGAGTCTCGGTCCAAGGAGGACCGTGGCGTGGTGACGGTCGAGACACGTGGCTACAACCAGGACGGGGTCGAGGTGCTGTACTTCCGCCGCAAGGTCCTCGTCCCCAAGCGCTCGCACCATCCGGACGAGCAGCCGGGCCGGCCGGAGCCGAAGGCGGACTAGCCCATCGTGACCTGGGTCGACGGGCTCATCTTCGGAGTGCTGCTGCTCGCGCTGTTCAACGGGTATCGGCGGGGCGCGGTCATCCAGCTCTTCTCGTGGGGCGGCTTCGTCCTCGGGTTGTTCGCCGGGGGTTTCGCGGCGCTGCTGATCGTCAACGCGTTCCATCCCGGATCCGCGGGTGCTCGCGTGGGCGTATCCCTCGGCGCATTCCTGGTGATCGCCTTCCTCGTCGAGGGGCTCATCGCGCTCGGCGGCGCGAAGCTTGCGCGCAAGATCGTGGCGGAGAGCGCGCGCAAGGCCAACGCCATCACCGGGTCGGTCGTGGCGATGATCATGGTGCTGATCGTGGCCTGGCTGGTCACGCCGATCACGCGACGGGTGCCGGAGGTCGCCGCCGCGGTCAAGGGATCGGCGATCCTGCGCTTCGCCGACGCGATCCTGCCGGGCTCGCCGCCGAACATGCTGTCGGCGCTGGGTGGCCTGCTCGACCGCACCGGGTTCCCCGAGGTCTTCGCGACCCTGAACCCCTCGCTGGCGCCGGGTGTAGATCCGCCGCCGGCGGCGCTGGCGCGGGACCGGCAGGTGCTCGCAGCCGCGCGCCTGACCTTCAAGATCCAAGGCAAGGGGTGCGGTGGCGTCGTCAACGGCAGCGGGTTCCCCATCCGCGAGGACACCGTCGTCACCGCGGCGCACGTCGTGGCCGGAACCTCGGATACCAAGGTGATCGAAGCCTCGGATGCGGGCGGGAGCAGTTTCGACGCGCGCGTCGTATACATGGACACCGAGACCGACATCGCGATCCTGCGCGTCGGGCGGTTGCCGAACGAGCTGCTCGAGCTGTCGACCCAGCCCGCGGCCTTCAAGACCGACGGCGCAGCGATCGGCTACCCGGGTGGAGGGAAACGCACGATCTCGGTCGCGAGGGTGCGAACCCGGACCGACGCGCGTGGACAGGACATCTACAGCCAGCGGTCCGTCTTCCGCGAGATCTACGTCCTGCGCGCGGTCGTGCGGCAGGGCAACTCCGGCGGCCCGCTGGTGGACACCGCCGGAGTGGTTCGCGGCATGATCTTCGCCGCCTCGGCGACCGAGGCGGAGGAGTCGTACGCGCTCGCCGAGACCGAGGTGCGCGACGCGCTCCGGCAGGCGGCGGGGCGCAACAAGCAGATCGACACCGGCCGCTGCGCGATATGAACAGCCGACACCGCGCGCGCCGGTCGACACCGCGTGCGCCGGCGCTTAGCCTGACGGTGAGATGGCCGTCGCCGAGTACCTGATCGTCCACTATCACGAGATCGGTCTGAAGGGCCGCAACCGATCGCTGTTCGAGCGCGCCCTGATACGCAACATGACACGCGCATGCTCGGATCTGATCCAGATCAAGCCACGCCGCCTCCCCGGCCGCGTGATCGTGCCCGTTCCGGACGGGGTGGCCGGTGAGAAGCTGCTCGAGCGGCTGCGCTCGGTCTTCGGGATCGCCAACCTTGCGGTCGCGCGCGGCGGCAAGATCGACTTCGACGGCATCTGCGATGTTGCCGGCGCGATGGTGGCCGAGCAGCGTTTCGAGACCTTCGCTGTGCGGGCGCGCGTCGCGCACTCGGATTTCCCGCTCAGCTCGCGTCAGATCAACGAGAAGCTCGGCGCCTGGCTGCTCGAACGCACCGGCACTCGCGTGAACCTCAGCGATCCCGACCTGACCTGCCGGGTGGAGATCGTCGGCGATCTGGTGCTGGTCTCGACCGCGCGCACGCCGGGACCGGGTGGGCTTCCGGTGGGGGTCTCGGGCCGCGTCGCGGTGCTGCTCTCGGCCGGCATCGACTCGCCGGTCGCGGCGGCACGGATGATGCGGCGGGGCGCGCGCTGCTCGTTCATCCATTTCCATTCGCAGCCGTACACCGACGGCTCCAGCGAGCGCCACGCCCGCGAGCTCGCCGGGAGCCTCACCGCGTTGCAGTACGACTCGACGCTGTTCGTGGTCCCGCTGGCGCCCGCGCAGCAGGTGATCGCGGCCGAGTGCCCAGAGGAGCTGCGCACGATCCTGTACCGGCGCATGATGATGCGCATCGGCGGCGAGCTCGCCGGCAAAGATGGTGCGAAGGCCCTGGTGACCGGCGACTCGCTGGGCCAGGTCGCGTCGCAGACGCTCGAGAACCTCACGGCGGTCGAGGCGGTATCGCCCTTGCCGGTGCTGCGGCCGCTGATCGGCCTGGACAAGATCGAGATCATCGCCTCGTCGCAGGAACTCGGGCTGTTCGAGATCTCCAGCGCGCCCTGCCAGGAAGCGTGCGTGCTGTTCGAACCGCGCACGCCGGCGACGAAAGCCCGCCTTGTCGACTGCGAGCGCGCGGAGGCGGCGCTTGACCTCGACGGCTTGATCCGAGCAGCGATCGAGGAAACCGAAGCAGTGACGTTCTCGGCACCGTGAGCATGGATCTGTTCCCGCCTCCTCCCGTCGACGAGCCGCGCGTCGAGCTCGCGCCTCCCCCGCCGCCCGCCGACGACCGCTTGCGTATCCCGGCTTGGCTGATCGGGACGACGGCGGTGCTCGTGCTCGCCGGCATGCTCGCGGGGTTCCTGTTCCTGTGGCAGCGCGCCGACGAGCTGGACGGCGATCTCGGCGTCGCCCAACGGCGGATCGAGCAGCTCTCCTCGGACCTCGGCGACGCCGCGGAGGCCCAGGGCGCACTGGCCGGCCGGATCCAGGAGCTGGAGCGCAAAGTGGGCGAGCAGGTCGACTTCGTCGCGCTGGCGCGCGCGGTTCGGCCGTCGGTGTTCACGATCGAGGCGGCCGACAGCCTTGGTTCCGGCTTCGTGGTCGAGAACACCGGCGGCGTCTCGGTGCTGGTGACGAACTTCCACGTCATCGCGGGCGTGGGGCGGGGCGGTTCGGTGCGCGTCCTTCAGGAAGGCCGGCCGGCCGCCCGGGGTGTGGTGACCGCGACCGACGAAGAGAACGACCTCGCCATCGTCGAAGTGAACCGCTCTTACCCGGCTCTGCGGGCCTCCACGCGTCCCCCCCAGCCGGGCGATCCCGTGGCGGTCGTCGGCTCGCCCCTCGGGCTCGCCGGCACCGTGACCGACGGGATCGTTTCGGGGTTCCGCAGCGGCTTGCTGCAGTTCTCGGCGCCGGTCAGCCCCGGCAACAGCGGCGGCCCGGTCGTGGATCGGACCGGGCGCGTGATCGGCATCGCCGTGCTCAAGATCGCGGCGTTCGGCGCGGAGGGACTCTCCTTCGCCGTCCCGATCGAGCAGCTCTGCGAACGCCTCCTGTCCTGCTAGAAGGCACGGCCGTCACCCGGAGGGCGAGGGGCTAGGGGCCGGGGGGGGCGTGCCGGGGAACAGCACACAGAACCGCGTGCCACCGCCCTCGCGGTCCTCCACCCACATCCGGCCACCGAGCAGCGCCGTGAACCGTGTCACGACGCTCAGGCCGAGCCCGAACGTCGTCTCATCGTCCTCCGTCGCGGGCTGCCATGGAGCGTCGATGCGCCTCGCGGCCCGCTCGGACAATCCGGGTCCCGCGTCCTCCACGACCAGCGTGATGCCTTCGGGCGAGCGATCGAACCGGATCCATATCGGCGTCGTCGGTGGTGTGTGCTGGAGCGCGTTCCGGATCAGGTTCGCAACGATCCGTTCGGCGAGCACGTTTTCGGCTTGGACGGGCGCGGGTTCGTCCGAGACCTCGACCGTATGCTCACCCAGATCGAGCGCTCGCAGACTGTCGATCGCCAGCGCCCGCAGGTCGATCTCCTCCCGACCTTCCGGCGCCCACGCCCCGCGCCTCGCACGTTCCATCAACGCCTCGAGCATCCGCTGCACAGTCTGGGTGTTGTGTGCCGCCCGCTCGAGTAGCTTGGTCTTGGTTGCCTCGTCCAGCTTCTCGCCTTTGTCGATCAGGAGGTCCAGCAGGCCGGTGGCGGCGCCCAAGCCGTTGCGCAGATCGTGGCCGATGGCAGCGAGCATCGCCTCGGTGTGTGCCTGGTCGGCGTGCCGTCGCTCGGCGGATTCGCGCTGCTCCTCCCGCGTCGCGCGGAGCCGGTTTCGCTGCTGCTGCTGCTGCTGCTGCTGTTCCAGCGTGGTCACGTCGTAGAAGGTCCAGCGGAGCCGGGGTCCGTCTTCACCTTCTTCACGGCGCAGGTCGATCAGGACGTGCAGGTGTGTCCCCTCCGGGGTGACGACGGTCGCCTCATCGTGGTACGGCGCCGGGCTCTTCCTGGCCGCCGACATGCACCGGCGGTACACGGCTGCCTCCGACGGGGTGAATAACGTGCGCATCGATCCCCGCTGGATCTCGAGCAGCGATTGCGCCGCGTGGTTCGCCTGGACGATCAGGCCGCCGATCGTGCTGATGACCTGGGCGTTCGGGTCCCGATCGAACAGCCGGCGGTAGCGTTCCCGATCGGCGGCGATCTCGTGGCGGATGCCCTCCAGCTCATCGCTGCGTTCGAGCAGCTCCTCGCTGATGACCTCGAGTTCTTCGAGCGCGGTGGAGAGTTCCTCCGTCGGCAGGTTGCCTCCGGCTTCGACGAGGCGCGTCGCAAGTCGTCGCACGTCCTCGAACTTCTGTCCGAGCCGTGTTCGGCTTGTTCCGCTCGCACTCAGGTCAGAGCCTTTCCGCGAAGGGTGAGTGCGGTGGATGGGACGTACCCACCTTCACGATATCGGACCCAGGCGAGCAGTCAATCATCCCCACACACGCAGAAAGGCACACATTGGACTGACGGCCGCTAGATCTCCCCAAGGTTCATCCCGCGCGCGGTCGCTTTCCTGTTTCCATCAGGATCACGACTTCGTGAACGCCTTCGCCCGAGGTCTCCAGCGGGGTGCAGGTCACCTTGCACTGGATCGAGCGGCCTCGGCGGTTCACCGCCTCCAGGCTCAGCACCTCTTCCGCCGAGCCCGTCAGGCAGGCCACGATCGGCGCGCGCAACGCCTCGACCGGCAGGCCGATATCAAGCTCGAGCAGCCGGCGGCCGCGGACCTCATCGGCCCGGATCCCCCAAAGCTCTTCGGCCTGCTGGTTCCACGAGAGCACCTCGATCCGGTCGTTCACGACCGCCAGTCCCGTGTGGATGCTGGTGAGCACCGACCCGAGGAAGGCGTTGAGCGCTCGGAGCTCGGCGTCGGCCCGCCCGTACTCGTCGTTGAGGGCTTGCAGCTCGGTGTTGGTCGACTGCAACTCCTCGTTCATGGTCTCGAGCTCTTCGTTGGTGGATTGCAGCTCCTCGACCGTGGATTGCAGCTCCTCGTTGGTCGTCTCCAGCTCCTCGTTGGTTGACTGCAACTCCTCGTAGGCGGTCTCGAGTTCCTGGCTGGCGCGCAGGTGCTCGATCTGCAACTGCTTGAACTCGGAGGTGTCCTCGATGTGGATGCCGACGCCCAACAGGTTCCCGCCTGCGTCGGTCAGGGGCGCCACCCGGACGTCGAAGTACTGCGCGGAGCCATCCGGGAGCGTTCGTTGCTGATCGTGGAGCCTGACCGGCTTCCCGCCGTTCATAGCATCCTCGACGTGTGGTCGCAGCTCGAAGGGCCGGTACGAGATCTCGAGATCCTGGAACAGCCTGCCGCGGTCGGCATCCGTCAGCGCGAAGAACTCTTGCGCGGCCTCGTTGATCACCGCCACCCGTCCGCCCAGATCCAGGATCACCTGCGCGTACGGCGCGGTCTGGATCATCGCGGGGCCGAGATCGGGCGTGCTCGTCGTGGGAGCGGTGATCGCCGCGGCCGGCGGGGCGAACCCGCGCGGATCGAAGCGCGCACGAGGCCGGAAGACCCGGTGCGCCAGGTCGACGATGGCGTACTGGTCCGAGTGACTCAGCATCATCTCGGCATGGCCAAGGAAGAGGTAGCCGTCGGTCTTGAGCCCGAAGTGCAGGTTCGACAGGATCTTGGCCTGCGTCTCGGTATTGAAGTACATCAGCACATTGCGGCACACGATCAAGTCCATGTGCGAGATCGGCGCGTCCTGGACCAGGTCGTGGCGTCCGAAGATGACGGATCGCCTGTACTCGGGACGGAACACGTACCGGCCTTCCGACTGCTGGAAGTAGTGCCGCATCGACTTGGGGACCGCTTCTATCTGCGCCTCGGTGTACGAGGCGTGGCGGGCCTCGGTCAGCGCCTCCTCATCGACGTCGGTCGCGTAGATCTTGACGCGTTCGCGGAAGCCTTCTTCGCCGAGCTGCTCGGCGAAGAGCATCGCCAGGGTGTAGGCCTCCTCGCCCGAGGCGCACCCGGCGCTCCAGATCCTGATCGGGCTGGAGGCCCCGTCATCGCCGATGATCTGGGGGATGATGCTCGCCTGCAGATAGTCCCACGCCTGGCCGTCGCGGAAGAAGCTGGTGACGTTGATCAGGATCGTGTTGAACAGGTGCACGAACTCATCCGGCTCGGCCTCGAGGTGCTCCTGGTAGCTGGCGACCTCTTCGATCCCGACGTCGCTCATGCGCTTCTTGATGCGACGGTGCAGGCTTGCCGGTTTGTAGCCGGTGAAGTCGAAGCCGCGCGCGTCGCGCAGATACGCGAGCAGCGTGTCGAACCCGCCCGCCGCCTTGGCGGGGCTCACGAGTTCTCTCCTCCGATCACGAGCCGCGCGATCGCCGGCGCGATCTCCTGTAGCTCGAGAACGAAGTCCACCGCGCCGGTCCTGATCGCCGCCTGCGGCATGCCGGCGAAGGCCGCCGTGCCCGGATCCTGCACGATCACGGTTCCCCCCATCGCGTTCACCGCGCGCACTCCCATCTCACCGTCGCTTCCGGTTCCGGTCAGAACGACCGCGATGACCCGGTCCCGGTAGCTCGCGGCGACCGACTCGAACAGCAGGTCGCCCGACGGCCGTACGAAATGGACCAGCGCCGTGTGCGACAGTGACATCGTGCCGTCGGAGTTGACCAGCAGATGATAGTCGGGGGGGGCGAGGAAGATCGTGCCCGGCTGCAGCTTGTCGCCTTCCTGGGCCTGCTTGGAGGGCATACCCGAGCGCCGCGACAGGATGTCGGACATCAAGCTGCGGTGGCGGGGGTCCAGGTGCTGCACGATCGTGATGGCGGCGGGGAAGTTGTCCGGCAGCCCGGAGAGGACCGTGCTGAGCGCCTCGAGGCCCCCGGCAGAGGACACGATCGCGACGACGTCATATCCCGCGCCCGGGAGCTTGGGGGGAGGCTCCCACGCGGCCCCGTCGTCGAACTCGGGCGGGTCCATGGGAGCAAGTATAGGGGCGGCTCCCTCGCCCTTACCCTGGACGCCGGCGCGGCCGTCCTTGGACCGGGGGTGGGGCAAGCCTTGGACCGGGGGTGGGGCAAGCCTTGGACCGGGAGTGGGGCAAGCCTTGGACCGGGAGTGGGGCAAGCCTTGGACCGGGAGTGGGGCAGGCCTTGTTTGCCGGTCTTGAGTCACGCCGGTACCCTGGGTCCTCGTTCGCGAGGTTGCCTGATGCCTTCCCCTAAGGCTCTACCCCGCAGCCCGGCCGATGCGGCCGCGGC
>Ga0214471_10005125_pt1 | contig 10122 bp, 8 predicted proteins | sample RVTome_5_FD_207665 | JGI IMG/M metagenome (GOLD analysis project Ga0214471, IMG submission 207665) | Soil microbial communities from uranium-contaminated site in the Upper Colorado River Basin, Wyoming, United States - RVT142D155 | ecosystem: Environmental > Terrestrial > Soil > Contaminated >... | reverse complement strand
CCGAGGGAGATCTTCTTGTTCGCCTTGTCGACCTTGAGGACGACCACCTCGACCGCGTCACCCGCCTTCATCACCTCGGACGGGTCCTTCAGCCGCTTGCTCCACGACATCTCGGAGATGTGGAGCAACCCTTCCACCCCCTCCTCGATCTCGATGAACGCGCCGTATTTCGTGGTGTTGGTGACCTTTCCCTGGACGCGCATCCCCGGCTGGTACTTCTCGTCGAGATCGAGCCATGGATCCGGTTTCGTCTGCTTGAGGCCCAGGGAGATGCGGCCGCGCTCCCGGTCGAAGCGGATGACCCTCACCTTGTAAAGTTCTCCCACCTTGCACAGGTCGGAGGGGTGGCCCACTTTCCCGTAACTCATGTCGGTCACGTGCATCAGGCCGTCGAGCCCTCCGAGATCCATGAAAACGCCGTAGTCGGTGATGTTTTTCACCCGCGCCTCGACGACGTCCCCCTCCTTGATGTGGTCGAGGAGGCCGGAACGCTGGGCATCGCGCTCCTCCTCCATGAACGCGCGGCGGGAGACGACCACGTTCGCCTTCTTGCGGGAGAACTTGAGGATCTTGAACTTCCCGGAGATGCCGATCACCGGGTCGGTGTCCCGCACCGGCCGGAGGTCCACCTGGCTGCCCGGGAGGAACGCCTTCACCCCGATGTCCACGGTGTATCCGCCCTTGACCTTTGCGACGATCGCCCCCTGGACCGGCACGCCGTCGTCGAACGCCTTCTGCAGGTCGTCCCACACCCGGATCTTCATCACCTTCGAGCGGGAGAGGCGGATGGACCCGAGGGTCGCGTCGTACCCCTCGGTCATCACCTCGATCGGGTCGCCCGGGTTCAGCGCGCCCCGCTCCTCCTCCGGGATGTCCTCGAGCGGAAGCATACCCTCGGATTTCTTGTTGATGTCGACGGCGACGAAATCCTTCAGTACCTTGATGATCTTGCCGTGGATGACCTGCCCTTCCCCGGTGGTCTGGAGGCTGGCCGCGAACATCCGTGCGAAATCCTCCTCCCCGGCCGGCGCACCGGCGGAGGGAGTTTCCTGGTCGTTCTCCCCGGGAAGGTCCGTTGGGTCGGGTTTGTTGTCGTCCATTCCGCGCTCCTGTGGTCGATTTCCGAATTTCCTACTATACACTGTAACCCGTTACCGGTAAAAGGATACCTCAATTTCGTCGCACTTCCACAGTTCCTTCAGGCGCTCGAGGAACCCGTCGATGATCCACTGGGGGGTCGACGCCCCGGCGGTCACCCCGGCCACCGACGCTCCCTTGATCATCGAGGGCGTCAACTCCCCTTCCGTCTCGATGTGGTGGGTCCGGGGATTGATCGCCTTGCAGATCTCCGCCAGGCGGCGCGTGTTCGCGCTGTTGTACCCGCCGAGGATGAACATCACGTCGGCCATTCCCGCGAGTCCGGTCGACTCCTGCTGCCGCAGGGCGGTGGCGTTGCAGATCGTGTTGAAGACCCGGACTTCGGGGAACCGCTTCATCGCGGCGGCGACGAACGCCATGAGGTTGTCGAACGATTGCGTCGTCTGGGCGACGATCCCCGCCTTGCGCACCCCTTTCGCGGCCGAGACCTCCGCGATCGAGGTGAAGACGGGAACGCCCTTCTCGATGTAGCTGATGATGCTTTTCACTTCCGGGTGGTTCGGGTCCCCCACGACGACGATGCCGTACCCGTCCCGGCTCAATGTCCTGGCGTGCTCCTGGGCCTTCGTCACGAAGGGACAGGTGGCGTCGACGATCGTGACCCCTTTCCCCTCCAGCGCCGCCCGGTCGGAGCGGGTCACCCCGTGGGAGCGGATGATCACCTTCCCGCAGGCGATCTCGTCGACCTCCTCCGCGACGCGCACGCCCTTCTCCTGCAGCCGCTCCACCACCTGGGGGTTGTGGATGATCGGGCCGAGCGACTGGATCGGGGCCTCCTTCCCGTCCTTCGCGCCCCGCTTCCCGGCCGTTTCGTCGGCGATCGCGATGGCGCGCTTCACGCCGAAGCAGAATCCCGCGCTCCTGGCGATCAGGACTTTCTTCGTCACCTGGGGACCCCGGGGAGGCGTCGGAGCATCTCCCCCACCACCTCGTCGACCGTCATCGTCGTCGAGTCGATATACACCGCGTCGTCGGCCACCCGAAGAGGGGAGTGCTCCCGCGTGCTGTCCTGCACGTCGCGCCGGAGGACGTCGCGCAGGACCTCCTCGAACGACTGGGCGCCGGGGGGGGAAATCTGGAGCTGGCGCCGCCGGGCGCGCACGGCGGCCGCTGCGTCGAGGAAGAACTTGGCCTCCGCGTCGGGGAAGACGACCGTGCCGATGTCCCGTCCCTCGAGGACGACGCCCCCGTCCCGCGCCATCTCCCGCTGCTTCGCCACCAACGCCTCGCGGACCGGGCCGTGGACCGAGACCGCGGAGGCCCCCATGCTCATCTCCGGCTCGCGGAGAGCAAGGGTCACGTCCACTCCCGACAGGAGGACGCGCGGCACTCCCGAGAGGACCCGGAACGAAAGTTCCAGCTCCCGGGCCACCCCTCCGAGACGAACCGGGTCGTCCCAGGGGACTCCTAAGCTTCGGGCCGCGAGGGCGACCGCCCGGTACATCGCGCCCGTGTCGACGCGGATCATCCCGGCGGCATCCGCGAGCCGCTTCGACACCGTGGTCTTCCCCGCCCCCGAGGGCCCGTCGATCGTGACGACCGGACGGCTCCTCATCGCGTCAGTCCCTCCAGCAACGGTTGAAATCCGGGGAAGGAAGTATCGATGCAATCGACGTCCGTCACCTCGACCCGAACCCCCGCCGCCGCGCCGAGAATCCGCAGCGACATCGCGATCCGGTGGTCCCCCCGGCTGTCGCACGGACCGGCGGGGGACACCCCGGCCGGTCCCTCCACCCACAAGCCGTCCGGGTATTCCCCGCAAGGGATTCCGAGCGAAGAGAGACAGTCGACCATCGCCGCGATCCGGTCCGACTCCTTTACGCGAAGCTCTACCGCGCCGCGGATCTCCGTGCGGCCGGCGGCGAAAGCCGCCGCGACGCAGAGGATCGGAACTTCGTCGATCAGGCCGGGGACCTCTTCCGGACCCACGCGCGCGGCCACGAGCTCCGCGCCTTGAACGACGAGGTCCGCCACCGGCTCCCCCCCCTCGACCCTCTCCCCGACCTGACGGATGTCGGCCCCCATCCCGCGGAGCACGTCGAGGATTCCCGTGCGGAACGGGTTCACCCCCACGCCGCGAACGGTGAGCGACGAGCCCGGGGTCACGGCGGCGAGGACGAGGAAGAAGGCGGCCGAGGAGAGGTCGCCCGGAACCGTCATCACCAGCGGATCGAGCCGCTCGCACGGGGCCACGGTGACCGCGTTCCCGTCCCGGGCGACGCCGGCTCCCATCGCCGCCAGCATCCGCTCGGTGTGGTCCCGTGACCGCTTCGGCTCCACCACCGTGACCGGGGAGTCGGCGTACAGCCCGGCGAGCAGCAGGGAAGACTTCACCTGCGCGGATGCCACCGGCATTTCGTACCGGATCCCCCGGAGCGGCCCGCCGCGGATGCACAGGGGCGGGAGCCGGTTCCCGTCCCGCCCGAGGATCGACGCTCCCATCCGTGCCAGGGGATCGATCACGCGGCCCATCGGGCGGCGGCGAAGGTACCGGTCGCCCGTGATCACCGAGAGGAACGGCTGGGCGGCGAGGATTCCCGACCCGATCCGGATCGTCGTGCCCGAATTTCCGGCGTCGATCACGTCGGCGGGTTCGACAAGGCCGCGGAGCCCCAGTCCCTCGATCCGCAGCTCGGTGGGCGAAACCTCCTCGATCCGCGCGCCGAGGGCGCGCATCATTCCGACGGTGGACAGGGTATCCGCGGCGTGGAGGAACCCGCCGACGCGGCTCACCCCCGTCGCGAGGGCGGCGACCATCACGGCGCGGTGGCTGATCGACTTGTCGCCGGGGACGGAAAGCTCCCCGCGGACGACCGTTTTCCCGCTCATGACGACAGCAGCCCGTCCCGCGTCCTCTTCGCGCGCCCGAAATATTCGAGGAGTCCGTCCGCGTCGCCCGCGGCGATCCGGCGTTCGAGGAGGGCGAGATTCCGGCGATAGTGCGAGAGCGCCCGAAGGATCTCGACCCGGTTCTCGAGCACGATGTCCTTCCACATTTCGGGGTTGCTCGACGCGATCCGGGTAAAGTCCCGGAACCCCCCCGCGGAATACCCGAGCGGGACCCTGGAGGGCAGGGTCGCGACGGAGTGGACGAGGGCGTACGCCACCGCGTGCGGAAGATGGGAAACGTACGCGAAGACGTGGTCGTGGACCTTCGGATCCATCCGGAGCAGGACCGCGGAGCCGGCGCGTTTCCAGATCCGCTCCACGCGGCGAATCGCGCCCGCGTCGGTCCGGGGGGTGGGGGTGACGACGAACGAGCGCCCCCGGAAAAGGTCCGGGTCGGCGGCGGAGAATCCCGACGCTTCCGTCCCCGCGATCGGGTGGCCGCCGACGAAGAAGAAGGCTCCCCTTGCCGCGGAACGCTCCCCTTCCCGTACGATCCCGGACTTCACGCTTCCCGCGTCCGTGAGAACCGTCCCCGGCCGCATCCGCGGACCGAGGCGCCGGATCGCCTCCACGGACCGAAGGACCGGGACGCACACGATCACAACGTCGCAGGCGGAAAGCTGCGCCTCGGTGCAGCCGCGGGCGATCGCGCCGGCGGAAATCGCCTGGCGGACGGTCTCCTTCCTGCTGTCGCACCCCCACACCTCGGGGGCGCCGCGTTTCCCCTTCAGGGACAGCGCCAGGGAACCGCCGATCAGCCCGAGGCCGAGGATGCCTACCCGTTCCCGCGCCACGACGCTACAACGACCTCCCCACCGCCTCGGCCACCTTCCGCAGCCGCCCGATCATCTGGAGGAACGCGTCCGGACGAAGCGACTGGGGACCGTCGGAGAGCGCCTTTTCCGGCTGATGGTGGACCTCGATCATCAGTCCGTCGGCCCCCGCGGCGATCGCGGCCGCGGCGAGCGGCTCCACCAGCGCCATCTTCCCTGCGGCATGGCTGGGGTCGGCGATCACGGGAAGGTGGGAGAGGGACTTCACCACCGGGATCGAGGAGACGTCGAAGGTGTTCCGGGTGGCCGTTTCGTACGTCCGGATCCCGCGCTCGCACAGGATGATTTTCTGGTTCCCCTCGGAAGCGATGTACTCCGCCGACATGAGCCACTCCTGGATCGTCGCGCTCATCCCGCGCTTGAGGATCACCGGCTTGTCGAGCTTCCCGACCTCCGTGAGGAGGCGGAAGTTCTGCATGTTCCGCGCACCGATCTGGATGACGTCGGCGTACCGCGCGACGAGTTCGATGTCCCGCGGGTCCATCAGTTCCGTGGCCACGGGAAGTCCGGTCCGGTCGCGGGCCTCCGCGAGGTATTTCAACCCCTCCTCCCCCAGTCCCTGGAAGGCGTACGGGGAGGTGCGCGGCTTGAACGCGCCTCCGCGCAGGAACGTCGCCCCCGCGGAGGCGACGCGCTCCCCGAGCCCCAGCATCATGTCGCGCCCTTCGACGGAACAGGGACCGGCGATCAGGGCGAGCGCCTTTCCTCCCACCGTCTTCCCGCCCACCGTGATGACGGTGTCCTCTTTCCGGAATTCCCGGCTGACGAGCTTGAACGGGGCGAGGATCCGCAGCACCTTCTCGACGACCGGCAATCCCTCGAACGCGTCCGGGTCGAGGTTCCGCTCGTCGCCGATCGCCCCGATGATCGTGCGCTCCACCCCGCGCGAGATGTGCGCGGTCAGCCCCTTCCCCTTGATCGCCTCTTCGATATGCCGGACGTCCTCGTCGGTCGCACCGGCGCGCAGTACGATGATCATTCGATAACTCCTTTATATGGCCCGGGGGTAGGAGCCGAGAATCTTTATGAACTGCGCCCGCTCCTTCAGGTCCTCGAGCGCCTGCGCGACCGGCGGGTCGGTGAGGTGGCCCGACATGTCGAGGAAGAAGAGGTACTCCCACGCCTTCGTCTTGACCGGCCGCGACTCGATCTTGGTCAGGTTCACGTTGTGCTTCGCGAACGGCTGCAGCATCAGGTAGAGCGCCCCGACCTCGTCCCGGCCGGAAAAGAGGATCGAGGTCTTGTCGTCCCCCGTCGGGACCGACGCCTGCTTCCCGAGGATGATGAACCGGGTGAAGTTGTTCGTGTTGTCCTGGATCCGTTTCCGGATCGCCTTCAGGCCGTAGACCTTGGAGGCCGCCTCCCCGGCGATCGCCGCCGCCGCCGGGTCGTCCGCCGCGAGTTCCGCGGCGCGCGCCGTGCTCTCGACGTCGAAGACGGGGATCTCGCGAAGGTTCCGCTCGAGCCAGCCGCGGCACTGGGCGATGGCGTGCGGATGGGAGTAGATCTTCTTCACGTGGTCGACTTCGCCCGTGACGTTCAGGAGGTCGTGGGCCACCTCGACGAGGATCTCCCCGCAGATGAGCAGGTTGTTGTCGACGAACATGTCGAGGGTGTTGCTGACGATCCCCTCGCTGCTGTTCTCGATCGGCACCACCCCGAAGTCGGCCGCGTTCCGGTTCACCGCGTCGAACACCCCGGAGAGGTTGATCTGGGAAACGTAATCGGCGCTCTCGCCGAAATGCTTCAGGCACGCGAGGTGGGTGAAGGTGGCCTTGGGGCCCAGGAACGCCACGGAGAGCGGCTTTTCGAGGGAGAGGGACGCGGAGATGATCTCCCGGTAGATCGCCTTCACCCCGTCGTTGGGGAACGGCCCCCGGTTCACGGAGGTCAGGCGCCGGAGGATCTCCACCTCCCGCTCGGGGACGTAGACGCTGAGGTTGCGATCCTTCTTGATCGACCCGACCTCGATGGCCGCCTTCGCGCGGCGGTTCAGCAGCTCGAGGATCCGGTCGTCGATCGAGTCGATTTCGGCGCGGAGCTCCTTAAGGCGGTCCTGCGTCAAGCCGCTCCACCGGCCTTCCGCTTCATCGCCCCCATCTCCCGGAACTTCCGGTAGCGCCGCTCGAGGAGCTGCGGGATCGGCATGGACAGGAGCGGTGGGAGGGTCTCGAGCAGCGCCGCCTTCAACGCGTCGCCGGCCGCCTTGTGGTCGCGGTGCGCGCCGCCCAACGGCTCCGGGATGATCCGGTCGATGACACCGAACTTCTTCAGGTCCGGGGCCGTGATCTTCATCATTTCGGCCGCCACCTCGGCCTTGGCCGTATCGCGCCAGAGGATCGAGGCGCACCCTTCGGGGGAGATGACGGAGTAGACGGAATATTCCATCATCAGGATCTCGTCCCCCACGCCGATCGCCAGCGCCCCGCCGCTCCCCCCCTCGCCGATGACGGCCACGACGATCGGGGTCTTGAGGTGGGACATCTCCAGGAGGTTTCGCGCGATCGCCTCGGACTGGCCGCGCTCCTCGGCGCCGATCCCCGGGAAGGCCCCGGGGGTATCGATGAAGGTGATGACCGGAAGGCGGAACTTCTCCGCCATCTTCATGACGCGGAGAGCCTTGCGGTACCCCTCCGGATTCGCCATGCCGAAGTTGCGCTGGATCTTCTCGTTCGTGTTGCGCCCCTTCTGCTGTCCGATGATGATGGCCTGCTGCCCGTCGAGCTCGGCGAAACCGCACACCAGGGGCGGATCGTCGCGGAACGCCCGGTCCCCGTGGAGTTCGACGAAATTCTTGAAGCAGAGGTTGATATAGTCGAGCAGGTACGGCCGGTTCGGATGGCGGGCGAGCTGGGTGATCTGCCAGCGCGTGAGGTGGGAGAAGACCTCCTTTCGGATCTTTCCGATCTTCCGCTCCAGCTTCCCGATCTCTTCCTTGACGCCCTTGTCCGTCCCGTCGTCGAGCCGTTTCAGCTGCTCGAGGCGGTTTTCCAGGTCGACGATCGGCCGCTCGAAGTCGAGGTATTGGAGGATCATCCGCTCTCCTTCACGAAATTTCGTAAACCTATATTTTATGCGGAATTACGGTCAGGACAAGTAGATTCTGACGGTTTCCGAGGGGGGACGGGACGCCTCGCCGGGGACGACGGGAACGAGATCCGGCTCCGAGGAGAGCCAGGTCACCTGCCGCTTGGCGTACCGGCGGGTGTCCCGCTTCACCGCCTCGACCGTTTCGGAAAGCGGAACCCCGTCCAGGAGATGCGCCGTCGCGTGGCGATACCCGATGGCCATCATCGGCTTGAGGGTGCGCTCGAACCCCCTGGAAAGCAGTCCCCGGACCTCTTCCAGCAACCCGCGCCGGAACATCTCCTCCGTCCGGGCATCGATCCCCCGGTACAGTGTCTCCCGATCCGGCCAGAGGGCAAGGAAGAGGCACCCGTGCCTCGTATCCGCCCTACTCCACGATGCGCGCGCCCGGCTGGGCGGAATCCCGGCGACCGCGGCGATCTCGAGTGCGCGAAGGATCCGGCGCCGGTCGGCGGGGTGGACCTTCGCGGACGTTCCGGGGTCGATGCGCGCAAGCGTAGCGTGAAGCGCCGCCCCCCCTTCCGCTTCCCAGCGCCTTGAGAGCTCCTCCCGGACGCGTGGGTCCGACGGGAGTGGGTCCAGCCCCCGGAGCAGCGCCCGGATGTACATCCCCGTCCCGCCGACCAGCATGGGGACCTTTCCCCGGGCCCGGATCTCCCCGATCGCACGCTCCGCGTCCCGGACGTACCTCCCTGCGTCGTACGGCTCGCCGGGATCCGCCACGTCGATCAGGTGGTGGGAAACCGCGCTCCGATCCGCCGCCGTCGGCTTCGCGGTTCCGATGTCGAAGTGCCGGTACACCTGGAGGGAATCGGCGTTGACGATCTCCAAGGGGAATTCGCGCGCCAGGGCGAGGGCCAGGGCCGATTTCCCGGAGGCCGTCGGCCCGGAGAGAACGATGAGACGGCCGGCGGTCATCCCGTGCGGTGAAAGAGGGCTTCGAGGCGGGCCCGGGAGATTCGGATCCACACCGGGCGGCCGTGGGGACAGCTGTGGGCGGCCATCGCCGCGTCGAGTTCCGCGAGCAGAAGGCGGGCGCGCTCCATCGACACCCGCTCGCCGCCGCGCACGGCCGAGTGGCACGCCATCCGCCAAAGCTCGCGATCCGCATCGAACAGGTCCTTGGGGAGGGTCTCCTGGGCGCGCAGGGATTCGCACAGATCCTCCCACCACCGCCGCGCGTCGAACCCCGGCAGGGCCGCCGGGCCGCCGGTCAGGCGGATCCGCTCCCCCCCCGCCGGCTCGAAGGTAAATCCGGTCCGGGCGAGAAACGTCTCCACGGCCGGGCGCTCGTCCGTCTCCGGCAGGACCCCCGGGAGGGCGACCTCCACGGAGTCGAGCCATCGCTGTATCGGGGCCCTCTTCCCGAGGTACCGATCCTTCAGTCGCGAGAAGACGATCCGTTCGTCGGCGGCGTGCTGGTCGACGAGGACGATTCCACCAGCCTCCTCGCAGACCAGGTACGTCCCCAGCGCCTGCCCGATCGGGACAAGGGAGGAAAAGAACCGGTCCCCGGTCGATTCGCCGTCCCGTTCGGCGAACGGCAGATCCCCCGCATGTGAATCGCCGCCCTCCGGAAAGGGGAAGGGGGAACCGGTCACTCCCTCCAGCGACATGCCCGGCGGCGATCCCGCAGGCCGAAGCCCTTCCCCCGGATGGATCCGTCCCTCCCATGCGTGGGAAGGAAATGCGCCGTGCGACGGCGGCGCACCGAGCGCCCCGCCGAGGGCGTGGCGCGCCAGTTCGTTCAGGTCCCTGGGGTACCGGAAGCGGACCTCCGTCTTCGCCGGGTGGACATTGACGTCCACCTCCTGCGGGCTGCAGGTGACGAACAGGTAGAGGACGGGGAGGCGGTCTCCGGGAAGGATCCCCCGGTACGCCTCCCGAACCGCCGCGTAGAGGCCGCGGTCGCGGAAGCGCCGGCCGTTGACGAAGAACCAGAGACCGCCCGCCCCCGCGCGGGAAACCTGGGGGAGCCCCGCCCAGCCGAAGATGCGGAAGAAGGCGGAGGAGACGTCGACGGGGACGAGGTATTGCCCGTCGTCGCCCGCGTGACGCTTCGCACGGTCCAGGGCGGACTCGCGGCTCTCGTACGCGAACGCCCCGCGGGGATCGATGAACCGGAAGGAGATCCCCTCGCCGGGGAGCGCAACGC
>Ga0214471_10005124_pt1 | contig 10123 bp, 8 predicted proteins | sample RVTome_5_FD_207665 | JGI IMG/M metagenome (GOLD analysis project Ga0214471, IMG submission 207665) | Soil microbial communities from uranium-contaminated site in the Upper Colorado River Basin, Wyoming, United States - RVT142D155 | ecosystem: Environmental > Terrestrial > Soil > Contaminated >... | reverse complement strand
CGCCTGGCGCGCCGCCAAGCTCTACCAGCTCGTGGTCCCGGCGTCGCAGCTGGAGATGCTCGGCAGCCGCGTGCCGGAAGCGTACGGATCTCCCGACGGCAGTGAGACCGTGACCCTCGAGCTGGGTGATCTCGCTCAGCTGAAGCTGGCCGCCATCAGTCGACACGTCACCCAGACCGGGTCGGCCGGCCCCTTCCACGACTGGAGGCCTGAGGTGCGTGACGGATTCCTGGCAAGCGAGCATTACCGGCTGGTTCGATCCAACCTGGCGGTGGCTGCCGGTGCGGTCGCGCCGGCGAGGGAATCGTCGCTCTGGGACGGCCTGCCATAGACCGATGTCGCGGTCGAGGCGCCCAGCACGGTGAGTGCTGCAATCGAACGCGATTTGGCAGAGCCGTGTCATGGCAGTACCCAGCGTGCCTACGCGAGCACGGAATCGGGTCGTACCGTGCCCTTGCAGCACCGGGTGTGCTGAGCGCCGAGTTCCGCTGACCCGGATGCAACAAAGGTAGTGGTTGTGGGCTGGCAGCTCTGCTAGGCTGAGGTCGCCCGCCCATCGGTCCTTCGCACGAGGTAGCCCGGTACCCAGATGCCAGAACGTCTGACCGACGAGAACATCATGGCCGCCCTCGGCCAGGTCAAGGACCCGGAGATCGGGCGTGACCTGGTCAGCCTGGGGATGGTCAAGGCGATCGAGATCACGGGCAGCACCGTCGACCTGACGGTGGAGCTCACAACGCCGGCGTGCCCGCTCAAGGCGAAGATCGAGTCGGACATCGTCGACGGTCTCGAGGCGCTGGGCGCAACTGCCGTCCGGGTGGATTGGGCGAGCAACGTGAAGCGATCGTTCGGCGGGCCAGCGGCGGACCTGATCCCCGGCGTTCGGAACACGATCGCGGTGGCCTCCGGCAAGGGCGGCGTAGGCAAGACCACGATCGCGGTCAACCTGGCCGTCAGCCTGGCGCGCGATGGCGCCAGCGTGGGCCTGCTTGACGCGGACATCACCGGCCCCAACGTGCCGCTGATGATGGGCACCGGCGGCTCGCACGTGACCGGAACGGGCGGTCGCGTCAACCCGGTGGTCAGCCACGGCGTGAAGATGATGAGCATCCAGTACTTCCTCACCGGTGACGCGCCGGTGATCTGGCGTGGGCCGCTCATCCATTCTGCGATCCAGCAGTTCCTGCGTGACGTGGAGTGGGGCGAGCTGGACTACCTGGTCATCGACCTGCCACCGGGTACCGGCGACGCGGCGCTCTCGATCAGCCAGCTGATCCCGCTCTCGGGTGCGGTGGTGGTCACCACCCCGCAGGAGGTCAGCCTGCTCGACGCTCGCAAGGCGATCGCCATGTTCACCAAGGTGAACGTGCGGACGCTGGGGGTGGTCGAGAACATGAGCGGCTTCATCTGCCCGGACTGCGGCAGCGAGCACGATATCTTCGGCTCCGGCGGCGGGGCGACCATCGCACGCGAGCTGGGCCTGGAGGTCCTTGGGCGCATCCCGATCGAGCCGGGGGTGCGCAGCGGCGGCGACGCCGGCGTTCCGATCACCTCGCCCCAGCACCCCGGCGGCGAGAGCTCGGCGGCCGCTGCCGCATTGCGTGAGGTTTCGCGCGTGGTTGCCGGCCGATTGAGCGTGCTGGCCGCCCCGTTCGCCGCTGCCACGGCCAGCTGAGCCCCTCCGAACGTACTGCCGGCGGGTGATGCCCGCCACTTGCACGCCCATCTAGAATCCGCGCCATGCGGATCGCGCTCATCGCAGACCTTCACGCCAACCTGCCCGCGCTCCGAGCGGTGCTCGACGATGCCGCGACGATCGGCTGCGACGCGATCTGGTGCGCCGGGGACGTGGTCGGGCGCGGACCACATCCCAACGAGGTGGTCGAGGAGCTGCGCGCGGCGGGCATCCCGACCGTGCAGGGCAACTGGGATGAGGCGGTCGGCATGGGTCGAGAGGTGACCGGCAGCATCTGGGCCTCTCCCGACGGCGAGCAGGAGGGCTATGCCTCGCTGCTGTGGACCGCCTCGCAGCTGACGGAGGAGAACCTCGGCTGGCTGCGACAGCTGCCCACCACGCTGCGCTTCGAGGTGGAGGGCCGCACCGCGCTCCTCTTCCACGGGACCCCGCTCAAGCAGAACGAATACCTGTGGGCCGACCGCCCGTCGCGCTACTTCTCGCGCATCGCCAGCGACGAGGGCGATGACCTGTTCTGCTTCGGGCATACCCACGAGTCGTTCCACCGCCTGCTGGGCCCGGCGCACTTCGTCGGCGCGGGCTCGGTCGGCTGCGGGACGGAGGCCGACTCGCGGGCGCGGTTCGCGGTCATCTACGTGGCCGGATCGGACATCGTGGTCGGCTTCCGCAGCGTGGACTACGACCATGCCGGCGTGATCCGCGACCTCTCCATTGCCGGCCTCTCGCTGGATCCCCTGCGCGTCCCGCCGGTCCCGCATCCGCAGGTCGACCTGGGGGTCGAGCCTCTGGTCGCCGCCAGCGAGGGTGGCGTCGCCTGAGGGTCGCTAAGGGTCGCCAAGGATCGGCCCGCCTCAGGCCGCCTTCGACTCCCGCTCGTAAGGCCGGCCGACCGCCGCGGGCGCCAGGCTCCGTCCGACCACGCCAGCCAGCACGATGATGGTGATCAGGTAGGGGAGCGCACCGTAGAACTGGAGCGGGACGGCGGTGAGCCATTCACCCAGCTGCCCCTCCGGCGGCGCGAATCGAATCGAGCGCTCGAGCCCGATCGAGGCGGTGAACAGGAGCGCGGCCCCGAAGGCCCCGACAGGCGTCCATCGGCCAAAGATCAGCGCCGCCAGCGCGATGAACCCGCGTCCGGCGGTCATCTCTCCCTGGAACGCGCTCCCAAACTCGATGGTCAGGTACGCGCCTGCCAGTCCGGCGAAGACCCCGCCCCCGATCACGTTGCGGTACCGCAGCCGGATGACGTCGATCCCGACCGTCTCGGCCGCCTTGGGATGCTCACCCACGGCGCGCGTGCGCAACCCCCAGCGTGACCGGAAGAGGAGCACCTGGAGGACGATCACGCTGATCAGCATGGTGAGGCCGATCGGTCCCACCCCGATCAGCGAGTCCAGCAGAAAGCCGAGCACCGGGACGTCTTCGAGCACGCCCGGTAGCTGCAGCGGCTGGAACTGACCCGCAGACGGCGGGGATTGCTTGCTGATCAGCAGGTTCAGGTAGCCGGTGATGCCGACCGCGAAGATGTTGATGATCGTGCCACTGATGATCTGGTCGGCCCTGACGGTGATCGACAGCCAGGCGTGGACGGCCGAGACCGCCATGGCGGCCAGGATCGCCGTCGTCAGCCCGATGACCAGCGGCAGCGTGATGCCAAGAACGCCGATGCCGACGTTTGGGACCACCTGCGCCGCGAGCGAGGCGCTCCACCACGCGACGAAGGCGGCGGTCAGCATCATCCCCTCGATGCCGATGTTCACGACGCCGGAGCGCTCGTTCATGAAGCCGCACATCGCGCCCAGCGCGATCGGCGTGGCGGCGGCGGCGATGGTCGGCGCCACCACCGGCAGCGCCGCGATCACGTAGACCACGAACTGGATGAGCACGCCGATGACGGGGATGTCGAAGATCGCGTCCACGTCGTGCCCTACAGGCTCGTCTGCTCGCCGTAGGAGCGGCTGACCGTCTCGAGCTCTGCTTCCACCCCCGTGCCCGGGGCGCGAATCCGCAGCACCCTGCGCACGATGAGCTCGGCCGCCAGGAAGAAGAGGATCACCGCCTGGAGGACGCTGACCATCTGGACCGGAATGCCGGCCTGTACCTGCATCAGCCCGGCGCCCGCCTGCATGCCCCCGAAGAGAAGTCCGGCGAACAGGATGCCGACGGGATGGGCGCGGCCGAGCAGCGCCACCGCGATGGCGTCGAAGCCGACGGTGGTGCCGTATGACGCCGGCATGTAGCCCACCTCGCCCAGGATCTCGCCGGCGCCGGCCGTGCCGGCCAGCAGTCCACAGACCGACATCGCCAGGACCGTGATCCACTTGGGCTGCATGCCGCCGTAGCGTGCGGCGTCGGGGTTCGCGCCGACGGTGCGGATCTCGAAGCCGATGGTGCTGCGGTACAGGAGCCACCATGCGGCGGGCACCGCCACAGCGGCCAAGAGCAGGCCCAGGTGCCCGTCGCGTCCGATCAGGATCGGGAGCTCGCCGGCAACGATGTTATCGGTCCGCGCAAAGGTAACCTCGGCGCCGCGCAGCGGGCCGGAGATGACGTAGGACACGATCTGGATGGCGACGAAGTTGAGCATGATGGTCGTCACCACCTCGTGCGCGCCGGTGAACGCCTTCAGGAAGCCGGGCACGAAGCCCCATGCCAGACCGCCGGCCATGCCGGCCAGCAGCGACAGGGGAATGGCGACGGCGGGCGACGCGCCGTTCAGCGCGATCGCGACTATCGTGGCCGACAGCGCCCCGATCAGGAACTGCCCCTGGGCGCCGATGTTGAAGAGGCCTGCCTTGAAGCCGATGCCGACCGCCAGCCCGGCAAGGACGAGCGGGGTGGCGTTGACCAGGGTGCTGACCAGCGCATTACCCGAGCCGAAGGCACCGACCGCCAGGGCCTGATAGGCGGTGAGGGGAAGCGTCAGGTCGAATCCCCCCACCAGGGGGCTCGACAGGATCATGATCACGGCTCCGACGACGAGCGCGAGCCCGATCGCCACCGCCGGTAGCACGGCCACAGATCGGACGCGTTCCAGCGCGGCCCTCACGCCGACTCCTCGATGGTCTGGGGCTGGGTTCCGCCACCCCGCCCGCCGGTCGCCATCAGGAGCCCCACCGCCTCACGATCCACGCTCCGCCCGTCGAGCACCGCCACCATTCGCCCGCGGAACATGACCCCGATGCGGTCCGAGAGCTCCAGCACCTCGTCGAGCTCCGCCGAGACGAGCAGGATCGCCACGCCGGAGTCGCGGCGCGCGATGGCCTGGCGGTGGATGAACTCGATGCTGCCGACGTCGAGCCCGCGCGTCGGCTGGTCCAAGACGAGCAGCTTGAGCGTTCCCTCGAACTCGCGAGCGACCACCACCTTCTGCTGATTGCCGCCGGACAGCGTCCCCGCCGTGACCGTCGTCGACGGCGTCCGCACGTCGTACTTCTCCACCGCCTCCTCGGCGTTGGCCTCGATGGCCTCATCGTTGCGCTGCAGGCCGTTCGCGAAGGGCGTGTGGTAGTAGTCGTTCAGCACCAGGTTGTCGGTCAGCGGGAAGGTGAGGACCAGCCCGAACCGGTGGCGATCGCCGGGGACGAAGGCGAGTCCCTGCTGATGCAGGTGGCGCGGCGAGGCGCCGGTGACGTTCCGTCCGTCGAGGGTGACGTGTCCACCGGCCGCGTGCCGCAGGCCGACGATCGCTTCGACCAGCTCGTCCTGGCCGTTGCCGGCCACCCCGGCGATCCCGAAGATCTCGCCGGCGCGCACCTCGAACGAGACGTCGTGCACGACCTCGTGGCCGCGGTCGTCCCGCGCCTTCAGGTCCTCGACGACGAGCGTGGGTTCGCCGGGATGGCTCTCGCCGCGATCGACGGTGAGCTGCACGTTGCGCCCCACCATCAACTCGGCGAGGTCGTCCTCGTTGGTCTCGGCCGGGATCCGGCTGCCCACGACTTTCCCCCGCCGGATGACCGTGATCCGGTCGGCGACCTCGAGCACCTCGTACAGCTTGTGGCTGATGAAGATGATGGCGTAGCCCTCGGCGCGCAGCGCGCGCAGCACGCCGAAGATCTCCCTCGTCTCCTGCGGGGTGAGGACGGCGGTTGGCTCATCCAGGACCAGCACGCGCGCGTTGCGATAGAGGGCCTTCAGGATCTCGACTCGCTGTTGCCAGCCCACGGAGAGGGAGCCGACCGGCTTATCGGGGTCGATCTCCCAGCCGAAGCGCTCGCCGAGCTCGCGGATGCGCCGATGTGAGCCGGCCCGGTCCAGGAAGACACGCCCCGCCATCGGCTCCTCGCCCAGCAGGATGTTCTCGGCGACCGACAGGACCGGGACCAGCATGAAGTGCTGGTGCACCATGCTGATGCCCTGGTCGATGGCATCGTGCGGGCCGCTGATGGTGACCGGCTTGCCGTCGAGCAGGATCTCGCCGGCGTCCGGGACCGCGAGCCCGTACAGGATGTTCATCAGCGTGCTCTTGCCGGCACCGTTCTCGCCCAGCAGGGCATGGATCTCACCCTGGCGAACGTCGAGATCGATGCCGTCGTTGGCGAGCACGCCCGGATAGCGCTTGGTGATGCCGCGCATTTCGAGCACGGGCGGTCGCTCCCCGGCGGGTCGCGTTGTGCGCTCGAGCGTCACATCAGCCACTTGTCGTCAACTTCTCAAGGTAGTGAGCGGACCGGCCCGCCGGACCGGTCCGCTCAGCGTCCTTTCTGCCGATGGCGTGGGGAGCCGGCTCAGGTGCCAGTGTCCTCCGCGCCGGCGTAGCACAGGTTCGACGGCTGGCACGGATCCAGGTCGCCGGCGGCCATCGCGTCGAAGGCTTCGGTGGCCGCGGTCTTGGCGTCAGTCGGGACGACGCTGTCGAACTGGTAATACGGGGCCAGCCCGATGCCGTCGTTGTCGGCACCGTAGAACACGTTGCTGCTCCGCGGCTCACCGCCTCCGAAGGCGATGATCGCGTCGGAGACGGCCTTGGTCAGCTTCTTCTCGGCGCTGGTGACGATGCACTCGGCCTGGGCGTGCGTCGACTGCCACTGGTCCACGTCGACGCCAATGCCGTAGATGCCGGCCGCTTCGACCGACTCCAGGATGCCGTTCCCCGTCTTGCCGGCCACCTGGAAGAGGACGTCGACGTCGCCGTTCTGCGACAGGAACTGGTCGGCGAACTGCTTGCCGGTGGTCGGGTCGTTGAAGGCGACCGCCAGGTCGTTGGAGATGTACTTCAGGTGAACCGTCGCGTCCGCCTTGACGCTGTGCACCCCGTTCTCGAAGCCGCGCATGTAGTTGACGACCGGCGGGATCGTGCCCGACCCGCCGATGGCCGCCACCTCATTGCTGGCGGTGATGCTGCCGGCGACGATGCCGGCCAGGTAGCCGGCCTGCGCCTCGTTGAAGATCAGGCTCTCGTAGTTGTCGAGTACCTCTTCCTGCGTCTGGAACTGGTCGACACCGACGAAGTGGATGTCCGGGTTATCCGTCGCGGCGGCGAGGGTCGCAGCGCCAATCGCGAAGCCGACCGTCACGATGACGTCGTAGTTCTGGTCGACGAAGGTCTGGATGTTCGCCTCGTAGTCGGCCGACGCGGTGGTCACGATGGCCTCGGGAGCCGGCGCACCGATGGCGGTCGCGCCCTGCTGGGCGCCGAGCCAGCTGTACTCGTTGAAGTTCTTGTCGTCGAGGGTACCGACGTCGGTGACCACCCCGATCAGGGCGTCGCTCGTCCCGCTTGCCTCGGGCGGGCTCGGCTGGACCCCCGTGAGGTCGCCGATCTCTCGGCAGAGGCCCTTCCCCACGCTGATCGTGCCGGCTCCGCAGGCTGCCAGGACGAGCGTCAACGACATCAAGGTCGCGACACCAACATACCGTCGCTGCATCCGCAATGGACTCTCCTTACACCCCGTGAGGGGCCTCCTCCGATGCCCGAGCGTGAGCACGCGTCGGGAGCGACCGCCACAGGGCGTGGATCGGCCGAATCCGCCGCATCATACTGCCTCGTCAATCCGCGGCTCAAGATGATCTGCACGCCGGTTTGGCGAACGTCATGCGGTCCGCGGCGACCTATCATCGGGCCCGATGCAGTCCGCTCCGCGTCCGCGACCGCGCCTGGTGATCCTCGACCTCGACGGCGTGGTCTACCGCGGCTCGCAGGCTGTGCCTGGCGCCGTGGGACTGGTTGTTGCGTTGCGGGCGGCGGGTGTGGCGGTGCGGTTCGCCACCAACAACTCGATGGCCACGCGCGCGGCCTACGCCGAGCGCCTGGCGAGCCACGGGATCGTGGCCTCGGCCGACGAGATCGTAACGTCGACCTCGGCCACCATCGAGCACCTGCGCGAGCACATGCCCGCTGTCTCGAGCGTCGTGACGCTGGGCGCTCCCGGCATGCTCGATGAGCTGCGCGCCGCCGGCTTTCGAGCGGTGTCGGCGGCAGAGGCCGCGCCACCGGAATGGGACGGCGAAGCCCTCCCCCAGCCGTATGACGCGGTGGTGGTCGGCCTCGACCCGTCGTTCGACTACCGTCGGCTCGGTGTCGCCGCCGCGGCGATCCGGGCGGGCGCGCGGTTCGTCGCCACCAACGCCGACCTCCTCTTTCCCACGCCGCACGGCTTCATGCCCGGCGCCGGCACGATCGTGGCCGCCGTGCAGGCCGCCTCGGGCGTGGAGCCGCTGGTGATCGGAAAGCCACAGCCCGGCATGTTCCAGGCGATCCTGACCATGGGCGGGGTGGGTCCGGCCGAGGCGCTGGTCATCGGCGACAACCCGGATGCCGACATCCCGGCCGCGCGCCGCGCCGGGATCCCGAGCGTGCTGGTCCTGACCGGGGTGGCCGACGCGGCGCTCGCCGACGGGCTGGAAGGCGATCGCCGGCCCGATTGGATCGCGGCCGATCCGGCGGCCGTGCTCGACCTGCTCGACCTGAGGGTCAGCTGATGGTGCTCGCCCAGGCCCCCCACGCGGATTCCGCCTCGGCCGCCATGCCGCGCAGTCGAGCCTGCGGCCCGAAGCCTCGGCGAAAGCCATTGACCGCGATGGCGGCCAGCTCCACCGGAGAGAGGGCGAGCGCGGTGGCCGCGCGCGCCATCTCATCGGTCAGGGTCGTGTCGGAAACGGTGCGGTCATCGGTCGAGATGGTCACGCTGACGCCTGCCCGGTACAGGGTGGCCAGCGGGTGGGCGGCGAGCGAGGGCACGATTCCGGCCTGGACGTTGCTCGTCGGGCAGAGGTCGAGGGTCACGTCGCGCTCGCGGACGAGGGCCATCACGTCCGGGTCCTCGGCGGTCGTCACGCCATGCGCGATCCGCCGCACCCCCAGCGCCAGGGCCTCGCGAATGCGCTCGGGCCCCGGCACCTCGCCGGCGTGGGCGGTGAGCGAGAGTCCACCCTCCTCGGCGGCGCGGAACGCCGCCGCGTGGGGGGGAGCCGGGTACGTGGCCTCTGGTCCCGCAAGGTCGAAGCCGACCACCGGCATGCCGAAATCCGCGGCGGCGCGGGCCAGGGCCACGTTCGCCCCCGGCGGATGGGAGCGCATGGCGGTCACGATCAGCACGACCATCGGCGCCTCGGCGCCCAGGGCGGCGATCCCGTCCTCCACGCCGCCGGCCACCGCTTCGATCACGGCCGGCACCGAGAGTCCTCGGTCGAGATGCAGCCGCGGCGCCCATCGGATCTCGCCGTACCGCACTCCGTCCGCGGCGAGACTCTCGACCAGCTCGCGCGCCGCGCGCCGCAGCGCCTCCGGCGTCTGGAGCAGCGCGATCGGGAGGTCGAAGTAGGTGAGCAGCTCCGCCTGGTCGCGGCATCGTGGCGGCGCCACCAGCCGGCTGCGCACCTCATCGGCTGAGAGCTGGATCCCGGCGCCGGCCGCCAGCTCCAACGCGGTGTCCGGTCGGAGCGCGCCATCGAGATGCTGGTGGAGCTCCGCCTTGGGCAGCGGCCGCAGAATGGCCGGATCGAAGGCTGCCGCATGCATTTCCGCATGATAGGTGCCCGTTGGTGGGCGAAACGAAGGCCCGCGCGTGGGGCGCTGAGTGGGGCGCTCGCCGTCGTCCTGGTGGGTGGCGGGCTGGCCGCCCGGCCGGCCGCCGCTGCGAGCGCGGATCCGCCAAGGGAGGCGGCGCGACAGGCCTGGCTGGTGGCGACCGCCGGTGCGGCGGACGCGACACTGGACCGGCTCCAGGGCGAGCTCGAGGCAGCGATCGACGCCGCGCGGCGCGGCGCCGCCCTGATCGTCAGCGGCGACGAGCGGCCCGCACCCGCGCTGATCGAGGCTGCTGCGATCCTCGAGGCCTCGCGCGACGAGGTGGCCGAGGCCGTGCTGGCCGCGAACCGGCTGCGCGGCACGCTGGCCTGCGCTCGACCGGGTGCGCCTCCGCTCGCGCGCGACGGTGCCGTCCCGGACCAGGTGGTGAGCATCGCCGTACAGCTGCGTGCCAC
>Ga0214471_10005123_pt1 | contig 10124 bp, 7 predicted proteins | sample RVTome_5_FD_207665 | JGI IMG/M metagenome (GOLD analysis project Ga0214471, IMG submission 207665) | Soil microbial communities from uranium-contaminated site in the Upper Colorado River Basin, Wyoming, United States - RVT142D155 | ecosystem: Environmental > Terrestrial > Soil > Contaminated >... | reverse complement strand
CCAAAGGAGAAAACGTCGCTTCGGGCATCGACGGCCTTGCCGCGCGCCTGCTCGGGGGACATGTAGGCGACCGTTCCCATGATGGTCCCCTCGCGCGTGTCGAGGCGCGTTGCCGTCGCGGACTGGGAGCTCTCGTCGTCCCGGAAGAGCGGCTCCACCAGTTTGGCAAGACCGAAGTCGATGATCTTGGCATAACCCTGCTCCGAGACCAGCACGTTCTCCGGCTTCAGATCGCGGTGTATGACGCCTCGCTCGTGTGCGGCGGAGAGCCCGTCGGCAATCTGGGTCGCCAACTCCAGGGACTTACGGAGATTCAGCTTTTTTCCCTGGATCGCGTCCCGCAGGCTCTCGCCCCGCACATACTCCATGGCGATGAACGTCCGCCCGTCGGCTTCATCGACGTCGTAGATGGCAGCGATGTGCGGGTGCTCGACCGCCGCCGCGGCGCGCGCTTCCTGAATGAAACGCCGCTTCCGCTCCGGATCCCGCGTCAACTCTTGGGACAGAAATTTCAGCGTTACCCGGCGCTTGAGCTTGGTGTCCTCTGCCAGGTAGACCTCGCCCATGCCCCCCTCGCCGATCTTCTCCAAGATCCTATAGTGAGAAACGGTAGTCCCAAGCATGACTTAGTTGGCCAGGTAGGCGCGCGCCTCTTTGAATTCCGGCAAATCCTCATCCGCGTCTTTCCACAGCTCCAGGAACCTCTGGTACTCGCCGCGCGCACCTTCCTTGTCACCGGTCTCATGGAGTAGACGCGCCACTTCCAGCACGTAGCGCGGTTCCATCATCGCCGTCCACTTGGCGTCGGGTCCGGGACGGTTCAGGCTACGGTATGCACCGATCGCGGCCGGAAGATCCCCTTGCGCTTTCTTCACGCCTGCCAGGCCGTCGCGAAACGGCAGGTTGTTGTAGAATGCGGTCCGGAGGATGGTCCCCAGGTTGAAGAACATCTTGCGTTCCGGCTCTCCGGCCAGAAAAGCGCTCTCTGCTGTAGCGAGGTCGTTCCGGGCGAGCGCGATCTCTCCCTCGAGCGCGTGGTAGCACCAGTTCTCCCACGCGTTTCGGCTGTCGTAAAGCTTTTCCACGGAGTCGAGCCGAGCGGAAGCCGCTTCGAGCTGGCCGGAACGGGCTTGTGAGGCGCCAGCCAGGAGCTGCGCGACCAACGTCAGATAGTTTCGCGCGTCACCGGTATACCGAGTGAGGATGCTCTCCACGCGCTGGATGGTTTCCACCGCGTCGGCGTAGCTTTTTCTCTCGAAGGCAACGATCGCGGAAAGCAACTCCAGGTGCGCCTGTGTTTCGATCTCGTCCATGCCCTGGGCGAGCTCGAGGCCCTCGCGCAGCGCGTCTTCTGCCTCGCGGTATCGTCCGGCGCGAGAAAGCGTGAGGCCATCGAGGAAGAGAACGTTGACGGGTGGAACCTCGTCGCTGGCCAGAAACTCCCGCACCGCGTTCAACTCGGTGAGGGCCTCGTCGAATCGCCCCAGCATTCCAAAGGTCCAGGCACGGCTTTGGTGAGACAGAAAGAACGAGGGATCCAGCTCCAGCGTACGCGCATATTCTTCCAATGCTTTTTCCGGCTCTCCCGAGATGAGGTACGCCTCCGCCAAGCTGTCGTGGGGGTTGGCCTCGTTCGGATTGAGCTTCGCATACTCTTGAAACTGTCCTATCGCTTCCGCGTAACGGCCCATCGTGACCAGTCGATATCCGTAGCCGTTTCGGAGAAGACCCGAGCGCGGGAGAGCTTTTACCGCGCGCTCCGCCGCGGCCAGTGCCTGTTCGTTCTTCCCCTGGTCGCGGTAGATTCTCGCGAGCTGATCGTGGGCTTGCTCCTCGTCCGGATAGAGAGAAACGAGCGTCTCGAGGATCCCGGTGGCACGATCGGGGTCGCCCTCGACGCGCAACGCATAGACCGCTTGAAGCAGGAGGAGTTGGCGATCGGGGAGCCGTTCCAGATGCTCCAGCGCTCTTAACAGGTAGTCGTTACTGAGGCTGGCCTGTCCCAGCGTGCGGGTCGTCTCGGCCAGCTCGAAGTAGGCCATGGCGAAGGACGGATCGATCTCCACCGCTTGCTCGAGCAGCCGCCGCGCATCCACCAACCGGAGATTATCGGATGCCTCGGCACCTTCGCTGTAGAGCTGAAAGGCTTCTAGAGACGCCGTGGTCACATCTGCGATGGGGCGATCGGTCGGCTGATCGCCGAGATCGAGGCTGTTGCGGATGCGGCCGGTGAGCTCGTCGACCAGGGGAAAGATATCGCGGCCCCGCACGCTCTCCGCGGAGAGAACCCGCCCGGTCCCGACGTCCTCCACCTGAACGTCGATGCGGATCTCGTCGCCGAGCTTGAAGATGCTTCCCACCACCACTGCGCCCGCTCCCGCCCGACGGGCGATGTCGGCTACCAGGCTCTTGTCGATGGACTCCACGTTCTCCTGTCCGATGTCCTTCAAGATTTCGTGGATGCGCTGGCTGGAGACGACGTCCAGGCCGGGGGTCTGGGCAAGGTCGGTGAGGAGCATGTTGGGGAGTCCGCGAGACAGCCATTGGATCTCCTCGTCGTCGCCGCCGCCGTGGCTCTCGAAGTTCAGGACCGCCACCGCCGGCCGACCCGATTCACTGAGGCCGGGCGGCGTGGTGTCCCGGAACAAGAACCAGCCGAGCCCGACGCCGACCAGCACAATGCCGCCTACCGCGGCCCAGAACAGAGGCGACTTGGCCCCGCCTACCATCGCCAGGATGGCGCCGGTGGTGCTTCCCGCCATCCCATCCCGGACCTGCTGCAGATCGAGAGCGAGGTCTTTGATGTTCTGGTAGCGAGAGTCGGGATCCTTGGCAAGTGCCTTGCGGAGGATGCGATCGATTCCGGGAGGTTTTTCTCCGTCTCCGATCTTGACGGCGGGTGTGGCGTCTTTGAGGATGGCGTTCAGCGTCTCGACCCCGCTTTCACGCTTGAAGGGATTCGATCCGCCCAGCATTTCGTGAAGGACCAGCCCGAAAGCGAAGATGTCGCTGCGCCCATCGATCGCTTTTCCCCGTGCCTGCTCCGGCGACATATAGGAGACCGTGCCCCGGACCAAGCCGTCGCTGGTCTTGACCTGGTCGTCATCGCCCTCGCCCGGCAAGAGAGGCTCGATCAGTTTCGCCAGGCCGAAATCGATGATTTTCGCGTAACCCTGTTCGGAGATGAGAATGTTCTCGGGCTTCAGGTCCCGGTGCACGATGCCTTTTTCGTGCGCGACCGAAAGTCCCTCAGCCACCTGAATGCCGAGCTCGAGGGCTCGGCGCGCGCTGAGCTTTTTCTTCTTGATCGCGTCCCGGACGCTCTCGCCCTTGACGTGCTCCATGGCGATGAACGTGCGGCCGTCGATCTCGTCGATCTCGTGAACCGTGGCGATGTGGGGATGCGCGATGGCCGCCGCGGTACGAGCCTCCTGTATGAAGCGCTGCTTCCGTTCCTCCTCGCGGGTGAGATCCTCGGGCAGGAACTTGAGCGCCACCTGGCGTTTGAGCTTGGTGTCTTCGGCAAGGAAGACCTCTCCCATACCTCCCTCGCCGATCTTCTCGAGGATGCGGTAATGGGATACAGTCGTGCCTATCATGTCTTAAAGAGGGCGTTCCCGGCCGGCGCCCTCCGGGCTGTTGGGAGCGAAACGCAGGGCTTCATGAAGGCGTCACCTTGGGTGTCCGGCGGGATGAGGATATGCCTTTTTCACAGGCGGATCCAGCATACCCTAGGCCGTCCCCACCGGGGAAAGGAGGGCCCATGAAGACCGTCATCGGCATCGCCTTGAGCCTAGCCATCTTAGGATGCGGGGGATCGTCTCGCGCTCCGCAACCCGCATCACCGCCCCCGCCGGCGCCGACCGATCCGGTCGGGCGTGGAATCGAGCTCTACAACAGAGGAGAGTTTGCGGAGGCGGCCCGAGTACTGAGCAGCGCGGTCTCGCTGGAATCAAGGGATGCTCGCGCTCTCACCTACCTCGGCCTCTCCATGACCAAGAGCGAGCGGCCCCTAGAGGCGTTGGAATACTTGAATCGGGCCGTCGACCTCGATCCGACCTCCGCGGAGGCCCACTACGGGCTAGGTCTTGCCTACGGCTATCTGAACCGGCTCCCCAAAATGGTCGAGGAGCTCGAGCAAGCCGTCCATCTCGATTCGAAACACGCCTACGCCCATTATCAACTTGGCCTCGCCTACAACCAGCAGGACAAGGTCGATCTGTCGATCCTGCACCTGGAGCGATTTCTGCAACTAGCTCCGGATGCCCCGGAGGCACCTCAGGTCAACGCGCTTCTCCGTCGCCTCCGGATGTAGGCTCTTACCGGGCCGCCAACTCGAATGAGGGTCGATCGGCTGGACCTTTCGTGGCGGCCTCGTACACCCGCTTCATGTCGAGATCTTCGTAGTTGTGTGCAATGGCGTTTCTGAACCCGACAGCCAGTACGAGACGGTCTGCCAGATTTTTTTCTAGCAAACCAGCTTCCGCCATTCGGTGAAAAGCCTCGGCGTAAGTCGCGGGGGTCCCGAGGTTTTTTGTAACACAAGCGGCGAGGGCGAGATCGATCACGATCTGCACCGCCTGCCAAAGGTGCAGCACGACTATGTCGACGGAGTCCGTGGATGGTTTCAGGTCGGTCGAACGCGCCGGAAGGCGAGCTTGGACTCGGGAACGATGGCGCTCGACGGCCGCCGCCTTCTCGGCCAAGACCTCTCTATCCAGCGGGCTCACCGGCCCAGCCTTGCGAGAATCGTTTGGTAGCTCGCATCGAGAACCGGGCGGGCATCGCACCAGAACCCGACAGCCTGGAGCCAGAAGTCGTGGAACACGCCTTCCCGTGATTCATAGACTGGGAAGCCATCCCGGGCGGCACGAAACCGAAGAAGCCCCCCCGCGTGGGCCAGGTCCACGAAGTCGATGTGGTCGGTGCGAAGAGCGAGGGTCAGGTCGGCGTGGAGGCGGTCGGCGTCAAGGCTCGCGGTTCCCCGAAAGGCAAAGTCCCAGTCCGACTCTCGTTGGGCATTCCCGCGCCCCCGTGAGCCGAAAAGCACGAGAAGGTCGAGCCCGGGCGTCCTTTCGGCCACGGCCCGAATGGCCTCCAGCTGAGGAATGGCTGTCTTCACAACCTAAATCTTACCTGGCCGGGGCGACCCGAGGAAGCCTCTACTTCTCCAGATACGCCTTGGCTTCCGCAAGCTCGGGAAGTCCCCGATCGGCGTCTTTCCACAGATCCAGAAAACGCTGGTACTCGGTGCGCGCCGCGTCTTTCTGACCCTCTTCGTCGAGCAACCGCGCCAGCTCCAGGACGTAGCGCGGCTCGAGGAGCGCCGTCCACTTGTTGGCTATGTCCGGAGTGAGGAGACCGCGATAGATCTCGATGGCGCCCGCCAGATCGCCTTGAGCTTTCTTCACCCGAGCACGCCCATCGCGGAAGGGGAGGTTGTTGGCAAAGGTGGAAACAGCGGCGTTCCCATTCGAGAAAAACATCTTGAGCTCGGGCTCGCCCGCCGCAAACCCGCTCTCAGCGCTCGCCAGATCGCCGGCGGCGAGGGCGATCTCTCCTTCCAGCGCGTAATGCCACCAGGTATGGACGGGGTTTCGTTCGTCGTAGAGCTCTTTCTGGGCCGCGAGCTCACGTCGAGCGGCATCGAGATCTCCATCGCGCGCCTCCACCACACCTGCCATCAAGTGCAATAGAACTTGTTCTTCTCTCACCCACGGACCCGAGGCCTGGCTGAGAATGTCTCGCGCTCGGCTCACTGATTTCCTTGCCGCGGCCAGATCCCGTTCTTCGATGGCGATCTGCGCCCCCAGCATTTCCATGCTGAAATGCAGCTCCTCTTGCTCGATATTCCCGGCGAGCTCGCTGCCCTCTTTCAGATGTTGGCTGGCATTACGGAGTTGACCGATCCGGGAAGTCATCAAGGCGCTCATAAAGTGGAAGGGGGTAGGCGGGATGTCCTCGCGGTCCAGGTAGTCTTTGATCGCGACTGCCTCGCCGCGGGCCTCGTCGTAGCGACCCATCATCCCGAAGGCCCAGGCCCGCCCCGAATAGGAAGGAATGAAGGTGGGATCGATCTCGAGAACTCGGGCGTAGCGCTCGAGTGCCCTGTCCGGCTGGCCGGTGATCAGATAGGCCTCGGCCAGGCTGTCCTGCGGGTTGGGCTCGCCGGGTGAGAGCTCGGCGTAGGCCTCGAACTGACGGATCGCCTCGGGATAGCGGCCCATGCCGAGAAGCTGGTAGCCGTAACCGTTGCGAAGTCCCCCGTATTGCGGCGCCGCCTTCACGCCCCGCTCGTAGGTGTCGACTGCCTTCTCCTGCTCGTTGAGATGCGATGCGTAGACACTCGCCAGTTGCAACCAGGCGTCGCCCTCGTCCGGGTAGTTGGCAGTAATGCTTTCGTAAGTCTCTACGGTCTTCTCGAAGTCTCCCTTTTCATGGGCCCACTGAGCTTCCACCCTGAGCCGCTCTCGCTCCGGCAGCCGATCGAGATTTTCCTGCACTTTCTTCCTGTATTCTTCGGCCAGCGCGTTTTCTCCGACGTTCGGGAGAATCCGCGACAGCTCGAAATACGCCATGGCGAAGGAGGGATCGAGCTCCACGGCCCTCTGAAAGAGATTCCGGGCGTCCACGAAGCGGAGATTCCGTATCGCCTCCAGTCCCTGGCTGTAGCTCTGATAGGCTTCCAGTGAAGGCGTCGTGACCTCGGCGATGGAGCGCCCCGCCGGGCGATCGCCCAGGTTGAGGCTCGTCCGAATGCGTCCGGTGAGCTCGTCGACGAGAGGAAACACGTCGGGGCCGCGAACCGATTCCGCGGAGAGAATCCGGCCGCTTCTCACGTCTTCCAACTGCACGTCGATCCGGATGTCCTCACCGGCCTTGTAGATGCTGCCCACCACGACCGTCCCCGCCCCGGCGCGGCGCGCCACGTCGGCCACCAGACTCTTGTCGATGGTTTTCAGGTTCTCCTGCCCGACCTGTTTCAGGATCTCGGAAATGCGCTGGCTCGAGACCACATCCAGCCCGGGCGTCTGGGCCAGGCCGGTCAGGAGCATGTTGGGAAGTCCGGCGGAAAGCCAACGGATCTCTTCGGCGCCGGTGTGATCCTCGAAATACATCACCGCGATGGAGGGACGGCCCGTGGCACCAATCCCGGCCTGGGTTCCGCCACCACCTCGACCGCCCAGATAGAAGCCGATTGCCACTAACCCCACGACCGCCACCGCGGCGGCCGCCCAAAGCCACTTCGGTCGACTCACCGGAGTCGCCGCCACCGCCGACCGGGATACGCTGCTCCCCATCTCCTCTCGGAGCTCCTTCAGATCGAGGGCGAGATCTTTCATGCTCTGGTAGCGCTCGCCTGGCTCCTTGGCCATCGCCTTGCGCAGGATGCGGTGTATCTCGCTCGGTGTTTCCATCCCCGGAAGCGTCAGCGGCGTGGGGCTCTCTTTGAGGATGGCGCTCAGACTCTCGACCGGCGTGCGCCGCCGGAAGGGAGACTCGCCGGAGAGCATCTCGTAGAGAAGCGCCCCGAAAGAGAAGACGTCGCTTCGGGCATCGATGGCGTCGCCCCGCGCCTGCTCGGGAGACATGTAGGCGACGGTGCCCATGATGAGCCCCTCTTTGGTCTTGAGCTTGGTCTCGGCCTCTTCGAGACTGGAGCTCTCTCCGGCCGGCTCCAGAGGCTCCACCAGCTTGGCGAGACCGAAGTCGATGATCTTGGCGTAACCGTCTTCGGAGATCAGGACGTTTTCCGGCTTGATGTCCCGATGGACGACCCCGCGCTCGTGTGCCTTGGCGAGCCCTTCGGCGATTTGGACGCCGAGCTCGAGCGCGCGCCAGAGACTGAGCCTCTTGGATTCTATGGGCTGGCGGAGGCTTCCGCCCGGGATGTACTCCATGGCTATGAAGGTGCGGCCGTCCACCTCGTCGATGTCGTAGACCGCGGCGATGTGGGGATGCTGAATGGCGGCGGCGGCGCGTGCTTCCTGGATGAAGCGCTGCTTGCGCGACTCATCGCGCGTGAGGTTCTTGGAGAGGAACTTCAGCGAGACCTGACGACGGAGCTTGGTGTCCTCGGCGAGATAGACTTCTCCCATCCCGCCTTCGCCGATCTTCTCGAGAATGCGATAGTGAGAAACGGTTGTCCCTAGCACCGGTCCAGCCTCGCCGCAAAGGTCCTCGGGATTACGATTTCGTATCCTTCAAGGCGTGTCCAAGTGGACGAGAAATGATAGAGTAGCAGAAAACCAGCGCCGCCGGAGTGGGTAGAAAGGTAACTCGGTCCGGAACGAGTTCAACTAGGGCATCCAAGGGCGACTGCACCTGAAAGGCACCGGCCGGCCCCCGCGCGGCTAGGATCCCGCCAGCCTTTGCGATACAATCACTTCGGGTCGCCCAACCGCCAACCCGAGGCTACAAAGCTATGTATCTTCGCCATTATGGTTTGAGGAGCAAGCCCTTCCAGCTTGCCCACGACCCGGCTTTTTATTATGCCGCCGCCCACCAGATCCCTCTGAACGAGCTCTGTTACTCGATCGAGGAGCGCCAGGGATTAGCGACCCTGGTGGGCGAGCCCGGCAACGGAAAGACGACCCTATTGAGGAGGCTCCTCCAGAGCTTCGGCCCCCACCAGCGGGGTGTGTTCATGTCGGAGACCTCGATCGAGGGCGTCAAGGTCCTTCGCAGGCTGGCGACGGCGCTGGGGCTCACCAGCCTGGGCGACGACAAGGCCTTGCCGGATTTTCTATGGAAGCTCCTGGCGCGAGAGACTCAAGCCGGCAGAACGGTCGTTCTCCTCATCGACGAGGCGCAGGGGCTTTCCGTGCAGCAGTTCGAAGAGCTGCGCTACCTGACCAATCTCGAGTCCTCGGGGCGGAAGCTGGTCGAGATCATTCTCGCCGGACAGCCGACTCTCGAGAAGAAGCTGGCGGCTCCGTCCGTGGTGGCGGTGAAGCAGCGCGTTGCCGTTCGATGTCAGCTGGAGCCTCTGGACCTCGATCACACCGCCGCCTACATCGAGCACCGTCTGCAAGTAGCGGGCGTCTCCAAGCGCGGCCTCTTCGCGCCGGAAGCCCTGTCGCTCATCCATGAGAAATCAGGGGGCGTGCCCCGGCTCATCAACATTATTAGCGAACGCTGTCTCCTGGTGGGCTATGTCGACGGCGCCGAGGTCATCGATCGCGCTAGGGCGGAGGAGGCGGTCACCGACCTCCAGATCCCACCGGCTCACGAGACTCACGAGCCGGAGGAGCCGTCCGCCCTGGGAACCGGCGGGGAGGCGAGGCTTCTCATGCGGATGGGCTCCCGAGTAGACGTCATCGAGCAGAAGCTGGATCTGCTGCTTCAGATGTTGGTTCGCAACCGCGTCATCCGTCCGGAGCTGGCCGACGATCCCCGAAAGCACCGCTGGCTGGAGAGCTTGGGGCGTACCGACCGCGCCGCGCCCGTGTCACGGGACGCCCAGCGGACGACGGAGCTGCGCGTGAAGAAAGTGCCCGGGAGCGGGCCGTCAAGTGGCGGCCAGGGGTAGGCTGGAGACGTCCGGGCCGGGCTCCAGCCCGAGCTCCTTGGACCGGCTAAGGTTGGAGGGGGCAAAATGAAAGTCTTGCTAAGCTGGGTTGGATATCTCACCGCGGGGATGGGTGTTCTACTTTGTCTGGTGGCCGGCGTGGATCGGCTTCTCGGGAGCTACCTCACGCTGGGTTATGAGAACATGACCCTGTTCAATGCCGGGGTGGGGTTGATGGTTGCCGCCTGCTTGGCCAGGCTCGAGAAGCTCTCCCTCGGCAAGCCCTAGCCGGCGCTCCCGTCGCCGATGAGCAAAGCAGATCTCCTGCCGGGGGTGATGTACGGCCCTCGCCGCGTCATCTTCTTTGCTCTCCTCTGGATGGCGGCTGCCGGACCCGCCCGGGCCCAGTTCCGCATCGCACCTTACCTTCAAAACGTCGGCCCGGACTCCATCCATGTCGTCTGGTGGTCGGAAGAACCCGTTCCAGGGACGGTGGAGTGGGGCACTCCAGACTATGGCCAATCGGAATTCTCGTCCCCCTTGCCGGCGCCTCTTGCCACGGTGACCGCCGGCGTCGAGGATTCGATGCAGCATCCCTACCGTCACGAGGTGC
>Ga0214471_10005122_pt1 | contig 10125 bp, 12 predicted proteins | sample RVTome_5_FD_207665 | JGI IMG/M metagenome (GOLD analysis project Ga0214471, IMG submission 207665) | Soil microbial communities from uranium-contaminated site in the Upper Colorado River Basin, Wyoming, United States - RVT142D155 | ecosystem: Environmental > Terrestrial > Soil > Contaminated >... | reverse complement strand
GACGCCGACATCCTGCTCAATATCGCGGCCGACCTGATGGAGCGGCTGGGGGAGCACCTGGAGTCGGACATGGTGGACGCCGAGCTCGTCGCCCGGCTCCGCGAGGCGGTGGAACGGATCGAGCGCCGCGCCGGCCCCAGCGGCGGTGGCGGTGGGTCTGGCGGAGGCGCATCCAGCGGCAGCGGCCGCGAGGACTAGGCGGACGCTGCCATGCCGCCCGTCCTGCCCTTCACCGACAACCCCGAAGCCAACCGACTGCTGGGGGAGGACCCGCTGGCGCTGCTGATCGGCTTTGCCCTCGACCAGCAGGTCACGGTCCAGAAGGCATTCAGCGGGCCGCAGGAGCTGAAGCGTCGGCTCGGCCGCCTGGATGCCGCACGGATTGCCGGGATGGATCCGGCGGCCCTCGACGCCGTGTTCCGCGAACGACCGGCCCTGCACCGCTTCCCGGGCGCCATGGCAGCCAAGGTGCAGGCGCTCTGCGCTGCGATCGCACGCGACTTCGGCAACGACGCTCGGACTGTCTGGTCGGAGGCCCCTGACGGGCCCAGCCTGGAGGCCCGCCTGCTGAGCCTCCCGGGCATCGGCGACATGAAGGCGAAGTCACTCATCGCGGTGCTTGGCAAGCGGTTCGACGTGCGTCCACCCGGCTACGAGGCGGTGGCGCCGACGTGGCCAACACTCGGCGACGTCGACTCGGCCGAGGCCCTGGCGGACTACCAGGCGGGCAAGCGCGCCAGGAAGGCGGCCATGCGCGAGGCGGCCGGGAGCTGACCGTACGGACCGCCAGGCGGTCCGGGTCGCGCCACCGGCGGCCGGTCGCGGATCGCGCCGGCCGTCCACCACGGGCAGGGCGTCCTGCCCGAGCGCGGCGGGCCGGCTAGACTTGGTGGACGTGACGGAATCCACTGACCTCCCCTCCCAGCCGGCACGAAAACCACGTCGATCGCGCCGGTTCGTCCTGCCCGATGACCAGCACGACGCGCGGACGGACGCCCGGATCGAGGCGTTCCTCCATGGAACCAGCCGATCGCGTCCAGCCAAGGGTGCCGCGTCGGCGACGTCGGACGTGGCCGCCCCGAACCGGGAGCTCGATACGCGGGCGGACTGGACGGCCGCCTTCCGCCATGAGGCGTCCCGGCACGCGCGCTACGGCCGACCCGCCTCGGTGCTCCTGCTCGAGATCGGGCGCACCCCTGATTCGCGGTCGGCGGATGCGGTCGCGCACGAGCTCGCCGACCTGATCAAGTCCGGGGCGCGTGCGTCGGATCGGCCCGTGCGAACCGGGCCGTCGAGCTTCCGCTTGCTGATGCCCGAGACCAGCCTCGGTGGTGCGCGCAAAGTCGGAGCACGGCTGGAGGCCGCCTTTCGCGAGGCTGGCGGAACCTCGAACCATCGCCCCGGCCTGCGCTTCGACGTCGCCGCCCCACGGCGCGACGGGTCGCTCGAGGATGCCCTGGTGGAAGCGGAACGACGCGTGGCGCGCTGACCGGTGGCCCCGGCGAGCCCTCGCTAGACGACGAGCGTCGCGACCAGGTGCTCGAGCTCGGCCGCCGGGTCGTCGCTGAGCCCCGAGTGGACCTCCGAGACCTGGATGATCGTGCTGGCCGGGGCGACCAGCCAGTGGAACCGTTCGTGCTTCGGGAGCGCGGCGATCGGTCCCGCCGTCGGGTCGCCGGCCGCGACCCGCTCGATCGCTGCGAGGTGCGGGCGTATGGCCTCCGGATCCAGGCCGGGCGAGAACGCCGCCAGTCGCCGTTCGTCGAGGTGGATCCTCGCTGCCAGGAACCGCCGCGGCCGGCAGAGGAGCACGACCCCGACGTTGAGGCACTCGCCGCGTTCGACGCGCGGAACGACGCGCACGATCGCGTACTGGAAGACGCTACGCCGCGCGGCGGGCACGTTCGGCCTCCTCGACAAAGCTTCGGGGTGCCTCGAGCCGGCGCAGCAGGTAACGGACATACGCGGCACGTTGGTCGGCGGCATTGCCCGCGGCCGGGTCGTCCGGCAGCCACGCGTCGGGCAGGGCGTCGACCAGGTCGGTCAGGAACACGGCGTCGATCCGCGACGCGTGGCGACCGTCGGCCTCCTCTATCGAACCCGCGAAGGGCAGGAGCACGTGGTCGCGGATTCGCGCGAACGGGCGGCGTGCATGCTCGTCCGGGTCGCGCCACGTGTGGTGGATATAGAGCGCGGCGCCGTGGTCGATGGCCCAGAGGCGACGGTGCCACAGCAGGAGGTTCGGGTTGCGGACTGTCCGGTCGGGGTTGGTCACGAGGGCGTCGAGCCAGACGACGTCGGCGGCGACCAGCGGATCGACCGGCGTCCCCGATGCGGCCGCCGCCCGGCTGAAGGCCAGGGCACCGGGCAGGAAATCCATCCCGAGATTCAACCCGTCGCTCGCCCGGACCAGGTCGTGGATCTCCTCGTCGGGCTCCGTATCGCCGAGCCTCCCGTCGACCTCGATCCCGACGAGGTCCGGGACGGGCACCCCGATCGCCCGGCCGACCTCGCCGACGAGCCACTCGGCGGCCAGCGCCCGGGGACCCTGGCCGGCGCCACGGAACTTGACCACATAGAGCCCGTCGTCGTCGGCCTCGACGAGGCCCGGCAACGAGCCGCCTTCCCGCAGCGGGGTCACGTAGCGGGTGGCGACGACGGTCCGCATCACCGATCCAGCCTACCCGAGCGACGGCCCGTCGATGACCCAGCCCCTGTCGAAACGCCGGCTCAGCCGTCCGCGTAGCGCGCCGCGACCGCGCGGGCCTTGGCGGCGACCTCCGCCCGGAGCTCCGGCGGCGAGATGACGTCGACGACCGGTCCCGCACGCAACAGCACGCCGGCGGCCTCTTCCGGGTAGTCGAGCCGGATGCGGAGTCGCGCCCAGCCCTCCGGGTCCCCCTCGGGCAGGGTCTCGGCGGCCCGCATCACCCCGCCGCCGACGGCGTCGCGCAACCGGCCGATCCCGTCTGGATGGACGCGGACGACGACTTCGACGCGGGGGACGTCGCGCTCGAAAGCGGCCGCCGATTCGGCCCAGTACGCGGCCAGGTCGAAGCCGTCGGGCCGTTCGAAGCGCTCGTCCGTCGGCTCCGTCGCGACGACCCGTGAGACCCGGTAGGTCCTGATCTGCTCGTCGACTTGAGCGACCACGTACCAGATCCCGGCTTTGAGCACGACCCCCAGCGGCTCAAGGACGCGGCGCACGGGGCCATCGCCGCGCTCGTAGTCGATGGCGATCCGGGTCGCGGTCCAGACCGCGTCCGAGATGGCGCTCAGATGGGGAACCGGCTGGCTGGTCTTGAACCAATCGCCGGCGTCCAGGTGGAACCGTTCGACGAGCCGTGAGGCGCGCGTTCGCAGCTCCGGCGGGAGCGATGCGAGGACCTTGAGCTGCGCGGCCGCGACCACGGTCCCAAGACCGAGTTCGGCAGCGGGACCCGGCAGGCCGGCGAGAAACAGGGCCTCCGCCTCTTCCGGGGTCATTCCGGTCAACCGCGTGCGGTAACCGTCGACCAGGCGGATCCCGCCGTACGGCCCGCGCTCCGCGTAAATCGGCACGCCAGATGCGCTCAGGGCATCCACGTCGCGGTGGATCGTGCGCTCCGAAACTTCCAGCTCGCGGGCGAGTTCCGCCGCGGTCAGGTGCCCACGCGTCTGCAGTAGCAGGAGGAGCGTGACGAGACGCGAAGCGCGCACGGCTCCACGATACGCCGATTCCTGTCAGAACCTGTCAGGTTCATTCGATCGCCGCACCAAACACCAGGACATCGAGCCGCTCGATCGACTCGTCGATGCGGCCCTCGCTGATCCGCCCGGATTCCACCAGCGCAACGATCGTCTCGACCAGCTGCTCGGCGAGATCCGGGACGTAGATCGTCTGGTTGGCGAAGAGCAACAGGTCGTTGCCCGCCTCGAGGGCGAGCGCGACCGCCTCGTCGCGGCTGTAGCGGGTTGCGATCGCCTCGGCGCCGAGGTCGTCCGTGACGACCGCGCCGGTCCAGCCGAGGCGGCCACGGAGCAGTCCCTCGATCGTCTCCAGCGACAATGACGCCGGGATGCCCGGGTCGATCGCATCGTTGACCATGTGGCCGCTCATCACTGCGTCGGGCAGACCGGCCGCGATCAGGACTTCGTAGGGGAGCAGCTCCTCCTCGGTCCAGGTGTTGGTGACGTCGACGTGCTGGCGATCGGTGTTGGCGCTGGCACTCCCGAGGCCCGGGAAATGCTTGATGGCGGCACGGACGCCGTACTCGTGCAGGCCGTGGATCTCCGCCTCGGCCATCGCCGCGACGACTGCCGGATCGTCCGAGAAGCTTCTGTCCAGCACCCCGATCGCCGGGTTCGACGGATTGACGTTGACGTCGACGACCGGTGCCAGGTCGAAGTCGATGCCAGCCGCGGACATCGTCTCGGCCATCGCTCGCCCTGCCTTGAAGGCCTCGTCAGGGTCGTCGGTGGCGCCGATCTCCGCCTGCGAGCGCGTGGCCGGGAAGCCGCGAGCGGGCTTGAGTCGCGACACTCGCCCGCCCTCCTGGTCGATTGCGATCAGCAGGCTCCCCGAGGCCGCCGCACGCAAGGACGCCGTCAAGGCCGCCAGCTGTTCGGGCGCTTCGATGTTGCGGGTCCCGCTGATCCGGTCCTGATCGAACAGGATGACGCCGCCGAGGCCGGCGTTGAGCGACTGGGTAATCGGATCGTCCGGCCCGATGGTGAGCCCGCGAAAGCCGACCATCAGCAGGCGACCGACCTTGCGCCGCAGGGCCTCCGGATCCTTGGTGGGCGACGGCGGCTCCGTCGGATCGGGTGTCGGAATCGGGGGCTCGGTCGGTCGCCTCGTCGGCGTCGGACTCGCGACCGGGAGACTCGATGTTGCCGACGGCGAGGGCGTCGGGCCGACGCCACACGCGGCGAGTCCGGTTGCCACCGAACCGGCAGCCATGCCGTGCAGGAAAGCGCGGCGCGAGATCGCTGCGGGGATCGGCATCACCCCCAACGATAGCCGAGCCATTCGTCGTCGCCCTGCTCCAGGACCGGGCTCCGGGTGGACGTTCGTCCATGCCAACGACGTGACCAATGGCAGGTGCCCGCCTCGTGGAAGCCCACCTACTGTCTGGTCATCGCGAATGGACCGCCGGACAGAGAAACCATCGTCCGGCAACGCGTCGACCCTCCGGCGGGATGCCGGGCGGCGACGGAACCGGCAACACTGCCTTGACGGCGGTCCTTCGTCGAACCCCACGCATGTCCAACTGGCCCGCCGATTCGGACTGCATGGCAGTATTTCCGTGCGCCGGGGACATTCGATAGTGCGAATGCGGCCTGTCGCAGCAACCCGCCGGCACTGGGCGGGGAGGGGAACGCGCATGACACTCGTGATCGACGGACTCCGCAAGCGCTTTGGCGACGTTCAGGCGCTCGACGGGGTGAGCTTCTCCATCCGCGCCGGCGAGGTCTTCGGGTTCCTCGGCGCCAACGGCGCCGGCAAGACGACGACGATGCGCATCGTCCTCGGGTTCCTGAAGCCCGACGAAGGATCGGTGACGTGGCAGGGTCGACCCGCGCGATCCTGGCCGCGCCGGACCTGGGGCTACATGCCCGAAGAGCGCGGTCTGTACCTGCGGATGCCCGTCCTCGAGCAGCTCGTCTACTACGCCTCGCTCTACGGCGTGCCCCGTGGCAAGGCGCGCAAGGACGCGCTCGACTGGCTGGCGCGCTTCCGTATCGCGGAGTACGCCGATCGCAAGGCGGAGAGCCTGTCGAAGGGCAACCAGCAGAAGGTCCAGTACATCGCCACGATCCTGCACGACCCCGACGTGATCCTGATGGACGAGCCGTTCGTGGGCCTCGACCCGGTCAACGTCGCGCTCCTCAAGTCAGCGTTCACCGAGATGCGTGACCGGGGCAAGACGCTGATCTTCAGCACCCACCAGCTCGAGCAGGCCGAGGAGCTCTGCGAGTCCGTCGCGATCATCGACCATGGCCGGATCGTCACCGCCGGTACCACACGCGAGGTCAAGCGCTCGACCGGCCACCAGGTGGTCCGAGTGGCGACGGCAGGCGATGGCGACCTCGCCTGGCTGCGGTCGCTCCCGAACGTCACCGTGACGCGACCCGGCGTCGACTACACGGAGCTGCGCGTGGATACGGGTACCAATCCGCAGGCCGTCCTTCGCGCGGCGATGGCCCGCGGCGGCGATGTCCTGCGCTTCGAGGTTGCCGATTCATCGCTGGAAGAGGTCTTCGTCGAACGCGTTGGGGAGCTCGACGTCGAGGAACGAACGCTGGCGGCCGCGGAGGCCCGATCGTGAACGCGATCGGTAACATCATCGCGGTTGCTCGCCGCGAATACTCCACCCGGGTGCGGACGCGGAGCTACATCGTCGCCACGTTGCTGATGGTCGTCGCCGTCGCCGTCATCGCGTTCGTGCCGGTCATCATCCGCTCCGTCGATCGGGGCGACAGCGAGCGGGTCGCGATCCACGTCGCACCGGCCGACCTGAAGACCGACCCCGTAGCCACGCTCACGACCCTCCTCAACACGACGTCCGAGCCGGGCCAGGCATCGGCGACCGACAAACCCGACTTCATCGTCAGCCGGGTGACCGATCTCGCGACCGCCCGCCAGGACGTCGTCGACGGCGCGTACACGGCGCTGCTCGGGATCGAGCGATCGGCTACCGGCGACCTGCAATTCACGCTCTTCACCAACGCCAACGCGACGGGCCGAACGGCGGCCCTCGTCCGGCAGGCCTCGAACACGATTGCCTTCGCCGACCGGCTCGACCAGGCGGGCGTTGCCCAATCCGACCAGGCGACGTTGTTCGTCCCGGCCGACTTCGAGGTGGCATGGCCCGATCCAGCCAAGACCGATCCGATCCAGGACTCGGTAGCCATGGTCGGCCGGGACGTGCTCGCGTTCGGCATGACCGTCTTGATCTTCATGATCATCCTCATGTACGGCACCTGGATCGCCATGAGCGTCGTCGAAGAAAAGTCGTCACGGGTCATGGAGGTCGTCCTCAACGCGGCGACCCCGTTCCAGCTGCTGGCCGGCAAGGTCTTCGGGGTGGGCGCGGTCGCGATCACGCAGTACGCGGCCATCGTGCTCGCTGGCGGCGTCGCGCTCCTCGTCCAGAATCCGGTCGCGTCGGCCGTGCTCGGCGAGGCGGGGACTGCCACCGCGCTGCCCGAGGGGCTCACCCTGGAACTCCTGTTGCTGTTCGGTGTCTACGGCATCCTGGGGTTCCTGGTGTACGCGTCGCTGTTTGCCGCCGCCGGCTCGCTGGTCAGCCGCCAGGAGGACGTCAACACCGTCATCCTGCCGATGACGCTCGTATCGACCGGCGGTTACCTCATCGGGATCTACGCTGCCACCGGTCTGCTCGACATCCGGGCCGGCTGGATCGTCGCCCTCTCCCAGGTGCCGCTGGTCAGCCCGTTCATGATGCTCGGCCGGGTCGCAACGAACGTCGCCGCACCGTGGGAGGTGATCGTCTCCGTGGGCCTGCTCGTGGTCTCCATCGCGGGCGCCCTGTGGCTCGCCGCCCGGATCTACGCCGCCGGCGTGCTGCTCTACGGCCAGCGACCCGGCCTGCGGGCAATCGTGCGACTCATTCGCGTGGGGATGTAGACCGGATCAGGACGGCGCGACGCGCGGCCCAAAGAGGTCAGGGACGCTGGCCCTGGCCCTGGCTGCCCTGGTCGCGCAGGAACCGCTCGATATCGGAGATAAGGTCGTCCCCCGCCGGCAGGCGCTGCTCGTCGTACATTGCCTCGAGGCGTTCCACGTAGCTGCGCGTCGACTCGTCCAGGCCGGTGGCCGTGTCGAGCCGCGTCCGCAGCTCGCGCGCGTCAGCCTCGAGTTCCCCGACGGCGAGGTCGGCGCCAAGGTGGTTGCCAAGCGCTCGCAGCAGCTCGACGGCCGCGGTCGCGTAAGGGCCGGAGACGTAGTGCGGGACCTGCGCAAAGTAGCCGAGCGCCGGGATGCCCGCCGCGGAGACCTCGAGCTCGAGCGCGGACACGAGCGCCGACGGGACCCGCAGCACGCCGGCTGGCCCGGGCTGGACGTCGCCGCGGAGCAGACCGGGCGAGGCCTCGGTCCCGATGATCGGCACCGGTCGGGTATGCGGGACGGCGGCAGGGATCGCCCCGAGACTGATCCATTCAGCCACCTCGAATGCCCGTGTCAGCTCGAGCACGGCGCTCGTGAACGCCCGCCAACGGTAGTCTGGTTCGGCGCCGACGAGGACGAGCACGTCCCGATCGGCGATCCGGACGTGGCGGACCACCAGTTCATGCCAGGTGAGCTCCGCGAGCCGCCCGTCCACGATCTCGAGCGGTGGACGACGGGCCCGGTAGTCGAACAGGACGTCGGCATCGAAGCGGGCCACGACCGGCGCCTCCTCGACCAGGTGCTCCAGTGCGGTCGTCGCCGCCGACCCGGCGTCGACCCAGCCGTCGAACGCGGCGACGAGACTTGGCGCGACGAGGTTTCCCGGATCGGTGACGGTATACAGGCTCACCGTCGAAGGATAGGCGACGATCCGACCTCTGGCGGCTACACTCTCACCTCAACGTCGCCCACCGGAAAGGACGGAACGTGGCCAGGCATTCCAAGCACGAGCGCGAACGTCGCTCCGCGGAGACCGAACGGGTGAAGCAGATCGAGGCCGCGTGGCTCGGCAGCCTACCGTCCGCCACCGCCAAGGCCTTCGCCGATTCCGTCGCCGCGGCTCGCGCCCGTGGACCGCAGGAGAAGCGACCCGACATGGCCCCCGGGACCCTGCCCCGGCCGCCGCGTCCCGGTCACGAGCCAAAGCCGCCCAAGGAAGAGCGACCGCGCCGGTCTTCCAACCGCGACTGATCGCCGGGTCGGGGACTCGCATGACGGCCAACGAGTACCACTTCGTCACCACATGGCGGATCACCGCCACGCCCGATGAGATCAGCACCGTGCTCGGGGATGCCGCCGGCCTCGCCCGCTGGTGGCCGTCGGTCTACCTGCGTGTGGACGTCGTCGAAGAGGGCGACGAACGCGGTCTCGGCAAGGTCGTCGACCTGTGGACGAAGGGCTTTCTCCCGTACACGCTTCGATGGCGGTTCACCGTGACCGAATCGGACCCACCCCACGGGTTCCGCCTGGATGCCAACGGCGACTTCGTCGGGCGCGGCATCTGGACCCTGTCGTCCACGGAGGTCCGCGATCATGCCGACGGACCGTCGACGCTCGTGACCTATGACTGGCTGGTCGTGGCCGAGAAGGGGATTCTCAGGACTCTGTCTGTGGTCCTGAAGCCGATCTTCTCGGCCAACCACCGGTGGGCCATGGCCAAGGGAGCAACGAGCCTGCAACTCGAGCTGGCTCGCCGTCGTGCGGCGGGCGACCGGACGGCGCTGGCCGCGATCCCGCGTCCGCCTGGCCCGACATTCCCGCATAACGTCCGGGCACGGGTTCGCCGAGCGCCGTCCGACTAACGCGTCGAGCGCGACAGCGACTAGCGCGACCCAGGCGACGATGGCCAGCCATTCGTCGGGTGTGCGGGCGACACCGGAAGCGCATCCCAGTCTGCCCGGGTCGGGGTGAAGATATCGATCACCGTGGCGCCCGCGGGTCCCGCCGTGACCTGGTGCGGGACGTTCGATGGGATCCGCCAAGTGCCGCCCGGTCCCGTCTCGCGTTCCTCGTCGCCGATTGTGAAGTGGACGGATCCCTCGACGACCATGCCCAGCTGCTCTGCTTCGTGCTGGTGTCCGGGCACGATCGCATCGGGCGCGAGTTCGACCAGGGCGAGCGTGATCCGCTCCCCCTCGACCCGGCGGGCTCGGACGGCGGCCCCCCAGACGTCGATGACCGGCAATGAGGCGAAGTCGACGAGGTTGCTCACGAGTGGACCTCCGGTTGGTTCATGACAGGAACTGACAGGTATGCGCGGGATGATGCGTGGCGTCAGGACGATCAGAGGATCGAGAGTTCACGAGGAGCAGCGTCCATGTTCCAGTTGGGGTTGGTCGAAGTCATCCAGGCCGATCGAGAACGCGAAATTGTAGCGGCGATTCGACGCCGACAGCTGCTGCACCCCCAGGATGGCCCGACCGAAGCGGTGGCCGCCCCGAACCACGCGG
>Ga0214471_10005121_pt1 | contig 10125 bp, 9 predicted proteins | sample RVTome_5_FD_207665 | JGI IMG/M metagenome (GOLD analysis project Ga0214471, IMG submission 207665) | Soil microbial communities from uranium-contaminated site in the Upper Colorado River Basin, Wyoming, United States - RVT142D155 | ecosystem: Environmental > Terrestrial > Soil > Contaminated >... | reverse complement strand
GCCCAAGCCAATCTACCTGGAGGTCCAGCGTTATAGCCGGGGGGAGTTGGAGCGATGAGAATGGTGTGGGGTGTGGGATCTGGGATGCGGGATATGGGATGCAGGATGCAGGATGTGGGATCTGGGATCTGGGTTGAGAGATCAGGAGCTAACTTTTGTAAGTTGCGCACTACGGGCTATTTTTCACGGGTCACGGGTCACGGGTCACGTTTCAGACTTTACGCTGCTATCCTCATCCTGCTCACTCTCCTGGTCCCCCTTTTCTGGTACCTTCTGATTCCTCGCGATGACGGAACTCTGGATGCTATTCAACGGCGCGGTACGCTGCGGGTGGGGCTGGATGCCAGCTTTCCGCCGTTCGAAACAATTGACGACAGCGGGCAAATCGTTGGTCTGGATGTCGATATGGCCCGGGCTATCGCTGCCGATATTGGCGTTGAGGCTGAATTCGTCAACATCGGCTTTGATGGCCTCTATGACGCGCTGCTGGCCCGCCGGGTCGATATTGTCATCTCCGGCTTACCCTATGACCCTCGCTGGACGCAGGATGTGGCTTACACCCGCAACTATTTCAATGCCGGTCAGGTTTTGGTCACCCGGACCAATGACGAGATGATCACTACAGTTGAAGATCTCCACGGACGCAGAGTGGCGGTCGAGTGGGGCAGCCAAGCGGATATGGAGGGCCGGCGGCTGGAACGAGATCTCTCCGGTTTGACCATCCTGCGCCAGGCCACCGCGGCCGAAGCACTGGAGACGCTGCTTAACGATCAGGCTGACGCAGCCATTGTCGATGCTGTCAGTGGGGTCAACGCCGTGCCTCAGGGGCTAAGAATTGCCATCTATCTAACCGACGAATGGTACGCCGCCGCCGTCCACATCGACAGTCAGGCCTTGCTGGAGGCCGTCAATCAATCCTTGGAGCGCTTGGACGAGAGCGGCCAGATGGCCGAGATGCAGGCGAAGTGGCTGCATGGGCAGTATTAGGCCAGTCGACCAGTGGCAGGCCCGTCTCTGCCTCGATGGCCAGCAGCCGGTTATACTTGGCCAGCCGCTCCGATTGGGTGATCGAGCCAACCTTGATCTGATCGCCGCGCCAGCCAACGGCCAGATCGGCCAGCCAGTTATCTTCGGTTTCGCCGCTGCGGGCGCTGATGGTCACCTGCCAGCTGGCGGATCGCGCCAGCCGGCACGCTTCGACCGCTTCGGTCAGGGTGCCGATCTGGTTAACCTTGAGCAGTAAGGCATCGGCGGCTTGCTGCTCGATAGCTTGTTGAATGCGAGCCGGATTCGTACACAGCAGATCATCGCCCAGCACCAAAGCCCGGCCTGCGACCCGCGTTCGCAAGTCGGGCCAGTGCGCCCAATCCTCTTCGGCCAGGCCGTCCTCGAGGCTAACAATCGGATACCGTTCGAGCCAGTATAGAAGCTGCTCGATCATGGCCGGACCGTCCAGAACCTGATGGCCCAGGTGATAGCGTCCGTCTTGATAAAAATGGCTGGCGGCCACATCCACAGCCAGGGCCACCTCCCGGCCCGGTTCCAGACCGGCTGTCTCGATCGCTTCGACGGCATCATTAAGCATGGCTTCGGCGTTGGGAAAAGGCGGAGCCAGACCCCCTTCGTCCGCGGTCAGGGCTCGCGTCCCGTACTCGAGATAAGTGACTTCAGCCGCTGCTTGATAGACGGCGAAGGCCATGGTCAGGGCTTCGTCAATGGTTGTGGCGGAGGTAGGGACGATTAAAATGTCCTGTATCGGAACCTGGGCCCCGGCATGTTTACCACCGCTGAAGAGGTTGATCGTCGGACGGGGTAGACGTTGCAGAGGCTGCTCTAGAATATTGGCAAAATATTGGTAGAGAGGCTGGCCTCGCTCGGCGGCGATGGCGCGGGCAAAAGCGAGCGATACCGCCAATATGGCATTGGCTCCCAAGCGCGCTTTGTTGGGTGATCCATCCAGGTCGAGCATCGCCTGATCGAGCTCGCGCTGATGGCCAAAGCTCCGGTTCGCCAGGGCCCGATGCAGTTCGTTATTGACGTGGCTGACGGCCTGGCGGCAGCCCAGACCCCCATATCGCTGCGGATCGCCATCTCGCAGCTCATGCGCCTCCGCCGCGCCGGTTGACGCCCCGGACGGTACGGAAGCCGTCGCGCCAGCGCCGCTGCTCAACTCACACCTGGCCTGAACCGTTGGCCGCCCCCGGCTATCGAGGATTTCCAGGCCGGTCAATCGTTTGATGGTGGGCACAATATGACCTCTTTTTCAGTTGCTCAGAATACTGGGATGATAGAACAGGTATTTAACATGCACAAATTGGAACCGGTAGGGGTAGGTCTCAGACCTAGCCTTACCCAAGGTCTGGGATCCAGGTTCTGTTGACATTTGAGGTCATGTCATCCTGAGCGACCAAAGGGAGCGAAGGATCTCCGTAGAGGCTTTGCTAACAATCATGTCATGGAGATTCTTCGTCGCTACACTCCTCAGAATGACATATTTATCGAAGCGTCAACAGAATCTAGCACCAATAGGGGATGTTTTTACGAACGTCATGTGTTATACTGGGTAGGCGTTTTGAGGGGGTTTTGAGTATCTTCTCAATAATCCGGGGGAAGAAACCCTAAAGGTTTTCAAAACCTTTAGGATTTGGCAGGATCGCCCAACTTTTTGAGAAGATACGTTTTGATGGGTTCCAAGATAATACAAATTAAAAATCCCCTACTTGTGAGGAATCAAGATGACCTATAAAAAACCCGGACCTGAGCCTGAAAAATGCCCAACACCGCCTCAAGTAAAAATCAGAAATCTGGACCAGTTGAAAGCATGGTTAGCCGCACGTGATATTGATGCCTCTCACTGGGGACGTGGTGCGGCCAAAACCATCGAGGATCTGTGGCAGGAAATTCTCAATGGAGAGACGTTGCTCCAAGATGTTCCACCTTTAAGGATAATTCCTGTAGCTAGAATCATTATACGCAAGGGCAACAAAATACTAATAGAGGTCGAGCAAGAGTTTGAAGATAATCGAGTACGTTCCCGAAATTTCCCACCCAGCGAAAAACTTAAACGAGATGAAACTTATATTGACGCCGCAAAACGATGTCTGAAAGAAGAACTTGGTATTGACTCTAAAAATTTCGAAAATTATCACTTCAACCTACCAACAAGCCCAACAGGAATCAGACTCTCACTCTTATCCCGGCCTTCGCAGTAGATATATATTTCATATTGTTGAAGCTAGTGTAAATGGATTAACAAACGTGGATTTTTGGACAGATGAAGCTAGTGGTAATCAAAATGATCCAATAACCAGACATCATTGGGTCTGGCAGAATCAAACTGACGCGGACTATTATTAATTTTGTCGCTCTTATGTGCTTTCTGGCACGACTTCGTTATGATGCTCTGCATCGAAAGAAAAACAGATACTCAATGTCCCGGAGACGCGACAACCCAGAGTATTGCGACGTGTTAAACGGCTAGGCAATGTTGATAAGATCAACTTAGAGAAGAATGTAAAAATAGAAAATTGGAATCACATTTAGTTGCGACAGATTAAAACATGAAACCTAAATTTTGCGCAAAATATGGGGGGGGGTATATTCTGTGATTTTTTGCACGATATAGTACACTTTCCTCCAAACTTCAGATTGGAGGAGAGAATAGCGATGCGTCCCCATTTTACCCTTAAACCACTGCAACAAGTCACAGGACACGCCCCCTTGGCTGTGTTAGGCTATTACTGGCAACAGAAAGGATGTTTCGAGCCGCTTAAACGGATACAACCCGCTCTAAAAACGGTTTTGCATTCGCCGCCAGAGAAATTGTTAGATGTTGTGGTCAGCATCTTGGCTGGTTATGAGGCCCTATCGGTTGGCAGTAACCATTTACGAGCTGACTTAGCTTTGGCCAGAGCCTGGAACCGAACCCAATTTGCCGACCATTCGGGTCTTTCCCGTACGCTGAACGCTTTAGACCCAGAACAAGTCTTATGGCTCCGGCGAGCCGTGACCAGCATTTATCATCGGATCGGGTCTGGCCATCGTCATACTCTGGCCCTGGACCGGCTCTGGCTTGATCTGGACCTGTCGTTTCTCCCGGCTGGTCGTCGGGCTGAAGGGAGTCAGAAAGGCTATGGGGCTGGTAAAAAAACAAACGCGGGCGTCAATTAGTCCGAGTAGGAGCGACAGCTTATCGGGAAACCATACTCTCATTGCTTTATCCTGGCAACTACACCAGTTTGGAAGCCCTGATACCAGCGGTGATGAGCACCGAAGAATTCTTGAGCCTGACCCCAGATCAACGCGACCGTATTGTCTGGCGGACCGATGGTGGTTTTGGCAGCGATGTCAACTTACACTGGCTCATCAACCGGGGTTATCACATTATGGCCAAAGGTTTTTCCTGGAAACGGGCCTCGGCTTGGGCCAGACGTGTGCCAGACTGGCTTGAAGTTGAGCCGGGTCGGCGCTGGTTAGCTTGGGCTCCGGCTCAACTTGATTTTGGGCAACCGACCCAGATTGTTGTAGCCCGTTGGTTGACCCCTAAAGGCATATTGCGTCATGCGCTCTATATCACCACCTTACTTGATTTGCCTTGGCTGACGACTATCGCCACAAGCTATAACGGACGTGGGGCGGCCGAAGTTGAAATCGGATCTGACAAAGCTGGCTTGAACATCTCCCACCGCCGTAGCCAAAGCATGTTAGCCCAAGAAGCCTTGATTTTGCTCGCTGATTTGGCTCATAATCTGTTGGCCTGGTTTCATCGTGACTTATTACTGGAAACCCGTTTTGCGGGGTATGGCCCCAAGCGGATCATCCAGCAGCTCCTGTGTATCCCGGGTGAACTCGTTTTTGATGACCACAGCTTGGTCGAAGTCAGACTGAAGCAATCACACCCGCTGGCCGAACCAATGCTTGACATCTTGGCCCGGTTGTGGGACGAAGATGAAACCTTGGCATCATTTGTGAAATTCGAAACAGAATAAACCCCTATGATTTTTGCGCAAAATTTAGGTGAAACATGACCCTCATCGTAATGTGCTAATGTGAGAACTAACACTCGACAATTTTTGTTCAATGCTTAGATCATGATTTAAATCATCTATTATTATAATAGGTAGTTCAGACCCCAGTTCCGCATTAAGGCTTAAGTAACTCTCGTTAAGTTTTTCAATAACCCTTGAATTAACAATACGAAACGTACTATTAGGCCGAAGCTTGAATTTCAATTTCCTATTCTTAGCTTTCTCGTAAGATGTTAAAAAAAGAAAAATGAAGTCTAGTTGGTGTAAAAGATGACTTTCCTTGAGCCATTTCTCGAGTTGCTTTGACACCTCGGCATAGTGCTTATTTTCAGAACAGAGAAGCCTAGTAAATGCTATTCTGTCAAATAACCCTCTGTTAAAAATTGTAAGGCTAGAACTGAGTGAGGCTTTTTTGTTAAAAACCTGATTTACTTCTGAGTAAGTATCGAAAATAGTCCACAATATTCCTAGTTCAAAATCTTTGTCGTCAAACGGGCTTCTGAGAAAGCTTTCATCGACTACATTAAGAGAAGAAATCTTCTTGTTCTGACGCATAGCTTCAATGGTTGCGTCTTTCCCTGCACTGGGAGTTCCACTAAACTCGATTATCATTCTTGCAATTTATACCTATTTTTCATCTGCAACGATCCATAGTGTTCGGAATAGACTATTAAGTAAAGTCATTTCCAATCTGTGTTTGTGCCCTGGGAGAAAAGTAGCAAAATATTTAAATCTATTTGTCTGATCATCCAAGCGTTTCGAAATTAGGATGGCAGTCACATTTTCAAAATCTTGAGGATCAATAATTCTTGCTCTTATTCCTGGATCTAGATTATCATCGGGATAATATCTGAGTTCTATTCCAAGACTACGAGCCAACTTATAGTGTTCTTGGACGACCACACTATTTGGTCTTTTGCACAGTGCTCTAACTCGACAACGTCCAGTCTTTAAATGTGAGAATTGCTCATAATCCCTGGAAATAAATGACATCGTTCCACAGAACATTAGTATCTCATTTCTGGCGGCTTTGGTTGCATCACCAATTGATGATATCAATTCTGTGTGTGGCTTCTCAATGGCTGGGGTTTCTGAGGGCCTGCTTTGAAGGAATTGTCGTTCCAACCCGGCATAGACTACAGAAAGGAACATTAGAGTTAATCCAAATGCTACAATCTGAGAAGCTGGAATATCTTGGAAAAGCCCAAATGAGAAAGCAAAAGAGTATAATGCACCATATATTGAGATAACAAAAGCCATCAAGCCAATTATACTTAGTACACTATAGAATAAATTCTTAGCAAGTTGATTTTCAAATTTTGTTCTTAACCGAAAATAGAAGAATGATCCTGCCAAAGGAAACAGGAAAAAGAACGCATTAGAGGAATTGCTTTGTATACTCTCTACAATTACGTCCATTATTCAGTTTTGCTCACAGAATTTGAGGCTTGTTTCGGCGGTAAGAGCCTTAACTAGCCTAAGAAGAGTTGGGATACAGGATTATACTGAAAACAGAATGAGAACGCATCTTTCTAGTGGTCAAAATGAGAGAAAAAGTTATGGTTTCATTCTGATCTCAGTATAGAACTTGTGATCGTGATTGATGGCTAATTTTGCCAGATAAATTAACTCAAAACGAATAGCAAGCCGTTAAACAATTGCCTCCGTTTGCTGCTGCTTTTGCCGGGCCAGCTCTTTTTCCAGCTCAGGTAGATACTCACGCAGGGCCGACTCCAGCCGAAAGATGAAATCAACCTGCTCCTCGAAGAGAAGATCGCGGCGCTCCGGCATCGAACCATATTTGGCATAAAACTGATCTTTGTAGTGGATCGAGATGATGGCGGCAATATAAGCCCCCAGCCGTTCGCTGACCTTGGGCTGCCCCTGGCGGGTGTAAGTCATGCGGTCCTGAAAGTCGGGATGAGCCACGTTGATGTAGATAGTCGCATCCACCAGGTAGGAGCGTTTGACCTGCCCATCGGCGTCAGGCGGGATATCATAGAATTGGATATCAAAGCTCTGTCGCCGGCGGGCAGGTGGTGGTCTCATCTGGGCTACTTCAACATCGTAGCTGAAGTTGACATCGTCGTCGGGGCCGGGCGTCGGGGCCACCGGGCGGGTCTCCGGCGACTCGTTGAAATTCGTCCCGCTCGAACCAAGCCCACCGGTCTCAGGCCAATGGGCCGTACCCTCTGATGCAGCCCCTTCACTTCCAGCGCCGCCCTCACCACCGAACTGCCAGGTTGTTCCGGATTGAAACTCCGGGGCGGACGCCGGCAAACCGGGTGCGCTGGCCGATTCCGAATCGGCACCTTGACCGGGCCTATCGAATACGCCGGTATTTGTGGCCTGATGATTTGCTCCGTTGGCGTTGGGATCGTTCTCAGCCTGGGACGATTTTGCCTTTCGTTTAGACGCCGTGTATAGCCGAAGCTGCCGTCGATCTTGCCGGGCGAGTCGGTCCAGGACCTGGCGCAGCACATCCTCCAGCCGGTTGAGCGTGGTGTCGCGTTGGGCCTCATTGATTCGATCCAGTCCGTTCTTGAGATCTTCCTCCAGACTCAGAATCGCGTCGTAAAAGATATTACGTCCTTTGTTGCGTACAAAATCATCGCGCGTGATAACCGGCCGCACAATCTCCCCGACCTCGATATAGCCGAGCAAGTGAGGATGCCCCCAGACGCTGGTGCGATACTGGGATTTGCGGATAAAGGATTTGATCTCGGCCACCTGATTGATCCGGCGGCCGCGTGCAAAGAAACGCACTGTTCGCCCCGGCACCTCGAAGTCCGCCACTTTCAGATGGACCTCGATCGGGTAGGTTTCACCTTTTAACTCTAACTCCAACACCCGCTGGATGGCCTTGCCCGGAATATCACGATAGCGAAATGGCTCACACTTAACCGGCTCCTGGCCTATTTCGGTCACCGAAATAATCAGGTTCGGCCGGGCCAGCAGCCGCTCAAAATGACTTTCGATTTCTTGCTTGATCGATTCGACCGTCACGGTCTCGAACCATTCCTCTTCAAAGGCGTTAATCGTAACGAGCGAACCGGTGCCGGTATCGGATGGAAACGGTTGGGCGATGGCCCGCGCGCCTTGAATCCCCCGGTGCTGGTCTCGCTGTAATTCAAGCATAAAGTGGGCGTTATCTTTCCGCCGGGTTTGAAACTGGATCGTGTCGGCTGCGGCCCGAAAGGCTTGCACCCCAAAGCCGAAGCGCCCGTTGACCCAGGTCAAACCTCGTTTTTGAGACTCACCCACATTTTTGATGATGCGCTCCAAAACCTCACGCTCCATGCCACGGCAGTTGTCGCGAATCATCACGGATCGAGTCTCAAAGTCGATGACAACCTCGATTTTGATCGGGTAAGGATAGGCCCCGTCATGGTCCCGATATAGGGTTTCCGCATCATCGAGCCCGTTGTCGACATATTCCATGAGGATACGCTCGGTTGACTCGTAGCGGCGGGCGATTTCGTTCAACATTGAAACGGGGTCGGATATTTGAAGATCCAGGGTTCTTTGGTTGTTTGGTCCGTTGGTTACTGAAACCACAAGCACTCCTATTTCTTGAAACTAATATCGTTTTACTGGGCAAAGTCTGGCCCTGATAGAGGCAACTTCGACAAAAAACCGTCGACAGTTAGATGCTAACCATGCTGCTGCAAATTTGTCAATGTTTAGAAACGTTGGCCTCTACAAAACTGACAGACGGTATCTTACCATAAATTTGTTGGATTGGGTAACTGTAAAATCGAGGTGATTCTGGGTGATATCGTTCAAAATAAGGCAGAAGAGGGTGGCAACTTGAGTTAAGATTAAGAAAATAACAAGGCCGGAGTTTGACCACCTCCGGCCTTACCTTAAGTTGGTAATCTTAAGTTCAAAGATTTGTTGGATTGGGGATCAACTACGTTCCCACTGTTTGATCGAGATCTTGATTAATTCTTTGATCTCAGGGTTGGGGATATCATCCGGGCTGGCGTAGTAGGCATCGTTGACCTTGATCCGAATACCACCGGCCTGATCGGACGAAATCTCGAGTTCGGTTGTACTGGCCAGAGGTGAAGCCAAGAGCCGGGCCTGAACGATCTTGTCGATCTCTTCGGCCAGGTTCAATTGTGGCAATAAGGGTTCTTCTTCCGGTTTGTTAGAGCGGCCAAAAAAACCGCGTGGTTTGGGCGGCGGCTCGGATTTGGTGACCGTAGCTCGCAACGCGGCTTGAAACGCGGCTTCAGCTTCCGGCGAAGGCTTTGGAATTACCGGTTCCCTTTCCTTTTGCTCCGGCTTCGACTGGGGCGGCGCGGCGTCCGGCTGCGGTGGGTAGGCCAGCGGATCGGGCAGTTGTGAGACCGGGGTCGGCCTGGGCATGGGTTCAGGCGTCTGGCCCACTTTGGGCGTATACACCGATTTAAGGCCGGCTCCGGTCGCAATCATACCGCTGGTAAATGCCAGTAAGTGGGCGACCAGGGACAGAATATATTGGCCGACTTGCTTATCGGTAATATCGGCCAGCTTTTCGTAACGCTGTCCGCCGACCTCGACCAGCAGTTGACCCGACTTGGGATGGCGCAGGAGTCGTAACAGTTCTTGAGGCTCGGCTGAGTTGGATGGCGCAGCGGGGGCTTGGCCCGAAAGTCGCGCTGTTAAATCGATTTTTGCTTCCTCGGCGTGGTCTGGCATGGTCATGGGGTGTGTCTCCGTATGGCTGGGGGCCATTGAATTGGCGCTCACGTTGGCAGGTGGAGCCGACCTATTCGATGGCGACGTCAGGTGTGATTGGCCGGCAGACGAAGAATTTGAGTTTGATTCGGATGCCGGGTCAGGAGATGAAAGGAACCGGGACAAAATGCTGATATTGAGATCATCGGCTGCCGCAGCCGGGGGTGTCTTGTTGTCCGAAGCTTCTTTGGGCTGTATGCCGTGCTTCATTTTGGCTTTTTTGCGACGCCCCCTGGTTACGGAGAAGAGGATGAGGCCGCCAAACAGCAGCGCTCCCACAGCGGGGAAAGCCAGTAAGGCTAGTAATTGCGCAGACCCGGCATTTCCAAGGAACTCTACCATATACGTTCTCTTTGTAAAATTTCAATCCTGG
>Ga0214471_10005118_pt1 | contig 10127 bp, 10 predicted proteins | sample RVTome_5_FD_207665 | JGI IMG/M metagenome (GOLD analysis project Ga0214471, IMG submission 207665) | Soil microbial communities from uranium-contaminated site in the Upper Colorado River Basin, Wyoming, United States - RVT142D155 | ecosystem: Environmental > Terrestrial > Soil > Contaminated >... | reverse complement strand
AAAAAAGGTTTACATTATTTTCCTGAAGTTGAGCCGCCATTGATTGATTCTTCCTTCTTTCATTCCATTGTCTCACAACTCCTTTTGGAATATCCTCCATCATTCTTAATTTTTTTCCAGGAAAATATCCAACCAAGTTAGTTAAGAATGGCATTACCATATGCCACAGAAGATATAGCTTTACACGATGCTTCTTTGGCCAATCTTTATAATAAGATGTCTGCGCCCCTATCATTATTACAGCCTCAATTTCTTGGCAGTCCAGAGTCATCCCAAAGATTGTTCCTCCGATACTGTGCCCTAAAACAACAATTTTGTTAATAGGAAGTAGATTCTTTGATTTCTTAATGACAGATGAAAAGTCCCTTTCCCCCCAAATCACAAAGTCCGCTTTAAAGCCTTTAAGTTTTTGGGGTCTGGACTCTGCTATTCCTCGGTAGTCATAGGTTATTACGTCAAACCCGTTTGAAGCCATGTACTTGGAATATCTCGAATAAAACTTTCTACCTATCCCAGTCGCTGAATTAATGATTAGGGTACAGTTTTTAATGGAATTTTTACTTGCCTTATAAATTGTCGCTTTTAGGCCAAACCTGTCTTCTGTCTCAATTACAATGTCCTTCATGCAATTATTACTGCTAACGTTTTAGTTGTAAAATGCATTTTATACAGTGTTGTAACCCGTTATTTACTCCACATTTTTTTTTCTATTTCTCTAAGTAAGTTGGTCAATTCAATCTCTGCATTTGAAAAAAGGGCAATCCCATTTTTATTTCTAACATCTATTATTACAATTGTTCTCACACCAGTATCCCCACCAGGATGAGCATAATAAATATTATCGTTTATGGCATTAAGGAACCAAGTATAAAACCCTTCATGGGAAATTTGTGGTAATGGGGTTATTTTTCTCGTGGTATTTGCATCTAATATGAAGTTAGAGCTTTCCGCATTCAAATATCCAGTTAGCAATAATGAATAATCAGAAATTGATGTTCTTAATTGACCTCCAGGATAATCAGGGTAGCCATTATGTCCCTTAAAAATTAGTCCGATAGAATCTTCATGCACATAAGTTTTTGCAACCAGATTTGAGTCTAAGTTTTTTAAAAACCAACTCGTATTCATCATTCCAATAGGTTTAAAGATGTTTTCTTGACAATAATCCTCATATTTCATTCCTGAAACGGTCTCAACTATAAGTCCTAATAAAGCTACTCCCGTATTCGAATAGGAAAAAGACTTGTAATTTGAATTGCTTTCAAAATGTCCATCTTTATAGAGTTTTCCTCCTGCGCTTAAATAATTCTTTAAAAAGTCATTTAATTCTAGGGTTGGATCTCCATTAGGAATTGTCCAAAAGGGTTCATAAATCTCAAAATCATCTCTTATTCCACTTCGGTGATTTAGCAAATCACGAACGGTTACTTTTGTATTTGGAAAATGAGGATTTTTAACCTTAAATGGGAGATATGCATTTATATCGGTTTCCAATTCAATTTTGCCAGATTCTACTAAATTGAATACGGCCAAATTTGTTACCGTCTTGGAAACGGACGCAATATGGAATGGAGTATTAACAGTTGCTTTAAATTTATTTTCCAAATCCCTAAAGCCATAAGTGTTAAGGTGAACTACTTTGCCAGAATCGATTACTGCAACTGCCAATGCAGCGACTTTGTCTGATTTCATTTCATTTTCAATCAATGAATCAATTTGCGGTAGGATTTGTCCAAAACAGACAGTTGAAAGAAAAAACAAAAGAATTGAGATGTTTATTTTCACTTGATATTTTTTTTAATTGGTTACAACAACCGGATATATCTATTGAATATATCCCTTTTATAGCGTCAACTAATCTAAAGGATTTTTAACCTTTTTAAAAGTATTTACGGCAACATGGGTGTACATCTCAGTTGTTTGCTGAATGATTGTGTGCTCAAAGGAGTATAATTCTCACCGGATACAATATGTCCGGCTTCCAATATTTTTATTGTGAAATGGTTTTTTTATTTTTTAAAAATGAAATAAACAGCAAGAATCAGGAAAATAAATCCGATAAAGTGATTTAAGCGAATTGTTTCCGTTTTGAAGAACATAATTGTGAAAAGTGAAAAAACGACTAAAGTGATTACTTCCTGAATAACTTTAAGCTGGACGAGCGTGAAGGGTCCGCCCTGAGACTGGAATCCAATCCGGTTTGCCGGTACCTGGAAGCAATACTCAAAAAAGGCAATTCCCCAGCTAATTAGTATTACTGAAAAAAGACTCAGCTTTTCCCATCCTTTCATTTCATAGAACTTAAGATGTCCATACCAGGCCAATGTCATGAATGAATTCGAAATAATGAGTAGCAGAATGGTTAGGGTTGCTTTCATATAGGTATTAGTTAAATCTTGAGGCTTTCTATTATTGAATTACTTGCAGCCGGTTCTACTTTCAAAATAGCGGAAGGCTATGTAAGAATTGGGAGAGATGAAGTTTCTTAATCAACCTGGATTTGTTTGGGAGATGTTTATGTTTTTGATCCCGTTTGAAAAGCACTTTGCGGGTCTTTTTTATAATTTTTCAATCTTCTGTTAAAAACCGGTGCATATCGGAAAATACAGTAAATGGCCCTAAAGCCGTCTTTCCAGTTAATTTTCTTTCCCTCCTCATAAGTTCTTCCGTGGTAAGAAATACCGACTTCATAAATTCGTATTCCTTTTATCGCTGCCAGTTTACCAACTACTTCAGGTTCGAATCCAAATCGATTTTCCCTTATTTTGATATACCTAAAGATTGAAGTGGGAATCAACTTATACCCAACTTCCATGTCACTTAAATTCAGGTCGGTCATAAAATTGGATAACAAAGTCAGAAACTTATTTCCGAGTGAGTGCCAGAAGTATAAAACTCTTTTGGAACTGCCTGAAAGGAATCTTGAACCCAAAACAACATCTGCATTCTCTTCCACAATGGGTTGTAGCAACCTGTTTATTTCATTCGGATCGTATTCAAGATCAGCATCCTGAATAATTATATAATCTCCCGTTGCACGTTCAATTCCTGTTCGAATCGCTGCGCCTTTTCCCTTATTTTTCTGGTGTTCAAGAAAAATAATTTCCATTTCAGGAAAATCATGAATAAATTTTTTGATTTCACTTCGGGTATTGTCAGTTGAATAATCATCCACAATCACAATCTCTTTACTAATATCATTAATTAAAGAGACGGATGTTACTTTCTGAAGGACGTTAAAAATGGTCCGTTCTTCATTAAAAACAGGAATAAGAATGGATAATTTCTTCAAATCAAAGACAATCTAAAGGTGTACTAATAATTCAATTATTGGTTGCCAAATTATTGCTTTTTATTTCAATGTTTAGGAAAGATAACTAAAAAGTAAATCTGGTTGAAATGATGAAATTGGTCCCTGGAGCTGCAATACCGGAGGAATAGGGCCGGTATCTTTGGTTGGTTATATTTTCAAGGCCAAGATTTAATGTGATAAAGTTGGTGGCATGATACAAAAACTTAAAATTCAATGTATACCACGCGGGTGAATAAGGATTGCCATTTCCATCAATTGCATAGAGATACGATTTGTTCTGTTCCTCCGGAGCCAAATTTTTAAAGGCAATCCTGCCATTATAAAATGAGTATAAATCTGCTTTCAATTTACCTCTGGTCCAAAGTATATGAGTAGAGCCAAACAGGGGTGCCGCATGTCTTAATGGTGCCGTGCTTTCGTCATCCAATTCTTCTTCTCCAGCCTGGTAATTAATATTTGAAGTAAGACTGAACCCGGCTGGAAGTTTAACTTCAACCCCTGTCTGAATGCCATAAACAAATGCCTTTGCGGAGTTTTGAATTGATAGTACCTGGCTTAACTCTCCGTCATAGAGAATACTATCCTGCCCGTTTAGCCGGTAATTTCGTCGAACCATGGCATCTTTCAGGATGGTGTAGTATCCTGTTGCATCCAACTTCGCCAAATCGCCAAAAATGTGGGTTATTCCCAGCTCGAAGTTATAAGCGTATTCGGGCTTCAGATCAGGGTTGGGTAAAATTACGGATCCTGGCTCTGAGTCAAAAACTTTTCCCACATCGTCCACATTCGGAGATCTGAAGCCGCTTGAAAAATTAGCATTGAATTGCCAGGAACTAAGGGGAGACCAGGCCAAACCTGCACTCCCGGTTACGGCGCCGGCATTAATGTTGGCTTCTGAAAATGGAAACGGATAAAATGCGGTATCAAACTGCGATTTCAATAAAATATGATTATAACGGAGTCCGGTTTGGATAGTCAGTAACTTCGAAGTGCGCACAAGGTAATTAATATATCCGGCATAAGATTGCCAGGTTGAGCCATCCGGATAGCGAGTTGGACCAGGAGACTCTGACTGAGTTGCTATATTGGTATCAATTCCTGTAGAGCCTACTTCATTAAGGATTCCTTCCACACCGTAGAAAATAGAATGCTTCTTGCTTATTTTTTTTTCAAAATCAAGATTAGCACCGAATGCATCTACTTCTTCGTACCGGTTATATCGAATCACATCTCCAAAATCACGATCATGCCGACTTTCTTCAAAGTGCTGATAAGACAGTGTAAGTTTTACCTGATTATAAAAAGATGTTTCGCTCGAATTCAAAATCCCCAAAGAGTTCATCATCCAAGTCTGAGATCCATAATACCACTCGGCAGATCGTTGCAAACCGTTCCTATACAGGATGTGTCGATCATATCTTGGAAAATCTGAAGTGGTAGAATAATGGAAACCATAATCAATTTTCCAATTATGGGTTGGGACAAATCGAAGCTTTTGCATGAGGTTCACCTGATTATATCCCGTAGGAATCTGGATTTCAGGATCACTATTGATCAGCATGGTGTCAACTCCGTTAATTCTGACCGCGTAAGTTGGGCGGAGATATTCATCGGGACCATGTTTACCCATTTTAAGATTTTCAAAATTAGAATACGAAATGCTGGTTGATGAGCCCCATTTCTTAAAGCCAACATTAAGATCCAGGTGTCCTGTTAATTCTGAGTTCGCAGAAGAGTATCGGGTAAATACACTGCCCTTTACCAATGGTTTCTCCGTGGAAGAAAAGGAAGGTGAAAGGGTATAGAAACTCATTACTCCACCAATGGCATCACTACCATAGATAACCGAGCCCGGTCCAAATACAATCTCAGAACTTTGAATAGTAAAAGGGTCCAATGAAATTACATTTTGCAGATTGCCACTACGAAAGATGGCATTGTTCATTCTGACTCCATCAACCACCAGCAAAACGCGGTTAGTAGCGAAACCACGAATCATTGGACTGCCGCCACCCAACTGACTCTTTTGAATATAAACTTCGTTGCTAATAGTAAGGATGTCAGCAGCAGTCTGAGGATTCTGAAGGTAAATCTCTTCCGGTTTTATGCTGGAAATCTTATTGGGAAGGTCATGTTTTTCCTGCTCCCATCTTGAAACCGAAATTGTGATTTCCTGTAGACTGAAATTTGTCGGATTCATTAACAGGATGTAATTCATCCGCTGAATTTCGGGCAGAGTTTTTTGAACAGGTTTGTAGCCAATGAGCCTGAAGTATATAGTGTCGGCATCAACGAACTGACTCAGATCAACGTTTCCCTTCGCATCCGTAAATGCTGACACAACAGGCTTTGAGCTATAAAGCGTGACCATTTCGATTGGATGACGAGTATCAGCGTCCCGTATGGTTAATGTTTGCGCGAAACTTTGTTGTACAAGAAAGCACAAACAAAATACGAATATATTATTCATTGTTGTGTAATAGTGAGAATGTAGTAAGATTACTCAGTTGCTTTAGCAACCGGGCTTGCAACAAATTACTATGATTTGGGTGGGCGGGTTGAAGGTGAGTTTTTCCAGCTTTGAACGCTAAAGAAATAATGCGACATATTTTTGCCTATAGAAAAATTCTTAAAGATGATATTGTTTCCTTGCGGATAGTACAGTGAAGAAATAAAGGTATTGAAATTTCGTAGCTGGTTTTGATTAGATGGAGAATCATCCAGAGATTTTCTAACTGAAGAATCAAGATTAGCGAACAATAAAGATTCTTTTTCATCAGAGACACAATAGTAGTAGATAAAATTTACCTCCATTTCAACCCTTACTACATCATACATCTTACCCTCGAATCGAAATTCATTTTTATCAAAAAAAAGAAAATTCTTAAGGAATGCTTTCTGTTCTTCTTCCCCAATTCTAAAAACTACAAGATCCTCCTCTGGCAATCCTTGCTTAATCATATTCTTTATTTCTTTCCGAATGCAATATTTCTGCAGTTCGAATACGATCAGGAATCCAGCTGTTTGGAAACCGAAAAATGAAACGAAAACAATTGCCAGCAGTTTTCTCATTAACCTTAAAATTAGTTAAAAAAGCTGCTAAAGAGACTTACCAACTCCCATGGATTTATAATTTTTTACACAAGTGGCTCACAGTTCACTGCTTCACTGCTCACTGCTTCACTGTTTTGAGAACTAGTTTGGGATTTCGGAAATGATTTTCAATGAAGCCGGCTTAATAGAAATATGGAAGGGTCCGGGCAGGCGTATTGATTCCCCGTCAAGATTCCAAAGCGTTGAAATTTCGTTCATCAAATGAAAAGATGTAGTCATGATTACCTCATAGTATTTGAATTTTGAAATAGTACGCGAGAAGAGACGATAACTGAGAATCGGTCCATATAACAGGGGAAAGCTTCTAATCATACAAACTTCGAAAATTCCGTCATTTGGTTTTGATGAAGGGGAGATGACCGCGTTATTACCATATTGCTTTGAGTTCGCGATAGTGATGGAAAAAATTTTATCGGATTTGAGAATGTCATTAAAAGAATAACTGATTATTAACGGCTTGTAGGAAAAAATTCCGGAAATGGTGGTGGTGAAATACCCGATCAGTCCTCGCTTTTTCTGTTTAGCGAATTCATGGGCAACAATCGCCTCAAAGCCAATTCCTGCCACATTAAAAAAAGGAATTTCATTTAGAAAAAGAGAATCGATAATTGTGGTTCTGTAATTATTTTCCAGCAATGCTTTTACCGTAATCTGCCCAACTTCATTAACCAAACCATTCCCTGATCCCATCGGAATTATACCCATTGATTTTTCCGTACCAATCAATGCCTTTGCAATTTCATTTACAGTGCCATCACCTCCTGCCGCTATAAACAAATCGTAACCGGCAATATTTTCATGAACAATTTGGGTGGCATCATTTGGTCCTTTGGTTTCAATAATGATAAACCCTTTCCTTTCAAACGGTTCCAGCACATTTGTTCGTTTACCGTTTCCGGCTATTGGATTATGAATGATAAGAATTCGCATTTACAATACTTGCCGGGCCAAAATAAGGAATTTATGTTAACAGAATCTTCATTGTTATTAAATTAAGCTTTGCAGAATTAGTTAAATTAAAGCATGTTATTCAAAGCTATTTCTTTAAAGCTCCTCGTTGGAATTACAATGTTAGGTTATTCATGTTCAGAAACAGGTGACTCCTATAAACCTGAGTGGACAGATAAGGATCGGAAGGTTTTGCTTGATGGTCTGAGTCAATCGTTGGATAGTCTTCTAATTCTAACCGGCGGCATTTCTGAGGAGAAACTAAATCAAAAACCGGATAGCAATTCGTGGTCCGTGGCTGAAGTGGTTGAACATTTGGTTCTGCAGGATCAGGCTTTCTACCGGGAACTCAGCGCAATCAATTCGAGGCCGGAGGAAATTACCTTAATTGAAAATCTGGAATCCAATGATGCTGAATTCCTGGAGTATGCCACCGATCCAAACCCCGGCCAGGCAGATTGGTTTGCTGTGCCAACCGGCAATTATAAGGATTTCGAAGTTGTGTTGAATCATTTTATCACGGTGCGGAATGAAACAATCAAGTTTATTACAGAAACGAAATCGGATTTGCGAAAACATTACACCTACCGGGAAATCCCTGAACATTTGTTGCAAAATGAATTTTACAGAATAAGGAAGGTCCGGGACTTGCATCAGTTAATGCTCAATGAAATCGCACACACTTATCGGCACCTTGGGCAAATTAATAGAATTAGAGAAAGGGTAGAATAATGAAAATAACGTTTTGCGTTTACGTGCAATTACCTCGAATTCGGGGTAATTGCAATTCTGGTTGTTGATATTTTCCAAACGCCCAGATATTCCAACGTGTTTTTGTTGGTAATCCATTTACCGATTAAGCCACTTCCTTCCTTAAACCTGCTGTCATATCAGTCAGACTGATGAAGTCAGTTTCGTTTTGAGTGATAACCTTTATCGTTGATTCATTTACCTGTAAAATTCTACCTATTGCCATAGTTCATATATATGAACTACAAATTTACAAAAAGATTAGATGTGAATATTTTTGTGCTATTCCAGAACCTCCTTCTCATGAATTCCAATCTCATCATCATAATCACGATTGAAATTATTAGGAATTATTCGATTTCTACTTTCTGCTGATTTTTTATCAGAAAAAATTTCTGGTTCCTGAATAAAACCTTTGTGAACGTGAATTAAAATCCATATTTTTTTCATGCATTAAGATTTAAGAGTTCTATTAAACCATCCCAATACATCTTTGTATTCAAGGAAATTGCAGAGTTCAGAAAGACCACTCATTTTAAAAGTCGGTCTACTTTGACAAGGAGATGAATTTTGAACCTGAAATGAAATGCAGATACTGTCCCTATGGCTTAGGACCGGAACAGTATCTGGACAGTTTCTGATTCGGACGTAACTTTAAATAGAAACTAACTCTTTGAGTAATTCATCAAGGTTTTCATGAGCAGCTGCAAAGCCTTCCTGGAAGCCCATTTCAACAATTTTTTCCAAGTCTTCTACACTTGCGAATGTCACTTCAACTTCCACCCTGGTTGTTGAGCCGGTGCCGCTGAACTTCACCTGCCACTGCATGCGGGGCAAATCATGATTCAAATTTCCTTTTTCATCACAAAAGGAATCCATGCCTGAAAAGTTTTCCTGGGGAACAATCTTTTCATAGTCAACTCGTGCCCAGTGCTGCTCGCCATCCGGCCCATTCATGCAGTAGTGCCAATGTCCACCTTCTTTAAAATCCATAACTTTTGTAGCAGCTTTCCAGGGTTTGGGAGCCCACCATTGGTCAAGAATGGAACTGTCTGTCCAGGCTTTCCAGACCAATTCAAGGGGTGCATCAAATTCTCGCAAAATATTTAATCTCTTATTCCGGAGGTCCTTGGTAATAATTGTTTTCATCATTTTTTCTTATGTTTTAGTTTACCCAGTACATTATCTAATTGGTTGAAGCGGTCATCCCACATCTGGATGAACGGGTATAACCAGTCTGCCACTTCAGTTAATTTTTGCGGCCGAAGATTACAAAGACGTTCACGCCCATTTCGGTTAATAGCAATGACTCCACATTCGGCAAGTATTTTTACATGAAGTGAAACAGCTTGCCTGGTCATTTCAAATTGTTCGGCAATAGCATTCAGGTTTTTCGGTTTCGCTGCAAGCATGGAAAGAATACTACGTCGCGTTGGGTCTGCAATTGCCTGGAATACATCTCTTCGGATTTCCATATTAAAAAGTATATGCCTGCAAATATATATGCAAGTATTTACTTGCGCAAGAAAATTGTTATATTTTTACTATGAAGAGTGGAATGAACTCATATCAAGCAAAATCCAGCTGTCAAAAAATGCGCAAAAGGAATGGTTCAGAATGAAACATTAAATGGATGCCACCGTGGCGTGTTATTAAATATCATTGGGTAAGGCTGGCCGATTGTCCGCAAAGCAATTTCCAGCCATCATTTCTTTTAATAACTGTTCCTGATTCGATAATCCGGACGGGAGATTCAACTCCTGCAGTGTCTCTCATAGCGCCAATTACTATTCCCGAATAAGTCGCAATTTGATCAGTAAGTGGAACTACGATTAATGTTTCCCACGAGAATTTTATTTCAGTAAATGCTGCCGCGTTCTTTTCAAGAATAAGCCTCACGGAATCATAAGACAGAGTAGAATTATACCCTGGAGGAACCCAAAAGAAATCGTCGGAGTTGTCCAGATATTTAAACTCAGCCGTCAACCCTTCAGCTTCGATA
>Ga0214471_10005117_pt1 | contig 10128 bp, 10 predicted proteins | sample RVTome_5_FD_207665 | JGI IMG/M metagenome (GOLD analysis project Ga0214471, IMG submission 207665) | Soil microbial communities from uranium-contaminated site in the Upper Colorado River Basin, Wyoming, United States - RVT142D155 | ecosystem: Environmental > Terrestrial > Soil > Contaminated >... | reverse complement strand
ACGAGGTACTCGCACCCCTCCGTGAACACTCGGTCGAGCTCGGGGTCGCTCAGCTCGAGCTTGCCGCCCCGGCCCGCTCCCGACGGGATGGTGCGGCTGAGCTCGTGCACGAGGGGCTCGAGCAGGTGGCCCAGCTGGGCCACCGAGCGGTTGCACATGAGGAGGCGCACGCCGCAGTTGATGTCGTAGCCCACGCCCCCCGGCGAGATGATCCCATCCGACGTACGGAACGCGGCTACGCCACCGACGGGAAAGCCGTATCCCTCGTGCGCGTCCGGCATCGCGTATACGGCGCCGACGACGCCGGGGAGCGTGGCGACGTTGACGAGCTGCTCGAGCGAGCGGTCGGCGGAGATCTGCTCCCAGAGCGTCTCGTCGGCGTAGACCCGCGCCGGCACCCGCATGTCGCTCCGCGCACGCATCGAGATCTCGACCATCGTCTCGTCCACCCGCCGGATCGCCTGGGGGCTGATCTGCCGCGCCATCTTCGTCATACGTCGAGCGTCACCTCCGCCTCCAGACCTTCGGGAAGCCGACGGACCGAGGCGCCGTGCAAGGTCGCTGCCTTCACGAGGACGAAGGGGGCGCCGAGGGTCACGCCCCTGGCGCGGGCTACCATCGTGGAGTCGCGCTCGGAGACCGCGACTTCGACCGGCAGCCACTGATCGGCTTCGGCCAGATAGATCACCTCGTTCAACCACCCGACGAGGCGAGCCGCTCGGTCAGGGGCCTCGATGAGGAACTCGCGCCACTCGCCGCCCTGCGCCTCACCGCCCTCGCGCAGAAGAGTAGGCACGAGCTCGGCGAACGCGCGGGTCGCCTCCGCGACCAGGGCCGGGAAGGACGGAGCATGCAGGCGCATCGTCACCTCGGACGTGTGGTCCACGAACTCGTAACCGGCCGGGGGACCGGCCCCCGACCGCGCAGCGCTCGTCGACAGGTTCTCCTCCCTCACTCAGGTGGATGCAGCTCGCAGGAATCTCACGCCGACGCGTCGTGCAAGGCGTGCGCCGCCTGGAGTCGCGGCGGACAGCGAGCCGGAGCCCATGGATGCGACGGTTCGTCGCGGATCTGTCGGGTAGGCCGAGCCAGAATGTCCCATCGAACGCCCCACGCCGCGAGCGGGGCTGAACGAGGACACAGCCGCGCGCGGCATGACCGATGCTCGCACGAGGGGTACCTGACCCTCATTCGAGGTCGAACCATGAAGATCCCGTTGGAGATCGCCTACGAGAACATGGAGCCGACACCCGACGCCGAGCGGCACGTGCTGCGCGGGCTCGAACGGCTCGAGCGCGTCTCGCCCGACCTGATGGCAGTGCGCGTCACGCTCGCGCAGCGCAACCCTCGCCGCGAGACCGGAACCCTTTACCAAGTGAACCTGCAGCTCACGCGCCCGGGCCCGGACGTCGCGATCTCCAGAACGGCGCCCCGGCACAGCGAGAGCGAGAACCTGGTGACCGCCATAGGGGAGGCGTTCGAGAAGGCCCGGCGGGAGTTGATCGAGCTCCGCGACATCCGGCGCGGCGACGTGAAGGGACATGAGCCGCCGCAGTTCGGCAAGGTGACGGACCTCTTTCCCGACTACGGCTTCATTCGGGGGGCGGACGATCGGATCGTCTACTTCCACCGCAACAGCGTAGGCGGCGCGTGGGCCGAGGTCCACGTGGGAGACGAGGTTCGCTTCGGCGACGAGCCGGGTGAGAAGGGACCGCAGGCGACCATGGTCCAGATCGTGGAAGGCCGGCGGTAGCGAGGGCAGGTCGAGCGCCCTCGGTCGGAAGCGAGACGGTCCTCTTGGATCAGTCGCCGTCGATCTCGGCCCTTCAGCGGTCGGCGAGCTCGCGGAATGTCATCCTGCGCTCGCCGCCCGAAGGACCGTCGAGTCGGCATCAGTCGTTCAGCACGAATGTCACCCGCAGGTGGACCCGGTACCACCGGACCTTCCCGTCCTCCACCAAGACCTCCTGGTTCGCGATCCAGGCGCCGCGGATGTGCTCGATCGTCTCCGCCGCCTTGGCGACTCCCCGCCGCACTGCGTCCTCGAACCCCTTCTCCGAATCAGCCGTGATCTCGATGACTTTGGCCACTGACATGGTTGCCTCCCTGTGGTTTATGGGCGCTCGGGCTCGAGGATCTGCTCGAAGACCAGCTCGAACTCGAGCGTGTCTTCGCCTCCCTCGGCGCTGCGAAAGCCGACGCCTGGAACAATGAGCCGCATGTCCCTCACGGTGCTCTCGACCTCGGGGAAGACGACGACGTACGTCAGCTTCGCGTCGTGGTAGACGACCTCCAACTCGTCTGCGATGGGCGCCGGTCGCGCGCGGACCGGTCGCGGGCGCACCTCGGTGATCCAGATCGGCCCGCATCCCAGCGTCCAGAACGGATTGTGACGCCAGTAACGTAGCCTGCTGCAGCGTGGATGCGCGAACCACCCCGGATACGGGTAGAGCGGATAGTACGGCCACCTGAAGTGCAGGCTCCGTAGGCGCGGATCTCGGGATCGACGGGACAACTTGTCTGTCGATGCGGCGCCGGAGTCGCCGTCACCGATCCGCCTCGATGGTTCCATCGCGAGCGGCCATGGCGGGTGTGAAGAGCGACTCGACGCCCCCGTCGACCCGCCGGAGGAAGATCGCGGCGAGACCCTCGCGGCGGGCCACCTCCAGGCCCTCCTCGGGTCCGAGCACGGTCAGCGCGGTGGCCCACGCATCCGCCAGCGCGGCTCTCGCGTGCAGTACGGTGACCGAGACGCCGCGCATCGGGAGGGGAAGGCCGGACCGCGGATCGACGATGTGTGCGTAGCGCACGCCATCTTCCTCGTAGTAGTCACGGTAGTCGCCGGAGGTCGCGATCGCCCCGTCCGTGAGCGTCACACTCCCCCAGACGCCGGGCGCGCCGTCGTCGGGTTGTTCGATCCCTACCCGCCAGGGTCGCCCGCCCGGGCCCGTCCCCCGCGCCTCTAGCTCCCCGCCAACCTCGACCAGGAAGCGCGTGAGCCCGAGCTCCGCGAGGCCGGCCGCGACGCGCTCGACCGCGTACCCCTTGGCGATCGCCGACAGATCGATCCTCGTCCCGGGATCCGCCTTGGCCACGGTCCCGTTCGTCGCGTCCACGAGGAGCAGCTGGTAGCCCACGCGCACACGTAGCCGGGCGAGCTCCGGTCCTCCCGGCCTCGGACCGATCCGACCACCGATGTCACCCCCCGGACCGAAGCCCCAAGCCTCCACCAGAGGCGCCACGGTGACGTCGAACGCCCCGCCGGATCGCTCGCTCACCTCGCGGGCGAGCGCGAGGACCTCCCGCAGTTCGGCACTGACGGGGAACGCCTCGGTGCTCTCGAGCCGGTTGAGCCGCGACAGCTCGGACGCCGAGTCGTACGTCGACATCAGCCCTTCGACCCGGTCGAGCCGCTCCTCGACGAGCGCTTGGACGCGCTCCCGCTCGGACGCCGGAAGCTCCGCCACGACGCGCACGGCGAACGACGTTCCCATCGTCGGTCCGACGAACTCGTGCACCGGGTCGGCCGAGCCGCTGCTGAGCCACCAGACAGCCAGAGCCGCGAGCGCGCAGAGCGCGAGCGTCATGGTCCTGCGGCGGGCCCCGTCGCGTTGGTACGTGATCATGATGGCGCCATGCTAGTACGCCTGCGCGACCGGCGGCTACCTTCGTCGCCACCATGCGCCTGCACACGGGACTCCTCCTGATCGGGCTCTACATCGTGCTCGCGCTCGTTCCATTGCTCGTGGGACTCGCGCCGCCGACGCCCGCCGGTCGCGCGTTCTGGCTCGAGCTGTCGGTGGCGCTCGGCTTCGTCGGGCTGGGCCAGCTCGCGCTCCAGTTCGCCCTGATCGCCCGGTTCCGCCGCATCAGCCAACCGTTCGGGATCGACCTGGTGATGCAGTACCACCGCGAGATCGGCATCCTCACGGTGCTGCTCGTCCTCGCGCACCCGGTGATCCTGATCACCTGGAGGCCTGCATATGCGCGGATGCTCGACCCGCTGAGCGGCGACCCGGCGGCGCTATCGGGTGTGCTCGCGACGGTGGCGATGGTCGGGCTCGTCGTCGTCTCGCTCTGGCGCCGGCCGCTCGGTGTCGGCTACGAAGCCTGGCGTGTGTCGCATGGGTTGCTCGGCGTCTCGGCGCTCGCTCTCGCTCAGACGCACGTCCTGCTCACGGGCCTCTACGTCGCAGTGCCTTGGAAGTACGCCGCGCTCGCGGCGTGGTCCACGGCGTTCGTGGGACTGATCGTCTATCTGCGCCTCCTGAAGCCGCTCGAGCTCGCGCGCAGGCCCTGGCGTGTCGTGGAGGTGCGGCCCGACGTGGCCGGAACGTGGAGCCTCGTCATCGAGCCCGAGGGTCGCGAGGGTCTCGAGTTCGCCCCCGGCCAGTTCGCGTGGCTGAAGGTCGGCCGCTCGGCGTGGAGCGTGGAGGAGCACCCCTTCTCCTTCTCCTCGAGCGCCGAGCGCCCCGCCCGCCTGGAGTTCGGCATCAAGGAGCTGGGCGACTTCACCGGACGGATCGGAGCAGTGGCGCCGGGGACCAGGGTTCTCGTCGACGGCCCGCACGGCTCCTTCTCGTGCGACTTCCATGCGGCGACCGACCTCTTGCTCATCGCCGGCGGCATCGGCATCAGCCCGATCCTCTGCATGCTGCGGACGCTCGCCGATCGCGGCGACCGCCGGCCGCTTGCGCTGGTCTACGCGTGCAGCCGCTGGGACCGCGTGGCGTTCCGCTCCGAGCTCACGGACCTCGAGCATCGCCTCGACCTGAGGATCGTGTACGTGCTCGAGGAGGGGCACGAGGGATGGGCCGGCCCCGCCGGGTATGTGACGCGGGAGCTGCTGATGCCCCTGATCGGCGACGACGACGCCCAGCAGCAGGTCTTCCTCTGCGGGCCCGATGGGATGATGACGGCGGTGGAGCGCATCTTGCTCGACGCCGGGGTGCCATCGGACAGGATATCCCTCGAGCGCTTCCAGTTGGTCTAGGAGGACTGCGGCGTGCGCTACACACGGATCGGGCTCGCGTCCTACGCGATCGGCGCTGTGCTCGTTGTCACGGCCGTGGGCGTCGCGTGGGCCCGGCGTCGCCCGGCACCCGAGGGCCCGCCCTCCGCGGTCGGCGCCGCGGCATCGGGGCCGACATCAGCGCAGGATGTCGGCGCCACCGTCTACGATGCGGAGTGCAGCGGCTGCCACGGGACCGGAGAGGCGCGCCGTGGCATCCCCGCGCTTCGCGGAGGCGCCGTGAGCCTGTTTACCGCCGAGGGCGGGAGGGAGTACCTCATCGAGCTCCTCCTGGACGGCCGCGTGCGGAGGGCGGAGACCGGAGGAATCGCATACGTGCAGTCCCACCCCGGTTACCCGCGGCTCTCGGACGCGGAGGTCGCCGCCGTCCTCAACCACATGCTCGTGAGTTGGGGGAACGACGCGTTCCTCCCGCGCGAGACGATTCGCTACACTGCGGCCGAGGTCGCCGCGCGCCGACCGCGACCGTAGAGACACGCACCTCTCGCGCCGCCGAGCTCGGACACCCGGCTCCGAGGGCGGACGCTCTAGTCGGACGGGCTCCGGGTCTTCGCCGTGCCCCGGTGAAGCTCTCCCGCGAGGTGCCGGCGGAACCAGTCCCTCGCGAGAAGGGCGACCCGTTCGAGCGTGCCCGGCTCTTCGAAGAGGTGGGTCGCCCCCTCCACGATCGCCATCTCCTTGACCCCCGGGAGGCAGGCCAACGCCTGCTCGTTCATCCGGATCACGGCGTGGTCCAGGCCACCCACGATCAGGAGCGTTGGGGCGCGGACGTCGGCGAGCACCGGGATGGCCAGGTCGGGGCGCCCTCCGCGGGACACCACGGCACCCACGCGCTCGGGTCGCCGGGCCGCGGCAATCAACGCCGCGGCGGCTCCGGTGCTGGCGCCGAAGTACCCGAGTGGCAACCCCCCCGGACTCCCCTGCAGGCAAAGCCAGTCGGTCGCGCCGACGAGTCGATCCGCCAGCAGCTCGATGTCGAACCGCAGGTGTCGCGTTCGGGCGTCGATGCGCTCCTCGTCCGGGGTGAGCAGGTCGAAGAGCAGCGTGCCGAGCGCGCCGCCTTGGAGAACCTCGGCGACGTACCGATTCCGAGGGCTCAGCCGACTGCTCCCACTTCCGTGCGCGAACGCGACGAGGCCGATCGCGTCCGGCGGTACGACCAGGTCCCCCGCCAGTGACACACTGTCACACGCGATCTCGACGGCTCTCTGCTCCATCATCTCTCGGTCATCCCCCTCGGGGTCGGGCGCCACCGTCGCCGAGCTGACGAGGGCCATGAAGGGCCACGTTGTCGGCGAGGCCGTGCTGATGGGCCGCTACGCGAGACGCTAGGCGTCCCCCGGAGCCGGCTGCGCGGCGATCAGCGCGATCAGGTCCGTCCCTGAGACGAGCCCCAACAGCACGCCGTCTCTCTGCACGATGGCCCGACTGAGCCCCGTGCGCGCGAAGAAGGTCGCGAGCTCCGCGAGGCTCGCGTCGGGCCCGACGCCGAAGACCGAGGCGCTCATGATCTCGCGGACCGTCCGTTGGTCCAGCCGCTCTGCGGCACGCGCCCGCTCGGCAGGATCGGCCTCGTACAGGGAGCGAGCGTCGCTCAGCCACAGGAGGTCGGTCACGCTCACAGTGCCCACCACGCGACCGTCCTCGACCACCGGGACGCCGCTGATCCTGTGCTCATTCAGAAGCCGCACGAGCTCGCGAATCGACGCAGATGGGGAGACGGTCACGAGGTCGCGGCGCATCACGTCGGCGACGGTGGAGGTCTGGTGGGTCATGGTCCAACTCGAAGACGTTGACGAAGCCCGCCGTCCCGAAGGGGAGCAAGGCGCGTGCCGCCGGCCTCGTCCCGAACTCGACGCCCGCCCCCACGGGCACGATGTTCAGGCGGCACTCCTCTCGCCCCGAACCGGGCCCGGATGACCGCAGCATGAATGAGAGCAAACGAGGCGGCCCCAGTCCCATGAGCGGGTTTCGCGTCGGGTCGGTGCTCGGATTCGAGATCCGGGTCGATCCGTCCTGGCTGGTGATCTTCTTCCTCGTCTTCTGGTCACTCGCCGAAGCTGTCTTTCCCGGGCAGTACCCCGAGCTGGCGCGCCTGACGCACGTGGCCATGGGCCTGACGGGCACGCTGCTCTTCTTCGCATCGCTCCTCGCTCACGAGCTCTCGCATGCGATCGTCTCGCGCTCGAAGGGCATCCCGGTGGACGGTATCACGCTCTTCATCTTCGGCGGGATGGCCTGGACGAGACGTGAGCCCGACACGCCCAAGGACGAGCTCCTGATCGCGGGCGTCGGGCCGCTGACCAGCCTCGCGCTGGCGGCGCTCTTCGCTCTGGCCGACCGCCTCGCGGCCGTCACCGGGCTCGGAGCCCCCGTTTCTGGCGTCGCCGAATACTTGTCCTTCATCAACGTGGCGCTTGCCGTCTTCAACCTCGTGCCGGGTTTCCCCTTGGATGGCGGTCGCGTCTTTCGCGCCATCGCTTGGCACTTCACGCGAGACCGCGCGAAGGCGACGCGTTGGGCCGTCTTCGGAGGTCGCGCGTTCGGCACACTTCTCATGGTCCTGGGCGCGGCGCAGGCGCTCATGGGTGCCCCGCTCGGGGGCCTCTGGCTCGTCTTCATCGGCTGGTTCCTCCGGAACCTCGCCGGCTCGTCCCTCCAGCAGCAGGTGCTCCGCGACCTACTGCGTGGCTCTTTCGTCGCAGACCTCATGTCGCGCGAGCCCGAGGTGGTCTCTGCGGGAACCTCCGTCGCCGATCTCGTGCAGCATCACTTCATGCGTCTCCGCTTCGGGAGCTATCCGGTCCTGGATGGGGACGAGCTCGTCGGCATGGTGACGCTCGAGGACGTGAAGCGCCTCCCCTCGAGCGAGTGGTCCGGCGCCACGGCCGGGCAGGTCATGACGGCGCTGAAGGAGTGCGCCGTGGTCTCTCCGCTGACGAGCGTCGAGGCCGCGCTCCAGGAGATGAGCCGTCCTTCCGCGCGAGGCCGCGCGCTCGTGGTCGACGGAGGGCGCCTGGTCGGCATCGTCTCCGCGAGCGACGTCGCGCGATGGATCCATCGGCTGCAAGCGATGGAGGGTCTGGTCGGACGATCGGCCTAGCGCATGGATCCCGCGACCGCCTCGTGGCACGCCGTAGGCGTGGAGGAGGTCCTCCGGCGCCTCGGGTCGGGCCCCGATGGTCTGGACGCGGACGAGGCCGAGCGCCGCCTCGCCCGATTCGGCCCCAACCGGTTGAAGCCGTCGGAGCCCGTCTCCGCCCTCACGATCCTCGCAGCGCAATTCAGGAGCCTGGTCGTGGCGCTCCTCGTGGTCGCTGCGCTCGTGGCGTTCGCTCTCGGCGACCGCATCGAGGCCCTGGCGGTGGGCGCCGTCCTGGCGATCAACGCGCTCCTCGGCTTCGTGGTCGAGCTGCGCGCGCGGCGCGCGATGGACGCGCTCCTTCACTACGAGGTTCCCGTGGCCAAGGTCGTGCGCGGCGGGGAGGTCCAACAGGTTTCATCGGATCGCCTCGTGCCGGGCGACGTGATCGCGCTCGAAGAAGGCGACCGGGTCCCTGCCGACGCGCGTCTGATCCGCGCCGTAGAGCTGCGCGCCAACGAGGCCCCGCTCACCGGCGAGTCGCTGCCGGTCCACAAGACGGTCGAGGCGGTGTCCGACACCGACGCCCTCCTCGCCGAGCGCGCTTCGATGCTGTACTCCGGCACGTCGGTGTACGTCGGCCGGGCCTCCGCCGTCGTCGTAGAGACGGGGCCACGCACCGAGATCGGGCACATCGGCACACTCGTCTCCGAGGTGGAGACTGCCAAGACGCCGCTCGAGGTTCGCCTCGACCAGCTCGGTCACCGGCTCGTGTGGCTCACCGTCGGAGTCGCGGCTGTCGTGACCGGGATCGGCGGCGTCCGAGGCTCGGACCTCGGCCTGATGGTCGAGACCGGTATCGCGCTCGCGATCGCCGCGGTGCCCGAGGGCCTTCCTGCCGTTGCGACGATCGCACTCGCGGTCGGCCTGCGGCGCATGGCGCGGCGCAACGCGATCGTGCGCCGGCTCGCGGCCGTGGAGGCGCTCGGCGCGACGACCGTCGTGTGCACCGACAAGACGGGCACGCTCACCGGCGGCCAGATGACCGCCGTCGTCGTGGTCGGCGCCGGCGAGAGGGTGGCGGTCACGGGCGTCGGGTACACGACGACCGGATCGTTCGTCGGACCCACGGGTGAGCTGCGCCCGGAGAGCGTGCCGTGGCTCTCCCGCCTGCTCGAGGCCGCCGCGCTCACCAGCCGAGCCACGCTCGCCCCCGAAGGTAATGACGTCGTGGGCGACCCGACCGACGCCGCGCTGACGGTCCTGGCGCTCAAGGCGGGCGTCGATGCGGCCGGGCTCCTCGAGAGGCTTCCGCGGGAGCGGGACGTTCCGTTCTCGAGCGAGCGGCGCGCGAGCGCCTCGATCCACCGGCTCGCCGACAGGGATCGAGGCGGGCTCGTGGCGTTCGTGAAGGGCGCTCCGGGCACGGTCCTCACCATGTGCACCCTAGCCGCGGCCGCGAAGACCGCCATCCTGGAGGACAATGAACGGCTCGCGGCGCGGGGCCTGCGCGTGATCGCGCTCGCGGCCGGCGAGGGCGACAATCTCGGAGACCTCACGTTCCTCGGGCTCGTGGGCATAGCCGACCCGCCCGCCGAGGGAGTGTTGGAGACGATCGGCATCCTGAGAGCCGCCGGCATCCGCACGGTCATGATCACCGGGGATCAGCGGGCCACCGCGGAGACGATCGCAAGGGACCTGGGTGTGCTCCGAGAGGGCGAGCGCGCGATCGACGGGCGGGAGCTGCGCGTCCTGTCGGACGAACAGCTCGCCCGTCCGGGCGAGCCGATCGGCGTCTTCAGCCGTGTCAGCCCCCAGGACAAGCTCCGCATCGTGACGGCGCTCCAGGCGAGGGGCGAGATCGTGGCGATGCTCGGGGACGGCGTGAACGACGCGGCCGCGCTCAAGAAGGCGGACATCGGCGTGGCGATGGGCGGCCGAGGCACCGACGTGGCGAAGGAGACCGCGTCCATCGTGCTCAAGGACGACCGTTTCCTCACCGTAGGCGCGGCGG
>Ga0214471_10005116_pt1 | contig 10128 bp, 8 predicted proteins | sample RVTome_5_FD_207665 | JGI IMG/M metagenome (GOLD analysis project Ga0214471, IMG submission 207665) | Soil microbial communities from uranium-contaminated site in the Upper Colorado River Basin, Wyoming, United States - RVT142D155 | ecosystem: Environmental > Terrestrial > Soil > Contaminated >... | reverse complement strand
TCGGCGCGGGGTACATCCTCTGGCAGTTCGAAAAGCACCACCACAGGGTGGTTGTGACCATCGGGTTTCGCAACAGCGGGCAGTACCCGGATCGGTGGTTCCGCAAGACCTGTGAGCGTCTCGGAGTTCCGGTCGAGATCCACGAAACTTCTGGTGAGAAGAAGGCCGCGGGTCACCTTCAGGAAGCTCTGACGGAGGGCCGTCCGGCGATTGCATCAATCTCAGCCGCGGATCTTCCGTACTGGCACTGGCCATCGGAGGAGTCGGGCTGGTGGGGCCACACGATCAACGTCTATGGCCAGGATGGGGATCGCTACCTGGTCGACGACCGCAACCTCAAGCCTCTAACAGTGTCTGAAAGGGACCTGACGGCAGCGCGTGCCCGCATCTCCTCCTACAAGAACCGGTTGATCGTCGTCGATCCGGCCTCCGTTGCACTCGATCGGGATGCACTCGTGAAGGCGGTCGAGTCGGGCCTGGCCGATCAGGTGGAGCACTTGTCGGCCAAGTCCGATTCGTTCTCCCTGGCTGCAATCGCCAAGTGGGCCCGAATGCTGACCGACGAACGCAACCCCAAGGGCTGGGGCAAGGTGTTCGCCGATGATCACAGGTTGGTTAGAGCGCTGGTGTCGACCTATGAGGGCGTGAACGAGGTGGGCATGAGCGGAGGCAACCTTCGCTCGCTTTATGCCGACTTCCTCAAGGAAGCAGCCAAGATCACCGGGCGGTCCCTGGGAGGGGCCGAACGGGCCTATCGCAAGGCGGCCGAATCGTGGGACGCGTTCGCGGCGATATGCCTAGGAGTTCCGGTCGTGAAAGAGGTCGTCGAACTCGATTGGGAGCGTCGGAACGCGATCCGGCAGGGCGACCTGGGTTGGGATGATGCGGCGTTGGCCGGCGCACGCAGCGAGCGGTTGTTGAGGTCCGATGTCGACCGGGGCGACGGGGACCGACGAAAGCTCTTTGAGCAGATGGCGGAGGCTCTTCGCATCGTCCACGGCAACGAAGTGACTGCCCTCGAATCCATGGTGGCCGCGGTGGGTTAGGCGCCGAGTTTCGGAGAGTCGATCGGGTTCGCCCTCTTGCCGGGTAACCGGAATCAACGAAGATCAGGGGTGCCCTGTCCCCATGATTCGGTCACTGGCTCCCGCTCTCTACCAAACTCGGTCACTGGGTCCCGGTACTCGGTAGCCAGTGACCAAATTCCATGGGTGGCGGGCGCCAACGACCAAATTTCGGAATGTCGCCCCGATCCTCGAAGGAGTCGATTCCTTCGCTGTTCTTCTCTTGTCAGAGGTGGCCGCTTAAACCGCGGCGACTGTCCCGATCACGCGAGCTTCGTGGCCGCTGAGTCCGATCACGGTGTCGGCATCTTCCGGGGCCGTGATCAGACAGAATCCGATCCCCATATTGAGCACGCCATGCAGCTCGCCTGGCGGAAGGTCACCCCATGCCGCCACCATTTCAAAGACTCGTGGTGGCTGCCATGCGTCAAAGTCGACTCGGGCCTCGTGGCCATCCGGAATCACCCGCGCCAAATTGGCGAGAAGGCCGCCGCCGGTGATGTGGGCGGCTGCATGCACCCTGCCGGTGGCGACCGCTTTCAGGACCGCCGGCGAATAGATCACAGAAGCCTCCATCAGCCAATCGATGAGAGGTCGACCTTCGACGACCTCCTGCAAGTCTCTGTTGCCGATCACGGCCCGAACAAGTGAGAACCCGTTGGATCGAAGATTGGGCGAGGTGAGTCCGATCAGAACATCGCCCGCTCCGACCCGGTGCGCCCCGAGTTCACCGCCCTTTTCGACCACTCCGAGCGCGGTGGCGGCGAGGTCGATCTGTTCCGGTTCCATCACGCCGGGGTGCTCGGCAGTCTCGCCGCCGAGGAGAGCGCAACCCGCCAATGAGCACGCCGCTGCGATCGAAGCAACGATCGCTGTGTCGCGTTGGGGATCGAGGGCGCCTACCGCCATGTAGTCGACAATGCCCAGAGGAATTGCGCCAGCGGCCGCAAGATCGTCGACGACCATCGCTACCAGATCAAAGCCCACGCCAGCCCACCGGTTGAACCGCCGGGCAAGTTCGAGCTTGGTTCCGACTCCGTCGGTCGTGAGCATCAGGACCGGTTCGACGTATCCCGCTGGCAGCGTCAGCCCGGCTGCGAAGCCGCCAAAGCCGCCCACCACTCTGTCATTCCATGTGGCGGTCACCACCGATGCGATCGAAGCCACGTGCCGATCGGCACCCTCGAGGTCGACGCCGGCTCGCCGGTAGGTAGTCACAGGATCACCCGCCTGGGGTGTTGAGGGCTTCGGCCTTTTCGAGGGAATTCTTACCGGCGGCACCGCTGATATCGGTCGGGTACTCGCCGGATAGGCAGGCATTGCAGAAGCCCCCGTCGTCGACTCCGGTCGCCGACCGCAAGCCGGCCAGCGACAAATACCCCAGGGAATCGGCGCCCACGTGCTGCCGGACCTCGTCGACTTCCATCTGCGCCGCGATGAGGGTGGACCGGTCGGAGGTATCCATCCCGTAGTAGCAGGGCCATCGGTACGGCGGTGAGGAGATGCGGAGGTGGACCTCGGCGGCGCCACATTCACGGACCAGCTGCACGAGCTGACGGGTCGTCGACCCGCGGACGATCGAGTCGTCGATCAGCACGACTCGCCGCCCCTTGAGGGTCGACGCGATCGGGTTGAGCTTGAGACGAACGCCCCTGTCGCGCATCAGCTGGCTCGGCTCGATGAAAGTCCTCCCGACATAGCGGTTCTTGACCAAACCGTCGGTGTACGGAATCCCTGATTCGAGGGCGAACCCCTGGGCCGCAGGGATGCCCGACTCCGGTACGGGCACCACGACGTCCGCTGCGACCGGATGCTCGATGGCGAGGCGCCGGCCCATCTCGTGCCGGGCGGCGTGGATGTTCTGCCCGTAGAGCTGGGAATCGGGCCGGGCGAAGTAGACGAATTCGAAGATGCAGAGCTTGGGGTCGGTCGACTTGAAAGGAAACACGGATCGCAGGCCCGTGGCGTCGATGATCACCATTTCGCCGGGGGCGATCTCTCTGACGAAGCGGGCGCCAAGAATGTCGAGTCCGGCCGACTCCGATGAGATCACCCAGCCGTTGTCGGCCAGGCGCCCGATGCAAAGCGGTCGGAACCCGTTGGGGTCGCGGATTCCGATCAGCCTGCCCTGATCCATCAGAGCGAGCGAGAAGGCACCCTCGAAGGTGGGCAGCACCTCGACGAGGGCACGTTCCAGGCCCTTTTCATCGGAACGTTCGTCCTCGACCGCCCGGGCTATGGCCTCGATCATCAACTCCGAATCGGTGGTTCCCCGAGTGCGGCCGTGGACGCCGGCCAGGTCGACCGCATTGGTGAGGTTCCCGTTGTGGGCGAGGACGATCGAGGTGGTTCCGATCTGGCGATGCACCGGCTGGGCGTTTTCCCAGCAGTTCGAACCGGTGGTCGAGTAGCGGGTGTGTCCGATGCCGATGTGACCGTCGAGGCCGGCCAGGGAACGCTCGTCGAAGACCTGAGCAACCAGCCCCATGTCCTTGAAGACAGTGACGGTCTCACCATCGGAGGTAGCGATCCCGGCCGACTCCTGCCCGCGGTGCTGGAGGGCGAAAAGTCCGAAGTAGATGAGCTGGGAAACCCTCTGCCCCGGGGCATAGATGCCAAAGACGCCGCAGGCTTCACCGGGCCGGTCCATATCAATCGTATGGGGGGGACCGCTCACCTGATCATGGTACCGGTGTCGTCTCAGTCCCTTGTACCAGTCCGCAAGGTGCCGGGACCATTACGATTCCCGCCCTCAGGAGGTTCATGCAAATGCGAAAAATTCGTTTGTCGGGAGGGGTCGGGTTCGCGGTGATGGCGTTGGTCATAGCTGCCTGCGGTGGCGACACCGCCGATACAACCACCGCCGACGGTGCAGGGTGCGGGGTCGACGAACTCGAGTTGGTCCAACCGGGAGTGCTGACCGTTGCCACCGGCGAGCCGGCGTTCCCGCCATGGGTTATCGACGATGACCCCACCAACCAGGAGGGCTTCGAGGCTGCCGTCGCTTATGCCGTGGCAACCCAGCTGGGTTTCACCCCCGAGCAGGTCACGTGGATCCGGACCGGCTTCGACGAGGCCGTGGCGCCCGGTCCGAAGGACTTCGACTTCAACCTCCAGCAGTACTCGATCACCGACGAGCGTGACGAGGTAGTGGATTTCAGCGTTCCCTACTACATCACGGACCAGGCCCTCGTGGCGTTTGCCGATTCGCCGGTGGCCGCGGCCAACACCGTGGCCGACCTCAAGGGATTTACCCTCGGCGCTCAAATCGGGACGACCAGCCTCGACTACATCGAAGAGGTCATCCAACCTGACACCGCACCGCCCGTCTACGACACCAACTCCGATGCCAAGTCGGCGTTGGACGCCGGACAAGTAGATGCCCTGGTCTTCGACCTCCCCACCGCCTTTTTCATAACGGCCGTGGAGATGCCTGACACGACCATCGTCGGAGTACTGGAGGCATCCGAGGGACAGGCAGATCGATTCGGGCTGCTGTTTGCCGACGGAAACTCGCTGGTCGAGTGCGTCAATGGGGCCCTCGAGGCACTCGAGGCGGACGGAACGCTCGATGCGCTCGCCGAGGAGTGGTTGGCCTCGGAGGGCGAGATCAAGACGATCACGCGCTGACTTGATATCTGACCGGCCAACCGGCCTTCTTCCTTCCTGGCGGCGAAACGTCAGGAGGGAAGGGGCTCGGGTGGTCCTGATCTCCACGCTCTCGACCGTCGTCTTCGTAGGCGTCGCGATTTGGGGCGTTCTCGCTTCGGAAACTTGGCCGCGAGTACGCGAGCAGTTCTTCAGTGCCCGTCACTTCCAGGAGGTATGGCCAGCCGTATTGAGTGGCTTCTGGCTCGACGTGCGGATGTTCGTCGTTGCCGAGGTGTTGATCCTGGCCGCCGCCCTGATAGTTGCTGCGGCGAGGTCGCTGCGAGGACCTGTCTTCTTTCCGATCCGAGCCCTGGCGGTCGTCTACGTGGATCTGGTTCGGGGAATTCCGTTGCTGCTGATGATCCTGGTCCTTGGCTTCGGGGTTCCGGCCCTCGATATCCCGGGAGTTCCACGATCCGCTTTGTTCTGGGGGGTCACTGCGCTCGTTATCAGCTACACGGCCTATACAGCTGAGATCTACCGGGCCGGCATCGAATCCGTCCACGAGAGCCAGCGAATGTCGGCCCAATCGCTCGGCCTCACGCAGGTGCAGGCGTTACGTCACGTCCTTGTGCCCCAGGCGATTCGCAATGTTGTCCCCGCCCTCCTCAGTAGCTTCGTCAGCCTTCAGAAGGACGTCGCACTCGTCTTTGTCCTCGGGGTCCGCGAGGGGGTGAGGGAGGCCCAGATCTACAACGCCCGCACCTTCAACTACACCGGCTACATCGCCGCTACGCTCCTGTTTCTGCTCGTCAGCATTCCGGTCGCGCGCTTCACCGACTGGTACGGCCAGCGAGTCCGACGGCGCCGACAGGCCATGAGCGCATGATCGAGACGCCCAGCCGGCTCCGGATTGCAGGGCTCTCCAAGACGTTCGGCGATCTCATGGTGCTCGCCGATGTGAACCTCGAGTTGCAGGCCCACGAGGTGGTGTGTCTGATCGGAGCCTCGGGGTCGGGGAAGTCGACGTTGCTCAAGGCCGTCAATCTCCTTGTGCCGATCGACCAGGGCGAGATCTTCCTCGACGATCTGGCGATCACCGGTCCGGAGGTCGATGCCAACCGGGTGCGGTCGCGGATGGGCATCGTTTTCCAGTCCTTCAACCTGTTTCCCCACCTCACCATTCTGGACAACATCACTCTTGCTCCCCGCAAGGTGTTGAAGCTGGACCGGGCTGCCGCCGAAGTGCGGGCGGTGGAACTGCTCGGGCGCTTTGACCTCCTCGACAAAGTCAAGGACTACCCGGATCGCCTCTCGGGCGGCCAACAACAGCGTGTCGCCATCGTTCGCTCGCTGGCGATGCAACCGGAGTTGATGCTTCTCGACGAGGTGACATCGGCTCTCGACCCGGTGCTGGTGGGCGAGGTGCTCGAATGCATCCGCGAATTGAAGGGTCAGGGCATGACCATGCTGATTGCTACTCACGAGATGGGTTTCGCCCGCAATACCGCCGACCGGGTTGCGTTCTTGCACGGTGGAACCGTGTGGGAGCAGGGCCCACCCCAGCGAGTCCTGGGCGAACCGGAACGCCCCGAAACCCAGGAGTTCCTTGGCCGAATAATCCAAGCAGGCCGTCTCTAAAGAGGCCCTCGGTTTTGGCGCGTAGGTCTGCTCTCCCTGGTGTCGATCTTCCGCGCCAAAACGCTTATGGAGCTCCGACCGGCGACGGCGATCCCGACCGCTGGACTGCCAGGCTCACGGCGGCTGCCACCAGGACTATTAGCCCGGCCCCCACGAACACGCTCCGAAGGCCGAACGCGGCCGCCGCCACTCCGGACAACGCCATCGATGCCACCTGGGCCGTGGTTGAGATCGTGCCCAGGCTCGAGCTCACTCGGCCGAGCGCTTCGAGAGGCACTTCGGTCTGGACGATGGTCGAGATGGCTGCCTGGGTCGGTGTCACGAACCAGCCGACTGCGAAGAGAAGCCCGATCATGTGCCAAACGCTCTGGGCCAGGCTCATCGCAGCCACGACTAGTGCCACTCCGGTCAGTCCGACAACCAGCAATCGTCCGGGCCGAATTCGCCGGGCGGCCGCGGCCACCAATCCGCCAGCCAAGACCATCGACGTCACCTGAGCCGCCTCGAGGAGGCCGAACCACGTCTCAGGCACGGCCAAATCGTCGACGATGAACGGAACCAGCAGTACGTTGACAGCTCCCAAGCCGAGCATGACTACGCCGGCGGTGATCACAACCGTTCTCAACATCGGGGACGAAGTGATCAAGCTGATGCCTCCACTGAGTTCGCTCCACAGGCCGCTCACCTGACTCTCGGCGCTTGCGGCGCCGGCGGGGCGCCCTTCGATCGCTATTCGCGCCACCAAAGCGGCCGATACCGCGAATGACACTGCATCAACTATGAACGCTGGAGCCAGCGTGTCGAAGACACCGGCGATCACGCCTGCCGTGGCGGTCCCGGCAACTCCGACGATGATCACCGTGCTCTGAAAGAAGGAATTGGCGGCGAGCAGACTGTCCTGTCCCACGATCTGAGGCACTACTGCCGACCGGGCCGGGTTGTCGAGCGTGCCGATCGAAGCTTGGACAAAGGCAACGACGTAGAGGAGCCACATGCGATCGGCCGAGCTGACGGCAAGGAATCCGAGCACCAGGAAAGCCCTGGCCAGGTCGGAGGCGATCATCACGCGCTTGCGATTCCAGCGATCGACCAGGACTCCGGCGAAAAGTCCGAACAGGAGTTGGGGGAGGGCGACAGCCACGGCGGTGGTGGCGACCGCGGCGGTCGACCCCGTGAGCCTCTGGGCGGTTATCAGCAGGGCAAGGTTGGTGAGAGCGTCACCAAAGCTCGAAATGACATGGGAAAGCCAGAGCTTTCGAAAGTTGCCGATGGCGAGCAGGCGCTTCATCGGGTGCGGTCCCACCGGGGATGGATCAGGCTGACGGCCGACACGGGAATCGTGCCGGGCCGCTCGATCGTGGGATCGGTGTCGTAGCGGCCGAGGACGTCTTCGATCTCGTTGATGACTTCGTCCAATTCGTCGGGAGTCAGATTCATAAGACCGCGGGCGATGTGAAAACGCCTCTTGCCCGAAGTTTCAGTGAGGCTGAAGGCTCCCTTCTCGAGGGACCGCACGAAGTCGGCTCGAGCCGGTCCGAGGACCACCGTCAGCAAGGCGGAGCCCATGGCTGACTCCGACAGCGAGCGCATCAGCTGCTTCGACGGCCGGTAGGACCAGGCACTGGTCTGGTAGTGGCTTTCCGTTACCGGGCCTACCCGCTTGGTCTTGACCACCGTGAGCAAGCCGTGCTCGGTGAGCCGTTTGACATGGTGATAAAGGCGAGTGCGCGGCACCCCGAGCGTCTCCGCCATCTGACTGACGGTCTTGGGCCTGACGCATAACTCAAGGATCGCCACCCGTCCATCGTCCCCCAAAAGCTCGACCTGTTCCCACGTGTTCAGGAGCATGACCTTGCGCATAGGGCTCGATCATATTCAATTCCATTGAATGGGTCAAGTGAGTTGAATAGCGATCAGTCGCCCAGGTTGACCCCCAGGCTGCGAGCTGAGGCGAGCCAGGGGTGCCCGGGGGGCACGGTCTTGCGCTTGCCCGCGACATCTTTGAGAGGGACCGGCTCGGCCCCTTCACCACGGGCCGCGATCATCGTCCCGAGTTCACCCGCGGCGATGGCGTCTGCGCAGGCGGTTCCAAGACGGGTGGCGAGCACCCGATCGCTGGGGGATGGCGTCCCACCGCGTTGGACGTGACCAAGGATCGTCACTCTCGCCTCGAGCCCGGTGAGCCCCTCGATCCGCTCTGCCATCTCTTCGGTCGAGCGGCTCCGGGCTTCCTCGAACTTGGCGAAGACGATCCGGGCGGCATCCTCGGCCTGATCGTCTTTGGCTTCGTCGACTGCCTGACGGAGGCGATCATGCTCGGCCCTCTCGGCGGTCGACATGGCCCCTTCCGAGACGACGACGATCGAGAAGGAGCTACCTCCGGCTTTGCGCTGGAGAATCGACTCGGCGACCGATTCCACCTCGTAGGGAATCTCGGGAGTGAGGACGACATCCGCTCCGCCGGCGAGACCTGCCCCGAGAGCCAGCCAGCCGGCATTGTGGCCCATGACTTCAACCACCATGATCCGGTGATGGGAGTGTGCGGTCGAGTGAAGCCGATCGACTGCTTCCGTGGCGATGCCGAGGGCGGTATCGAATCCGAATGAGATGTCGGTGCCCCAGACGTCGTTGTCGATCGTCTTGGGGAGAGTGATTACAGGCAGGCCCGCCTCGAGCAGGCGGAGGGCGTTCTTATGGGTGCCGCCACCACCGAGACAGACAAGAGCTGCCAGGTCGTGCTGCTCCACCACCTTCTTGATCATGGGGCGCATGTCCATTGGCTTGCCGTTTCCAACGTCCATCTTCTGAACCTTCTCCCGACTGGTGCCGAGGATGGTTCCGCCTTTGGTCAAAATGCCCGACAGGGTCTCGTCATCGAGGCGAACAAACCGGTTCTGCATGAGACCGCGGAAGCCGTCCCGAAAGCCGATGACGTGCATCCCATAGGCCCGCTTGGCAGCCTTCCCAACGGCCCGGATGGCAGCGTTGAGGCCGGGAGAATCCCCGCCAGCGGTGAGGATCCCAATCGTCTGCGGCACGACGGCCATGGTAGGGCGACGGCGTCACTCCCTCTAAGCACATTGAAAGTGCCCGAAGACATAGGGCCGAAGACGGAATACGGAGCTTGAAAGCAAAGAGCACCGAAGGAGACCGATTCGATGGTTCTTTGGGTGTGAGCGTCAGGCTTTGCCTTCTTTCGCGTGTGAGCGTCGCCGGCGACGCTGTGACGCCAGAGAAGGTGTGTGGGCTGCCTAGGACAGCCGTGCCTCTATGGCGTTCTGCCACGTCGTCGTTGCAACTTCCAGGTCCAATGCGGCTTTTACACCACGGCGGTCGAAGGCGATTTCGGTTCCGCCGAAGACGCCGATCCGGGCCGCGGGGATTCCGATGTCGTTGGCTATCGACTCGACGGTTCTGCCCTGCTCGGGGGCGGCGGCCACCAGGAAACGGTGGGGGTCTTCGCAGAACAGGTGGCGCCAATCCGAATAGGCGACGGTGGCTCCGATGCCGGAGGCCATGCACATCTCCGCTACCGCAATCGCGGTCCCGCCCGTGGAGATGTCGTGGATCGCCGGCAACCCTGCTGATGCCAATAGGCGCGCCGACGCAATGGCGGCCCTGGCCATTGTGGGATCGGCAGGCGACGGACGCCCTCCCACATGGGCGAACGTGATCTTCTCGAAAGCCGAGCCAGCGAGGTTGATCGACCATTCCGGGCCGATAAGCCAAAGGTCCATGCCGTCCTCCACCCGATCAAGTCGGGGAGCGGGCAAACTGAGGTTCTCCACCAGGCCGAGCATGCCGACAACAGGCGTCGGATAGATGTCGAGCC
>Ga0214471_10005115_pt1 | contig 10128 bp, 8 predicted proteins | sample RVTome_5_FD_207665 | JGI IMG/M metagenome (GOLD analysis project Ga0214471, IMG submission 207665) | Soil microbial communities from uranium-contaminated site in the Upper Colorado River Basin, Wyoming, United States - RVT142D155 | ecosystem: Environmental > Terrestrial > Soil > Contaminated >... | reverse complement strand
TCGATCAACACCTTCATCACCCGGGCGCCCAAGGGGATGTCCTTGCCGGCGACATAGTCGCTGGGAAAGCCGGAGCCGTCGAAACCCTTGTCCTGGAAATAGATGATCCGGCTGACATTCTGCAGGCGCGGAATGTTGCCGATCAGCTTGCTGCCGATCACCGGTACGCGGTTGAGAATGTCCATCTCGATCGGTGTCAGGGGATGTCCGGAGCGGTATTTCACGGTGACCTCGGCCGGCACCACGATCTCGCCGATCGGCGACAGCATGGCCGCCAGATCCAACTCCCAGGCATTGCGCATGTTCAATGCCGGCTGCAGAGCGCGGGCCCATTTGCGCAATTGGCGGGATATCTTGAAGGCCTCCGGTGCCACCACCGACAGGACATCGACCAGAACGCGAACGCTGCCCGACAAGGTCTGTTCGAGCAGGGTTTTCTCGGCGGTGATCAGGGCGTGGTAGTCGACTCCCGCTTGGATGGCGGCTTGCAGCGCCTCCGGCGGGCAAGGTTTGTCGCAGAAACGGAAGACACTCCCTTCATTGACCGCGGCGACGGCGGTCTTTTGATCGGCGTTGCCGGTCAACATGATGCGGCTGATGTCAGGAAATTTGGTCCGAACTGCGGCCAGAAACTCGATTCCATTCATGCCCGGCATTTGCATGTCGGAGACGACCACCGCGACGTCCTTCTCGCGCCCCAGGATATCGAGCCCTTTCTGCGCGTCGGTCGCGGTCAGAATGTTAAATGGCTGGCGCAAGTGCCGCGTGAAACCGGCGAGGATGTTTTCCTCGTCGTCGACCAGCAGCACCTTGGGCTTCATGGGGTGCGGCCATTGCAGGCTCATGGCGTGGTACCCGTGCGGCGCGCGGCGGCTTGCCAGCCGCGTATGCGGCGGGTGAATGCGGTGCGGCGAGGGGTCCAAAAATCGGGCATGGTATGGCCCAATCGAATACACCCTCGGGTTTAAAGATGACTTAATTATTCACGCAATGACTGCGCTACCCCCGCCCCGGCGACAGGCGGCGGTAGGTCAGCGCCTCGGCGATGTGCAGGCGGCGCACGCCCTCGCTGGCGGCCAGATCGGCGATGGTGCGCGCGACCCGCAGGACCCGGTGATAGCCGCGCGCCGTCAGCTTCATGCGCTCGGCCGCTTGAGTGAGCAGGCTCCGGCCTTCCGCATCGGGTCCGGCCACCTCCTCCAGCAGCGTGCCGTCGGCTTCCGCGTTGGTGCGCGGCGGGGTGCCGGTGCCGGTCTCGGCATAGCGCGCCTGTTGCCGGGCGCGGGCGGCGGCCACCCGGGCGGCGACCTGCGCCGAGTCCTCCGCCGGCGGCGGCAGGGACAAATCGCTGGCGGCGACCGCCGGTACCTCCACATGCAGATCGATGCGGTCGAACAAGGGCCCGGAAATGCGCGACTGATAGTCTTGCGCGCAGCGCGGCGCCCGGGCGCAGGCCAGGGCCGGATCGTCCAGATGGCCGCACCGGCACGGGTTCATGGCGGCGACCAACTGCACCCGCGCCGGATAGGTCACGTGGCTGTTGGCGCGGGCAATGGCCACCCGGCCGGTTTCCAGCGGCTGGCGCAAGGCTTCCAGGGCGGGCCGGGCAAACTCCGGCAACTCGTCGAGAAACAGAACGCCGAGATGGGCGAGCGAGATCTCGCCGGGCCGGGCGCGCAGGCCGCCGCCGGTCAGCGCCGCCAAGGTGGCGGAATGATGCGGGTCGCGGAACGGCCGCTGGCGCAGCAACTTGCCGCCGGCCAACTGGCCGGCGACCGAGTGGATCATGGACACCTCCAACGCCTCGGCCGGCGCCAACGGCGGCAGAATGCCGGGCAGGCGCAGGGCCAGCATGGATTTGCCGGCGCCCGGCGGGCCGATCATCAGCAGGTTATGGCCGCCCGCCGCCGCCACTTCCAAGGCCCGCTTGGCGGTTTCCTGGCCCTTGATGTCGATCAGATCGGCGGCCGCCGGGGCCACTTCGGCCATGGCCGGCTCGGGCGGGCTCAAGACCTGGGTCCCCTTGAAATGGTTGATCAGGCCGAGCAAGGACTCCGGGGCCAAGACCTCGATGCCGCCGGCCCACGCCGCCTCGCCGCCTTGCGCCGCCGGACAGATCAGACCGCGCGCGGCGGCATGGGCGTGCAGCGCCGCCGGCAGCACTCCGGCCACGGCGCTCAAGCGGCCGTCGAGGGCAAGCTCGCCGAGGGCCACATACCCGGCCGTCTCCTCCTGCGGCACCACGCCCATGGCGGCGAGCAGGCCTAGGGCGATGGGCAGGTCGAAATGGCTGCCTTCCTTCAACAGATCGGCGGGCGCCAGGTTCACGGTGATGCGCTTGGGCGGCAGGGCGAGGCCGAGGGCCCCGAGGGCGGCGCGCACCCGCTCCCGGCTTTCGCCCACCGCCTTGTCGGGCAGGCCGACCACGGTGAAGCTGGGCAGGCCGGCGGACATTTGCACCTGCGCATCGACGTCGACCACATCGACGCCCATGAAGGCCACCGTATTCACCCGCGCGACCATCGCGGTCCCCCCGAACCATCGGCCGCATCTGCAAATCGGCGGCCGTTGCGGTCAGTCTAGGCCGCGTCCGCGCGGCGCGCCAGTTGAGACGCGCGCCAACATGCCGTAGCGTTGTGGAGAGAACAGGACGGATCACAGCGGATAAGGACAGGGAGTCATGAAAAATCCAGCGAGAGTGTTCGCCGCGGCGGCTTTGGGGCTCGTGTTGTGCGCGGCCCCGGCGCTGGCACAGGATGGCGGCGCGGTGACCATCTATCGGGGCGTGCAGGCGGAGACCGTGCGCTTCGCCAATCAGGGCGGCGTGACCGTGGTCCGCGGCCAGCCCGCGGCGCAACCGGCCGAGCCATTGGAGCGTCGCTCAACCCGGCACACGTTTGGCCGGACGGTTGCCGGGGATACCCTGTGGATCGTCGATGGGAAGACGGATCGCCTGTTGGCGTGCGAGCTGCGCCGCACAACGCAAGTGGGCGAGCGACGCATTCGCTGTGTCGAACGGGCCTTGCCGGTCGCCTTTCGCTAGCGGGGCTTAACGCGCGCCGGCGAAGCCGGTGAGTACGTTGACCGCATTGACGCCGATGGCGGCGACCGCATAGCCGCCCTCCATGACGAACAGAGTGGGCAGGCGTAAGGTCGCGATGCGCGCGCCGATGCGCACGTAATCCTCGCTTTTCAGGCGGAACTTGGAGATCGGATCGGCCTCGAAGGTATCGACGCCGAGCGAGACCACCAGCGCCTCGGGCTTGCACGCCTGGATGCGGCCGCAGGCGGTTTCCAGCGCCGCCGACCATTCCGCGAATCCGGTGCCCCAGCGCATCGGCAGGTTCAGATTGTAACCCTCGCCCTTGCCCGCGCCGGTCTCGTCGGCGTAGCCGAGAAAGTAGGGATATTCCTGTCGCGGATCGCCGTGCAGGGAGGCGAAGAACACGTCGGCGCGGTCATAGAAGATCGCCTGGGTGCCGTTGCCGTGGTGATAGTCCACGTCGAGGATGGCCACCCGCTTGGCGCCGCCGTCGCGCCAGGCCTGGGCGGCGATGGCGGCGTTGTTGAGAAAACAATAGCCGCCATAGAAATCGCTGGCCGCGTGATGGCCGGGCGGCCGGCACAGGGCGAACGCGGCCGCCTCGCCGTCGGCCACCAGCTTGGCGCCGGTCAGGGCGACGTTGGCGGCGGCACTGGCCGCCCGCCAAGTGCCGGCGGTGATCGGCGTGCCCGCATCGAAGGAAAAGTACGACAGCTTGCCGTCAATGGACTCCGGCTCCTTGTGACGCATGCCACGGGTCGGCCAACTCAGGGGCAGGGCATCGTAGGCGCCGTGCTCGGCCACCCAGGCATCCCATGCGGTTTCGAGAAAGCGCAAATAGGCCGCATCGTGTATGGCCCGTATCGGGCCGGCGCCGAACGCTTCGGGTTCGATGACCGCGCCTAAGGCCACCTCGCGCACCCGGGCGAGCACGATATCCGCGCGCTCCGGCCGTTCGTGGCATGGCTGCAACTTGCCGTCGATCAACTCCGACTGACCGTCCTGCAGGCGGTGCAAATCGCTGTAGACGGTTTTCACGTCAGGACGCCGCCTTGGCGGCCTGGCGCACGGCGGAACCCGCCGCATCGACGATGCGCACATGATCGGCGCGCCAGGCGCCGGGCCAGACCTCCGCCTTGCCGTGGCGCAACTGGCGCATCAGGCCGATGGGAATGTCGCGGGCCAGCAGCACGGGGCCCGGACCCTCGGCCCGGTCGGTGGCCGGCAGATCGGCGAAGACGCCGGTGTGGCCGAGAGCTTCCTCGCACGGCACATAGACGGCGGCGCCGGAGGTATTCGACAGGCGCGGTTTGCTGGCCGCCGCCTTGCCGATGCAGCCCACCGGGGCCACCGCGGTCATCAACTCCACCGCGCGCGCCTTGGCGCAGGAAAACACCCGCGAATAGCCGGAAAGCTTCTCGGTCATGGAGGGCACCAAAATCATATCCACATCGCACGGCGCCAGCAGGCTGGCCAGGGCCGGCATCTCGATATCCAGGCAAATGAGCACGGCCAGGCGCACCCCCCGCCACGCGACGATCTCGATTTGCGAGCCGGTGGCCAGGTTCCAACCGGCCGGGTTCTGCTCGCCGGGGGTCAGGCACAGCTTGTCCTGGGCGATGGCGCGCCCGTCGGGCAGCAGCAGCCAGGCGCGGTTGACGTGCGGCGGCCGACCGGGAGCCGGCCGGTCGAGCCGCGCCGGCATGGTGCCGGCGAGCAGGGCCATGCCGTGCTTGCGCGGCAACGGCTTGATCAGGTCCAAGGCCGCCGGGGCCCGATCGGCCATCCAGGCGATCTCCGCCTCCGGCGCCAGATCGGCCGGGGCGAAGGACAGCCATTGCTCGGCCGCGTATTCGGGCATGAGCAGGATATCGGCGCCTTGCGCCTTGGCCGCGGCCATCTGCCCGTCGACGGCGGCGGCCCAGGCCTCGATCCCGCGTAACGGCACCGCCAGGTTGGTCGCCCACGATGCCAAGGTGAGGTGTTCGGTCATACCGGAAAACCCGTGTTTGCAAGCCGGTGTTCGGCAACCTTCAAGAAAAGCCCCGGCAAGAAAAGCCCCGGGCGACAGCCGCCGCCCGGGGTCTTCATCGCCGTGCTACCTTCGCTTAACTCTTCAAACGGGTCCAGACCTTATCGCGCAGCTCCAAGGCCTTCGGCGAACAGAACTTCACCGGGACCAAGCGGTCCTGGAACTCGGCCGGCATGTTGATCGCCGGATCGGCCTTCATCGAATCGACGAGGAATTCGCCCGAACCGTCGATCGAGTTCATGTAGCCGCTGAAGTTGGAGGCCACGGCCGCATTCTCCGGCGCCATCATCCAGTTGAGGAAGATCTTGGCGTTCTCCAGATTCGGCGCGCCCTTGGCGACCATCATGTTGTCGGTCCAGAAACCGGTGCCCTCTTTCGGGTACACGTAGACTGCCGTGGGCAGCTGCTCCTTGGTGCGGTGGGCGGCGCCGTTCCAGTGCTGGAACAGGATCGTCTCGCCGGCAACGACCGCATCGATGGTTCCGGAGGTGGCGTAGATCTTCACCGCCTCTTTTTGCTTGAGCAGCACATCCAGGATCTTCTGCGCTTCGGCGCCATCTTCGGTGCACTTGTCCACGCCCACGTAATAGGCGGCGGCGTTATAGAGATCGGCCACCGAATCCAGGGCGCCGAGCTTGCCGACCAGCTCCGCCCGCGGCTCGAAAAACTCTTTCCAGCTCTCGTCCAGCTTGCCCCCGGGCACCTTCGCGGAATCGTAGGTGAAGCCGGTGGTGCCCCACATGAAGGGCACGGAATACTCGCGGCCATCGTCGCCGGGCACGGTCTGGAACGGCATCTGCACGTTCTTGAAGTTGGGCATGGACTTGGCGTCGATCTTCTCGACCAGGCCCTGCTTGACCAGCGCCTCGACGGTCTGGCCGCCGGGGAAGACGATGTCATAGCCGCCGCCGCCGGCCTGCAGCTTCGCCACCATGTCCTCGTCCGAGGCATAGGTATCCAGGGTGATCTTGGTGCCGGTATCCGCCTCGAACTTCTTCATCAGATCGGGCGGAAAATAGTTGGCCCAGTTAAACAGATGCAACTCGCCGGCCGCCTGGGCGCTACCCGCCATAGAGATGGCAACGACCGCCGCTGAGACGGCCAACCCTAACTTACTTGTGATCTTCATTACGCGCGCTCCCTGTTATTCAATCCGATTTCGTTAATATTCACATGATGGCATGGAGATTGGGCGAAAAAAAGCTCGCGGGCCAGTGTGAAATTAACCCTGTTTAGCGCCGCTGCTTCGCCAGGATGAAGGATAGAGTCACAAATATCACTGAAATCAATATCATGAAGGATGAAACGGCATTGACTTCCGGGGTGATTCCCATGCGCACCATGCCGTAAATATAGACCGGCAACGTGGTCGACCCGGCGCCGGAGACAAAAAATGTGATGACGAAATCATCGAGCGAGACGATGAAGGAAAGTACAAGCCCAGATAGAATGCCGGGCCAAAGCAACGGCAAAGTCACGCGCAGAAATGTCTGCCATTCGTTGGCGTAAAGATCGGCCGCCGCCTGGGCCAGGAACGGGTCCATATCCGCCAAGCGGGCGCGGATCGGCAGATAGGCGAAGGGAATGCAAAACACCCCGTGCGCCAAGATGACCGTGAAATGGCCGAGCTGAAAACCCAGGGTGGCAAAGAACAGCAGGGTGGCCACGGCGGTGACGATCTCGGGAACGATCAACGGCAGGGCGATGACGGCGTTCACGCCGTCCTGGCCGCGGAAACGGGCGCGGCTCATGGCCAGGGCGGCGATGGTCGCGACCATGGTGGCGGCAAGGGACGCGGCGGCGGCGATGACCAGGGAGTTCTTGGCGGCCCGCACGATATCCGGGTTGCCCAGGACCACGCCGTACCAGTCGAAGGTAAAGCCGGTCCACACGGTGACGGTCACGTTCTCGTTGAAGCTGAGCGCCACGAGAATGCCGATGGGCAGATACAGGAACGCGAAGAAGAGGAACGCTGTCGGCGATATGCCGGGAAAATAGCGCAGGCGGAATTTCCGCTTCGCTGTCTTGTTTGGCTTCGTCACGTCTTGCCGGACGCTCATGCGGGCCGGCCCTTGCCGCGCCGCTGGCGCAGCAGATAGACGGTCATGGTGAGCAGAACGATGGCCAGCAGCACGAAGGCCAGCGCCGAGCCGAACGGCCAATTCCGCGCCGCGCCGAATTGCAGCTGAATCAGATTGCCGATCAGCAACGACTTGCTGCCGCCGAGCAAGGCCGGGGTGACGTAGGATCCCAGGCACGGCACGAAGACGAGGAGCGAGCCGGAGATGATGCCCGGCAGCGCCAGCGGCAAGAGCACCCGGCGCAACGCCTGCAGCCGCGAGGCATAAAGATCATAGGCGGCCTCGACCAGGCGGAAGTCGATCTTCTCCAAACTGGCGTAGATCGGCAGCACCATGAACGGCAGGAACGAATAGGTCAGGCCGACGGCCACCGAGAAATCCGTATACAACAGGGTGATCGGCTCGGACGTCAGGCCGAGCCATTGCAGTCCGTGGTTGACCAGGCCGGTGTCGCGCAACAGCAGGATCCAGGCGTAGTTGCGCACCAGCAGATTGGTCCAGAACGGGATGGTGACCATGAAGATCAGCAGATTGCGGTAACGTTCCGGCTGCAGGCTCATGTAGAGCGCGGTGGGAAATCCCACCGCCAGGGCGATCACCATGGTGGTCAGGGCCAGCCAGAACGAGCGCAGGAAGATGGTGGCATAGTCCAGATTGACGCCGAAGCTGCCATCCAGGCGATGCTCGAAGAGGATGTTCATATAGGCGATGCCGGAAAACTCGCCCCACAGAACCTGTCCATAGGTGCCGCGGGCCAGCACCGACACATAGCCCATCAAGCCCAGGGGCAGGATCATGAAAATGCCGATGACCAGCACCGCCGGCCCAATCATGACGGCGCGATTGATCCGGTCGCGGCGGTGAAGCGACAATCGCATCAGTCGCTCAAGACCTGGATCGCCTCGGGCGGCACCACCACGGCGACGGCATCGCCCGTGGCATAGGCGCGGTGCGCACCGGTGCGGTTTTGCACGCGCACGGTGAAAAGGCCGGCGCCCTCGGCCAAGGCCACGCGGTAGACCGTATCGGCGCCGATGTAGACGATCGACTCCACGGCGCCGGCCAGCCCGTCCTTGCCGGGGGATTCGAGACTGGCGCGCTCGGGCCGGATGGCCAGGTTGACGCGCCCGGCGGGCGGCGTCCCCGCGGCGGCATGGGCCACCAGCGTCTGGGCGCCGCCCAGGCGAAAGCGCACCCGGCCGCCATCCGGCGCCGCGGCGGTGGCCTCGAGCAAATTGATCTCGCCGATGAAGTCGGCGACGAAGCGGTGGCGCGGATGCTCATAGATTTCGGCGGGTGGGCCGACCTGCAGAATGTGCCCCTGGCTCATCACCGCGACCCGATCCGACATGGTCAATGCTTCTTCCTGGTCGTGGGTGACGAAGACGAAGGTGATGCCGCTTTCCAGTTGCAGGCGTTTGAGCTCGATCTGCATTTCCTTGCGCAGCTTCAGATCGAGGGCTGACAGCGGTTCGTCGAGAAGCAGCACCTTCGGTTGGTTGGCCAACGCCCGGGCCAAGGCCACCCGCTGCTGCTGGCCGCCGGACAGCTGCGCCGGGCGCCGCGCTTCCAACCCGCCAAGCTGCACCAGGCCCAGCATCTCGGTGACGCGCGCCTTGACGTTGGCCGGAGACATACCTTGCATCTCCAGGCCGAAGGCGATGTTCCGCGCCACCGTCATGTGCGGGAACAGGGCATAGCTCTGGAAGACCGTGTTCACCGGCCGCTGGAAGGGCGGCAAATGAGCGATCTCGGCCCCGTCGAGCAGGATCTCGCCGTCGGTCGGCTGCTCGAAGCCGGCGATCAGGCGCAACAAGGTGGTCTTGCCGCAGCCGGATGGGCCCAGCAGGGTGAAAAACTCGTTGTGGTCGATATCCAGGGAGACGTTGTCCAAGGCGCGCACCTGATCGGCGGCGCTGCCGAAGACCTTGGAGATGCCGCGGATGGAAATGCCGGCGGCTTCGGACTTGCTCATGCTCATACGTTCGGTGTTCGCCGGGTGGCGGCGTGGCGCGCTTCGATGGCATCCCAGATGCGCGCCGACAGGTTCACGCCGTCGAAACGGTCGATCTCCTGGATGCCCGTGGGCGAGGTGACGTTGATCTCGGTCATGAACCCGCCGATCACGTCGATGCCGACGAATATGAGGCCGCGCTCGCGCAGCGCCGGACCGATGGCATGGCAAATCTCCTTGTCGCGCTCGGTCAGGACGGCTTTTTCCGCGCGGCCGCCCACATGCAGATTGGAGCGTGCCTCGCCGGCCGGCGGCACCCGGTTGATGGCGCCCGCGGCCACACCGTCGATCAGGATGATGCGCTTGTCGCCCTGGCGCACGTCCGGCAGGTAGCGCTGCACGATGATCGGCTCCCGGTACAGGCTGGTGAACAATTCCAAGAGGGCGTTCAGGTTTTCATCATCGGGCGTGATGTGAAAGACCCCGGCGCCGCCGTTGCCGAACAGCGGCTTGACGATGATGTCCTTGTGCGCGGCACGGAAGTCGGCGATCTCCCGCCGGTCGCTGCTGATCAAGGTGGCCGGCATCAGCTCGGTGAAATGGGTGACGAACAGTTTCTCCGGCGCGTTACGCACGTGCACCGGATCGTTGACCACCAGGGTTTGCGGGTGCACCTGTTCGAGCAGGTGGGTGGCGGTGATGTAGGACATGTCGAACGGCGGATCCTGGCGCATGAGCACCACATCCATGGTCGCCAGATCGATGGATTGGGCGGACCCGAAGCGGGCCGGCGCGGCGGCATCGCGGCGCGGCTCGAACGGCTGCATCCGCGCATAGACGCGGCCCTCGCGCAAGGACAGCTGCGGCGGCAGATAATGATACAGCCCGTGGCCGCGGCGATGCGCCTCCAGCGCCAGGGCAAAGGTGCTGTCGGCGTTGATGTCGACCCGCTCGACGGGGTCCATCTGTATGGCGACGGCCAGGCTCATGAAAACACGTACATCCTTCCATACCCGCG
>Ga0214471_10005114_pt1 | contig 10129 bp, 13 predicted proteins | sample RVTome_5_FD_207665 | JGI IMG/M metagenome (GOLD analysis project Ga0214471, IMG submission 207665) | Soil microbial communities from uranium-contaminated site in the Upper Colorado River Basin, Wyoming, United States - RVT142D155 | ecosystem: Environmental > Terrestrial > Soil > Contaminated >... | reverse complement strand
GAGATCGGCGTGATCTGTGTAGACCATCCGCTCCTGGCCGATCTGGCGCTGAAGCGCTCGGACGAGATGGAGATAATCGAGGTCTCGACCGCGGACGGAATCGAGATTCGAGGCGGGAAGGTGATGGACGCTCCCGACGGTGTCTTCGCCGCCAACCTGGCGGTGGCAATCGGCATATGCGATGCGCTCGGCGTCGACCCGGGTGAGGTCGAGGCGCGCATGGGCGACCTGCCCGTCTCCGAGCACCGCCAGTCGGTGGACAGCGCCGAGGCCGGGTTCGCCATCATCGACGACACGTTCAACTCGAACCCGGTCGGCGCCCGGTCCGGGCTCGATCTGCTGGCGCGGCTCGGTGCCTCTGGTCGCACTGCGGTGATAACCCCGGGCATGGTCGAGCTCGGTCGTCTACAGCACAGCGAGAACCGCTCGTTCGCGGAGGCGGCAAGTAGGCGGGTGGACCATCTCGTCATCGTCGGGAAGACCAATCGCCGGGCCCTCCTGGCCGGTTCCGTCAACGGCAAAGCATCCGTTACCGTCGTCGAGTCACGGGAGGAAGCCGTGCAATGGGCCCGGGCCAACCTCGGTCCCGGCGACGCGGTCCTCTACGAAAACGATCTTCCCGACCACTATCCATGAGCATGAGCAGACCAGCAGTCGTCTTTGGCGGTCCGTCGGACGAGCATGACATCTCGATCCTCACCGGGCTTCAAGCAGCCAGGGGGCTCGAGGACATCGAGGCCGTCTACTGGTCGAAGTCGGGCGAGTGGTTTTGGGTCGATCCCCGGTTGGAGGCCGCCGACTTCGTGGACGGTGCCCCGAGGAAATCGAGAGAGATCTCGTTCGTGGCCGCCCCCGGTCAGGGATTCGTCCACAGAAGGAAGCCGCTGCCCATCGAAGCCGTGTTGATTGCGTGTCACGGCGGTCCCGGGGAGGACGGGACACTCCAGGGGATGCTCGACTTGGCCGGGATTCGCTACACGGGTCCCGGCCAGGCGACGTCGGCCCTGGGGATGGACAAGCTGGCATTCGGGTCGGCGATGGCGGCGGCCGGTCTCCCCACTCTCCCCAGGACTCTGGTAGCCACCGGGAGCGAGGAAAGCCCCGAATTCGGAGGCCCGTACATCGTAAAGCCGAGGTTCGGCGGCTCGTCGATAGGAATCGAGGTGGTTGAGGACTGGTCCACGGTTCTCACGCTGAAGAAGACCTCCCGCTACTTCGACCAGGGTGCCGTCGTCGAGCCGTTTCTGGCGGGGAGTCGCGATCTCCAGGTGGCGGTCAGGACGTATCCGGTGTGGGAGATGTCCGCAGTGGAGGCCCCGGCGAGGTCAGGCGAGGGTATCTACTCGTACGACCAGAAGTACCTGGCCTGGGGTGCTGAGGTGAGTGCCGGGCGCGAGTTGCCGGCATCACTCGACGAGGCGGTCGCCAAGGGCATATCCGATCTCTCCCGGCGGATCACCGAGGTGGCGGGGCTGCGGGGCATCGCCCGCATCGACTTCCTGGAAAAGGGGAGCGAGCTCTTCGTGAACGAGGTCAACACCATCCCGGGCTCGATGGCGGCGTATCTCTGGATCGATCCACCGATCGGCCGAAAACAGTTGTTCAGCGATATGTTGGCCGAGGCGGCGATGTCTCGAACCAGGGTGTTCTCGACCGCGGGCAGCGATGGCACGGCGCTGAGGAGCGCCGGGACGATTGCCTCGAAACTGGGTTAGAGGCGCAGGGCGCTCAGAGGTGTACTACGGGGCAGGTGAGGGTGCGGGTGATCCCGTCCACAGCCTGAATGCGGGCCACGACGAGTTTGCCGAGTGAGTCGACATCGTCACTGCTCGCCCTGACGATGACGTCGTAGGGACCGGTCACGTCGTCGGCGCTGTCGACGCCGGGGATGATGCGCACTTCCTCTGCAACGACGGCGGCCTTTCCAACCTCCGTCTGGATCAGGACATAGGCCTGGACCAAGTGAGCCTCCTATCGCTCTAGGTCGAGCGACAATAGTGGATCGGCGTTGGGGGTGTGCCCCGACAGCTAGTAGCCATCCTGGCCGAGACGCACCGAGGTGATGAAGGTGCGGCCATCCTCGTCGACGACGTCGAAGATGATTCGTTGCCCCTGGCGCAGGGTGCGGAATACCGAGCCCTGCAACGAGCCCGGGCGGAGAAAGACCTCGGATCGATCGGCATCGCGCACGACGATCCCGACACCGGTGACCGGGTCATAGGCCTTGACGACGCCTTGGTCCATCGGGCTAGTGGCCTGCCTTGACGACCTTGCCGGCCCTGATGCACGAGGTGCAGACACGCGCCCGACGGGTGTTGGAGCCATGCTGGATCCTGATCCTCTGGATGTTCGGAAGCCAGCGCCGGTTGTTGCGCTTGTGGGAGAAGCTGACGGTCTTTCCGTAGCTCGGCTCTTTGCCGCAGATCTCGCACCGATAGGACATGGCGAATACTCCTGGAGTGGTCAGTGAAGCTACGGGGATCCCGTCGACCAGGCCGGATATTAGCCAGTCCTGCGGTCAAGTCCCACTCGGGCTGTACCGTGGAGACGTGGCCTCGTTAAGCCGTCTCGCCGCCATCGACGTCGGCCGGGTGAAGGGTCTCGGGGGCAAGCGCTCCGAAAGCCTCAAACAGGCAGGGATCCACACCGTTGCCGACCTGCTCCATCACGCTCCCCGGCGCTACATCGATCGCTCCCAGAAGTCCCCTATCGCCAAGGTCCCCATCGGCACCGAGGTGACGATCATCGGCTCCGTGCGCTCGGTGAGCGTGCGAAGACCGCGACCCAAGCTGCAGATCATCGAGGCCGTCGTGGAGGACGAGAGCGCACGCATCAAAGCAGTTTGGTTCAACCAGGCTTTTCGGGTCGGCCAACTGCAGAACGCCGCCGAGGTGGCTCTCTCCGGCGTGGTCGAGGCCTTCCGGGGGTCACTCCAGATGAAGACGCCTGAGGTCGAGGTCCTCGACGACAGCAAGGAGGGTCTGACGGTGGGGCGGGTCGTGCCGGTCCACTCCACGGTCGGGGGGGTCGGCCCCGGTTACATCAGACGAGGCATCCACAATGCCTTGCTCCGGTCACGACCGATCGACGACGCCCTCTCCACCGAGTTGAAGGCTCTCAACGGTTTGATGGAGCGGGACGATGCCTTCTGGTCGATTCATTTCCCGGAGTCATTGGAGGAGGTGGCACCGGCCCGCAAACGCCTGGTGTACGACGAGTTGTTTCGTCTCGAGCTTGCCCTGGCGATGCGGAAACGTCACCAGATGGACCACTCGGCCGGCATCGCACACCAGCCGACCGGTGAGTTGGTGGGCCGTTTCATCGACGGCCTTCCCTACCGGTTGACCGCAGCCCAGAAGAGGGTGTTCGCCGAGATCGAGATGGATCTGAGGGCGCATCACCCCATGCACCGGCTCCTCCAGGGTGAGGTGGGGTCGGGTAAGACGGTGGTGGCGGTGGCCACGCTCTTGCGTGGTATCGAAGGTGGCTGGCAGGGAGCGCTGATGGCCCCGACGGAGGTGCTGGCGGAGCAGCATTACCTGGGGGTCCGGGGGCTGCTCGCCGACGCCGGGCTCTCGCCCGGTCTCGGTGCCGCGCATCTCGGGATGGAGAGTCTCTTCGAGGAGGGCGGCCCGGTGGTGCACGTGGCACTCCTCACCGGCTCCACGGCGACCTCGAACTATGCCCCGGACATCACCCGACAGCAGCTGGCTGGTGACATCGCGGCAGGTCGGGTCGATCTAGTGGTCGGCACCCATGCCCTGATCCAGGAGGGTGTCCACTTCTCGCGGCTGGGAATCGCCGTTGTCGACGAGCAACACCGTTTTGGCGTCGCCCAGAGGGTGGAGCTGAAGGAGAAGGCCGACGCCGTCGAGCCCGATCTGCTGATCATGACCGCGACGCCAATCCCGAGGACGCTCTCGATGACACTCTACGGCGACCTCGATGTGTCGATCATCGATGAGATGCCACCCGGCCGCACACCGGTCCGGACCAGGCTGATATCGAAGGTCGAGGAGAAGGCTGCCTGGAGGGCGATAAACACCGAGGTGGCCAAGGGCAGACAGGCCTTCGTGGTCTGCCCACTGGTGGATGACAGCCCCAAGGTCGAAGCGGCCTCGGCGACCGCAGAGCATGAGCGGCTGTCCGGGCTGATGCCAGACCTCGTGGTCGGCCTCATCCATGGCCAGATGGGATCGAGGGACAAGGAGGGGGTGATGGCTGCGTTCCGGGCGGGTGAGATCGACGTGTTGGTGTCGACCACTGTCATCGAGGTTGGCATCGATGTGCCCAACGCCACCGTCATGGTCATCGAAGACGCCCAGCGCTTCGGTCTCAGTCAGCTCCATCAGCTGCGGGGTCGGGTGGGCCGTGGCGAGCATCCCGGGGTGTGCATCCTGGTGGCCGATCCGACCACCAGCGAAGGCGAGGAGCGGCTTACCGCCATGGTGGGGACGAACGACGGGTTCCGACTGGCCGAGGAGGACCTGAGGATCCGGGGGCAGGGGACCATCTTCGGGACCCGGCAGTCGGGCGTCAAGGACTTGAAGCTGGCCGACATCCTGTCCGATTTCGAGCTGCTCACCGCGGCGAGACGTGATGCCTTCGCGCTCGTGGCTGCGGATCCACACCTATCGGCTCATCCCGAGCTGCGTGACGAGGTGGCGGCGATGCTGGGTGAGGAGGTCGATTGGTTGTTCGTGAGTTGACATGAGGATCATCGCCGGGCGAGCCGGCGGCCGAAGGCTCAAGGCACCCGATTCCAGAGGCACGAGACCGGTCACGGACCGGGTCCGCGAGGCTGTCTTCTCGTCAATCGGCAGCTGGGTGATGGACGCCACCGTGGCCGACCTGTACGCAGGTTCGGGCTCATTCGGGCTCGAGGCCCTCTCCCGTGGCGCGAGCTCGGCCGTGTTCGTGGAGAACGGGCGCAAGGCGCTGCAGGCGTTGGCACAGAATCTCGAGACGGTCGGCCTCGGTGGCATCGTCTACGAGGGGACCGTCCAGGATTATCTGAAACGCTCCAATCATCGCTTCCACCTGGTCTTCATGGACCCGCCCTGGCCACAGCCAACCGACCAGATGAACGCGGAGCTGGTGGCGCTGGATCGCCTGCTCTTGCCTGGTGCCGAGGTGGTCATCTCCCGCCGGCACTCGGACCAGGAGCCTGAGACGCCCGAAACCTGGCGGGTTGCCACCAATAAGCGGTATGGGGATACCAGAATCATCAGATACGAGAAGGTAGAGGACGATGACGACGGCGCTGTGCCCGGGGAGCTTTGACCCCCTCACCAACGGTCATGCCGATGTGATTGCCCGGGCTTTGGGCCTGTTCGACCGTGTGGTGGTGGCGGTGATCGACAACCCCTCGAAGAGCTCGTTGTTCACTGTGGACGAGCGGGCAGCCCTGCTCGAAGAGGTCTTCGGCGACCAGATCGAGGTGACCACATTTCGGGGCCTGCTGGTCGATCATGTCCGTGAGGTCGGTGCGGACACGGTGGTCAAGGGTCTCCGCACGACCGAGGACTATGAGTACGAGAAGCAGATGGCACACATGAATCGCCATATGACAGGGATGGAGACGGTGTTCCTGGCCACCGGCCCCGAGCACGCCTTCATCTCCTCGTCGCTGGTCAAGGAAATTGCCAGGTTGGGCGGGTCGGTGGGCGGACTGGTCCCCGATGTGGTGGAGAAAGCACTCAAGGAGAAGCTGACATGACCTCGGACACCCACACCGAGCCGGAACTGATCGTCGACGCCACCGATGAGGCCGAGGCACCGGCACAACCCGAATTGGACGACATCCTCGACGTGGTCGATGACCTGATCGTCCGTCTCCACGAGGCGAAGGCGATGCCGCTCTCGTCGAACGCCCTGGTCGACCGTGAGTTGTTCCTCACCAAGCTCGAGACACTTCGGGCCAGCATGCCCGACGAGTTGCGGGCCGCCCGCTGGATGGTGCGGGAGAGGGAGGCGTTCATCGCCCGGACGAATGAGAAGGCACGTGAGATCGTGGGTCTCGCCCGCACCGAGGCGGATGCCCTCGTCGCCGATTCCAATATCGTGGCCGAGGCTGTCGAAGAGGCCAACATCTTGGTTCGCCGGGCCGAGGGAGATTCTCGACGACTCCGCTTGGAGACCGAGGACGACGTCGACCGCAAGCTGATGAAGCTCGAGCACCTGCTGGTGGAGCTGATCTCACAGGTGCAAACGTCGCGCGCCGAGTTCCATATGGCCCGGCCCAAGCCGCCAGAGGTGCCTATCTGAGATGAGAGATGATCTGGTCATCGATGTTGATGACTTGGTCGGGCATCTCGAGGCGGTCGGTCAGTTCGCAGGCGAGCGCCCGGTGTCGCTTCGCCTGGGTGATGCGACGGTCAACGGTCCGATGCTCGTGTCGGGATCGGTGACCGGGACCATCGATGGCGTTCTGGTGCGATTCACCGCCACCGCACCCGCCCATCTGGTCTGTGTTCGCTGTCTGGCCGAGTGGGCCGACGACATCGAGGTCGCGGCGACCCGGCATTTCTCCACGGTTCCCGACGAGGATGGATACCACATCCGGGACAGGAAAATCGACCTGACCGGGCCCGCCGTCGACGAGCTCGCCTTGGGTCTGCCGCCAGCGCCGCTCTGCAGGAAAGACTGCCGGGGACTTTGCCCAATCTGCGGAAGCGACTTGAATACTGAGCCGTGTGACGGTCATGGGGACGAGTCCGACTCTCCATTTGCCGCTCTGAAAGACCTGTTCGATTCCCGATAGACCGAGGAGTGCCCCAGATGGCGGTGCCCAAGAAGAAGATGTCGCGCTCCCGCACCCGGCAGCGCAAGGCGGCATGGAAAGTGCAGGCGCCCCGTTCTGTCTCGTGTGAGCGGTGTGGCAAGCCCAAGCTTCCTCATCGCGCTTGCCGCGAGTGCGGTACCTACGCGGGTCGCGAAGTCCTAGAGACCAACTGAGCGTTGGCCCGCATCGCCCTCGACGCGATGGGGGGCGACAACGCTCCAACCGAGACCGTTGGCGGCGCCGTCGATGCAGCCGCCAGGGGAGTCGATGTCGTCCTGGTGGGCAATGAGAGGCTGCTCGCCGCCGAGCTCTCCAAATACGGGTCCGCTCTCCCGATCGTCGACGCACCCGATGTCATCGGCATGGGTGATCCCGCCCGCGCCTTGCGCGAGAAGCCGCATGCCTCGATAACGGTTTGCGCCAAGCTGGTGGCCGCCGGAGCGGCAGATGGCTTCGTATCGGCCGGCTCCACAGGAGCGGCCATGGCCGCTGCTGCCATCATCATCGGTCGCATAGCGGGTGTCACCCGCCCTGCCATCGCCAGCATCTTCCCGACACCGGGATCGCCAACACTGGTCCTCGACTCGGGGGCAAACCCTGAGGTCAAGCCCGAGCAGCTCGTTCAATTCGCGATCATGGGATCGGTGGCCTCCAATGCCCTCTTGGGGGCGAGTCGACCTCGCGTCGGCATGTTGTCGATAGGCGAGGAGAAGGGAAAGGGGCGTGAGCTGGAGCGGGCTGCGTACCAACTCCTCGAAGCCGCTCCGGTCAACTTCGTGGGCAACGTCGAGGGCCGGGATGTGGCCACCGACAAAGTGGACGTGATCGTCACCGACGGCTTCACCGGGAATGTGTTCCTCAAGACCACCGAGGGCACCGCCGCCTTGATCAACTCATATGTGATGGAGGCGGTGTCGGCCCTGCCCGAAGAGATCAAGGCGGTGGTTCTGCCGGCATTGGCCTTGGTCAGGGAGAAGATGGATTGGGAGACCTATGGCGGCGCCCAGTTGCTGGGGGTCAAGGGCTCGGCGTTGATCGCCCACGGCTCCTCTTCGAGGCGGGCCATAGCCAACGCGCTCGTCATGGCAAGGGACAGCGCCGACGCCGATCTGCCGGGCCGCATCGCGAGCGCCCTGGCATGAGCCTTCAAGACCGTCTCGGCTACCGGTTTGCCGAGCCCAAGCTGCTCAAGCTGGCCCTGACCCATCGCTCGGTGAGCTCGGAAGACCCGGGTCGCAACGACAACGAGCGACTCGAGTTCCTCGGCGACGCCGTCCTGCAGCTGGTTGTGACCGACCTCCTCTACGAGTCCTACCCCCAGCTCGCAGAGGGGCAGATGGCAAAGGTTCGGGCGGCGGTGGTGAGCCGCTCCACGTTGGCGGAGGTGGCACTCGCTCTCGACCTGGGTGAGGAGATCGAGCTCGCACCCAGCGAGGATGCGACGGGGGGAAGGGAGAAGGAGTCGATCCTCGCCGACACCGTCGAAGCGATCATCGGGGCTGTGTACCTCGACCGGGGTCTAGAGCACGTCCGGGACCTGATTGTCTCCCTATGGTCGGATCGGGTTGCCGATCGCGCCAAGGAGCCCGGGGTCATGGACTACAAGACCCGGCTCCAGGAACTGGCTGCGCAGGATGGCCGGAGACCCGCCTACCAGGTCGTGGGCTCCGGACCCGACCACGACCGGCGGTTCACGGCCGTCGTCTCGATCGACGGCGCAGAGCGCGGTTCGGGCGCGGGGCGGTCCAAGAAGGAGGCCGAACAGGCGGCGGCACGCGTGGCCATCGAGGATCTCAGCCGAGGTCTTCCGTAGAGAGGGTCTCCTTCCTCGAACGAAGATCGATGTACCAATGGGTGTACATGGCGGTTATCCCCGCGATGAGCAGACCCTGCGTGAAGACCCCCAAGGCCGAGGCGATGGTCAGGGCGGTACCCGCATTTCCCACGGCTGCCAGAGGCAGAGCGATCAACTGAATCAGCTGCGTGGCGATCCCACCCAACAAACCCACCAGGAGCAGGAATCCTGCCGTTGGCCACCAACGACCCGAGACGAGCCCGATGCTTCGCCGGATCGAGCCGACCACGCCCTGGCTCTCGATGGCCACCGCCGACGTTGTCATCGACGACGAGACGCCAACCCAGATCCCGGGACCAACGAGCGCGACGAAAAGGAGGAAGGCGACGAGCACGCTGGCCGGATTCGGAGTTCCCACCGAGAGCAGCGGCACCAGCCAAATGAACGCCCCCACGCCGATCAGCGCCGACACCACGACCAGGACGAGGAGTATCGCGCCGAGACCGGTGGAGAACCGCCGCACGGCATGCCGTGTGGCGGCTTTGCCGGAGATGGGCCGGCCGTGGACAACGGATGCAACCGCACGATGACTCATCAAAGCGATGAAGACGCCGGCGATCGCCTGGAACACGGCGGCGAGGCCCACAGCCATGAAGAAGGGCCGGGCCAGCGCCCAGAACACCTCGGCCGAGATGGTCTGGAGACGCTCGGGACTGTTGAAGACGATATCCATGAACTCGGCGCCCCCGGTGACCCGAAACGCCACGACCGTGGCGATGCTCACCGGCACCGAAACAGCTAGAGCAGGCATGAGCAGGGCCCTCCAAACCTGGGCGAGACCATTCATGGCGTCGCCCAGCACCTGGCCGAAAGGACGGGGAGTTATGACCATGGGCGGAGGTACCGTAACCGGCGGTCGGTCGGAGGGTGCGTTGCCCGAGTTGCCTGAAGTGGAGATCACAAGACGTCATCTCGAGACGGTCCTCTCGGGACGAGTGCTCGAGTCCCTGAGCTTGACCCACGAGCGAACTGCGCGGCACAACACCTCCCCTGACGAGGTGATGAAGAGGCTTCAGGGGAGGAGGGTGATGGCAGTGGGCCGCCGTGGGAAGTTCCTCGAGATCGCGCTGGATGATGGCCAGACGATGGTTACCCACCTCGGGATGTCGGGGAGGTGGGCGATCGATGCCGATGAGACCATCCCACACACCCACTTCGTTGCTCGTCTCGACGACGGGAGGACCGTGAGCTTCATCGATCCGCGGACTTTCGGGTTTGTGGCTGTCTACGACGATGAAGACCTGGCCGGCTCCGGGCTCGCCCGCGTCGGACCGGACGCATGGGCCGATCCGCCCGACGTGGATGGGCTGGCCCGGTCTCTGCGAGGACGAACCGCCCCGATCAAGGCCCTGCTCCTGGATCAGAGGCCCATCGCCGGGCTGGGAAACATCTACGCCGACGAGGTGCTGTTCCGGGCGGGGATCCATCCGCTGACGCCCGGAGGCTCGCTCGACGCCGTGCAGCTGGGGAGCGTGCTCGGGTCGGTGCAG
>Ga0214471_10005113_pt1 | contig 10130 bp, 7 predicted proteins | sample RVTome_5_FD_207665 | JGI IMG/M metagenome (GOLD analysis project Ga0214471, IMG submission 207665) | Soil microbial communities from uranium-contaminated site in the Upper Colorado River Basin, Wyoming, United States - RVT142D155 | ecosystem: Environmental > Terrestrial > Soil > Contaminated >... | reverse complement strand
TACTGTCCGCCCTCGCCACCCCGCTGGCAGCCCAAACTGATACGGGCCAGACGGAGACCGGCCTGACTCTGACGACGCCTTATCCGGGCCTCACGGTCGAGCCCGGTGACACGGCCTCATTCGACTTGCTGCTCACTGCGACCAGCACGACCACGGTCGACCTCTCGGTCGGTGGGGTCCCCGACGGATGGACCGCCAATTTCCGGGGTGGAGGGTTCGTGGTGAATCAGGTCACGGCCGGAACGGACGAAGCGCCCGATCTGACGCTCAGCGTCATAATCCCTACCGGAACCGCCGACGGCAGCTTTCCCCTGACGGTTTCGGCCGATAGTTCCGGAAGTTCCGCCACCCTTGCCATCGAGGTAGTCGTCCAGGGAGGGGCCGGTGGAACGGTGACGATGACTCCCGAGTATTCCGGGGTGCGAGGTCCGTCGAGCGAGACCTTCACCTTCCCGGTCGACCTCCGCAATGACAGTCCGGCCGAGGTGCAGCTCGAACTGTCCGCCGAGGGACCGATCGGATGGATCGTCGAGGCCCGGCCTCAGAGCCAGACACAGGCCTCAGCCATTACCATCGAACCCGGCGCCACCACCAGAGTGACAGTCACCGCCAATCCGTCCACAACCGCCGCGGCAGGTCTCTATGACCTTCGAGTAGTGGCCCGGGGAGGCGGAGTCGATGTTGAGGCGCCGCTGCAGGTGCAGATCACCGGCAGCTTCGACATGCAGATCTCGACGTCCGACCAGAGGCTCAACGCCGACGTCACCGCCGGCCAGGCAACCCAGCTTCCCGTGATCGTCTTCAACACCGGGACCGCGGATCTGGTCCAGGTCTCCCTCGACTCCATTCCGCCCTCCGGCTGGGAGGTCACATGGGACACTGAGCTAATTCCGACGATCGCGGCCGGCGACTTCGCGACAGTCAACGCCACCATCACCCCGTCTACTGAGGCGATCGCCGGCGACTACCAGATAACGTTCCGGGCCTCTTCGGACGATGCCAACGCTTCAATGGAGGTCAGGACCACTGTCAGCCCTTCGGCGTTTGGAGGTCTGGTGGGAATCGGTCTCATTCTTTTGACTCTGGCCGCTCTTGCATGGGTGTTCCGTCGCTTCGGCCGGAGATAGGAATGGCTGCCCCAACCATTCTGACCCGGCGGCTGACCAAGCAGTACGGCGAAACGAAGGTGGTCAATGCCCTCGACCTGCGCACGTCGGCGGGAGAGATATTCGGACTGCTCGGCCCCAACGGAGCGGGCAAGACCACGACCATCCTGATGCTGCTGGGGATGGTCGAGCCGACGTCGGGCGACATCGAGGTGCTTGGCCTGGACCCGGCCCGCAATCCCCTCGCAGTTAAGAGCCGAGTCGGCTACCTCCCCGATGCAGTCGGGTTCTATCCCGATCTGACCGGCCGCGAAAACCTTCGATTCACGGCCGAGCTCAACCGTCTCAGCCGTACTGAAGCCAACCGGCGCATCGACTCGCTGCTTGTCGATGTGGGTCTCGTCGATTCTGGCGACCAGCCGGTCGGGGTCTACTCGCGAGGCATGAAGCAACGCCTCGGGATCGCCGACGCATTGATCAAACGGCCCGAGATACTGATCCTCGATGAGCCCACCACTGCTATCGACCCGGAAGGCGTTGCCGAGATTCTCGGGCTGATCAGCCGCCTGGCCAAGGACGAAGGAGTCACCATCCTCCTTGCCAGCCACCTTCTTCATCAAGTGCAGGCGGTTTGCGACAGGGTGGCGATCTTTGTGAAGGGCCGGGTGGTCGCCCAGGGAGCGCCCCATGAACTGGCGACCGACAGCAAGGGACCCGAGGAGGTCGAGATATCGGTGGGCGCCGACGAAGCCGCCGTGCGGGCCGCGCTGGCCAACCAGAAGTTTCTGCGGAGCCTCAAACCCGGTCGCCTTCCACGGAGCTACCTGATTGAAGTCGATCACGGAAGTACCAACAAGCTTGTTTCGAGCCTGGTTGAAGCCGGGCTTCCCTTGACGAGCGTCCGGCGCTTGTCGGAGGATCTCGACGAGGTCTATCGACGCTATTTCCATGCTGAGGAGGCAACGTCCAGTGTCTGAAGCAACCGCCCCGATGCACGCCCTTGCCCTAGCCGACGAGGGCGTCGGCCATGGGTGGCGCGTGGTGGCCCGCAAGGAGTTCGCCGATCATCTGCGGTCGATTCGATTCCTCGTGCTGGCTGCGATCCTCGCCATCGTCACTGCGGCGACCGTGGTCGCGGCGGCAGGCGGGATTCGCTCTGTGGCTTCACAGGCCATGGGCGTCCCCGGCATCTTCCTGCGCCTGTTGACCATCGAGAGCCCTCCGGTCCCGTTTCCATTCATCTTCGTCTTGATGAACTTCTTGGGGCCCTTCCTCGGAATTGCCTTCGGCTTCGACGCGATCAGCAGTGAGAAGTCGGCGGGAACGCTTCCAAGGCTCCTGGCCCAACCGATCCATCGCGACGAAGTGATCATCGGCAAGTTCGTGGCCGGCCTCAGCATCATCGGAATGATGCTGATCGCCACCACTATCTTCATCACGGGTCTGGGCATGTTCCGCCTCGGCCTGTCACCCACTCCAGGCGAGATCGGCCGCCTCGTCGTCTGGGTGATCGTTGCGATCATCTACGTCGGGTTCTGGCTGGCTCTGTCCATACTGCTCTCGACCCGGGCAGGCGTGGCGACGTCGATCCTGGCATCGCTAGGCCTCTGGCTGGTGCTGATCTTCTTCGGGTCCTTCATCTTCTCTGGCGCAGCCAACCTGGTCGCCCCGGCTGACGATCTAGTGGCCGTGGCCAAGGCTGAAATCCTGCTCTCGCGGATCTCACCCGCCGTCCTCTTCAGCGAGGCCTCCACCGTCCTCCTGGATCCGACCCAGCGAACCGTGGATCTGGTGACCGTGGAACAGGCCGACCGCGCCATCCTCTCGAATCTGACATTGACCCAGTCCCTGTCGGTCGTATGGCCTCAAGTCGTCGGTCTCGTCGCGATATCGACTGTCTTGTTCGGACTCGCTTTCGTCTCATTCATGAGACAAGAGATCAGGGCTTAAAAGACGCGCAGCTGTTTTGTCCCCTCGCCGATAGGCGGGGGAAGGTTCCTGCCGCTGAGGAACGAAGCGGGAGGTGGGAGGGCATGCCAAACCTGTCCGCAAAGATCTAGAACAGCTTCACCGTTCTCCCCTACCCCTGAGCTTTCGCTGGGAGACAACTAGCTACGCGCTTCTCTGCGTCTTGACTTGGGGTCGATCGGACGGCACACTTCCCGGGACTTGACAGCGCTCATCTAGAGCGGTGGAGGGACAGGCCCTTTGAAACCGCGGCAACCGATTAGTTCGGTGCCAATGCCTGATCGATGAGATGCCTATGGCGGACCGCCACTCCGGGTGGATTGCCTCGGCGCTCACTGAGCGCGTCGGGAACGACGAACGAGGAGGCCCGTGAGATGGAACAAGTAGTAGAAGTCCGATCCTTCGGGAACATGTGTTGTCGACGCTCTCGGGTGGCAGGCCCGGGCGTTCGACGCCCGTAGCGCACCGCAACCACCCGAGAGCCAGCCCCGCTTCCGCGGTGTTATTGACGTTCCCGCACATGAGCAAAGGATTCGTTATGACGACTCTCCACCTGAACGAAGTCGACCTTCCCGCGGTCGGCTCCCTTGTCCAAGCCATCCAGGGCGACCCCCAGGTCGCCCAGACCATCTGGAAGTCCGAGGTCACCTGGGACGGTGCCTTCCGGACCTCGGCCCGATCCCGCGATCTGGCTCCGATCGCGTTCGACGAACCGCCCGCACTCGGCGGTACCGACACCGCCCCCAATCCGGTCGAGCAGATTCTCGGGGCCCTCGGCTCTTGCCTCGTCATCGGATACGCGGCCAACGCCTCAGCGGCAGGAATCGAATTGAAGAAGCTGAGGATCGAGCTCGAGGGCGACCTCGACCTGCATACGTTCCTCGGCCTCAACCACGGCAACGCCGGGTTCTCGGGGATCAAGGCCGTGGTCCACATCGAGTCCGATGCCGATGACGCTGCGATCGACGCCCTCCATCGGAAAGTGGTATCAACCTCCCCGGTGGGGCACTCGCTTACCAGGGAAGTGCCGGTCGACGTCATCTTGGCGTGAAATACATCCCTTCTTGTGACGGTTGACCCCCTCTACGGTGGGTCAACCGTCACAAGAACCGTCTTATGAGGAGAAGGAGGACACATTGAGCAACTACCGCTTTGAAACGCTGCAGGTGCATGCCGGGCAGCAGCCGGCTCCCGGCACCAATGCCCGGGCCGTGCCTATCTATCAGACCACCAGCTACACATTCAACGACAGCGACCATGCCGCCAGGTTGTTCGGGCTCCAGGAGTTCGGGAACATCTACACCCGGATCATGAATCCGACGACCGACGTCTTCGAGCAGAGGGTCGCCGCCCTCGAGGGAGGACTCGCGGCAGTCGCCACCTCGTCGGGGCAAGCCGCCCAGCTTCTCACGTTCACGACACTCCTCGAGACAGGTGACAACATCGTCTCCACGTCCTATCTCTACGGTGGCACTTACAACCAGTTCAAGGTTGCCTTCCCCAGAATGGGCTTCGGTGTCTCGTTCGTGGACGGCGACGATCCGGCTGACTTCGAGAAGGCGATCAACGACAAGACCAAGGCCCTCTACGTCGAGACCATCGGGAACCCCAAGTACAACATCCCCGACTTCGAGGCGCTCGCCGAAATAGCTCACCGCCACAAAATTCCGCTTGTGGTTGATAACACCTTCGGGGCGGCCGGATATCTGGCTCGGCCGATCGATTTCGGCGCCGACATCATCGTTCATTCGGCCACCAAGTGGATCGGCGGCCATGGCAACTCGATCGGAGGCGTCATCGTCGACGCCGGCAACTTCGAGTGGCGCAGCGGCAAGTTCCCGATCTTCACGGAGCCGGCTCCCGGCTATCACGGCATGGTCTTCACCGACGTCTTCAATCCCGACGGTCCGTTCGGGAACATCGGCTTCGCCATCCGGGCGCGGGTGGAAGGACTTCGTGACTTTGGGGCGGCGCTGTCGCCGTTCAACTCTTTCCTGTTCCTCCAGGGCCTGGAAACACTGTCGCTCCGAGTCCAGCGTCAGGTGGACAACGCACTCGAGTTGGCCAAGTGGCTCGAACAGCATTCCCAGGTGACATGGGTGAGCTACCCGGGCCTCACGTCACATCCGTATCACGCCGCCGCCAAGAAGTATCTGCGGAATGGGTTCGGCGGGGTGTTGTCCTTCGGGATCGCCGGCGGTTACGAGGCCGGGAAGCGGTTCATCGACCAGACCAAGCTCCTCAGCCATCTGGCCAATGTCGGCGACGCCAAGTCATTGGTAATCCACCCTTCCTCGACCACGCACCAGCAGCTGTCGCCGGATGAGCAGGCCTCGTCCGGTGTCACGCCCGACCTGGTTCGGATCTCGGCGGGCATTGAGCACATCGACGACATCAAAGAGGACATCGACCAGGCGTTGGTCGCCGTGTCCTGATGACGACAAGCGGACCGGACCCCGCACGGTCGGTCGAAACGAAGTTCTTCGACCTTCCGGACGAACTGTTGCCATTCAAAATGCGCAGCGGTGAGACCCTGGACGGGGTCCGGCTCGCCTACGAGGTCTACGGAGAGATATCACCCGAGAAGGACAATGTCGTCCTTCTGTTTCATGCTCTCACCGGCAGCCAGCATGCCGCCGGGTTCAATCCCCGGGTCGATGGCGTCGAACGGTGGGTGGAAGAGAACCAGACCGGGTGGTGGGAGGGATTCATAGGGCCCGGCATGGGGGTTGACACCGACCGCCTGGCCGTTCTCTGCGTCAACTACCTGGGCGGGTGTTATGGCACGACAGGCCCGCCCTCGATCGACCCCGGAACCGGCCAGCCGTATGGTCCGGACTTTCCGCAGGTGCATCTGGCCGACATCGTCGAATCGCAGCTAGCACTGCTCGATCGACTCGGGATCTACAAGCTGAAGGCCGTCGCAGGAGCTTCGGTGGGCGCGCTGCTGAGTTTGTCACTGGCTGCTCGCTTTCCCGATCGGGTCGAAAATGTTGTGATCCTGGCCGGCGGGTTCGGAGGAACGACCCTTCACCGAATGTCGAACTTCGAGCAGAAGCTGGCCATCTTCAATGACCCCGATTTCAACGGCGGCCGTTACTACGACGGGTCTTTTCCAGCGGCGGGACTGGCCCTGGCCCGGATCATCGGCCACAAAGCCTTCGTGTCGATCGACGCCATCCACGCCCGGGCCAGAAACGAGATCATCGACCACCCTTACGTGACGCATCCGGTCGAGTCATATTTCTGGCACCAGGGCGAGAAGCTGGTGATCCGCTTTGACGCCAACAGCTACTTGCGGATCATCGATGCCTGGTCCAACTACGAATTGCTCGATGACACCGGGGCGGCGACCCATGTCGAGGCGCTATCGGTGTGCAAGGGGCAGAGCTGGCACGTGTTCACGATCGACACGGACGTTTGCTTCTACCCCGACGAGCAAGCTGCCCTGGTGGCCGCGCTCGAGGCAGCGGGGGTCCCTGTCGAATGGATCAAGGTGTCGTCCCCCAAAGGCCACGACGCGTTCCTGACGGAACCACATTTGTTTCGGGATGCATTGCGGAAGGCTTTGACCTAAGAACGTGGTACGTACCACGCTTCCTATACGGGTGGCTTGTCGAGCACTTCTAAGAGTCTTTGCGCTCTGCTGTCCAACAATCCTCCAGCTACGTTGAGACTCAGGCGGTAGGCCAGCCAGCCGAGGGCCACTGCCACGAATGCCCCGACCAGGCCCTGCCATGGTCCCAACATGGCGGCCGGTAAACCTACCGCGGCCGCCAACGGGATGGTGAGGGCTCCGGCGGCTAGGACTCCAAGGATCGCCACGGCCCCGGCCGCCGCCGACGCGTTGCGGCTTCCGAACAGATTCGATTCCGGCATCGGAAAGGCTCCCAACACCGACGTCACATTGCCGACACCCAGCCACACCGCCAGGACAGCCAGCGAGGACAGGATTGCGGTCGCGAGGTGAGCGAATTCACCGGCGACGAGCGACATCAGACCTGCGACAAACGCCACCGCCGGGACTCCGATCAGGGCCAGAGCAAGGTTCTTGCCGGCGAGGATCCGACGAAGGTCGACCCCTGACACCACGTAGCCCCAGAACGATCGATCGTCCATGCCGAACAAGTTGAATCCGGTGCTGGCAACCATCCATGCGATCACCGTTGCCAGAAACGGCGCGTATTCGGTTCCCAGAAGAAACCGTCCCCCTCCGAATCCGAGGGCGGCCAGGGCGATCACCAGACCAACCGCCTGCGACCGAAACCGTGGGTCGCGGCGCATGTAGCGAAGTTCCTTGCCCGCGGTGACGTAGACCGGGCCGCTCCGTCCCTTGAAGATCCGCGGCACCAATGACGCCATGTCGCTGACTGTGCGGACCCGAGAGTTGGTAACAGTCCGGGTCGACAGGCGCCCCAGCACGACTTGCCACAGCCACACAACGATTCCGGTCGTCGCCACGACGTACGCCACGCGGGCAACACCGGTCACCAAGTCTCGGTCTTCTCCGAAGTCCGACATCGCTTCCCCCATGGCCCCGGCCGGAGTCCAGCCCAGCACCGTTCCCAGATTCCCGAGTTGCGGGGTCTCGCCGGTGAAGTCGCCCGGAACCGGCCGATACAGGTTGGCGGCGATCACGATGACCCCGATCGCCAACGAGGCCGCGACGACGGCCACGTCCCTGCTCCGGCGACTGCGAAGAAGATCGGTCAGGAAACTCGTCACCAGCCGGGACGAAGCCAGGCACCAAATCACGAAGAGCACAGCGACAATGACAATCGGAACAACACTGGCCAGTCCGGTGAACGACCAGATCGCCGCGCCGACGGCCGCCAATACCGTGATGACTGTGCCGGGGCCGATGGCAGCCGAGGCCAACAACCCGGCGGCCAGCCGACGACGGGTCAACGGAAGCAACTCGAGACGACGGGGATCGACGGTCTCATCGAGGGCCGCCGCCACCACCGGTACTACCAGCCACCCGAGCCCCACCACCGAAAGCACCAGCGCAAGTCCATCGCCTCCCCACAGATAGCCAGCGCCGTAGGCGACCAGGCCGAGCACGGATCCCACGACGGCTGCCCCCAGCCAGATCAGGATGAAGCCGATGACTCCCCACGTCCCCGACCGCTTGAGTCGGTTGCGAGTGAGGCGAAGCTTCAGTCGGAAGAAGAGCCCAACCACCCGAGATCCACCCCTTGAGTGTCGCCACCGCCGACCAGTTCAACAAAGACATCCTGCAGGCGACGGCCTCCGGTGATCTCCGAAGTCGGACCTTCCGTGAGGATGCTCCCGTCGTCGATGATCATGATGCGATCGCATAGTCGCTCGACCACGTCCATCGTGTGGTCCGAGAAGACCACGGTCCCTCCGGCCTTGGTGAAGCCCCTCAGGATCGTTTCGAGAACCTGTCTAGCGACCGGATCGATTCCGGCGAAGGGCTCATCGAGGAAGACGACCCGGGGGCTGTGCAGCAACGCGCAGGCGATCGCCACCTTCTTGGTCATCCCGAGGCTGTAGTCGGCAATCAACGTGTCGGCTTCGTCCTCGAGATCGAGCAGCCTGAGGAGGGTATCCGCCCGCTCGGAGACGACGGCCGGCGCCATCCCCCGCAACAGGCCGTTGAACACGATCAGTTCCCGGCCCCCGAGCCGGGTGAACATGGAGGGGTTGTCCGGGACCATTCCCAAGCGGGTCTTGGCCCCCACCGGATCAGCCCAAACGTCGTGACCCGCCACCTCCACCGTCCCTGAGTCGGGCCGGAGCAGGCCGCACGTCATCCTCAATAGGGTCGTTTTGCCGGCCCCGTTGGGACCGCAGATTCCGAAGAATGAACCGGCTGGAATCTCGAGGCTGACCTCGTTGACCGCGGTTTTCTCACCGTACCGCTTGGTCAAGTTTCGATACGAGACCGCCGGTCCGCTCATCGGTTACGACGTGCCAGGGGCAGAAGCCTTGAAAGCGGCGAGTCCGGTGATCGCCTGGCCCAGGATCAAAGTGTGGATCTCGTTTGTGCCTTCATAAGTCAGCACCGTCTCGAGATTCGTCATGTGCCTGATGACCGGGTACTCAAGGGTGATCCCATTGGCGCCGAGGACCGACCGGGCGGTTCTGGCCACGTCGAGAGCGTTGCGAACATTGTCGAACTTCCCGAAGCTCACCAACTCGGGAGTGATCCGCCCCTGATCCTTCATCCGGCCCAGATGGAGGGCGACCAAAGTTCCGCGGTTGACCGTCACCATCATCTCGACCAGTTTCTGCTGGGTCAACTGGAACGAGGCGATGGGAGCTCCGAACTGAATCCGGCTCTTCGAGTAGTCGAGAGCAGCTTCGTAGCAGGCCCGCGCCGCCCCCATCACCCCGAAGAGGATCCCGAAGCGGGCCTCGCTCAGACAGGACAAAGGCCCCCTCATCGAGGAGACCCCGGGAAGCACGAAGTCGCCGGGCACCCTCACGTTGTCGAGCACAAGCTCGGACGTAATCGAAGCTCGCAGCGAAGCCTTGCGATGGATCAGGTTGGCGGTGAAGCCCGGTGTGTCGGTGGGGACGATGAACCCCCTGATCCCCTCATCGGTACGGGCCCATACGATCGCGATGTCGGCCACGTTGCCGTTGGTGATCCACATCTTGGTTCCGTTGATGATCCAGTCGGAGCCGTCCCTGCGGGCACTCGTCCTCATCGACGAAGGGTCTGATCCGGAGTCGGGTTCCGTCAGGCCGAAGCAGCCGATGATGTCGCCTGCCGACATCCCCGGAAGCCAGGTCTGCTTCTGCTCTTCCGATCCGAACTCCCAGATCGGAAACATCGCCAGGGACCCTTGAACCGAAACGAACGACCGGGTGCCGGAGTCGCCCGCCTCCAATTCGATGCAGGCCAACCCGTACGCGGTGGCGCTGGTCCCGGCACATCCGTAGCCTTCGAGGTGCATTCCGAGAAGTCCGAGGGCTCCCATCTCCTTGGCCAGTTCTTTGGGAAAGGTGCCTTCCTCCCACCAGCCACCCACCTCGGGCAGGATCTTTTCTTCAGTGAACCGGCGAACGGTGTCGCGCAGCAAC
>Ga0214471_10005111_pt1 | contig 10133 bp, 9 predicted proteins | sample RVTome_5_FD_207665 | JGI IMG/M metagenome (GOLD analysis project Ga0214471, IMG submission 207665) | Soil microbial communities from uranium-contaminated site in the Upper Colorado River Basin, Wyoming, United States - RVT142D155 | ecosystem: Environmental > Terrestrial > Soil > Contaminated >... | reverse complement strand
CCCCGATTATCTGGCCGACCTCCAGAATTCCCAGCCGCCCCGAATTGGCCTGCTCCGAGACTTCTTCTACGAAAACGCAGACTCGGAGACCATCAGCCACGTCGATGGCGTCGTCCAGCAGCTGAGCCAGGCTGGGGCCACGGTGGCAGAATTGCCCCTGCCCGGCAGTATCAAGACCGCCATTGCAGACCAGCAGATTATTATGGCGGTGGAAGGAGCGGCCTTTCACCAGCCGATGTACGACCGGCAGGCTGTAGATTACCAGCCCAGGATCCGGGAGATGATCCGCCGGGGACTGGATACCGGCGCCGTCACCTACTCCCGGGCCATGGAACGCCGCCGCCAGTTCGTCACCGACATGCGACTGATGGCCGAGCAGGTTGATATTTTATTGACCCCGTCCACCCCCCAACCGGCCCAGGCGGATTTGACCAACACCGGCAGCCGGATGTTCCAGGGGCCGTGGACTTCCTGCGGCTTACCGACCATCACCTTACCCTCCGGGTTGGCGGCATCAGGCCTGCCGCTAGGCATACAGCTGGCTGGCCCCTATCTGGGTGAAGCGGGCCTGCTGTCGGCTGCCAGATGGTGCGAGCAGACCCTGAATGTGCGGTTGTCACCGCCAGTCTGATCATGGTTCAAGTCACCCATCGTAGCTTCATCGTAGCTTCATCGTAGCCTGGCAGCCTTCAAAAATTGACGGCTCGAGACCATCCCTCCCATAGCAGGGTGCTGAAAAAGGGGAGTCCAGAGGGGCGAAGTCCCTTTGGCAGGGGTCTGGGGGTGTCCCCCAGATACAATTTCTACCCCCTTCCTGGTCAGGAACGGGGTAGGGGGATGGTTGAAAAGGGTTTTTCATCAACCTGATAGTGGCCCATTGGGAAGGCCCATAAAGTAGAATTCGGCAAGTGAGATAGATTATATGGCAGCGACACCCAGGAAACGCCAGCTAGGCCGTCCGGTATCCATCGTGGGCGCCGGTATGTCTCAGTTTGGGGCATTCAAAGGTAAGACCAGCCGGGACCTGTTCGTGGAAGCCTTCCGGGACATGACCGATCATCTGGACCAGGGTGTCGGTGTCGAGGATATCGAATGCGGGTACATCGGGAACTACTCCTCCGATTTGTTTGAAGGGCAGGGCCACACCGCCCCCATCATCGCCGACTGGCTGGGCCTGACTCCCGCCCCGGTAACCCGCATCGAAAACGCCTGCGCCAGCAGCGGCAGCGCGATGCGCGAAGGCATCATGGCCATCGCCTCCGGCCTGTACGACATCGTGCTGGTGGGGGGCGTGGAAAAGATGACCGACCTGCCCACCGAAGGCGTGACCGATGTGCTGGCGTCGGCTGCCGACGGACTGTATGAAGTCCCGGCGGGGCTGACCTTCCCGGGCATCTACGGTGCGCTGGCCAAGGCCCACATGGACCGGTACGAGACCAACCTCAGCCACCTGCTGAAAGTGGGCATCAAGAACCACAACAACGGCGCGCTCAACCCCAAAGCCCAATTCAACACCACCATTCGGGGGATGATGGAGCGCCGAATCGCCCGGGCCGAGCAGCGCGGCGAGCCAGTTCCAGACTGGAAGGATGAGATAGAATTCCTCAATGACCCTCGGGCCAATCCCTGGATCGCCTGGCCGTTGCGTCTCTACGATTGCGCCCCCATCACCGACGGGGCCGCCTGCATCTTGCTGGTAGCCGCGGAAATCGCCAACAGCTTCACCGAAAAGCCGGTACATATCGCTGGCACCGGACAGGCCACCGGCCGCCCGCTGCACGACGCTGAAGAATTAACCTCTCTTTCCGCGGCCAAATACGCCGCCGCCCAGGCCTATCAGATGGCGGGAATCAGCCCTCAGGACATTCAGGTGGCCGAGGTCCATGACTGCTTCACCATCGCCGAGATAATTGCCACCGAGGACCTGGGATTCTTTGCTCCCGGAGAAGGCCCTCACGCGGTTGACGAGGGTAGGACGGCCCTTGACGGTGACCGGCCGGTCAACACCTCCGGCGGACTGAAGGCCAAGGGACATCCGGTGGGGGCATCGGGCGTTGCCCAGATCATCGAAGTCTTTCATCAACTTAGGGGAGAGGCCGGAGCGCGGCAGCTGCCAGGTTCAAATCTGGAAGTTGGTCTGGCCCACAATGTGGGCGGCACCGGTGGCACCTGCGTGGTCAATATTCTGCGGCGGGGCTAGCAGGGTGCTGAAAGAGGGGTGGTCAGGAAGGGGGTAGGGGGATGGTCGAAAAGGGTTTTTCATCAACCTGTTAGGAGAGAACGATGGCCGACGATTCGCGGGGGTTCACCGCCGCTTCCTTCTACGATTACCTGAAAGAGGGCAAGCTGATGGGCGTTCGGTGCCGGGACTGCGGCAAGCTCTCGGCGGAACCCAGGCCCATGTGTCCTTCCTGCCATAGCCAGGATGTCGAGTGGCGACAATTCAGCGGGCGGGGCCAACTCGCCACCTTCACCTGTATCTCGGTGGTGCCCGAGGGCATGGCCCGGCGGGGCTACGGGCGCAATAATCCCTATTGCTCCGGCATCGTGATTCTGGAAGAAGGGCCGCGAATCAGCGCCAGGATTTCCGGTGTCGACGCTGCCAATCCTCAAAACATACCGACGGGCATGACCCTGGCGGTGGATTTTGGTGACGTAGACCCGGAGAGACCGGCATTGGCTTTCCGGCCCGCTTGATTGGAGTTTACGCTACCTGGTAATCGACCGATTAAACCTTGTGGCAAGCGACCAGATGGCCGGTTTTTACTTCTCGCCAGTCAGGCTCCTGGTCCCGGCAAATATCACTGTCGCCGTACAAGGGGCAGCGGGGGTGAAATCGGCAACCCGATGGGGGATTGATGGGACTGGCGACCTCTCCGGAGATGGTAGTGCCCATGGGTATGTCTGGGTCTGGCTGAGGGACCGAGGCCATCAAAGCTAAAGTATAGGGATGCAGGGAGCCACGGTACAATTCATCCTTGGTGGTCAATTCCACCATCTTTCCTACGTACATCACTCCCACCATGCTGCTCATATGCTCGACTATCGCCAGATCATGGGAGATCAGCAAGTAACTCAGTCCAAGGTTTTGCTGCAGCTCGCCTAGTAAATTCAGTATCTGGGCCCGAATGGATACGTCTAGCCCCGACACTGGCTCGTCCAGGACAATCAACTGGGGCTGCAAGGCCAGGGAGCGGGCGATGGCGACGCGCTGTCGTTGGCCACCACTGAACTGATGGGGGAAATTGGTTCCAGCCTCCGGACTTAGTCCCACGCTCTGCAACAGTTCCGCCACCCGGGTTCGCAAGGACCTCCCGCTCATCCCCAGGTGGACCTGTAGCGGTTCCCCAATGATGTCCAACACCTGCATCCTGGGGTCGAGGGAGCTGTACGGGTCCTGAAACACCGCTTGAACCGAACGTTTGTATCCTCGTAATTCCCGGCCTTTCAAGGTATGAACGTCGCGCCCGCGAAACCGGATGACTCCCCTGGTGGGTCGCTCCAGCAGGAGGATCATCTTGGACACCGTGGTCTTTCCGCAGCCGGACTCCCCTACCAGGGCAAAAGTCTCACCTTCATTGATGGAAAAGGTGACCCCATCCACGGCCCGGATCGGAGGGGCTTTTCTCTGCAACAGGGTGCGAGGTCCAGCAAAATGTTTGACCAGATTCTCGACTTCCAACAACGGCTCAGCCACGGTAGGTCACTTCTCGGCCAGCCAACAGTGAACGAAGTTGTCCCCTCCCAGAGAAGTTCGGGGAGGATACTCTTGGCGGCAGATATCCATGGCAGCGGGACATCGCGGCCAAAAGGGGCAACCGCTGGGGATGGCGCGCAGGCTGGGGGGTTGGCCTTCTATCTGGTATAGCCGGTCCCGTTTGACCCCCATGATGGGCACCGAATCCAGCAAGGCCCTGGTGTAAGGATGCTGAGGTTGTTTGTAGATCTGGCGTACCGGGGCACTTTCTACGATACGGCCGGCGTACATTACGTTGACCCGGTCGCACATCTGGGCCACGATACCCAGATCGTGGGTTACCCATATGACGCTAGTACCATATTTTAGTTGCAACTCCCGGATCAGACTCAGGAACTGAGCCTGGATAGTTACATCCAGGGACGTCGTTGGTTCATCGGCGATCAACAACTCTGGGTTAGTTACTAACCCCATTGCTGCGACCACGCGTTGACGCATTCCGCCGCTGAATTGGTGGGGATATTGGCCCAGCCGTTGCTCCGGGTTGGGTATGCGGACGGCCCTCAATGCCTCAATCACCCTCTCCAGGGCCCGTTGACCCCGTTGTTTCAGATGCAGGTTCACCGGCTCGGTTACCTGATTGCCAACGGTATATACCGGGTTTAACGAGGTCTGGGGGTCCTGCATGATCATTGCCATCTTATGGCCGCGGTACTCCCGCATCTCATGCTCGTGCAAGGCCAACAGGTTCTGGTCCCTGAACCACACCTCTCCCTCGACTATCCTTGACCCCGGTTTGGGAGTCAACTGCATCAGGGAAAGGCAGGTCATGGTCTTGCCACTACCCGATTCCCCGACCAGGCCCACTGCCTCTCCCTGCCCCACGGTGAAGCTTACGCCGTCCACCGCCTTTAGCACGGCATTCCGTTGAAAGAAGTAGGTCTTTAACCCCTCCACCCGCAATAGAGGGGAGCCTTTCATACCCGCATCCGTGTCGATTCCCGTCTGCATCACCCGCGACCCCATCGCCCCCAGTGCCGCCTACTGGGACGGGCGTAGGAGCCTGGGGAGAAGCACCAATTCATAGTTCTCGGCGCCGGGGGTCCATGGTATCCCGCAACCAATCGCCAAAGAGGTTCAAGGATAATACGGTAGCCAGGATAGCCAATCCCGGAAATAGCGTGATCCAGTAAGCAGAGGTGATGAATTGGCGCCCTTCCGACACCATTAGCCCCCAGGCAGGTTTGGGCGGTGGGATGCCAACTCCCAAAAAGCTGAGCGAGGATTCCACCAGGATTATGTGCCCCACTTCCAGGGTGGATATCACGACTACCGTGTTGAACACGTTGGGCAGGATGTGTTTCAGCACAATCCGGTGCGTAGGAGCGCCAATTACCCTGGCCAACGCCACGTAGTCTCGCTCTCTAACGCTCAAGGTTTCCCCTCGCACTATTCTGGCAAACCGGGCGGCGACGAAGGGGCACAGGATCAAGACTACGTTCCAGAAACTGAAACCAAAGGTGAAGACGAAGGACAATGCTACCAGGATGAGCGGCAAGGCCAGGACAGCCTCCACACCCCGCTGTACCAGGGCATCGGCCCGCCCTCCCATATAGCCGGAGATGGTCCCGAAAATTATGCCAGTCCCGCCGCCGATGGCGATGACCAGCAGGGACAGGGCCAGGGAGATTCGAGAGCCATAAATGATGCGACTGTACACGTCCCGCCCCAACTGGTCGGTACCCAGGATATTGGCCAGGCTGGGCGGGGCCAGATTATTCATAATGTCATTCTGCACCGGATCATGGGTGGCGATCAGGGGAGCAAAGACGACAAATATCAACAGCACGCCCAGGATGATCATCGGGACCATCGGGGCGCGCCGCAGTACCACCAGACCGACCCGCACCCGATGGTGCAGGGGGACGGTCTGGACCTGAATTACTGCATCGGGTCGACCGGTGGCTCGGGCCATGTCTCACCTTTTAAATCAAGAACTGGCGTATTTGATACGGGGATCTACCAGAACGTACAGGATATCTACCAGTAGATTTATCACGATGTAGAACAGCCCGATCATGATCACCACACCCTGCACCACCGGGAAGTCCCGCCCGCTCACCGCGGTCAGCGCCATTCGCCCAACGCCGGGCCAGGCAAATACCTGCTCCACCACCACCGAGCCGTTCATAAAACCGCCCAGAATCAGCCCAGAATAGGTCAACACCGGAATCATTGCGTTGCGCAGAGCGTGTTTCCAGATAACGATCTTTTCATTGAGTCCTTTGGCGCGGGCCATGGTCACGTAGTCGCTATCCAGAACGTCCAGCATGCTGGAGCGGGTAAGCCGCACCAGACCGGCCACCACAAACCAGCCCATGGTGAAGGCGGGCAGGATATAAGTCGCGGGCCCGCCCCGTCCTGATATGGGCAAAGAGGGCAGACCCTGCTGGAATAGAAAGACTCCAAAGAACAGTATGAGCATTATTCCCAGCCAAAAAGATGGGGTAGACTGGCCCAAAAAGGCCACGATTTTGGCTGCCCGGTCAATTACTGTACCCCGGTAAACGGCGCTCAGCACCCCCAGGGGAATGCCCATTACCATCGCGATGCCCATCGCCACCAGCCCCAGGCTAAACGTGGCCGGCAAGCGCTCCACCAGCATCTGAGTAACGGGCCGGTGGCCCTTGACCGACTGGCCCAGGTCGCCTCTGGCCAAGTCCTTGAGGAACACCCAGTACTGGACGTAAATCGGCTGATCTAACCCCAACTTCACACGGAAGGCCTGGGCGGTCTCCGGCGGAAGGGAATCGTCAATGAATACGGCGGCCGGGTCCCCGGTGGCCCGGGCCAGAAGAAACACCAGGACCGTAATGAACAACATGTTGACGATGCTCTGCGCGATCCTGTTGGCTATATAACCGCCCACAGCTTATTCCCTTAACTTTTCTTGATCACCACTACTTGCCACCAGCCGGATGGGAGGGATTAACCTCCCATCCAGCCAGTCTTCCTGTTATTAGCCTGGTTAAAGCAAAACCCCGGCTATTTCGGCTGGAGGGTCCACTGGTTGTTGGGGTAAGTCCGGCCGGTGATTGGTTTCCAGTCGCCGATCTTGTCGGAGACCGCAAACACCGAGTTGGCGTAGATTATCAGTCCCTGGATGTACTCATCGTACATCTTCCGGTTGAACTCCTCAAATAGCACCCGTTGCTTGCCGAAGTCAAACTCGCTGGCAACCAGGTCCAGTTCCTCGGCCACCCAGGGCACTTGAATCAAAGGACGCTGACCCAGGGGATGCATGAAGCCCACGTTCTGTCTCAGGGCATGGAAACGGGTATCATTGCCCCGCACAATAAGCGTGTAGGGCTCTTGGGCCGCCAATCCCGACTTGACTTCCTCACCATAGCACCACACCTTTTCCCCGCCGCAGACCGCCTGCAGCATATTTACCATCTCGTCCTTCACCGAGTTCCACTCCATGACCTGGACCTCGAAATCTACCCCCAACTCCTCCTGCAGGTAGCCCCCGATGGCCTGGGCGAGGACCGGCATGTCCGGGAAGTCGGCGTCGTAATTATAGGTCACCAGACGGACCTTGAAGCCGTCACCGTAGCCGGCCTCCGCCATCAACTGCTTGGCGCGCGCCGGGTCGTATGGATATCCTGGCAGGTCTTTGTTGTACCCGAAAGAACCGGGTCCGGAGAGGAAGCTAAGCGCGGGCCCACCCTCACCGGCGTACAAGCGGTCCACGATGGCCTGCCGATCTATAGCAATATTGAAGGCCTCCCGTACCCGTTTATCGTAGAAGGGGCTGCCCGCAATGTTCTGGTAGGGGAACCATATGGCGGAGCTTTGCGCCCCGTGACCTGAGTAAGTCCGGAAGCCGTCCTTTACCAGGTCCGGTTTCACCGCCGGCACGGCCTCAATCAGATCGGCGCCTCCCGTCTTCAACAATGCCATACGGGTCGCGATCTCGGGGACTTCGAGGATGGTCAGCTCTTTGAACCCGGGCACGCAACAATAATGGTCCTCGAAGGCTTCCAACTTGATGAACTCGCCCCGGGAGCGCTCAACGAACTGGAAGCTGCCGGCGCCGACCGGGTTGTTGCGAATGCCCTCAACCCCGGTCCGGTCGAACTCGACCTTGGATAGCACTGCCCCGGCCTGGGTGCCCTCATAGGAGGGCCACCACAGGGGCACCAGGGCCTCCGGTTCCTTGGTACGGACTACTACGGTGTTCCCTTCCTCTCGAATATACTCGACCCGGGGCGACCAGGCTACTGCCGCGGAGCTCTCCGCCTCATCCGACATAATCTGGCGGTTCCAACTCCAGCTAAAATCTTCCGGAGTCATCGTCTCCCCGTTGTGAAACTCGACGCCCTCACGGACTGTGTAGATCCAGCTAAGCGCGTCCGGGCTGATCTCCCAGTTGACGGCTGCCCCGCCGACCAGTTCCCCATCGGGCCCCTGCTGGATGCCGAAAAGGTGCATTTCGTCAAAGAAAGCCTTGACGTTGCTGCTGTTGTCCAGAGCAGGATCGAAGCCCATCTCAGCCATATCGCTGGTGGCACTGACCACCGATCCCACGGGCCCGGTTACGGTGCCCGGAGCCGGAACCGCCGTTGGCGTGGCAACCTCTACCTTCGATATGTCCTTGATTACTTCCGCCAGCTCTTCCTTCGGTACCTCCGCCGGCACATCCTTGACAACCTCTGGTTCCACCATGGTTTCTTGCTCCGCTACCTGGGGGGCGGCGGCGCCGCAGGCTAGAATAGCTCCCACCAGGAACAGCGCCACTGCGAAAAACATTCCCTTACCCATAAACAACCTCCTGCCTTTGATTGTGAGGATAACCTGTAGTGGGATTAACCTGACAGGCCCATACACTAAGCAGGCGCAGCCCGGGCTGGGACCGCCTTGCGTTCCCTTCCTCAGTTGTGGCCGCTGCCACATTTCATGCACCTGGCTACGTAATACATCAATTGTTCCCGACTTTATTGTCATTCTCCGCATTAAATAGATGTACAGACCATGTAAGAATCCACGGTATCCTACTACCATCTATGTTAGCTGTCAAGATTGGCTGAGCCATGGCCTGGACAATTGCATCTTCTTGAACGCGGACGATAATCCTGCAATTCCGGTAAAGTCTGAGCCTGGTCGTAGTTGGTATAAAAGTAGACTTTTATCTCTCAGGGTGCCCCGATACCATCAGGGCATCGACAATTCCGACGAGAGCAGGAATCCAGGACCGACGCTGGACACCGGCTTCCGCCGGTGTGACGGACGCACCTTACGAGGTAAGATGCGATTGCTCTGGAGCCGTGCCGGCATGGTCCGTTCGCAGGTCCCTGAGGGGCTTTCGTCTTTGTTTTCGACTTGCCGCCCCTCAGCCGGTTGGGTTAAACTTCAGCTGTCAATATTTGGCCCTGCCCTTTCTGCAAGGGCCGGGTAGGGAGGTACAACCAGTGACCACCGCAAAAGAGGCCGAGTTGGAGAGAGTGACCAGGCTGCGGGGTTTCCGCTACGGGTTGCACGATTTTCTGGCAGAGCTTGACCTGAACGCGCTGAAGCAGGTCAACGATCACGTAGAGTCCACTTACGTTAACGAATCTTTGCTGGACCGGAAGACCAAAGAACTGCTTATCATGGTCGCGTGTGTCGGAATGGGAGATCTGGTTTCCCACCTGCAGATACATATGCATGCGGCCAACAAGGCTGGGGCCACTCCCGAGGAGATCATGGAGGTATTGGATCTGATCGGCGGGTGGACCGGCAGCGTCCACAAGACGGTGGGATTGGAGGCCTGGCGCGCCACCTTCCGTCCGGACATCCCGACCATCGACCGGGTGGTGGAGTTGCGGTAATTCGATCTGGGACGGAGAATTGGCAGCAGTTAAGTAAGGAGGATCGAGATGGCTACCGATTTGGATCGCGAACTGGAAAGGACCACGGCCCTTCGAGGATTCCGGTACGGCTTGCACGACTTCGTTGCCGCCCTGGGAGGCGCGGAAGCCCTCAAGCGCCACAACGACAATACGGAAGCTAACTACCTCAAGCCGGGCCTGATTGACCGCAAGACCAAGGAGTTGCTGATCATAGTGGCTTGCGTCGCCTCGGGCGACCTGGTTTCTCACATACAGATTCACATGCACGCGGCCCACAAGGCCGGCGCCACTCCCGAGGAGATTATGGAAGCGCTAAACCTGGTGGGAAACTGGGTCGGCATCCGTAAAGCGGTGGGCCTGGAGGCCTGGAGAGCGACCTTCCGCCCGGACATCCCAACCATCGACCGGGTGGTGGAACTGAGGTAAATATTCCGACTTCTCTGGGCCCAGCAGATTGGGCCGGACTCGCCGGCAGGACCAGATCGCGAGCCCGGTAAAAAAGCGCGTCTTCTATTATGCCGGCCGCTGCAACTATAGAAAGATCT
>Ga0214471_10005110_pt1 | contig 10135 bp, 8 predicted proteins | sample RVTome_5_FD_207665 | JGI IMG/M metagenome (GOLD analysis project Ga0214471, IMG submission 207665) | Soil microbial communities from uranium-contaminated site in the Upper Colorado River Basin, Wyoming, United States - RVT142D155 | ecosystem: Environmental > Terrestrial > Soil > Contaminated >... | reverse complement strand
GGTCGAACGGAAGCCCGCGTTCTCTGGCATTCCGTCGGCTTTTCGCATCGTCGAATTCGATGTTCACGGATTTTATTGTCTACCCGATAAGCCAAAAAGGCAATGGCTTTTTGTATGGACATACCATGCGATGATCCGCATCCGCTCAGAGGGGATGAGAGATTCCAGCAGGTGGCAGGTTTTTCTCTTATCCCAGTGCAGCCAAGAGACAAACTTCAATCCACGCGCCCGCGCGGGCGCGAACTGTCTTAATTCAACTACTCTTCCGAAAAGAGGTTTCACGCCTACCTGCGCGAACCACCTTATCCGGCCAATAGAATGGGCCGACTTTCACCCGGTCACGTGAATATATCTCGACTTTCCAAGCCATTATTCTTTCGCGAACCTCCTGTGGTTTTCATGTGAGCTCCGGGTTCGCGTCAGAACATCAGCGGCCCTTCCTGGTCGATCCCCGCCTTGGCGCCAACATGCTCCACCCGATTCCGCCAGTTGGCACCTAGGAAGTAAAATCGAAGACTATCCTTCTTCGGATCCAGTTCGTCAACCAGGCCGGCTCGAAGGACCGCCCACTGGGCCGGGTCCACGATGCACTCAAATACGGAGTATTGAACACGCTGTCCATAATTCTGGCACCTTTTCGCGATCCGTCGAAGTCGCCTCGCTCCGCTTCTATCCTCCATGTTCACGTCATAGCTGACCAGCACCATCATGGGATGGCCTCACTTCCTTATGAACGCCGGATATCCATCGAGATCCCCGCGAATGTACCGCGCGAGAAGAAGGGCCTGCGCGTGCCAGAGAAGCCCAACCGACATCTTCTCTTTCAGGAACGGATGCTCGACCTCTTCCTGTTTTCGTTTCTGATAAGCGAGGATGACCTCTTTCCGGGCGTCGTCCTCCATTTGGACGGCTCCCGATTCCAGCGTTCGAAAATCTTTCGGTTTCAGCTGCCCGAGATTAATCAGGGAAAGCGTCAGGCGGTCCGCGACAACAGACCGGAACTCTTCCAGTATATCGAGCGCCAGCCCCGGCCTTCCTGGCCGATCACGATGCAGGAACCCGACCGCCGGGTCGAGACCCGTGCATTCAAGCGCCCCCCGTATATCATGGAGGAGGAGCGTATACAGGAACGACAGAAGACAATTGACAGGATCAAGCGGAGGACGGCGGTTCCTTCCATTGAACCGGAATGCGGCATCTTCCGATGTGACAAGCATATCGAAGACACCGAAATAGAGTGCCCCGCACTCCCCCTCGATCCCCCTCAGTTCATCCAGACTTAAATCCGGGCTCTGGATCCGTACCAGGCAACGCTCCAGGCGGTCCGCCGCTTTTCTCAGTCGCTCTCCCCTCCCGTCCGTACCATGATCCCTTGCCGCCCGAAGGAGGACATTTCGGGAATTGGCGATCTTCCCCAGCAACAGGAAGCGCGTCATTCGAGCGCTGGGACCCGGAGAATCCGCCCATCGGTACTGTTCCCGCCGGAGAAGGACATTCCCGGAAACGGGGCCCCGAACCTGTGCGATGAACCGCCCGTACTCGGTCAGAAACGAGACGGCGACATCGTGCTCGGCGCAATGCCCGAGCAGTTGGGGAGTGCACGACACTTGCCCGAAGCAGACAACCCCTCCCAACGTGTGGATCGGGATCCGTGCCTTGTCGGTCCCTTCGGCCCGGACAAGAACGCATTCCCCTTCTTTCGACAGATAGGACCCTTGGGTCATGACATAGAGCGTATTCAGATAATGCTTCATGGCGCTCCCAGCATCCGGGCGAAATAGCCCCCTACCCGCCCCTTGCTTCCGACATCCTTCGGCAGGCATCTGGAGATCAGTGAACAGGCGTCGCATTTCGGCGTGTAAACCGGTGACGGAGTTCGCTCCGCCGTCATCAACTCATGGACAGAACGGGCAAGTTCCTCCGTCCGCCTCCGCAACCCTTCTTCCAGCAGGACGACTTCACGGCGTCGTTCCTTCTCGTAGAAAAGTGCCCCCTCAGGGATGGGGATGCCGAGCATCTCCTCCAAACAGAGTGCTTGGGCGCAGAGCTGGACCCGATCCCAATCCTCTTCCTTGCGCTGCCCCCTCTTATGCTCCACAGGATATGGAGCCCAGCGTCCGTCAGTTTGCAGGTGGAACTCGACAACATCAGCTTTCCCGGTGATCCCGATACGAAGCGACCGGACCGGCAACCCGAACGATTGTCGTACATCCCGCCGCTTCTCGGACCCACCGGCATCGATCCGCTTGTGTTGAATCCGCCCCTCGGCGGTAAACCGGTTCTCCTCCCAGATCTGCTCCAAGTGGATCAGGGCGCACTGCCGGGGGCAGAACATATAATGCTGCAGGGCTGAGATCGGTACGAGATCGGCCTCCTGGAATTCCACCTTTACACCGTCATCGGCACAATGTTCACGCCAGCCGGTAATCCATCCGCAGCAACTGAGACCTCATAGTCGGGAAAAGACCTTGGGACGGAGACACCGTCCTTTCGGCGAACGGAGACCCGCTCAAACAGGGAGTGAGCGGACGCGTTCCCCATCTTGCTTTCATGGCGGAAAACGACCAGCGCCCGGGTAGTCATCAGACCTCTCGCGGCCGACCGATCATGCTCGAACATGACCGACAACCCGTTCCAGAACAACGCCAGATCATTCTCCGTGAATCCGGTCTGCACGGCCAACGGAGCAGATATGAAACCGTGGCAACGGCAGAGGGCATAGGGAACCGTGAACTTGCGCCCCATCGTCCGATTGTCGCCCTGTTGTTTCTCGGCTTCGGCCTCCGTTGCCACAGCCATGCGCGTGATGCTGTGCTCCAATTGGACGATGGGATCCACACTTCGGGCGAAAGTCAGTTGAACAGGTCCACGGACTTGACCGGCATTCTTGCCGGTCGACATGACCGCCCCGAATGTTCTGACATCGAAGTACCGCTCGCACATATACTGCCGGGCCGCCTCCGTCTTTTCTCCTTTCTCTTTCGATTTAACCTTTTCGTCATCGTGAGCCGCGTCGATCAATGTGTTCAGGACCGCCTTCTCCTTGACGAATATGCCATACCCCTTCTCGTCTGCCTTCGACATCTGGACGAAGTTACGCACCTTTCGCTTGAGGCAGACGTCGGTCACAAGACCGTGCCCGGTTTCCGGGTCAACGCGGGGAAGGTTCCCAGCATCGGGATCACCGTTTGGATTACCGTCCTGGACATCGAACAGAAGAACAAAGTCATAACGGTTTTGGATCGTGTTCATCTGGCTCCTCCTCGAATGGATTCCTCGTTTCAGGACTCGGACTTCTCGGATTTCGTGAAGAACGCCTGTCGCTGGTGATAGTAGCCAACAGCGAAACGGCCCTGTTCATCCAAGGGAAGATGGGCTGGGAACGGGTTTTGGGCGGGGAGCTTGTCGACGATCTCGCCGATCAGCCGCTCCATGTTGACAGCGCGACCCCGGTTGTCGAGCTTGGCGAGATGATGATTCTTCAACTTCATCAGGTGGTGGAACGCCACGACCGGCGTCCCAGACGCACCGCCGTAGAACCGGTCACGGATCGTCGCGTTTATCCCGGGATTGGCTTCCTCCTGGATCTTCTCGAGGACCGAGAAAAGGCGACCCAGCAGATACCCCGGACTTGTGAAACTGGCATCGAGCGACATACCAACCTCCTTTTGTTCCGGATTTCGCAATCGTGCATGTCGAGCCAATAGCGCTTTGATGAGAGAAGCCCGAGAATAAGTGACATCCCTCTCCGTGCGACACCGCGTCACTGCAGCGGATAAGGCGGTTCGCGGGTAGGAAGTTCCGGCGAGTATGCTTTTCATAAATTCCCCCGCCAAGTTATGCGGGATATTTTCCGACTTTCCTTGGACTGCGGTCGAGGACTGTAGACGAAACAGAGAGAGGTACTCCGGCTGCTTCGCCCCATGGTCGATCCGGCAATCATCGAAATGCCTCTTGATGTTGCAGACCGTCCCACCGACCGTCCCCGGATGCCAAAATCGTACGGACACGCGCGCCGCATTCGGAGATAGCCCGAGGACGTAAAAGGGGGTGTAATCCTCGTCGAGGGGAGGCGCCCCGGTCGCTGGCGATGCGTATAACGCCCGTATGGCATTGACCGTTTGCTCCGGTTCACCAAACAAATCGGCAAAGAGGTCTTCCACAACGCTTTTCTTATCGGCCCAGAAAACCGTGGTTGCGTCTCCAACCATGATTTTCTGACGGGAATCTTTTGCCAGCATCCGGGATAGAGCGGTGGAGAACGCAAAGGAAGTCTTCCTGCCGATTGGCGCGTTGTACCCCTGCTCTTTTCCATATGAGTCAAACCCCATTCCCTTCTGGAAAGAGACGATCTTGGCGTTGCTTTTCGATCCGGAGATGGGGGTTCGAGGATGAAGCCGGGAAATCAGTCCATGATTACCACTTACAAGGCAAATCCCTTCAATGTCAGGAAGATTTTCTTCATTTCCGTCTCCACCATTGGGACTTCCAATTGAGCCCCCAAGACCGCCACTCGAGATGTAGTCCCGGACCATTTCGCTCCCGCAAACCGGCCGGGCGAATCCTTCGACCATAAATGTCAGATTGCATCCAGGGATTTTCACGCAATCGGACCATGCCGGATGGGACGACACCGAGGAAAAATCTGCGGCGTTCAGAAAACTGTAAACCGCGGAAATCTCCGGATCGACCGGATGCTTTTCGTGTAGCCGCCTGACTTCTCCGACAAATGTGGAGTGCTGTTTTCGTGCCATCTCAATATGCTTGGGATCGTCGGATTTCGGCCAGGCCAAGAGATAGCCGTAATGGTCCCAAAGCAGATTCGCAACTTGCCACGCATTCGATCCCGAGCGGCCACGCTCCTCCGGGACAAGAAACATCCGGCCGATCAGTTTCTTCCCGCTGGGGTTCCTCGTGTCCTGCAAGGAAACAAAGCGGCCCGACGCATCGAGCACGATGAGGAACGGAATTTCCTTTTTTGTGAATCCCTCGGAAGCCACATCCCCTTCCTCGGCTAACCGGCGGTAATATCCCTCCAAGGCCTGGAGAATCATGACCGCACCTCCGAATCATCGACCGGAGGCACGCGCAGACGGCCCGCATCGAGATACGCACGGAAGAATTTCGGCCAGCATTTCGGACCGCAATGATGCGGGTTGAAATTCTTTCCGCCGTTGTGGTCATGGATGATGTCGAGCAACATGTACCCGAGATCGCGCGATTCGGCAATCGGCTAGGGCAAAGCTTCGGAAGACACAGGCGAAAAATCCGCGGCGAATTCCCGGCACCCGAGATAAGGGCGGTGGAACACCTGACCTTTCGAGACGCGTCGGTCGAACATCTCCTGGAACTTGATAACGGGGTCTTCCGCACCCGCCTTGTCGGTCAGTTCGAACCGTGCGTGGACCATGTACGCGACATCACGGAGAAACAACCCGGCCCTCTGCTGTCTCTCCTCGTCCACGAATAATCCATTGGTACGATGCGACATGACGCAACCTACTTCGTTCCGGCGGACGGACTCCCAGCGGATCGGCGCCAGCACATCGATCTGTTCGACCGTCCATCGGATCGCCGGTTTCCAGAGAATGGCCTCGAGGATTCCCCGGGCCGCCGACGGCGTCATGACGTCGTAGGAGACCCTCTCTACCTTCATCTCCGGCCTTGTGAAACAGGCGTTCCTCCCCCATACCTTGATACACACCTCGCGACTTCGTCGGGCCGGGTCGGCCATACGGTCCTCCTATCCTGTAATTTCAGAGCATCAGTTCGTCAGGTTCGTACACAAGCGACGCATCGGGACGGAAACCGTAATCGTCGTCGTAGAAATTGGGGTGGGCCTGGACAAAAAGGCCGGGCTTTTGCTCGAGGATAGCCCCGGTTTTCAGAAGGCTGGCATGGATCATCCGGGGCAGGTTGACGACGTACCGCTGGAGTCTTCTCAACAACCACCGCTCCGGATCGCCCCTGGCGAGAATGCCGAGCAGGTCTTCGTTTCGGTAGCGGACGATCACAGGTTGGTACGACAGTTCGTCGATCAAATGGAACTTCGCCGCAGCGGTTCGAAAACTGATTCTCAGTTCGGGGTCGTTCCTGAGGTCGCTCATAACTTTCTTCGCATCCAGACGATCTCCCCTAAGCCAATAGAACTCCCTGAAGAACGATTCGAACTTCCCCGGACCTATCGGATCATCCCGGTCCGACGCAAGAAGGCACCGACCAATCTCCGCCGCCTGACGCAGCTGACCCGCAGGAACCTTGCTGGGAGGAACGAACAAATAAACATTCCCCTTCTCCAGCAACCCCTCCCTGTTGCACCTCCCCGCCGCCTGGGCGATCGAGTCCAGCCCTGCCAGCGCTCGGTAGACAACTGGAAAATCCAGATCCACACCCGCCTCGACCAACTGGGTGCTGACCACGCGTGTCGGTATCCCGACCTTAAGACGTTTGCCTATTTCCCCGAGCTTCTCCGAACGATGGGCTCCGCACATCAATGCCGACAGGTGATATGTACCCTCCGGCATCATGCCCCGAAGTGTCCGGGCATCATCGCGCCGGTTGACGATGCAAAGTGCCGATTCATATCTGCAAAGCTGCTCCGCGATCTCCATCCACGAACAGGGAGCGGTCAAATCGGCGGGGATCGATATCTCGACCCGCTTCAACTCCCGGTGGAGATCGGCCGGATCCTCCATGATTTCGGTGATACCAGACATTCCCTTGAACTTGAAATCGAAGGTTTCCCGAGGATCGAAAGCTGGCTGCGTGGCCGTGCAGAAGATAACGGTCACTCCGTAATTCTTCCGCAGTTCGTCGAGCACTTCGAGGATCGGGGTGAGGAAATCCGGCGGGAGAAGTTGGGCTTCGTCGAGGATAACGACGCTGTTAACGATGTTGTGCAATTTGCGGCAACGGCTCGACCGCGCGGCAAACAGGGATTCGAAGAACTGAACCGTTGTCGTCACGATAATCGGTGCGTCCCAGTTCTCGGATGCAAGACGGTTACGAGGCGTCTCCTTCGAAAGATCCGACACATCCAGGTTGCTGTGGTGCTCCAGAACAGCCTCTCCAAAGACCTTTCGAAACTGGTCCGCAGCCTGCTCGATGATGCTGGTGTACGGAATTACGTAAATGATCCTCTTTTTCCCGTGCGAAACGGCATGGCGAAGAGCGAAGGCCATGGAGGAAAGGGTTTTCCCCCCCCCGGTGGGAACCGTCAGTGAAAATGCCCCCGGGGGCTCGTGGGCAACCCCGATGCAACGGTCGAGGACCTTTCTGCGTACCCGGTTGACGGGCGTATCTGGAGCCGCCGATGACTTCCCTCGCATATATTCGTCGAACGATGCCTGGAGGTCCTGGAGGTTGTGATGGCCCTCGCGCGTGGCCGCTTTCTCCGGGTCGAAGAACCGCTCCGTGTTGAGGAAATCCGCATCGACGACACAGGAATAAAGCATGCGAACCCACATAGACCTCGACAGGTCCGTAGCGCTCTTCCGTGGTTTTTCCGTCGGGAGCGTGCGGTCGACTATTTCATGGGGAATTCCTGCGGTTTTGGCGGCTTCGATCAACCCCCTTCGCCCGAGGCGATGCGCCAATCCCCCGCCGCCTGAGCTTTCACTAAGCCAATCCGGCAAGCCGGCATGGTGCCCGGCGATGATATAGGCGAACACCCTCCCGAGCCATCCGAAGCGGTCGACCGCGTGAATTCCTCCCGCCGTCGAGTGGTCCACGCGGCCCGGCCGCGTTTCGGTACTTGCATCCGACCCGACGGCCGACCGGATCATGGACTGGAATTCGGGGGAATATTTCCCGAGGTCATGCCAAAGCCCCGCGAGATAGGCCCATTCCGAGGCGCCAAACTCCGCCGCCATAGCCGATGCCAGATCGGCGACACCATTCAGGTGATCTTCAAGTGTATGGAATCGGGATTTGTCTTCCGAGATGTGCGCGATGAATTCCGTCATGGGACCGGCCCTCGCAGACAGACTACCGTCAGTTCCGCCTCGAAACACCATATCGGAAACATCCTGAACAGACCGGTGATCTAACTTGGCGTCCACGAAAGGGTTTCGGTCCAATTCTTCATTTCTATCGATTTTTCTATCAACATCATTAAAACAACAAGCGGCGGCCGATAGAAATGACCGTTAAGGCGGTTTCTTCATGAATATTCAGCTACATAATAAGTCCACCTGGGGGGACTTCCCCGACGATAGAGCTTCCCCTTTTCGCACATCTTGGACAATATCCTGCCGGCCTGCTCACTCGACAACCCGAAAAGTTCCATCACGTGCTTTCTCTCGATCCGCCCGTGAGCCTGCACATACTCCAGCACCATGCCTTCCCGGCGAAGCGCAGAAATTCCATGCGCACGGACATACCCTTCGGGTTGCCCGAAACGACGATAGAAATCGGCGTTCAGGTGGTAGGCCCTTCCCTTTCCGGCGCCGACTCCTTCAATCATGCCGCGCTCGTGCATCTTCTCAAGGGCCGCCCGGCCTTCTGCCGTTCCTCTTTGTATCAACCTGCCGGCAGTTTCCGCGCTGACCCGTCGCTCGAAAAAAAGGGTGTTCAACAGGATCAGTTCATCGAGGGCGAGCGGCGCTTCCGCCTTCTCCTGTTCGAACACAAACGCGGAAAAGTCGAGCGATGGTTTGCCTCCCCGGATGACCACCCGCACCCCCGTCGAATCGCTGCGCGAGTAGTCGGGAACGGGGCGACCGTATCGCAATTGCCCCATATAGATCTTGTCCACGCCCCGGCCTGTCTGCTCCACCAAGCCGATACGCCTGCAGGACGCCGCCAGGCGAGGATTCTTCGGTTTCGGTTCATGGACGAGCAGGTTATCCGCCGTGATGCCCACGGGGAAGCCGCCGGGGCTGGTAATCAGAAGGTGATCGGGCTGCCACTGGACGTACACGGCGTCGAGACGGGTGTAATCCCGATGGAGCAGGGCGTTGTTCAATGCCTCCCGGAACCCGATGGGAGAGTAGTCGGGCACGGGAACGCGGAACATGCCGACCATGACTTCGCGCTCCTCGTTTCGCGCGGCAAACCGTGACTCCACCTCCGAAAGCACATGCAGGAGAGGCCGATGAAAGGAGTCGTTGACCTTTACATCGCCTTGGGCGTCGAGAACCTGGAAGTGGACCTCATGCGTTGGCAGGATTTTCCGGACAATCTCTTCCCGGCCGAGGAGAAGGAGGCCTGCGACGTTCGGAACCAGGCGCTCGCCCTGCGTTTCGACCAATTGTAGCGCCTTGGCGATTTCCTCGTTGGAGAGATCCTTCAGACTCTGATCGCCGCGCAGCCGCGTGATCGTCTGCCGGAGCCTTTCAAACTCCAGAGGGTCGAAACTTTCGAAGGAGGCGTCTTCCATGAGTTGGGCGGAGAAATCGATCAGGCCGAGATCGACCCGACGGGAGCGCTGGTCTCGAGGAAGGAACGGAACCGTCGCGGGTTTTCCATCCGGACCGATGATGCGACGGACCACCTTCCCCTGCACCGTAGCGCAAATCTCCGGGTAGATATCGACCTCGATGGCGATCACCTTCCGTCCGTGCACTTCCGGAACGGAAATCCGCGTGTTGATGTTCGGAGACGAGTTATTGAAGATGGCAGACTGGAGGCGGATGGGATCGGTTGTTTCTTCATGGCGCGGCTGTGCTCCGGAAACCGTTCCATCATTCTCGACGCCGATCAACAGAACGCCGCCGTCGGCGTTCGCCATGGCGACGACTTCCTCGTAGATCTCCGCGTCGGAAATCTTCCGTCGGTCGGACTTGAATTCCCTGTCGACGGCTTCGCCGAGCGCGATGATTTCCTTCAGCCGGTCCGCGTCCATCATGACCCGCCGGTCACCTCGGCCAGCATCTCCTTGATCTCCTCCTCGATATTCAGGATTTCCGCCGCCTTGTATCGACGCCTGAATATAATTTTCAATTTATCGGAAAAGCAAATACTGCACCATCCATATCGTGGAAGACACACACGACAATCGCGGTCGCTGAATGGCACAATAATGAAATGGAACGATCCGATCCGCATGAAATATACCCGCTCCGGGGAGGTCTCCTCAGCGCGGGTATCGCCATGGCGCTCGTTCTCCTCCTGCCGCTGGCGGGCGCGGCGGCCA
>Ga0214471_10005109_pt1 | contig 10135 bp, 8 predicted proteins | sample RVTome_5_FD_207665 | JGI IMG/M metagenome (GOLD analysis project Ga0214471, IMG submission 207665) | Soil microbial communities from uranium-contaminated site in the Upper Colorado River Basin, Wyoming, United States - RVT142D155 | ecosystem: Environmental > Terrestrial > Soil > Contaminated >... | reverse complement strand
ATCGGCATCGCCGGCGGCACCGGCCACGCCATCGAATTCGCCGGCAGCACCCTGCGCGCGCTGTCGATGGAGGGCCGCATGACGGTCTGCAACATGGCGATCGAGGCGGGGGCGCGCGCCGGCATGGTCGCGGCCGACGAGACGACGATCGAATACATCAAGGGGCGCAAGTTCGCCCCCACGGGCGCCGACTGGGACCGCGCGGCGGCTTACTGGCGCACGCTGAAGAGCGACCCCGATGCGAAGTTCGACCGCGAAATCACCCTCGATGCGCGCGAGATCCGCCCGCACGTCACCTGGGGCACCTCGCCCGAGATGGTGGTGTCGGTCGAGGACCGCGTGCCCGACCCGGACAAGGAGAAGGACAGCCTGCGCCGCGAGGGCATGGAGCGCGCGCTGCAGTACATGGGCCTCAAGCCGCGCACGCCGATTACCGACATCAGGATCGACAAGGTGTTCATCGGCTCGTGCACCAATTCGCGCATCGAAGACCTGCGCGCCGCCGCGGCCGTCGTGAAAGGCAGGCGCGTGGCCTCGAATGTGAGGCTTGCTCTCGTGGTTCCCGGCTCGGGCCTGGTCAAGCAGCAGGCCGAGCGCGAAGGCCTCGACCGCATCTTCCGCGACGCCGGCTTCGAGTGGCGCGAGCCGGGCTGCTCCATGTGCCTCGGCATGAACCCCGATCGGCTCGAGGCCGGCGAGCGCTGCGCCTCGACCTCCAACCGCAACTTCGAGGGCCGCCAGGGCCCCGGCGGGCGCACCCATCTCGTCAGCCCCGCCATGGCCGCTGCAGCCGCAATCGCGGGTCACTTTGTGGATATCAGAAAATGGACAAGTTCACCGTCCTGAACGGCCTGGTGGCGCCGCTCGACCGCGCCAACGTCGACACCGACCAGATCATCCCGAAGCAGTTCCTGTCGTCGATCAAGCGCACCGGCTACGCCCAGGGGCTGTTCTCCGAATGGCGCAAGGACCCGCAGTTCGTCCTGAACCAGGCGCGCTACCAGGGCGCGACCCTCCTGCTGTCGCGCAAGAACTTCGGCTGCGGCTCCTCGCGCGAGCACGCGCCGTGGGCGCTCATCGACTACGGCTTCCGCTGCGTCATCGCGCCCTCGTTCGCCGACATTTTCTTCACCAACTCCTTCAAGAACGGCTTGCTGCCGGTCGTGCTCACCGAGGCCGAGGTCGAGCACCTGTTCCACGAATGCGCCGCGTTCCCGGGATTGCGCCTCGTGGTGGACCTGGAGCAGCAATCGGTTTCGACCACGAACCATGAAAAATCTTTCCGTTTCGAAATCGACCCGTTCCGCAAGCACTGCCTGCTGAACGGCCTGGACGAGATCGGCCTCACCCTGCGCCACGCGGACAAGATCGCCGCCTTCGAGGCGCAGCGCAAAGCGCAGTACCCCTGGTATTTCTAGGATGAAAGTCGCCGTTCTGCCCGGTGACGGCATCGGGCCGGAGATCATTGCGCAAGCCATCAGCGTTCTAAGAAAGCTCGCCCTGCCGTTCGAGGGTCAAACGGCCCCCGTGGGCGGCGCCGCCTACGAGGCATCCGGCGATCCGCTCCCCGCGGGCACGTTAAAGATTGCAAAAGCCGCGGACGCGGTGCTCTTCGGCGCGGTCGGCGATCCGCGCTACGACAAGCTCGAGCGCGCGAAGCGTCCCGAGCAGGCGATCCTCGGCCTGCGCAAGGAGCTCGGCCTGTTCGCCAACCTGCGGCCGGCGCGCGTGCATCCCGAGCTCGCGGGCGCTTCCGCGCTCAAGGCCGAGGTGGTGTCCGGGCTCGACATCCTGATCGTGCGCGAGCTCACGGGGGACATCTATTTCGGGGAACCCAAAGGGATAAGACAGGTGGGTGACACCCGCGAAGGCTTCGACACCATGCGCTACAGCGAGCCCGAGATCCGGCGCATCGCGCGCGTGGCGTTCGAGGCCGCCCGCAAGCGAAGCAAGCGGGTCTGCTCGGTGGACAAGGCGAACGTGCTGGAGACCTCGCAGCTGTGGCGAGAAATCGTCACCCAGGAGGGAAAACGCTATGAGGACGTCGAGCTAAGCCACATGTACGTCGACAACTGCGCGATGCAGCTCGTGCGCAACCCGAAGCAGTTCGACGTCATCGTCACCGGCAACCTGTTCGGCGACATCCTCTCCGACGAAGCTTCGATGCTCACCGGCTCGATCGGGATGCTGCCCTCGGCGGCGCTCGACGAGCGCGGCAAGGGGCTCTACGAGCCGATCCACGGCAGCGCGCCCGATATCGCCGGCAAGGACCTGGCGAACCCGCTCGCGACGATCCTCTCGGCGGCGTTGATGCTGCGCTACTCGCTTGGCCAGCCTCAAGCCGCCGAGCGCATCGAGGCAGCGGTTTCCAAAGTGCTGCAGTCCGGGCTGCGCACTGCCGACATCCATACCGCGGGCACGCGCAAGGTCGGCACCCAAGAAATGGGCGACGCGGTTGTCGCGGCCTTATAAACTAGGCGCATGTTGAGAGTCGGCATCGTCGGATGGCGCGGGATGGTGGGGTCGGTGCTCGTGCAGCGCATGCGCGAGGAGCGCGACTTCGACCATCTCGAGCCGGTTTTCTTCTCGACTTCGCAGGCCGGCGGCAAGGGTCCCGCGATCGGCAAGGCCGCCGAGGCGGTGAAGAACGCGATCGACCTCGCCGAGCTGAAGAAGCTGCCGGTGATCGTCTCGTGCCAGGGCGGCGACTATACGAGCGAGATCTATCCGAAGCTGCGCCAGGAAGGCTGGAAGGGCTACTGGATCGACGCCGCGAGCGCGCTGCGCATGAACGACGACGCGGTGATCATTCTCGATCCCCTGAATCTGGAGTTGATCAAAGCTTCGGTCGCCAAAGGCTTGAAAAACTACATCGGCGCAAACTGCACCGTGAGCCTGATGCTCATGGGCATGGCGGGCCTGTTCCAGCGCGACGAAGTCGAGTGGATGACCAGCATGACCTACCAGGCGGCCTCCGGCGCGGGCGCGGCGGCGATGCGCGACCTGGTCGCGCAGATGGCGGCGATCGGCAGCCGCGCCCAGCCGCTGCTGGACGATCCGGCCTCGGCGATCCTGGACATCGACCGCGCGGTGACCGACTCCGTGAGGTCCGCCGGCTTCCCCAAGGCCAGTACCGGACACCCGCTCGCCGGCAGCCTCCTGCCGTGGATCGACAAGGACCTCGGTAACGGCCAGAGCCGCGAGGAATGGAAGGCGCAGGCCGAGGCGAACAAGATCCTGGGCCGCAATGGCAGCGCCATTCCGATGGACGGCGTCTGCGTGCGAGTGGGGGCCATGCGCTGCCACAGCCAGGCGCTCACGATCAAGCTGCGGCGGCCCGTGCCGATGGACGAGGTCGAGGGCATGCTCGCCGACGCGCACGACTGGGTAAAAGTGGTCCCGAACCGCAAAGAAGAAACCCTGGCCGAACTCACGCCGGCCGCGGTGACGGGTAAGCTGGCGGTGCCGGTCGGCCGTTTGCGCAAGCTCCCTATGGGAGACGACTACCTGGCCGCCTTCACGGTGGGGGACCAGCTCCTTTGGGGCGCTGCCGAGCCGTTGCGCCGTATGCTGCGTATCCTTTTAGATGCCGGGGTGAAGCAGTAAAAATCAAGAAAGTTTCTCGATTTGCAGGCCTAAGCCCATGATGTTATGTTACTTGGTCCTGTTAAGAAGACCAGGGGATGGGCTAGACAGTGGTTAGACCGATAACCGCCGCGATCTTTGCAGCCGCGCTAGCGCTGGCAATGCCGTTCGCCGCGCACGCCGCCGGTCTGGGCAAGCTGACCGTTCTTTCCCCGCTGGGACAGCCGCTCGATGCGGAAATCGAAATCGTCGCCCTGCGCCCGGGCGAGGAAGACGGCCTGACCGCGCGCGTCGCCCCGCTCGAAGCTTTCTCCGCCGCCGGTATCGAGCCGGGCGTGGTGCTGAACTCCATGCGCTTCGCCGTCGAGCGCCGCAACGGCCGCCGCATCCTGCGCGTGACCACCACGCAGCCGGTGAACGAGCCCTTCGTCGAGCTTCTCGTCGAGCTGCAATGGCAGAGCGGCCGCCTGGTGCGCGAGTACACCTTCCTGCTGGACCCGCCCGAGTATCGCGCGCGCGACGTGTTCGCCGCGGTGCCGTCGCCGAAGCCGGCGGCCCCGGTCCAGCCCGCTCCTCCGCCCGCTTCTCCGCCCGCTCCTGCTGAAGAGCCCAAGCCTGTTCCGCAGGTCGAGGCGAAGCCGATGGAGCCCGCCGCGCCCCCGCCGCCGGTCATCGCCGCGACTCCGGCGCCGGCCGCTGAGCCGGAGAAACCCGCGCCGGCTGCAGAACCGGCTAAGGAGCCGGCAAAGGAGGAGCCGGCAAAGGAGGAGCCGGCAAAGGAGGAGCCGGCAAAGGAGGAGCCGGCAAAGGAAGAGCCGGCAAAGGAGGAGCTCGCCAAGGAGCCGCCGGGGGCCGAGCCGAAGATTCATGAAGTAATGAAGGGCGACACGCTGGGCAAGATCGCGCGCGACAACCTGCCGCCCGGCATCACGCTCAACCAGATGCTGGTCGCGATCTACCGCGCGAACCAGGACGCCTTCATCCGCGAAAACGTCAACCTGGTGCGCGCCGGCCGCATCCTGAATATCCCCACCGCCGAAGAGATCGGCACCGTGGACGTGGTCGAGGCCAACCGCGTGGTGCGCGCGCACATGGCCGAATTCCGCGAGTACCGCAGCCGGCTCGCCGCCGTCCCCGCGACGGCGGATACCGCTTCCGGGCAGCGCGATGCGTCGGGCCCGATCGAGCCGAAGCCTGAGGCGCCGAAGCCCCCCGCGCCGCAGGACCAGGTAAGGCTCTCCAAGGTCGATCCGCAAAAACCTGGCGCCGGGACGCAGGCCGCGCGCGGAGACGATCTGGTGGCGCGCGAGCGCGCCCTGAAAGAGGCGCAGTCGCGGGTCACCGACCTGGAGAAGAACGTCGCCGACCTGCAGAAGCTTCTCGAGCTCAAGAACCAGCAGCTCGCCGAGCTCGAGCGCAAGGCCGGAGCCAAGCCCGCGCCCGCGGCGCCTGCGCCGCCTGTCGCGCCTGCCGCTCCTGCGCCGACGCCGGCTCCGGTGGCAAAAGCGCCGGAGGCGCCGAAGCCTGCCGCGCCGGCCCCGGCCGCGCCGGCCGCGAAGCCGGCGCCCAAGCCTGCGCCGCCGCCGCCGCCCGAACCCAGCCTGCTCGACGAGTTGCTCGAGAACCCCGTCGCCCTCGCCGGGCTCGCCGGCGTGGTCGTGCTGCTGCTCGTCTACGCCGGTGTTGCATGGAGAAAAAAAAAGACCGCGCAGGCTAAGTTCAGCGACAGCGTGATCGGCGCCGCCGCGGCCGGTGCGAGCCTCAGCGAGCCCACCCTCGGCTCGGCAACCCCGGCGGCTTCGCAGCCCGCGGCGAGCGCGCCGCCCGCCGGCATGGCGGCGGAAGAAGTCGACCCGATCGCCGAGGCCGACGTGTACATGGCCTACGGCCGCGACGCGCAGGCCGAGGAAATCCTGAAAGAGGCGCTGCAGAAGGACGCGACCCGCACCGCGGTGCACGCGAAGCTCCTCGAGCTCTATGCCAAGCGCCAGGACAGGAAGGCCTTCGAGCAGACCGCGCTCAGGCTGAAGGGCGTGACCAACGGTACCGGGCCGGAATGGGAGAAAGCCGCCGCGCTCGGCAGGTCCATCGATCCGGGCAACGGCCTCTACGCCGGCGCTGCGGCAGCGCAGGCCGCCCCCGCAGCCGCCGCCCCCGCGCCGACCCTCGACTTCGACATCGGCGGCGCCGCGCAGGCCTCGGCCTCCTCGCCCGACCTCACGCTCGACGCGGCGCCGAAGGCCGCCGACGCCGGGCTCGACTTCGACGTCAGCGGCACGAGCGAGAAGGACATTTCCGCCGATGAGACCGTCATCGTGCCGAGCGGGCAGGACAAAGGCGGCGGGCTCGATTTCAACCTGGACCTCGGAAGCGCGGCTCCGGCCCCGGCGGAGCCAGAGAAGAAACCCGAAGCCGCCGCGGCGGATCCGGGCCTGACTTTCGACCTCAATATCGACCTCGGTGGAGAGCAGAAGCCCGAAGCCGCGCCCGCAGCCTCGGCGCCCGATCTGTCCACCATCAGCCTCGACCTCGGCTCCTCGGACGCCAGCGCCGCCGCCGCGCCGGCGGGCACCGATCCGAAATGGCAGGAAATCGCCACCAAGCTCGACCTCGCCAAGGCCTACGAAGAAATGGGCGACAAGGACGGCGCGCGCGAGCTGCTGAACGAGGTGATGAAGGACGGCGACGCCGCGCAGAAAGGCCAGGCGCAGCAGCTGCTCGCCAAGCTGGGCTGAGCAAATCGGGGTCAGACCCCGGTTCCTTCCATGGCCCGGATCGCGTTAGGCATCGAATACGACGGCAGCCGCTTCCTCGGCTGGCAGACGCAGCCCGGCGGCGGCAGCGTCCAGGACGCGCTGGAGGCGGGCCTCGCCGCGATCGCCGGCACGCCGGTCTCCACCACAGCCGCCGGCCGCACCGATCGCGGCGTCCATGCCCGCCTGCAGGTCGCCCACTTCGATACCGATGCGAAGCGTCCCGGGTCGGCCTGGGTGCGCGGCGTGAATGCGCTGCTGCCCGACGCGATGGCCGTGCTCTGGTCGCATGAAGTCGCGGACGACTTCCACGCGCGCTACAGCGCGCTCTCGCGCACCTATCGCTACGAGCTTCTCAACCGGCCGGTTCGCGCCGCGCTGTCCGCGCATTACGCCGGCTGGTTCCACCTCCCGCTGGAGGTCGAAAAAATGCGCGCGGCCGCCGCGCTGCTCGTCGGCGAGCACGACTTCTCGGCCTTCCGCTCCTCCGAGTGCCAGGCGAAAACGCCGGTGCGCACCCTCCATGCTTTGCAAATCGAAAAGAAGGATGAAACGATCGAGTTCGTGGTGCGCGCCAACGCCTTCCTCCACCACATGGTGCGCAACCTCGTCGGCACCCTGATCTACGTCGGCAAAGGCAAGCATCCGCCGCAATGGGTCGCGGAAGTGCTGCGCTCGCGCGAGCGCGCGCGCGCGGCGCCGACTTTCGGCCCCGAGGGCCTGTACCTTGAGACAATCGAGTACGAGGCCGGGTGGGGACTACCGATTTGAGAACACGCGTCAAGATCTGCGGCATCACCCGGACCGCCGACGCGGACGCCGCCGCACGCGCGGGCGCGGACGCGATCGGGCTGGTGTTCTACCCGCCGAGCCCGCGCTACCTCTCGGCCGAGCGCGCGCGCGAGATCCGCGACGCCCTGCCGCCGTTCGTGCAGACGGTGGCGCTGTTCGTGAACTCGGATGCGGCCCAGGTCGCGCAGGTGATCGGCCGCGTGCACCCGGCGATGCTCCAGTTCCACGGCGAGGAATCCCCCGAATTCTGCGGGCAATTCGGGCTGCCTTACGTCAAGGCATGCAGAGTGAGAGAGGGGGTGTCTGCGCTAGAATACCTGCGCCCTTTTTCGGGCGCGGCGGCTTGGCTGTTCGACAGTCACGTTCCGGAGTACGGCGGCGTTGGCGAGAGCTTCGACTGGTCTTTGGTTCCCGCCACTGACAAACCCGCGATCCTGTCCGGCGGGCTCTCGCGCGACAGCGTGGCGGCGGCGATCCGGCGCGTGCGGCCGTGGGGCGTGGACGTGTCGAGCGGGGTCGAGTCGGCGAAAGGCATCAAGGACGCCGCGAAGATCGCCGCTTTCATAGCAGAGGTCAGGAATGCGGATGTATGACTTGCCCGACGCCCGCGGCCACTTCGGGCCTTACGGCGGCGTGTTCGTCGCCGAGACGCTCACGGCCGCGCTCGACGAGCTGCGCGCCGCCTACGAGCGCGCGCGCAAGGATCCGCAGTTCGAGGCCGAGTTCCGCTACGAGCTCAAGCATTATGTCGGCCGCCCGAGCCCGACCTACCACGCCAAGCGCCTGTCCGAGCGCTGCGGCGGCGCGCAGATCTACCTCAAGCGCGAGGACCTGAACCACACCGGCGCGCACAAGATCAACAACACCATCGGCCAGGCGCTGCTTGCGCGCAGCATGAAGAAGCCCAGGGTGATCGCGGAGACCGGCGCCGGGATGCACGGCGTCGCCACCGCCACGGTCGCCGCGCGCTACGGCATGGAGTGCGTGGTGTACATGGGGTCGCAGGACGTGAAGCGCCAGTCGGCCAACGTCTACCGCATGAAGCTCCTCGGCGCCAAGGTCGTGCCGGTCGAATCGGGCTCGAAGACGCTCAAGGACGCGCTGAACGAGGCGATGCGCGACTGGGTCACCCACGTCGACAACACCTTCTACATCATCGGCACGGTGGCCGGCCCGCACCCGTACCCGATGATGGTGCGCGACTTCCAGTCGGTGATCGGCGAGGAATGCCTGGTGCAGATGCCCGAGCTCGCCGGCCGCCAGCCCGACGCGATCATCGCCTGCGTCGGCGGCGGCTCGAATGCGATGGGAATTTTTTACCCGTACATCTCCCAGACCAGGATCAGGTTGATAGGCGTGGAAGCCGCCGGCGAAGGCCTGTCGACCGGCCGGCACGCCGCGTCGCTCTGCGCCGGCAAGCCGGGCGTGCTGCACGGCAACCGCACGTATCTCCTGCAGGATGCCAACGGCCAGATCACCGAGACCCACTCGATCTCCGCCGGGCTGGACTACCCCGGCGTCGGCCCCGAGCACGCCTGGCTCAAGGACAGCAAGCGCGCCGAATACGTCGCCGTCAGCGACGACGATGCGCTGAAGGCGTTCCATGAGCTGTGCCGCTTCGAGGGCATCATTCCCGCGCTCGAGTCGGCGCACGCGGTGGCGCACGCGATGAAGATCGCGCCCGCCATGGCGAAGGACGCGATCCTGCTGGTCAATCTTTCCGGGCGCGGCGACAAGGACATGCACACGGTGGCCGAGCGTATGGGGATGAAGTTCTGACGATGTCGCGCATCCAGGGGCGCTTCGAGGCGCTTGCCCGCGACCAGCGCAAGGCGCTCATCCCGTACATCACCGCCGGCGATCCCCACCCTTCGCTCACCGTGCCGCTGATGCGCGCCCTGGTGGAGGCGGGCGCCGACATCCTCGAGCTCGGCGTGCCGTTCTCCGACCCGATGGCCGACGGCCCGGTGATCCAGCGCGCCGGCGAGCGGGCGCTGAAGCATGGCGTGGGTTTGTCAAACGTTCTCTCCATGGTGAGCGAGTTCCGCAAAACCGACAAAGCGACCCCGGTCGTGCTCATGGGCTACGCCAACCCGATCGAGGCGATGGGGGTGGAGAAGTTCATCGCCGGCGCGAAGGCGGCGGACATCGATGGCGTGATCGTGGTCGACTATCCGCCCGAGGAATGCGAGGCGTTCGCCGCCCTCGCGCAGAAGCACGGCATCGACCCGATCTTCCTGCTCGCGCCCACGTCCACCGACAAAAGAATCGAGCAGGTCGGGCGGGTCGGAAGCGGCTACCTCTATTACGTCTCGCTGCGCGGCATCACAGGAGCTTCTCACATCGACCTGGGAGACGTGGCAGCCCGTATTCCAAAAATCCGCGCCGCGACGCGCCTGCCGATCGGCGTCGGCTTCGGCATCCGCGACGCCGAATCGGCGCGCAAGGTGGCCCAGAGCGCCGACGCAGTGGTCATCGGCAGCCGTATCATTCAGGAGATCGAGGCCGGCAGCGCCGATGGCGCCGTTGCCAGAGTGAAAGCGTTTCTAAAACCGATCAGACAGGCCCTGGACGAATGAGCTGGCTGCAAAAGCTGCTGCCGCCCAAGATCCAGCGCACCGGCCCGGGCGCGCGCAAGACCGTGCCCGAGGGCCTGTGGACCAAGTGCGCGGCGTGCGACGCGGTGCTCTACAGCACCGACCTCGAGAAGAACCTCAACGTCTGCCCGAAGTGCGGCCACCACGAGCGCCTCGCGGCGCGGCCGCGGCTCGACGCGCTGCTCGACCCCGACGGCCGCTTCGAGATCGGCGCCGAGGTGCTGCCGGTCGACCCGCTGAAGTTCAAGGACTCGCGCCGCTATGCCGAGCGGCTGTCGGAGGCCCAGGAGGAGACCGCCGAAGGCGACGCGCTGGTGGTGATGCAGGGCTCGATCAAGTCGCTCGGCGTGGTCTGCTCGGCGTTCGAGTTCGATTTCATGGGCGGCTCGATGGGCTCGGTGGTCGGCG
>Ga0214471_10005108_pt1 | contig 10135 bp, 9 predicted proteins | sample RVTome_5_FD_207665 | JGI IMG/M metagenome (GOLD analysis project Ga0214471, IMG submission 207665) | Soil microbial communities from uranium-contaminated site in the Upper Colorado River Basin, Wyoming, United States - RVT142D155 | ecosystem: Environmental > Terrestrial > Soil > Contaminated >... | reverse complement strand
GGCGATCGCCACCCGCTGCTCCTGGCCGCCCGACAGCTCCCGGGGCTTGTGGCGGGCGCGGTCGCGCAGGCCGACCAGCGTCAGCGCGATCTCGGCGCGCCGCCGCCGCTCGGCGGCCCCCAGGCGGGTGAGCAGCAGCGGCAGCTCGACGTTGCGCTGGGCCGACAGCACCGGCAGCAGGTTGTAGAACTGGAAGACGAAGCCGACGTTGGCCGCCCGCCACGCCGAGAGCTGACCGCTCCCGAGCCGGTCGATGCGCTCGCCGTCCACGGTGATGCTGCCGGCCGTCGGCGTGTCGAGCCCGCCGATGAGGTTGAGCAGGGTGGTCTTGCCCGAGCCCGACGGCCCCATCAGCGCGACGAAGTCTCCGCGGGGGATGTCGAGGTCGACGCCGTGCAGCACCTCGATGCTCTCGCCGCCGCGGCGGTAGGTCTTGGTGACCGCGCGGATCTCGACGAGCGCGCTCATTGGTCTACCACGTGGGGGGCCCCGACATGGCCCCCCACGCCCCCCATCTCTCGTCGCCCCCCGGCGAAGCCGGGGTGCTCCTCGTCAACGCGTGGTGCGCCTCGGTCACTGGCGCGCTCATCGGCCGGGCTCGGCCACGCGCACCGGGTCGCCGTCCTTCAGCGACGGCGGGGGCGCGATCACCACGCGCTCGCCGGCCTTGAGGCCGGTGAGCACCTCCCGCTCGGCGCCGAGCGTCTGCCCCGGCGTCACGCGGCGGCGCTCGACCCGGTCCCCGGCGACCACGAAGACCACGGCGGCTGCGCCCTCGACGCGCACCCCCTCGGCGGGGACCAGCACGCCCGCGCGCGCCAGCCCCCGCGCGGCGGGCTGGGCGTCGAGGAACGCCACCCGCACGCCCATGTCGGGCACGATCCGCGCGTCCCGGGCCTGGATGGCGATGCGGACCTTCACGGTGGCCTTGGTGCGGTCGGCGGTGGGGATGATGGCGATGACCGCCCCCGGGATCTTCCAGTCGGGATAGGCGTTCAGCGTCGCCTCCACCGGCTGGGCGGCGGTGACCCGGCCGATGAAGGACTCGTTGACGTCGACCTGGATCTCCAGCGAGTCCATGTCCACGATGGTGCCGATGCCGGTGCGGGTGAAGCCGCCCCCGGCCGAGATCGGCGAGATCATCTCGCCCGGCTGGGCGGCCTTGTTGACGACGACGCCGCCGAACGGCGCGCGGATCACCGTGCTGTCCAGCGCGACCTCGGCCACCCGCACCGACTCGCCCGCCACCCGCACCTGCTCCTCGTTGGCGGTGAGCCGGGCCCGCAGCGTGTTGCGCTGGGCGAGCGCGGCGTCGAGCGCCTGGGCGGCGACCAGTTGCCGCCTGAACAGCTCCTGCTGCCGCGTGTAGTCGCTCTCGGCCTGGGCGAGCAGCGCGCGGATCTCGCCCTCCTGCGAGCGGGCGGCGGCCAGCTGCGCGCGGGCCAGGCCGAGCTGCGCCTTCGCCTCGGTGTCGTCGAGGCGGGCGAGCACGGCGCCCGCGGCCACCCGCTGGCCTTCCTCGATCAGCACCTCGGTGACCTTGCCGGTGATCTTGGCGGACACCGTGGCCGCCCGCCGCGCCGTGACATAGCCGCTGGCGTCGAGCACGGAGCCGGCGCTGCTCCCGGCCGGCGCCGCGGCGCGTGCGGCGACCGTCCGCACGATCGGCGGGCTCAGCCGTGTCCAGGCGACCCAGCCGGCCGCCGCCAGGACGAGCACCACGGCCGCGGCGACGAGCAGCCGGCGGCCTGCCGCGCGGGGCGGACGGCCGTTGCGGTCGATGCGAAGCTCCTTGAGCAGTTCCGACGTCTGCATGGCGCTGGACAACCGATTCAGTGTGCCACAGGGATCGCGGCCGCGCGGGTGGACGCGCGTGCGCTCGCCCCGGATGATAGCGTCAGGCTGGATGACATCTCGTCTGAGTCCGATCGTCGCCGTGACCACCGTCGCCGCCGTCGCCGTGACGCTCGTCGCGCTCACGCTGCGCCCGGCGGACGTGCCCACGTATCCGCCCACGCCGCCGGCCCCGAGGGAGGTCGGGCGCGCGCTGGTGGGACCCGTGCTCTACACGGTGGACGCGACGGCGCCCGACGCCTGGCGCCACTTCTCGTTCCGGCTGGGCTCGGTGGTGGAGACCGCCGGGTCGCCGCACTGGGACCTCGGGTTCCGCCGCTACGCGATCATCGCGGGGCCGGGCGCCGGCATCCTCGACCTCGGCGAGCGCCGCTTCGACGAGGTGCGAACGGTCCCGGCCACGGGCTACCAGCCCAACGAGGGCGCGGCCGATCCCCGCAACCCGGCCATCGCCGGCTGGTATCGCTACGGCTTCTTCTCGCACGTGCTGAGCCCCCGGCCGCGCGTGTGGGCGGTGCGCACGGCCGACGGCCGCTACGCGAAGCTCGAGATCGTCGGCTACTACTGCCCGGGACCGCAGCCGGGCTGCGTCACGTTCCGCTACGCCTACCAGGGAGACGGCTCGAATGACGTCGCAACGGGCGGCCCCGACACGGCTGCCCGATCCCCTCGGCGCTGATGAATCTCGTGAAGCGTGGTGACGCCGGGGGCGGGGCACGGGAGCCCCGGGTGCGCCACGTTGACGGCGAGCCGTCGTCGCCGTTGCGAGCGCAGGGCTCGGCGAGCGCGCGATCGGCGATGCGACTCACTCCGGCCCAGCCCCCGTCAGGGGGATGGGGGGCTCGCGCTCGCCGAGCCCGGAGCGAGCGTACGGCGACCGGCGAGCCGTCCGGGGCGCACCCGGGGCTCCCGTGCCCCGCCCCCGGCGTCACCGGATTGCACGAGAGTCATCCTAGACGTACACGCGGGGGACCCGGGTGTTGATGCTGGTGAGGACCTCGTAGGGGATGGTCCCCGCCCAGGCGGCGAGGTCCTCGCAGGTCACCAGCTCGCCGCCGCCGGCGCCGATCAGCACGACCTCGTCGCCGTTGTAGGCCGTCTCCCATTCGAGGTTGACCATGATCTGGTCCATGCAGACGCGTCCCACCACCGGGTAGCGCTTCCCCCGGATGAGCACCTGGGCCACGTTGGACAGGGCGCGGAAGTAGCCGTCGCCGTAGCCCACCGGCACGGTGACGACCCGCACCTGATGGTCCGCCTGCCAGGTGGAGCCGTAGCTGACGGGATGCCCGGGCCGGACGACCTTGAAGTAGACGACGCGCGACTTCCAGGCCAGCGCCGGCTGCACGGCGATCGTGCGGGCGACCTCCGCGGAGGGATAGACGCCGTAGAGCAGGATGCCCGGCCGCACCAGATCGAGGTGGCTCTCGGGGAGCTGGAGAATCGCGCCGGAGTTGGCCATGTGCCGGACGGGCGGCGCCACGCCCCGCTTGCCGTACCACTGCAGGACGTCCAGGAAGCGCGCGAGCTGGAGCCGGGCCGAGCCGAGGTCGGCGGCGTCGGCGTTCGCGAAGTGCGAGTAGATCCCCTCGACGTGGCAGTGCCGGCACTCCGAGGCCCGCTCGAGCAGCCCCTGGGCGCTGTAGTAGTGGACGCCGATCCGCTCCATGCCCGTGTCGATCTTCAGGTGCACCCTGGCGACGACGCCCAGCTCGCCGGCCGTCCGGTCGATCTGCCGCAGCTTGTCGACCGAGGACGCGGTCAGGGTGAGCCCGTGGCGCAGGAACACCGGGATCTGATCGCCGAAGATCCCGCCCATGACCAGGATCGGCACCGTCACCCCGGCCTCGCGGAGCGCCACCGCCTCTTCGAGGAAGGCGACACCCAGCGACGTCGCGCCGAGCGCGGCGAGGTGGCGGGCCACCGGGACGAGGCCGTGGCCGTAGGCGTTGGCCTTCACGATCGGCATCACCGCCGCCGGCCCCACGGCCGCCTGGATCGCGCGGAAGTTGTCGGTCAGACGGGCCAGGCTGACCTCGACGACGGTCGGGCGCAGGACGCTGGATTCGGCGTGGTCGAAGCGCTCGCTCACTCGACTCCGAGTGTAGCGGACCCCGCCGGCCCCGCCGCCATGATCTGCGAGGTAATTGTCGGAGGGGCCTGGGGATGGCACGCTGGGGCCCCAACGCACCCAGGGAGGGAGACCCCATGGCGACCAACGTGGCCTCACGGCCGGACCTGGACACCCTGCTCGACCTCAACCGTGACTACATCCGATCGGTGCAGACCTCCGACGTCCGCCGCTTCGACGAGATTTTGGCGCCGGACTTCCTGTGCACCAACCCCGACGGATCGCTCGTCGATCGCGCCGCCTTCCTGAAGCAGACGGCCCGGCCGGCCGGGATCACGGATCTGCAGGCGCACGACGTCGACGTCCGCATCCTGGGGGACGTGGCGGTCATCCACGCGCGGACCACGTACACCCGGCCGGACGGGCAGGCGGGCGCCGGGCGCTACACGGACGTGTGGGCGCGCCGCGCGGGGGGCTGGCTGGCCGTCGCCGCCCACGTCACCCGCTGCTGAGGCCGGCCGGCGCCGGTCAGCGCATGAGGCTCGGCAGCCAGAGGGACAGCCAGGGGAAGATCACCAGCAGGGCCAGCCGGAGCACGTCGGCCAGCATGAACGGCATGACGCCGCGGAACACGGCCCCGGTGGACACCTGGGGCAGGAGCGTCTTGAGGACGAACAGGTTCATGCCGACCGGCGGGCTGATCAGCCCGATCTCGACCACGCAGACGATGATGACGCCGAACAGGAGCGGGTCGAAGCCGAGGTGCACCACCACCGGGAAGAACACCGGCAGCGTGAGCAGCACCATCGACAGCTCCTCCATGGCGGTGCCCAGCACGACGTACATCGCGCAGATCGCCAGCATCACCACGGTCGGGTGCACGTCGAAGCGGGTGACCAGCGCCTTGAGGTCGGCCGGCATGGTGGTGATGTTGACGAACTCGGCGAACACGAGGGCGCCGATGAGGATCATGAACAGCATGGCGGTGGTGCGCGCGCTCTCCAGCAGCGCGGCGTAGAGCGTCCGCCACGTGAGCGCGCGGCGCCACAGCGCGAACGCCATGGCGCCGAAGGCGCCCATGCCGGCCCCCTCGGTGGCGGTGAAGAGCCCGCCGTAGATGCCGCCCATGACGAACACGAACAGCGCCGCGACCGCCCACACGTCCTTGACGGCGAGCCAGCGCTCGCGCCAGTCGCTGCGCGCTCCCGGCGGGCCCGCCCTCGGATCGCGCCAGGTCGAGTAGACGACCGCCAGGCAGAGCAGGGTGGCACCCAGCAGACCGGGCACGACGCCGGCCGCGAACAGCTTGCCGATGTTGGTCTCGGTGAACACGCCGTAGATGACCAGGATGGTGGAGGGCGGGATCATGATGCCCAGCGTGCCGCCGGCGGCGATGGCGCCGGCCGCCAGCCGGTCGGAATAGCCGAAGCGCTTCATGGACGGGTAGGCCACCTTGGCCATGGTGGCGGCGGTGGCGATGGAGGAGCCGCAGATCCCGCCGAAGCCGGCCGAGGCGCAGACGGTGGCCATGGCCAGCCCGCCGCGCAGGTGGCCGATGAAGGCGTAGGCCGCCCGGAACAGCTCCTGGGACATCCCGGCCCGCGTCACGAAGTTGCCCATCAGGATGAACAGCGGGACCACCGACAGCGTGTAGTTGCGCCCGGTCTCGTAGATCTTCGTCTGGACCATGGCGGAGGCCACCGTCCAGTTCCAGTCGCGCATGTAGGCGTAGCCGACGATGCCGACGAGACCCATGGCCAGCGCGATCGGCACGCGCACGAAGGCCAGCGCCACCATGAGGACGAGGCCGACCAGGCCTTCGGTCATCCGCGCCGGAACGCCTTGTAGAGATGGATCAGCCCGGTGAGCCCGATCATCACCGCCATGAAGTAGACGAACGGGCCATAGACGATGCGCAGCACGTCGGTGGCGTCGCGGTAGCCCCAGATGCGGTCGGCCTTGAGCCACACCAGCCAGGCCAGCACGGCCATGATGGCGGTGGTCACCACGTGCACGCCGCGCTCGAGGCGGGCCCGGGCGCGGGGGCCGACCAGGCGGTCGATGAAGTCCATGGTGACGTGCTCGTCGGCGTAGGACACCAGCGGCAGCCCGGCGAAGATCAGCACCACCAGCATCAGCTCGGTGACCTCGAAGGCGCCCCGCACCGGCCGGCTGAAGACGTAGCGGGCCACGACGTCCACGAAGGTCAGGAGCATCATGGCGAAGAGGATGGCGGCGGCGGCGACGCCGAGGGTGGCCTCGACGCGCCGCTCCCACCCCTGCTCGGGCGCGCTCACTTCTCGGCGGCGACCTTCTTCAGCTCCTCCCGGAACTCGGCGAGGACCTTGGCGGCGTCCACGCCCTTGGCGCCGGCCTTCTGGATCCAGTCGTCGATGATCGGGGCCGAGCGCCGGCGGACCTCGGCGACCATCTCCGAGTTGGCGTCGACGATCTTGACGCCGGACTTCTTGAGCGCCTCCAGCCCCTTGTCGTCGGCGGTGTCCCAGGAGCGGCCGGCGTGGCGGGCGATCCACTCGCCGGAGATCTTCTCGAGCGCCTCCTGGTCCTGCTTCGGCAGCTTGTTCCACTTGTCCTCGTTCATGAAGAAGCCGAACGACGAGCTGTACATGCCGCCCGGAAAGAGGGTGGCCTGCTCGAGCACGGTGTCGAGCTTGAACGAGATGATGGACTCCATCGGGAAGAAGACGCCGTCGGCGACGCCGGACTTGAGCAGCTCGAAGGACTCCGGGGCCGGCTTCACGAACGCCGAGGCCCCCAGCGCCTTGGCCACCGCCTCCGCCACGCCGCCGCCGGTGCGGATCTTCAGCCCCTGCACGTCGGCGATGGACCGGACGGGCTTCTTGGTGAACATCTGGCCGGGGCCGTGGGTGAACACCCCGAGCAGCTTGACGCCCTTGTACTCGCCGACCTTGTGGAAATGCTTCCAGTAGATGCGCGAGTAGGCGACGGAATTCACGAGCGAGGTCTCGCCGGCGCCGGGCAGCTCGGCCAGCATGGGCAGGATGTGGCGGGCCGGCGTGTAGCTGGCGGTGACGTAGGAGAGATCGACGAGCCCGTCCCGCACCGCGTCGAAGGTGCCGGGCGGCGCCGAAGGATGCTTGGGCAGCATCGTGAACTTGACCCGCCCGTTGGTGACCTTCTCCGCCTCGTTGGCCCAGCCCTGCAGCACGACGGCGGTGATGTGGTGCTGGGGCGACACCCACGACGACATCGTGAGCGTGGTCTGGGCCAGGGCGGGCGGCGCGGCGGCGAGCGCGACGGCCGCCATGAGGCTGATCAGGACGGTTCTCGGGTTGGTCATGCTGTCCTCCGATCCGACGGGTGACGGTGCGTTGACAGGCCGGTAGTGTAGCGGGTTCCGAGCGCCGGGGGCAGAGGAAGCGAGCCGCCGGGCCGGCCGGCCCTCACCCGGTCGCCGGGCGGCACCAGCCGTCGACCTCCGCCTGCACGTCGTCGGCGGCGGGGTGGCTCGCTTCCACCTCGCCGATGAAGCGCGCGGCCTCGGCCGGCGTCGGCAGCAGGTCGGGCGCCGGGATGCGAAAGTCGTAGGCGGACACGCCGGCCACCGGCAGGCGCGTGGTGACGTGGATCGTCTCGACGTGGCGGCGGGCAAGAAGCCGCTCGTAGACCTGCCGGTAGACGTCGGGATCGTAGGCGCCGCCCGCAGGTGAGGTGGCGTCCACCAGGCCGAGCGTCGCGGCCGCGCCGGCCACCTCGGCCCACAGCGTGCGCAGCACGTGGGGCGGGGCGTCCTCCCGCTCGCGCGGGTGGACGGGCGCGCCGGCGCGACGCGCGCGCTCGGCCTCGAGGTGCCCGCGCAGCTCGCGTGACGGCACCGGGATCACGAAGCGCGTGAGGGGGGCGGCCAGCAAGGGTTCGGCCGCGTCCGGCGCCGGCCGCGCCAGCGCGATGAACCGGTGGCCGATGAACGGAGTCTCGCCGATCAGCAGATGCTCGGGCCCCGGGTGATCGCCGTGCCAGCGGGCGACGGCGACGCGCGCCCAGCGGCCGGCGGCCAGGCGGATCAGCCCGTGCGTGATGCCGTCCACCTGCGGATAGTGCCGGCCCGCCGCGCTGGCCTCGAAGGCGGGCCGGGCCACGTCCCACTGGAGCAGGTGGATCGCGCGCCCGCGCCCGTGGGCAAGATGCGCGAGCTCGCGGATCAGCAGGCTCTTGCCGGTGCCCGGCAGGCCGGCGAAGAAGACCATCCGCGCGTCGCGGGCCAGCGTGGCCAGCGGCGCGAACAGCGGTGAGCTCTCGCCGATCAGCACGTGCGAATTCTAGCCCCCGCGCGTTCCAGCTGGAACGCCCCGCGCCCGCAGGGCCCGCCGGTCGCCTTGACACCGCCGGGGCCGCCGCCTAGTCTCGGCCCCTGCGGTCCTCGCGACGCACGGAGGAGGAACCCATGAGCCTGCGACTCCGTCTCGGTCCCGTCTTCGTGGCGCTCGTCCTCGGCAGCGGGCTCGAGCGCGTGCTCTACCTGCCGATCTACGCCCTCTACTTCAACAACGGCGTGGGGCCGCGCGTGCTCGACCCGACCCTCAACCGGATCCCGCTGCACTACTACACGGCGCCCTTCGAGGACCTGCGGCTCAAGGGGAACTGAGCCCGAGCGCGCCCATGTGCTACACTCCCGTCGCTGCCGCCTCGGCCTTCATGGCTGACGCACCTGGCGTCGAGCGCTGACGTCCTCACCGGCGGAGATCGGTCGGAGCCTCGGCATGTCGGAGCAGGCGGTCCGCTCGATCCTCGGCATGCTCGCCGAGGCGGGCAAGGTCCGGATCAGCTCCGTGGAGCGGATCGTGTAAGCACGGGTGTCCAACCTCTGCGGAAAGGCAGCACGTTGATCGCCCCCCGGTCGCTCGAAAGCCCGATCCGTGCCGAGCTCTTCGGCATCGAGCGCCTCGAGCAGCATGCCGAGACTCTCGCGGTCGCCCAGCACGTCATGACGCGGTCGAGCCGGGGCGGGCGCTTGCTGGCGCGCGTCGAGGACAACGGTCGCGTGCTCCGCGAGTCGTACCGCGTGATCGCCAACGCCATCCGCGAGGAGCGCGCGATCACGCCGGCGGCCGAGTGGCTCGTCGACAACTTCCACGTCGTCGACGAGCAGCTGCGCGAGATCCGCGACGACCTGCCGACCGGGTTCTATCGAGAATTGCCCAAGCTGGCCGAGGGGCCGCTCGCCGGCTCCCCGCGCGTCTACGGGATCGCCTGGGCCTTCGTGGCCCATACCGACAGCCGGTTCGACCCCGAAGCGCTCCGGCGCTTCGTGCACGCCTACCAGCGGGTGCAGCCGCTGACCATCGGCGAGCTGTGGGCGGTGGCGATCACGCTGCGCGTCGTGCTGGTGGAGAATCTCCGGCGCCTGGCGGAAAGCATCGTTCGCGGGCGCGCGGCGCGCCAGGAGGCCGACGCCCTGGCGGACGAGCTCCTCGGCGTCGGCGGCGACGGGGCCGTGGCCCCGACCGCGCGGGGCCTCGGGCGATTCGAGAGCGGCCCGCTGATGACCGCCTTCGCGGTGCAGCTGGTCCAGCGGCTGCGCGAGCAGGACCGCGCCGTCACCCCGGCGCTGCTCTGGCTCGACCAGCGGCTGGAGGCGCAGGGGACGACCTCCGACGACATCGTTCGCGTCGAGCATCAGCGGCAGGCCGCGATGAACGTGACCGTGCGCAACGTGATCCTGAGCATGAGCCTGATGTCCGCGCTGGACTGGACCGAGTTCTTCGAGGCGGTCAGCCTCGTCGACGGGGTGCTGCGCGCCGGCCCCAATCACGCCGCGATGGATTTCGCCACTCGCGACGCCTATTGGCACGCGGTCGAGGAGCTCGCGCGGGGCTCGGGCCGGTCGGAGCTGGACGTCGCGCGCGAGGCCATGGCGCACGCGCAGCGCGCCGGCGGCGCCGGGGACGACCGGCGAACGGATCCCGGCTTCCATCTCATCGGCAACGGGCGGGTGGCCTTCGAGACGGCGCTCGGCTACCAGCTTCCGCCGCTGCGCCGGTTGCTGCGCCTGTACGTCGGGCTCGCGACGCCCGGCTATCTGGGAACGATCGCCGCCCTCAGTGGGGCGCTGCTCGCCCCGCTCCTCCTCGCCGCGTGGGCGGCCGGCGTGGGACCGGTGAGCCTCGTCGTCCTCGCCCTCCTGGCCGTCGTCCCCGCGTCGGACCTGGCGATTGCGCTGCTGAATCG
>Ga0214471_10005107_pt1 | contig 10135 bp, 13 predicted proteins | sample RVTome_5_FD_207665 | JGI IMG/M metagenome (GOLD analysis project Ga0214471, IMG submission 207665) | Soil microbial communities from uranium-contaminated site in the Upper Colorado River Basin, Wyoming, United States - RVT142D155 | ecosystem: Environmental > Terrestrial > Soil > Contaminated >... | reverse complement strand
AGTGTTTTGCAATTTGCACGGCAAAGGCGCCAATGCCGCCCGCTCCTCCGTGAACAAGAATCTTTCTCCCGCTTGCAGCTTGTATGTGTTCTGCAACGCCCTGCCACGCGCTCACGGCAGCTAACGGCAACGCTGCAGTTTCCACATAATTGAGCATTTTGGGTCTGGGAGCTATTTTGTTTACGTCTGCCATCGCCAACTCGGCAAAAGAACCTGATCCATTGTTTACCAAACCTGCCTGGCCGTACACTTCGTCGCCTTCTTTAAAATCTGTAACTCCTTCGCCAACTTTCTTTACCACACCGGCAAAATCTCCTCCCAAAGTGGCGGGAAACTGCAAAGACACTCGCTCTTTTAAATACCCTTCGCGAATTTTCCAGTCCACCGGATTAACTCCCGCAGCATATACCTGCACCAAAACCCTACCCGCAGAAACCACTGGCTCTGGCGCTACATTGTTTATTTCCACCACCTGGCCCCCTCCATATTTGTTTATCTGTGCCGCTTTCATAAGACTATTATCATCTGCTATGGAGCAACCTCTAAACTATTTAATAAATCAAGAAAGTTTTTCGGGTTGGAAAGAAACTCGTTATTGTGGCTTGAAGCAATTTTGAACAAATGTCCATCTCGATTTAGATATAGCCATCCTTCAAATGGGCCGTCCTCACCAGGCTTATTCTTATTATATGCATACACAATAACTCCTTCGGAATCCTCAAAACTAAAAGTGCGTTCCAGCATATAATCGTAAAGGCCTGAGTTTGAGGAATTTAATAAGGCATTCTTTTCCGCTTCGTAACTTTCATTATAATTCTCTATAATATTTATTCTTGCGCAATCGTCTAAATTCGCTTCATTATTGGGACAATAGTAATAAATATGTTGCGTATAATCGTCCGTATAAGCACTTCCTCCTAACCTATATTGAGAATCGCTTGGATCGTCTAACGGCACAAGCGAACCACTCCGTGGTTGCAAGTTAAAGTATGCTTCTTTTGGCCCCGAGAAATCGAATGTTACATCTACTGGCTGTCCGGCAAATATGAAAGCAGTAAATATCTCTTCGAAAACAGGCCTGTATGTATTTTGTTCTTCAATGGGATAGTCATAGGCTATTCTCAAAACTGAATTTCCCCCAACTAACCAATATACTACGCTTTCGTACAACAATTCTCCATTTGGTTTCTTGTAAGGTCCATATTCCAGCTTATAAGAATCGGTAGCGCTATCTTGTGTTATCTCTACCCTTCCATCTGAATATCCAAGTTTATACGCCCTCATTTCTGTATCGATTATTCCCTCTAGTGCTGCACTATCGAAGGAGCTAAATCGTTCTACGCTAAATCCAAAAAAATCTCTTTTTGAATCTACCTCATATCCTTGAAAACCCAAAGGAGAAATATACACAGGCTCTTCGGTAAGAACGTTCCAATCACGGGGATGTTCAACCGAGAATTCATACGTGCTGTTTCTATACGTTTCCCAATCAGGAGTTCCGCTTTTAGGGGTAGAGTAGTATCGGCTTGCAATAAAGAAAGCTGTCAGAGCCAGCCCAATTACAGCAATAATTATTATAGCAGCAACAAAAGCGTACTTTTTCTTAGAAGAAGGTTGTGGTGAAAACTCTCTTTGTGTGTCCGTCTGCACAAGGTTTTCCATACTTCACTATAACAAAAATTGCTGCTTATACGATGGTCGCTTTATTTGCGCCGCTTTCGTCTGGTTGGTGCATCTTAGTAATAACCTACCTCAAAAATTTGAAAGTAGAAAGCATTCTGTTAAGAGTCTCTGCTTGAGCCGTAGGAATATCAGTAGTTAATTCAATAATAGTAGTTCCATGTGGGATAGAAATAACACTGTGACTACCAAGCATAAACTTTCTCGAGCTGATTTCGTTTGCTTCGATAGATTCAATGTGGTAAGAATTCTTGAAATAATCATACACTGACTTCCCTGTTTCTTGTTTGCTTAATTCTCTATTTTCAGGAAGACCATAAAACTCGTAAAACCTTTCTAATGTATAATTCTTAGGATTTTGCAATACACTGATTGTAAAGGTATATGATGACTTAAATACAACAAAGTCTTCATTCTTATCGTCCAATGAGTACTCCTGCGGGTACTTTATCTCAAAACCATGCTTTTCGCTTTTGTACATCTTCCAATACGATCGCCAATCCAATTCTTCCTCACCGACGAATCGAAAGCTGGAAAGTATTTGATCGCTATGTTCCAAGAAGGTATCAAAATTATCTTCGCCGTATACAGTTCCTGCGAGAATATAGAGATTACCATCTTTCATCCAAGACGTAACCAAATATCTACACCTCATATTTTCCTTATCATTCGGACAGGAAGTCCAATCTCTGAGAATCATTTGGATTCCGCTTTCTTCTTCAACAGTTACTTCGTTTTCTTCGAACTCACCTTGTTCTCCGAGGCTTTGTTTAGTTGCATCAAGATATTCTTGAAAAGTAACTTTTTCAACAGTAAGATAGTCTTTTTTGAAAACATGCAAACTAAATGACTCAAAGCTTACCTCGCCCTCCTGAATAATGCTGATTTTATCCTCACTTTGTGTAGCTAATTCCGAAAATATAGAGAAATCAGAAGGATATTTTATTTCATAGTTACCACCCTCGCTTACATAAGTGCCCCATGCTGCTGTCTTATCTTCCTCCTCTCCTAAAATGTTCCCCTGCGATACTTCTATTTCTTGTTCTTGAGTCCCTCTCTCACCTTGAAATTCAGCGAATTGCCAGTAAATAAAACTCCCTGTAAAAATCAGAAACAAGAAAATGATAATGATTCCGAACAATAAATATTTCTTTCTTGAAGAGGACTTCGGGGGGATATTTCCTTGCTGTTGAAATTGTTCAAGATTTTCCATTATCTAACTATACTAAAAAATTCATCCTATACGATAAAACATTTATTTTGCGCTTTTGTCCAATCGATAGCCATGGTTTTATTTTATACGAAACTTACCCAGAGTCAATGGTGTATTTCCTACGCGTGAACGGGGACTTCTTTGAGCTCGAGGGTGTTTAGTGTTTTGGTAATCCAGAGATAGCCGACTGCTGCTGCGACAATGTTGCCTGCGAGAATAGCTCCCCACAGGGCAGTGATCGGAAGGTGAAATACCTGCGTGAATACATAAGCCAACGGAATGGAAACCACCGCAAACCGCAGAAAAAATATCCAAAATCCCGGCCACGAGCGGCCTATGGCCTGGAACGCGCTTGCTTCCACCATCATGGCAGCCAAAAAACCATAGCCTACCAATGCCACAATCCACATGTAGGAGCGGGCATATTCGGCGGCTACCGGGCCAGGATTGAATATGCCGATTATTAAGCCCGCAAACAACGCTGCCACAATACCAATGGCGGCCGCTCCCAGAGATCCGTACTGTAAACCCTTGCTAAAGGCTTCTTTTGCGCGAGACAAATTTCTAGCTCCAATATTTTGGCCGATCATTGCCATGGCCCCAAACCCAAACCCAACGGCAGGCAAAAAGGCAAAAAACTCCAGGCGAAACCCCAGGCTAAACGCTACTGCCCCCGCTTCCTGGAACCCCAACGACGTTAAAAACGTAAGCGCGGCCAGGCCCAAAGGAAATACTACCTGCGTTAAGGCTGCAGGCACGCCAATGTTTAACACTTTTTTTACCGACTCCCACTGAAAGGAAAGGTTGGCAAAACGAAAGCGCACTGTTCTGCGCGGGCTCGCGAGCGATCGCAAAGCAATAACAACAAACACCGCTTGTAAAAGGTAAACACCTCTTCGCAGTTGCCGTTAAAATTAAGATATGGATTGAGTTTCATAATGTTGAGTTATTTTATTATTCACTTTATTGCCGGCCAAGGGGTCGCATAATCCTCTCGGCATTTTGGTAGGCAAACTTTTCCTGCGCGGCGGGATCCAAACGCGCAATGAATGCGCGACTGTAATCAGCGAGCGTCCAGCCTACTTCGTAATCAACGCTCCACGCCAAGCCCCCTCGATCAGTTCCCCACATTACTTGGTCAGGATGGCTTTCTATCAAGTCTTTCCACAACCTCAAATCTTGCTCTATGAGGAAATCATAGTCCTTAAAGTGCGCCAGGAATTTCTCCTTTGTCACCTTGGGTCTTAAAAGCCAAACATCCCCGTACAACTGGTCAACTGTGTAGAACGCATTCGGGTGGTTTTCCAATATCTCTTCTATTCCGCTCAAGTCATAGCCGAACGTATGGTCTATTAACTGATCTCCGTGGAACACAAAGGTAATATCCGGGTTATCGCCTAACACCTTCCTAAAACTATCTTTTTGGCCTTCATCTAAATGAAAATAGACCACTAGGCCGTGTTCTCTCGCAACCGGATAGATTTCGCGCAGCCTCTCTGAATCAGGAGAAAGCGACGGCACGCCCTCGCTCGGGTAAAGGGCCACTTCGCCGTATCCCCTGAACAATCCGGGTTCCAAACTCACAGCGTCTTTAAGTTCTTCCGCGCCGGCTGTTTGAAAACCCCTCGGCTCGTCTGGCATGCCAATGAATGGTACGAAGTAATCAAGGTAAAGATTTATTATCTTCTTGACTACTTCTACTTGTATTTTCTTTCTGGAAACCCCCATTCGCTCTTCTGTGTAGTCAGTGGCGATTCCAATGAAAGCAAAAACCTTGTCAGTGCCCTCATAGTCTAAAAGGCACGTGATTTCCGGGATTGTAACATTGACTCCAAGGGTCGTTATTAAGTCAGAATCACCCCCTTCGTCAGCTACAAACTCTTTGTTCACAGCGTCAAATACTCTGTATTCAGTGAATGGCATGTGAAAGTGGCTGTCGATAAGCTTTCCACTGTAATATGCTTGATTATGTGCTTTTGGTTCGCGACATGCGATGGGCGTAAACGCGGCTGTTCCTGTATCTCTACTTACCAACCGTTCTTGATGGAACGCATTACCCATGATATCTTCTTCGATCGTATCTTCAGATAACTGCGGCGTTACATACTCTGGCGCATCTTTCTTAAGCATAAAAAACAATCCTGCGCCAGAAGCAAAAATGAGTGTAACAAGTATTGCGAAAAATTTCATGAGCGATTTCCTGGAGCTATGCATTTACTTTCTTTCGTATGCTTTTTGCAGTTCTGCGATATCCAATTTCTTCGCGGGCAAAAACGCTTGCGTGACGCGGGCAATTTGCCCGGGAGTGGTTTTTCATGCCTTTATCAAAATCCAAGTTTTTCCTTCACGAAGATGACGAGGACTTTTCTGCCCATGAACGCTTGCTCTTTTTCGAAAATGAGAAGTTTGGAAATGGCGCTTCCGCCCATGCCAACTTCCTTCATGCGCTTATCTTCGAGTAAAAGCACATATTCGCGCACGCGGGCAAGCGCTGCGTCCAAATTTGGCATTATCTTTTGCGTGCCTACCACCAAGATAAGGTTAGGAGAGGTAAAGACAAGATGCGGGAGCTGACTGCCAGAGTTGGAAGCAATCACAAGCTGCCCTGTCTCTGCGACCGCGTGAACACTTCCTAAGTAATAGTCGGATAAAACGGATTGCTTGCGGAGCGTCGCCTGTTTTGTAGGATCTTGTTCTGCAAGAATTTCTTCATGGAGATTTTTCCAGCCGTGCGTGCCAGATTTTAAATAATCGACAAAACCAACCTCTTCTAACGTGCGTGAGGAGCCATTCATAACAGAAGCTCCTACTGGAACAAGCGACTTCACTTTCTCTAACGCTTCTGTGCGATTCTCCACCAAAACAGCTTCAACCCCGCGCAAAGCTAAGGCGTTAATAGTTTTCTCAATTGTTTCAGGATTTGCTAATGTTTCGTAATTCATTGCACTAAAGCTTTAGCGAGTTTATCGAGACTTGAATTCCAACCTTCTTTCATGCCGCTCTTAAGCATTGCCTGGAGCTGCGCTTCGGTTTCTGGTTTTGGATACATTATAGACAATTTTGTGTTTAGTTAATTTACTTCTATCGGCTTTTAGTAAAGTATCTAACGCATCAAAACGCTGGGCCCAACACTGGCATGTTTTTTTCGCCCATTCTTCCAACTCCCGTACCGCGTCTGGATTAAGCGTATATATCCGCTGCTGACCTTGTTTTTCCATCTCTACCAGCTCGGCCTCGCGCAAAACTTTTAAGTGTTGCGATATGGCTGGAGGAGTAACCTGGAATTTCTCACAGATGTCCGTAGCGCATAACTGGCCTTTCTTTGCCAGCATTTCTATAATGCTCCGCCGTGTAGGATCGGCGAGCGCGCTAAAAGTATCTACCATATTTCCAAAATAACTTAAGTAGTTACTTAAGTCAACACTTAATTATCCACATCTAACATAACGCTCCCCCAGCCAAAACGTGTCACCTAACTCCAAGTCAAAGAAAGAGGAATAAAATAAAGGGCAAGAGAAAAAGAATGGCGAGGAAAAGCTTTCTATATTTTTGTGGCTTTCCGAATTTTCGGGCAGCAAATATACCGCCCAGCAGTAAGAGACTTCCCACTATACCGCTTATAACAAAATAACCAATGAATAGATAAGGATAGAAGACTATGCAGCCCAATCGATGCAACAATCTTCCGCTAATTCTTTCGATCTGACAATCTTGCGCGGGGGTTAACTCTCCGTGATCGCCAAACTCAATTGTTGTTATTTGTGTTTGCGATTGAGCAGAAAAAACAGGTGAAAAGACCAAAAATATTACAAAAAAATAAAAAGAATATTTATACATTACCCTATACTATCATACTTTTACTCGAGGCATAATGTTCCAGTTGGTTTGGAGGAGCTATTCGTACAGCTCGCTGTGCGTTCCTATTTTTACGAACCAATACTCGTCTGCGCCTACTTGCTTAAACAATGCGCGCAAATCTCCTCCAATATTAATGCTGTGATGTCCTACGTATTTCCCCTGGAGAGGATGGTTCTCTAAAATAGGATGGAAACGATTTTCGCGAAACAAAATAATACGCTCCTGTACTCTTTGCTGTTCGTTTTTGCGCAGGCGCTTATACTGCTTCTCAAACTTCTTATGGAAGTAGAGCTTCATAAAGAAGCGAAGTAGTCATCTAACTCTTTTGCCGTAGAAAAAGGCCCAGAAAAGTTCCTTTTCTTTTTTATATCTTCCTCAATCGGGCCGAGATACTGTTCGAGCTCCGCAGACATGCGAGGAGCAATGCTTAAGTGTATTTCTTTGTTGCGGATAAACTGACGCAGATAGGCGTTAATAACCGCGCTTAAAGAAAGCCCAAGCTCCTCTGCTACTTTTTGGGCATTCTTTTTTACTTCTTTATCCGCTTTAATATTGATTACCGTTTTTGCCATATACCTAAAGTATATACAACGGTTAATATGCTGTCAACCTCCCCCCTATTTCAACGGTGAATGCAACCGGCCCAGCAACAAGGCCGGCGCATCCCGTCTATAAGCTCTTTTCGCGTCCTCTCTATGCGGCGGCTCCTGGTCTCTGGTTTCTTGGCTTCCTCAACCCAGCAGATCCACTCGTTTCTGGCCAGGGGCGTAATATCCTCCCATGCCGCCAGCGCGGCCGGGGCAGAAACAAGCGCCTTTCGTAAATCCGCCGGCACTTTATGTACCACACCAGTGGCAATCCCTTTGATAGGATTCATATATCCTTACTCTACCATAACTCCCTTTCTGCCATAATTTTTCGAGGTAGCGTTAGTGAAGGGTAGAGCCAAGCAAAATATCGTTTGCCCAATAAAATCCTGTTGGGCCGGAAGGCAAAATGTCGTAGGTATAGCCTTCGCTATAAGATACTAACGTGAGAGATATTACTTTGTGTCCGTCGAGAATATCGCCAACTGCGAACTCTCCTACGGTGCGGCCGTCTGCGGTTGGATGCCCGGGCGATACCAACAGCTCTCTGCCGTCTTGCAATACCACATGCACCACCTGATGCGTGGCAGGCGCCGGAGTTTTTGCTGCTTCAAGAATGGTCGCGGCCATACGTTCACCCGATGCATTTAGAGTCCATACCAAATCTCCTTTCTGTAAATTCTGCACGGCAACTTTGCCAGACGGAGTGTCGATTAAGGTATCCTTTGCCAAACATATGGGGCAGGGCCGGTTAAAATCCACTTTCTTTTCAAACACCGCAGTATTTCCTTCAATGTGCAAAAGCGTAAGCTGCACGGTGCAGCCGTTGCTTACCACTTCCCCCACGCGCAAGGTTAGCGGATGCCCCTGGTCTGTAGCCACCGGATACTCCCAATAGTTTAATCCTTCCACGCGGTCTGGATATATGTTTTGCAGCAAAAATGAACTCTCGCGCTGGCCTTCACGCAGCGTTATTTCCTGGCTTTCGGAATTTTCTTTTATAGAAGTTATAGAAATACTTCCTACCACGTCGTACGTGGAATTTCCCGGGCCGGACACCTCTTCTGGGGTAAAGGTGCCTACAACCTCAACCTGCATTCCCGTAGTAGAAAATGTATAGTTGGGATCATGCTCAAACAAATTTTTTAACGCGTAATGGTTGCCGTCTTCGCCTTTTAGCCCAATGGCGCATTCCATTGTCTGCGGGCCAGATCCTTTTTTGGGCAAACACGTGATTTCACCTTTTATGGTAATAGGCCCAGACTGCGGAGGAATAGGATCTCCCTGTTTTTCCTGGTAGATATAGTTGTTTAGTACAAAAAACCCGCCCACAAGCAGCACAAGTACTCCAGCAAGAATAAAAAATATTTTGTTCATGGCGGTGGGGGTGAGATTCGAACTCACGAAGGTGTTACCCTTAATGGTTTTCAAAACCATCTCCTTAAACCGCTCGGACACCCCACCTTACACGCTTAAAATACCATAGAATAAGCTTACTGGCAAGCGGCTGCCGCTTGCTTTTTATGCAAAAGTTTGCAATAATATACACGTCGAGTACAACACATATAACGCACAAACCTATGAACAAATATTCCATGACCTGCACCTGCGGCCACGAAATGACTGTGGACGCCGAAAGCAAAGAACAGGCAGTCGAACAACTGAAGAGCATGATGACCGAAGAAGCTATTGCTTCCCACTGCGCGGAAAAACACCCGGGCGAACCCGTACCCAGCAAAGAAGAGTCCGACGCAAACATTGAGCAAAACACCAAGCAGGCCTAACGCTCGCAAAAACCACCCCGTTCTAGGGTGGTTTTTGTTTTGTGCGGAGAGGGAGGGATTCGAACCCTCGAAGGAATTGCTCCCTTAGCACATTAGCAGTGTGCTGCTTTCAACCGCTCAGCCACCTCTCCTAGTAGGCACATTGTACGCCCAAAACCTTGAAAAATCAACCTTTTACTTAAAAACTGGAGGAGCAATAATATCTTAACAATTACGCATATACGTAAAAGTTAAGATATTTTCACAAGCCGAAAACTTTACGCAAGTGTCTGTCGTCTTCCATTCTACTGACTTGTAAAACCTGAATCTGGCTTGGGTTTGCGCCAAGAAAATCTCGCAGCAGTTTAATTTCTTCTTTACATTCGAAAGGATATATCCAAATGCTTTTCTGTAATTGGTAAAATCCAAATTCTTTGAGCTTCCCTCGAAATACATCACGAATAATATTTGAAGTAGCGGGGATATCGAAAATAATAAGCCTCCATTTTTTATCCCATTTCTTCGGCCTTGGAATCGAGAGATCATCTATCTGATATTTCCCAGCCAGCTGTTTCCCCTTTTTTGTGAGGGCGATCCTCACGTCGTGGCCTTCTCTTCTCATCTCAATCAACCCCCTCTTTTTTAAGTAATAAAAAGTGTTTGTTTTCTTTCGCTGCGCATTTGAGCCAGACTGGAATATTTTTCGGGCAATGGAATTCCCGGCGTAGGACCCACCTCCGCCCAGCGCGAGCACTCCACCTACAAACAGATACTTCAAAATTTCTCTCCAATAATATTTCGTTTTTATTTCGCGTGCTGACCCCATAAAATAACATCTTAAGAAAAACGCATATACGTATTTCTTAAGACTATTATACTTTACTGCTGTAAAGACGCAAGAGTTGAATTCGTAACTGCTCACTGGGGGTATCCCAACAAAGCAGCCCGGTTAAGCAGGATTGGGCTGGAAGAGTTTGGCGTATTCGGCAAAGAAGTTCCTGGGTTTTGCCCACCACAGAGAGAGGAGCACAGAA
>Ga0214471_10005106_pt1 | contig 10136 bp, 21 predicted proteins | sample RVTome_5_FD_207665 | JGI IMG/M metagenome (GOLD analysis project Ga0214471, IMG submission 207665) | Soil microbial communities from uranium-contaminated site in the Upper Colorado River Basin, Wyoming, United States - RVT142D155 | ecosystem: Environmental > Terrestrial > Soil > Contaminated >... | reverse complement strand
GGGGCCGCCGCAGGGGCCGCGCTCCGACCTACGGTCGAGGTACTCCAGGCATCCGCGCTCGACTTGCTTGATCGGATGATCCAACTTACCGAGGAGCGTGCGGTGTGAGCAACTGCGTCACATGCGGTCAAGGCCCGCTCGCTCGCGAGGAGTACACCCACTGCCCTTTGTGCGAGCCAGGGATCTCCCGCGCCGAATACCGCCGCAGATACAGGCTCGGGTTCCCCTCCATGGAGATTCCCCGCGAGGAGCCCCGCACGGATGTCTACCGCCCCACCATCTCCGAGGCCCTGGATCTAGGGATGGAGGAACCCGGCTATGACTACGACTAGCCCGCTGGTGCAGTTCGCCGCGCTCGTCAAGGCGGTGGCTCGTCACAACCCCGCCTACGCCTCATCTGGGGGGATACTTAGAGAGGGTGCGATTAGCCTCGACATAGACCTCGGGGCCCCGGAGCAACGCTCCGCGTTCTTGTTCGGGCTGGCGTTCGCGCTGGGGTTCCCTTCAGGAATCGAGAACCTTAAGCCGTTGGCCGATGTGCACATCCGCTCCATCACCGCCGCCGGCTGGTATCTAATCGAGCAGGAATCATGACGCAGCAAAGCCTCGAAGAGTACGGCTACGAGCTGGCCGCGAAGGGCCATAGCCTCGCACTCGCGAACACAGACCCCGAATGGAAGATCGCCGCGATGGACGAGATCACCCGCCTGGCGAAGCTCGGGTACCGTTTCACCTCCGAGGACATCCGGCGCAAGGTCGGACCCCCGCCGGCCTCGCCCAACGCTATGGGCGCGCTGTTCGGAGCCGCTCGCAAGAAGGGCATCATCAAGAAGACAGGAAGGCTCGTGGCACCGTCACGTCCCGAGCTTCACGGATCACCGCTGTTTGAATGGACCGCACCATGACTAAGCCCTCCCCCTCTCTAGACCTGGAAGGGGCCAGGGAGCGCGTGGACACCTCATGTAGCCGCGACTTCAACCATCACCTTGAAGATGGGATCGAGGTGTTCGAGATATGCGGTTCGGATGCCTCTCGGTGTCCCGAGTGCGCGGACTACCTTGCGCGTGTAAACATGCGCGCGGGCATCGAAGACCTCCTCGTCGCGAACCCTGAGGGTGTGCCCTGGCCGCTTGGCATCGATCCGGCAGCAGTCCTCTCCCTCCTCAATGACAACGAGAGACTGAGGGCAGAGAGGGACGGCAAAGAACAGGACTTCCAGGACGCCTGCAACGAACTCGCGCGCATCCAGCAGTTGCCTGAGCAGGAGTGGGTAAACGTCGGAGCCGTCGTGCTTCAGGTGTTGGCTCGCGCGGCTCGCGCGGGGTATCCGGTCAAAGAATCTGACGCTGTAGGGGCTATCGACCGTGGCAAGGTCTACGTTGCGCGGTTGCGAGACCGCGCAGAACAAGCCGAAGCCCGCCTCTTAGCCCTGGAAGAAGCAGCGCGGGAAGCGACGGTGAGCGCGCGGCGCGCAGGCGTCCTCTACACGCCGGAACTCGCCGCCCTCCATTCCCTCCTATCCCCCAAGGAGAAGACATGAAGATCACGCGATTCTTGACCGTCGATCCCGCTGGGAATACGAGCGATTGGGTTGGCTGCTGCTGGGATGCAGATGCCTGAGGAGATCAAGGCATTCGGGGCGATGTCCATCGGGGCACTCGCCAACGCCGCACGAGGCGGCAACGGGAAGGAAGAGGGACGATGACCCCTGACTGCGCGCACGACTCTGTTCGTCCCGTAGACAAGAACTACGGCAAGTGCCGCACCTGCGGCGCGCGCGTTCCTGCGTTGACCCCCAAGCCCTCCCCCTCTCTAGACCTGGAAGAGATGCGCAACCGCGCGCGTCTGTCGATCGAGGTGTTGCGTCGGGAGGTCGGCTACACGAAGGTCGCGCAGATCGGCGTAGACCTGGCCGACGATGTCCTCTCCCTCCTCAAGGACAACGAGAGACTGCGCGCGGAGAGGGACGAGTGGGAGCAGGACCGTGACCGCTGGTTCGAGCGCCGGGGTCAGGAGTTCGAGCGCGCCAACAGGGCGGAGGTTCGTGTGGAGCAACTTGAGCACGGCCATGACGAGTGGCGCACCCATGCTCATCGAGCCGTGTCCCGCGCAGAACAAGCCGAAGCCCGCCTCTTAGCCCTGGAAGAAGCAGCGGCCACCGCGCGCAAGGCCTTGGAAGGTGGCAGTGAATGAACGGCAAGATCAGGCGAGCGAATCTCGAACGAGATAGCGAACATGGCTCCTGTTCCGTGTGTCATGTCTACTGGTACGCGCACGTCGGGAGTGGCTGTCCCGGTTCCCGAGAGTGCTGCATAGATGCGAACGCGCTGTTGGATGCACGCATTCAGAAACTCGAACGCTTTGTCGCGGCTTTCGACGCTTGGGATGCGGCTAGCGACCGGCTGATAGCCGCGAAGAACGCAGGCGATATCGACGCCGAGATCGCGCTGGCCCCCATCGACCGTGCCGCAGAGAAAGCGATGCTGTCCGCCCGCGCAGCCCTCCAAGGAAAGGACTCAGAATGAGTGAGCCGGAAGTGACCTACGAGGACTACGCCTATGACGGCGAGTTCGACCCCGCTACGGCAGACGTAGCCCGACCGATTCCCGAAGACGAGGAGTGCGCTCGCTGCGGGGCGGCCTTTGCTGACCACACCGCCGAGACGGTGGCGAAAAACCTGGGCGTGTGCCGCCGGTTCGTTTCCGACGAGCAGGTGGACGACCTCGTTGACCGCATCGTGCGTTTGCGCGCAGCCCTCAAGGATTCACATGGAAGCGATTGAGCGCGACTGCGTGCCGTGCGAGCAGGACGACCCGCGCGGCGAATGCCCCGCTTCGAAGCGTACTTGTGGCCATCACTGCAACCACATCTGGACGCATGACAAATGCGACTGGTGCGGTCTTGAGGAGGTCGAAGATGGAAGCGATTGAGAAGGAGAGAACGAACATGGCATACGCGGAGAACGACTACACCGAGGAAGTCAAGCGGGACCGAAGCGAACTGGAGAACCGCGTTGCTGCGTTAGAAGCGGCGACGCACCGTTTGGGGAAGGTGACAGCGATGCTCGACCAGCGTCTGCGGCCCGTATCTGTCTCGGCTGGTCCCGAATCCGATGGCCCTGAATCCTCGGTGCCCGAGGAGGTTCTGCCCGAGCATCATGGCGAACTGCGGCGCTTGGCGCGCTGCATCGACCGCGAGGCGTCGAGGTTAGAGGACGCGCTGGAAAGGTTGCGGCTGTAAAGATGGAAGCGATTGAGTCCGCGCGCAAGGCCATCGAGCAGATCCACGCGAAGCGCACTGCGCCCATCGACGGCCTCCCTGCCGATCATGCTTACTGCGTAGAGGACCGACAGACCTGGCCATGCGCCACCATCAAAGCCCTCGCTGCCCTAGGAGAGAAGCCATGAGCCGAAGCGGCTATGTCGATGACCTCGATGAGTGGGCGATGATCCGCTGGCGCGGGGCCGTGGCCTCGGCTATCCGGGGCAAGCGCGGCCAGGCGCTGCTTCGCGAGATGCTCGCGGCCCTCGACGCCCTGCCCGAGAAGCGCTTGATCGAGAACGCCCTCGTTCAGGATGGCGAGGTCTGCGCGTTCGGCGCTGTCGCCCGTGCCCGAGGTATAGGAGAGATCGACTACGACCCAGACGACGACGATCCCGACATCATCGCTCACCTGTTCGGAGTGTCGCGCGCGCTCGCTTGCGAGATCATGTACGAGAACGACGAGGGCGGATGGAGAGAGACACCGGAGGCCCGGTTCGCTCGCATCCGGCGCTGGATTGTTCACAACCTCGCTGCCCTCGATAAGTCCCTTCAAGGGAAGGGAGAGGGATGAAGGTCTGTGCGGTACTGATGCTGTTGTCGTTCGGCTCTGGCTATCTGGCTGCCCTCATAGACGAGCGCGGATACTGGCGCTACCTGCGACAAAAGCAGGAACCGCGCGCACCTCAAGGGAAGGGGAAACCAGAGTGAGCGCGGAGAACTGCGGATCAGTCGGCCTGACCGGAGCCTGCTGTAAGGCAAAGGGCCACACCGGACCTCACGCGCGTCCGATGCTCGGGTGGGACGAGTGGGGCGGCATTTGCGGCGTGGTCAGTCAAAGTGGCGCGCACGGAGAACCTCTCGCCTGCGGCCATCTGCCTGGACATGACGGCACGCACGCCTGGGCATCGCTTCCGACCTTCGAGGAGCCCCGCGCATGAACCGCTGCGGGCATTGTGGCCGGTTCTTCTCCTGGCGACAAGAGAACTACGACTCTTACGTTCCGTGGGGCTGCGCGAACCCGGAGTACCCCGAGCCTTACGATCCTGTATTCGTCTGCGAGCGCTGCTCGGCAAGAATGGAACGGTCGTTGCTTGCGCGATTCCTTGAGGTCGGGTTGGGGCCTGGCTTCAGCGATTATCAGCACTCCCGCGCCGAACGCCGCGCACGAATCCAAGCCCGAGCCTATTGGCGGCTTCATGGCGGCAGGCCCGCTCAGCATCGCCGCGCACGGCAGAGATGGATTCAACAGCAGCACGAGATCGCCTGTGTCTGCGGCTGGCGAGATCGCCACGACCGCGAATCCTGCAAGCCGTCCCGATATCTATGCGCTGTCGAAGATGGACACCGTGACACCATCAAGGAGCCCGCATGAACCCAGACCTAGAGTGGCTTAGAGAGCGCGCGGAAGCCTTACTGCAAGCAGACGCCGTGGGGAATCATGACGTACAGGGAGAGCGCCTGCGGCCCATGTTCAGGATGGATGTCCAGCCCGCCCTCCTTCTCGCGCTGGTAAACGAAGTGGAGGCTGCGCGCGTTTTGGCAGACAACGTAGACAAACACGCTCCTGCGGCCTACGACTCCGGCGAGCACACCGAGGCCCGCGCGCTCACAGACCAAGCCCTTAGATCAGCAAGGGGTGAGCCATGACCCGCCCCTATCGCCCGTCCAACGGCTCGGAGGGGCTGCTGTTCCAGCACGAGTTCTGTGACCGTTGCATCCAGGACCGCGCGGCGCGCGCGGGCAACTACGAGGACGGCTGCCCCATCCTCGCGTTCGCGTTGATGCTCGACATCGACGACGAGGGCTATCCCTCGGAGTGGGTGGCTGACGGAGTGCTCGGCGGGCGATGTACCGCCTTCGAACAGGACCCGGAACTACCCGCCGCCAAGGACGACCCGCGCACGTTCCCGCTTCCGTCCGAGATCGTCGGTGCCTATCTCCGTGAATCAGCAAGGGGGACTGAGTGAAGCGAACGCGCATCTGCAAACTCTGCGATAGTCCTGTACTGGCGCGTGATCTATGTCGCAAGCACTATCGCCAGCAACCTGATCAAATCATCAAACATCGTGCTGCTCTGGCTCGTATGCGAGAGCGCACCAGACCAGATCCTGTGCGGGATGCCGAGTATTCACGCTCTGGTCGCAAACTCACAGACCAGCAGATCAAGGAGATCCGTGAGGCGCTTAGCCGAGGCGAGAGGCGTTCCGACCTTGCTCGCTTGTATGGCGTCACCTACCAATGCATCTGGGGTCTCGATCGCGGTAAGACATGGAAGCGCAAGCCCCGCCCCAACCCCGTCTCATCCCAGACCAGGCAAGAGGTCCTTGATCGCGCCGGCTACCGCTGTGAGAGATGCAGGGAGAGCGGAATCCTGCACCTGCATCACATCCTCCGAAGATCCCAGGGAGGCTCCCACGATGCCTCCAATCTCCTAGCCCTGTGCCCACAATGCCATGGTCATGTCCACGACCACCCAGCCTGGGCCAAGGCAGAAGGGCTACTGGCATAGATGCACCTTGCCTATTTGGGGAACTTCGCCCCAGAGCAGAGCACAGAGAACCATCTCGCATGGGCCATGCGGAGGCTCAAGCACAACGTCACGACGCTGCAGGAAGGTGCGCCTCGATCCCTTCCCCAAGGCGCGGAGCTATTCGCATGGACCACCACCAAACACCTCGCCGCCCAGATGGGGGAAGCCAACCAGCTCGCGCTGTTGCAGCAGGCCGCGGACATGGGCATCCCCTCCGTGGGAATTCACTTGGACCGCTGGCGGAGCTTGAGACGCGCGAGCGATGTGAAGAGCCTCCCGTTCTTCGGCGTGGACATCCTCGCCACCGCAGACGGGGGAGCAACGCTGTGGTACGCGAACCAGGGGATCAAGCACCTGTGGTTCCCGCCCGCGATCCACACCCCCAACATCGCTCTAGGGCACGCCGATCCCAGATACGCCTGCGACATCGCGTTCATAGGCTCCAAGACCTACCACCCAGAGCACAGATGGCGCTCCCAGCTCATTCGCGTTCTCGAGCGAAAGAAGGGCTTTAGGGGCTACGGGGGGGGATTCGCATCCACCATCAGGGGCCGTGAGCTGAGCAACGTCGTCGCGTCTGCCAAGGTGGCGGTGGGGGACTCGTGCTTTAGCGCAGACCCAGCCTCTTCCGCCAACTATTGGAGCGACCGGATCTATGAGATGCTGGGGCGTGGAGCGATCCTCGTGCATCCTTTGATCCCAGGCCTCGACGCCCACTACACCCAAGGGGTGCACTACATCGGATACACCGCCGGCAGCGTGCGCTCACTAGAGTCATCCGTCAAGGCTGCACTCGAGATCGCGAACACCCAGGGGGCTGATGAATGGAAGCGCCGAGCCATCCAGCACACGCTGGATCACCACACCTACACCCACCGGATAGCCGAGCTGCTGCAAGCTCTGTGATCCACGACGACGAGATATTCACCCAGGACGTATACCGCCTCAATCATCTCAAGCTCGCCCCTGGATGGATCGTGGACTTGGGCTCCAACACCGGAGCGTTCGTCGCCCGGTGCAGGCAGCTGTTTACCAACCCGATACTTAGCGTCGAAGCCAACCCGGCATTCGCTGGGTACTCGGGCGCCGATCATGAGATATCCGCCGCGATCGGATGGAGGCTAGGCCCCCGATACTTGAAGCTCAACCACACCAACCCTGGGGGGAGTGCCTTGGTGAGCGAAGGCGGGATCGAGGTGGAGGGCATCACCTTCGCCGAGATCTCCGAGATCGCCGACCCCATCGCGCTGCTCAAGGTGGACATCGAAGGAAGCGAATACGAACTCCCCTGGGAAGCGATGCACCGCGTGGATCGAATCGCCTGCGAGTTCCACGAAAGAGGCCCAGGAGCCCTGGGGTATCTCCTGGAGAGGCTGCTCACAAGCCACCACGTCGAGATCTTCGGGCACCCTGGGCGCGGCGGATACTTCTTCGCGCACCGCTACCCATGATCGCCATCATCGTTCGCATCGACAACCGCGGGCTATCCCGCCAAACCCTCTCGCTCGCCAACCACCTCGGGATCACTCGAAGGCTCGCCATCACAGGCCTGCCTGGCTCCCCGGACGACCCCTCTCATTTGACGCCTCACACCTTCGAGATTCCCCGCTCAAGGATGAACGACCGGGCCCTGGTGTCCAAAGCCCTAGACCAAGTAAGCTCGCTTGTGACTTGCGAGACGTTCTATTCCGACGAGATCATCCGCCAAGCCAAGGCCAAAGATATAGAACTGATCCTCATCCCCAACCGCGAGTTCCTGCATCCAGACGAGATGGAGGCTGCCGCCAAGATCATCTGGCCAAGTGACTGGATGCTGCCCCAGCGATGGCAGGACAGATCCCAGGTTCTACCCTTCCCTGTGGATCGGGCGGAGTTCCCGCCGGCCACCTTCGAGGGCATCGAGTACCTGGTGCACTCCGCTGGCCACGGCACACAAGGCGATCGACATTCCACGCTGGCCACCCTGGAAGCCGCCAGAAAAGCGCAAGTCAAGCTCGCGGTGCATTCGGTGACCAAGAAGGGCCTGCACGGCTCGAGCGCCGGGGTTGCGTTGGTGGACGGGTTCCTTTCTCACCCGCGAGACATCTACTCACTCGGGGAGGCGCTCGTGATCCCGCGCCGCTGGGGAGGCTTGAGCCTGCCCATCCAAGAAGCGGCAAGCCTTTCCATGCCGCTGATAATGATGTCTACCGACCCCTACGCCATCCACACCCCCTCCGATCTATGGGTCGCCCCGGCGAGCTACGCACCCATCAAAGGCATCCTCGCCACCGATCTGAGCGTGGCCACCGCAGATACCCACGACCTGGCCCGCGCCATGCACACCCTCGTGCACGACCCGCTGCTGGCCTCCCAGGCCTCTGAGATGAGCGATGCCTTGGCGCAGTCCATCTCCTGGGAGGCCCTAGGCGAGAAATGGCGCCAGGCGCTCGGGATCGAAGTGGCTCAAGAGATAGGATCGAGGCCATGAGGACGACCGGACGACTCTGCGACGCCGGCTGCGGCACCTTTGCGCCCCCCAACGGCCGACGCTTACCGAACGAATGGATCGAGCTACGCGCCCCCGACGCGGACCCCAGCGAGACAGGCCCAACCACCACCCGCTGGGAGGTCTGCTCATGGGCCTGTGTGGCCGATCTCGGCGCATCCCTCTCGGCCGCTAGCAATAGTTAGCACATCGGACTCATGGACGGCGCTGACCATCCAAGGACTCATGAGCGGCGGGTCTGCGGTGCAAAGGCCCATCATGGCGGTACCTGCGGAAATCCGCCGGTAGCCGGCGGCACCCGATGCCGCTTCCACGGCGGCACGCATCAAAAGCGCAAGATCGAACGCGAACAACGCCTAGCGCGGGTCACCGATGTGCTTCGCACCGAGTACGGCCAGCCCTATGTCGTCACTAGCGAGAAAGCCCTGCTGGATGCGATCTACGAGACGGCCGGCGTCGTGGAAGTGCTCCGCAATGCGATCGTCGCCATCGGCCGAGCGCAAGACGAGAGCGACGTGGCGCGCTTCGCTGGCGTGTTCCGCGTGTTCGACAATCCCCAGGAGCTTCGGCGCGTCTACGAGATGGAACGCGAGCGCCTGGTGCGCTTCATCGCCGAAGCCAAGCGGCTCAACCTCGAGGAACGTTCCATCTCGATCGCAGAGACCACGGCCGCCAAGTTCGTGGAGATGCTTCAAGCCGTCATCGATCACGAGAGGCTGGGACTCACCGATGAGCAGAAGGCGATCGCGCATGATCTCACGCTGGAGAGACTGCGGCTGGTAAGCGGCTAAGGGCAAGAATCGTGCTGCCCTGGAAAACTAGGGATACCGTAGATGACCATGGAGCAAGCCCTTCGTCAAGCATCCTGGGAGGCTGCGGCGGCGAAGATGTTGGAGCGCCACGTCTTGATGCGCCCGCGCACCGATGACGAGCTTCATGGCCTCATCGCCCACCTGTGGGACATCACGATCCCAAGGATCCAGACCTGCGAAGATCACGTCGCGCCGTTCACCGCGCTGGCAGACGCCTACTTCGCCCGCTCGCCTATCAGCGTCTGGCACGCATCCCGAGGTTTCGGCGGTAAGTCGTTCTGTCTGGCGGTGCTGTCGCTGACCGAGATGGTCACCAAGGGGGCTGAGGTCATCGTCCTGGGGGGTTCTGGGTTGCAGTCCGAGCGGGTCGTGGCCTACAAGGACCAGCTGTTCAGCGCGGTGAACGCTCCGCACTCGATGATCACATCCCGCGACGCCAAGATGTCGCTCAAGCTCGACAATGGCGGGGAGCTCCACGCCCTGACCGCCTCGTCGAGATCGGTGCGGGGTGCCCATCCCCAGCGCCTGAGAATCGACGAGGCAGACGAGATGGATCTGGGGCTCTTCGACGCCGCGATGGGCCAGACGATGACCAAGGCAGGTGTCTCCAAGCAGACCGCCATATCGTCGACCTGGCAATACCCGGACGCCACCATGGCCGAGGTGCTGCGCCGAGCCGACGAGAAGGGGTGGCCTGTTCATCGCTGGTGCTGGCGCGAGACGTCCAATGAGGCGGACGGATGGCTCAACGCCGCCGAGGTGGAGTCCAAGCGCCTTGAGGTTCCCGAGGCGATGTTCCGGGCTGAGTACGACCTGCAGGAGCCAGGTTTCGACGATCCCGCGTTCCAGTTGGACCGCCTGGAGGCCGTCGTCGACGATCGCGAGCCTGCGATCGGATCGCTAACCGGGGCTCCAGGGGAGCTGGTCACGTTCGAGACTTCTCCCCAGAGATTCGTCACGGCGGCGGACTGGGCTCGGAAGAAGGATTGGACCGTGAACGTGGCCTTCACGATGGCCGCCCCCGCCCAACTCGTCGCCTTCC
>Ga0214471_10005105_pt1 | contig 10136 bp, 8 predicted proteins | sample RVTome_5_FD_207665 | JGI IMG/M metagenome (GOLD analysis project Ga0214471, IMG submission 207665) | Soil microbial communities from uranium-contaminated site in the Upper Colorado River Basin, Wyoming, United States - RVT142D155 | ecosystem: Environmental > Terrestrial > Soil > Contaminated >... | reverse complement strand
GGTCCTTGCGTAGCCCCGCCCTGAAAGCCTTGAGCGTGTTGGCGAGGTAAGTCGGCTTTTGACCGGCGACATTCGGCCAGGCGGGATTCGCGCCCACGCCGGTTTCGCCATGGCAGCCCGCGCAATTCTTCGCCAGAAGCTTGCCGGCGGCAGCATCGCCTGCAGCCGTCGCGCTCGGCGGCGCTTTGCAGCTCAAGCCGGCGTAGTAGGCAGCGAGATCCTGAATTTGCGCATCGCCCAGCGTTTGCGCCACCGGCGACATCATCACGTCGGCCTGAGCGCCGGACTTGTACGCCGCGAGGATTCCGACGAGATACGCGGCATTCTGGCCGGCGAGATTCGGCCAGGTGTCGTTCGGGCTGATGCCGTTCGCGCCGTGGCAGCCGGCGCAACTCGCCGCGTGCTTCCTGCTCCCCGCCGCGGCATCGCCGCTCACCGCGGCTACGACACCGGAGAGCTTGGGCGCATGGGGGTTGTGGCAAGCGATGCACTGCTGGCCCGCGCCGTGTTGCGCCACGTCGATTTGCGGCTGCGTGCGGGGTCTTTCCGCCATCCTTTCATGGCACAGCGTGCACAGCTTTCTCGCGTCGGCGGGGATCGGCAGCTTGCCCTTTTCGGGATGCCCCTGGGCCGCGCCATGACAGGTTTCGCAAGCGACCGTCTTGTGCTTGCTCGCCGACCACTGCGCGTGGCGTTCGCTATGGCAGCCCTGGCAATAGGCGGCGGTCTTGAACGCCGGCTCCTGGGCGGCGATTTCGGCGACCGAGTCGGCGCGATAGTGGCCGGTTTCGTAGAACGAGTCGGCGGTGAAATACCACTTCGCGGTGAGTCCGAGCGCAAGGCCGCCGGCGATCAGCATGATCAATCGGGCGATGTGCTTGGGCACGTGCCAGCCTAAGTTAGGTCGATGTGATGGACGCTACGCTGTGCCTCCCGCGGACGATTGACCTATATCAACCCTTACTTCGTCGCCAGCACCTGTCGCACGGCCGCCTTGAGCTCGGCGTCGGACGCGGCGACCTTCGGATGGCCCTTGCCCTCCTTGATCTTGGCGACCAGCTCGCTTGCGGCGCCCTTGTTGCCCTTGTACTTCGCGGCCACGTCCTTAAAGGCCGGGCCGACCTTCTTCTTGTCCATCTCGTGACAGTTCAGGCATCCCTTCGCCTTCAACACCTCCGCACCGGACTGGGCGTAGGCTGAACCCGCCGCCAACGTGCTCGCTGCGGCCAACACCAGCAGTGCTGCCTTCATGACGCCTCCTTGTTGATGAATGAAAGGCCTAGCCCCCGCGACCGACGAACCCGGCCAGCACCAGGACGAGCAGCGTCAGGCCGATCGCGATCAGCGTGAAGCCCAGGATCCTCGAGCCCAGGGTCATCGGCCGCGACGGAGCGTCGACCAGATGCTGCGCGAGCTGTCCCGTTTCGACCAGGCGCTGGTATTCCAGGGCGTGCTCGCGCTTGAACTCCTCCAGCGGCACGGCGCCGGTGAACATCACGATATCGAGCGGAAACTTGTCCGGCCTGAAGTGGTTGTTGAAGAAATGCACCGTGAACAGGAAGACGGCCGCGAGGACGGCTTCCTCGCCGTGGACGATGGTGGCCACGTTGAACACCCACCCGGGCAGGACCGAGGCGGTCGCCTCCGGGACGGCGAGCATGAAGCCGCTGCCGCCGATGATCGCCATGCCCCAGAACACCGCCCAGTAGTCGAACTTCTCCCAGTAGGTCCAGCGGTCGAACTGCGGCCGCGGTCTGCGGCCGAGGAACCACTGGAACATGGCGATGATGTCCTTCAGGTCCTGCCAGTTCGGCACCAGCGAGAGCGGCCCGAACCAGCGGAAGGCGCTCCAGTTGCGGCCGATGCGCACGAGGAAATAGACGAGGTGCACGAAGAATATCCCCAGCATGATCGCCGCGGCGCTGCGGTGCACGAGGGCGGCCACTTTCGGGCTGCCGAACACGCTCACCACGACCTTCGCCCAGGCGGTCTCGGCGAAGAACACCGCCATGCCGGTGAGGACCAGGGTCATCACGCTCACCGCGAAGACGAGGTGCGCGAGGCGCCAGACGGGACCGAAGCGCTGGAACTGCTTGCCCTGCGGGTGCAGGTCGACGCCGGTGACGTGCGGCCGGGTCTTGCCCGCCTTGCGGTCCATGTACTCGCGGTAGAACCACAGCGCGGTATGGGTCCAGAAGAACAGGAACACGCCGATCAGCAGCGCGATCATGAATTTCGCCGCGATCCACACGTAGGGGTAGCGGCCGAAGTCGTGCGTCGTGGCGTGCGGCTCGAACGTCAGGAAGCCCTTGGTCGCGTCCTTGTGGCATTGCCGGCATGTCAGCAGACGGTTGTCCGGGTGCACCCGGGAGGCGGGGTCGCTCACGCGCTGGACGGTATGGCCGCCGTGGCAGTCGTAGCACTTGGCAGTGTAGGCGTAGCCGAGCTTGTGGACCTGGCCGTGATACGTCTCGGTATACGTCCTGAAGCTCTCCGTATGGCAGCCGCCGCAGTTCTTGACGATCGTGAGCTTGGCCGACACCTCGGCCGGCGATTCGATGTCGTGCGTGGTGTGGCAGTCCGAGCAGATGGCCGCGGCCGGGTTGCCCTTCTGCAGCACCTCCTTGCCGTGCACCGACGTCGAATACGCCTCGAGCTGCTTGTCGTGGCAGCTGCCGCAGACGGACGGGATGCTCATGCGCCAGTCGGCGCGGCCCGTGCTGCCCAGCGGAAAGACGTAGTGGGCGTCGTGGCAGTCGACGCAGCCGGCGTTGGTGCGCGTCTGATCATCCTTGTTCGGCCGCGCATGCACCGATTTCATGTAGCGCTCGATCTGGTCCGCCACCACGCCGAGCCGCTTGTACTTGGGCTCCCCGGACTCGTCCTGCTCCATCGCCTGCCACAGCTTCTGGTGGCACTGCACGCAGCTCACCTTGAGCGGTCCGGTCTTCTGGTGCGGGATCTCCGTGATGTCCTGATGGCACTCTACGCACTGGCGCTTGGCGTGCACGCTGAGCTCGAACTTCTCCTTCACCACGTGCAGCGGGCGCGGCTTGCCGTCCGCACCCGGCATCGAAAAGCCTTCCATGCCGTGGCAGCCGAGGCAGGTTGCGTTGTCGAGCGTCGCGGCGGCCGGTTTGGCGGCCTTGCCGGCAACCGCCGGCGCGGCAAGCACGACTTTGAGCATCGCCTTCAGCTCGGCGTCGGAAGCTTCCGCCTTGACCGGATGGCCCTTGCCTTCCTTGAGCGCCGCGACCAGCCTGCTTTCCGCGCCCTTGTCCGCTTTGTACCTGGCGGCGATGTCCTTGAATGCCGGCCCGACCTTCGCGGCGTTCATGTCGTGGCAGCCGAGGCAGCCCTTCGCGCTCAGCAACTCTTCGCCCGATTGGGCGCTTGCGCTGCTCACGAGCAACATGGTCAGCAGCAACGCGATTTGTCTCATGGCGCGCTCAACCCCCGCAATCGGCCGAGCCTCATGATTGATCGATATCAAACGACCGGTCAAGCGATTGGTGTTTTCTGCGCCCATGGCTCGAGTCCTGATTCTCTACGCCACCACCGAGGGCCACACCGCGCGCGTGGCCGAACGCATCGCGACGCGGCTGCGGGACAAGGGGCATCGCGTGAAATCGCAGCGCGCCGACGCGTCCGGGACGAGCCTGGATCTCGAGAGGTATGAAACGGTGATCGTCGGCGCCCCGGTCCACTATGGCCGCCATCCCGGCCACCTGCGTTCGCTGCTGCGCGAGCATCGCGCCGCGCTCGCCGCGCGGCCCGGCGCCTTCTTCTCGGTCAGCCTGAGCGCGCGCAACAAGCCGCAGGCGGCGCAACGCTATCTGCAGACGTTTCTGCGGCAGGTGGGATGGCGGCCCCGGCAGACGGCAACCTTCGCCGGGGCGCTGCCGTACAGCAAGTACGCACCATGGAAGCGCCTGCTGATGATCGCGTTCGTCTGTCTTGCCGGCGGCGACACCGACACCTCGCGCGACCACGAATATACCGACTGGGACGCGGTGGACCGCTTCGCCGATCGGGCAACCTTAGGCAGGTTTGATCTGGGTCAAACTCCGCGGCGATGCAAGGACTCATTATTGCCGTAGTAAGCCCTAATCCGCTTAAGGAGCCCGCAATGAAGAAACTCTGGCTAGTGAGCCTGATGTCCCTCGCCATGGCGCCCGCCATGGCCGCCGATCCGGCGAAGATCAATTGGACGAAGATTCCCGCGACGACCGTGCCCCTGTTCTATCCCGGCCAGTCCTCGTATGAGTGGCTGCGCAGCGCGGAGCACCCTGGGTCGCAAGTGGTCGCCACCGACGGAGCCTGCCTGACCTGCCATAAGGACACCGAGAAAAAGCTCGGCGAGAAGCTGGTCAAGGCGAACAAGCTGGAGCCGGCGGCCGTCAAGGGCAAGCAGGGCTACAAGGAGTTGAAGGTCCAGGCCGCTTACGACGACCAGAACGCGTACCTGCGCTTCCAGTGGAAGACCCAGGCCAAGAAGCCGGGCATCGAGTACCCCTACTACCGCTTCGACGGCAAGGAATGGAAGGTCTACGGCGAGCCCAGGCTCAACAAGTCGGTGCAGGAAGGTAAGCAGGCCGCCATCTACGAGGATCGCCTGACGCTCATGCTCGATGACGGCAAGGTGCCGGGGTTCGCGTCCCAAGGCTGCTGGCTCACCTGCCACACCGGCGAGCGCGACATGCCGGGTGTCGCTTCCAAGGCCGACGCGCAGAAGGTGCTAAAGAGGAACGACGTGCGCAAATACCTGCCGCTGAGCCGCACCGACCCGTCCGACTGGACGACGGTCAAGTCGGACGATGAGATCGCCAAGCTCAAGGCCGAAGGCGGCTTCGTAGACCTGATGCAGTGGCGCGCACATCGCAGCAATCCGGTCGGCGGCGCCGATGACGGTTATGTGCTCCAGTACCGCTTGTTCGACAAGGGCAAGAACCACTTCGCCTCCAACATGGACAACGAGAAGAAGCAGCCGAAGCTCATGTACGACGCGAAGAAGTTCAAGTCCAAGGCGACCACCGCCAAGGCCGTCGGCAAGCGTGACCCGTTCCTGATCAAGGACGTGAACGCGGTTCCGTTCGATCCCAACGCCGGCTGGAAGGAAGGCGACATGGTTCCGCGCTACTACCTGCAGCCCGCCGAGGACTCGGCCGCCGACAACAAAGGCAAAGGCACGTGGAAGAACGGCGTGTGGACGGTGGTGATGACCCGCCCGCTCGGCCTCGCCAACCCTGACGACAAGGCGCTCAAGGATGGCGGCGTCTACAGCGTCGGCTTCGCCGTGCACGACGACATGATCACCACCCGCGGCCACCACGTCTCTTTCACGAAAACTCTGGGATTCGGCGCCAAAGCCGACATCCAGGCCGTGAAGCTCAAGTAAGAGCCGGGCCGCAGCTATCTCCGCTTTGCTGCGCCGCCGCGAAATCGCGGCGGCGCTTTTTTTCGCGCCGGTTACGCCTTGGCGTTCTGCATAATTCGATATAAGTTCTGATCTGGATCAAACCGGCTCCGTCGGCACTACCTTCAAATCGACATGAGCATATAAGAAACGGAAGTAAGTTTCGGCGGGATTGGTTGAGGCAACAATCAGGGAGAAGCCAATGCGCGCAACGCCGCGATTCTACTTGCTGCGGTCAGTCGGCATGCTGGGGGCTGCGTTGTTGTTTCTGGCGGCTGCCCCAGCCGCTCTCGCTCAGCCCGCGCCCGGAAAGGCGTCGCCGGAGGAAACCTGCAAGCAATGCCACGTCGATTACTTCAGCGGCTACGCTCGTTCCAAGCACGGGACCAAGGCTGATCTCAGGACGCCGGCCAACAACGGCGGCTGTCTGGCCTGCCACGGCGATGCGGCGCTCGATCATGCCGCGAAGGGCGGGGGCCGGGGCGTGGGCGGCGTGCTGGGATTCAACGACAAGCAGGTGCCCGCCCAGGCCAAGAGCGAGGTTTGCCTGTCCTGCCACCAGGGCGGCAAGCGCATCCACTGGCAGATGAGCGCGCACGCGGCGGGCGACGTGGCCTGCAGCACGTGCCACCAGGTGCACGCCGCTCACGACAAGGCCCGGGACAAGCTGACGCAGACCGAGGTGTGCTTCAGCTGCCACAAGGACAAGCGCGCGGAGGCGAACCGGCCCTCGCGCCACCCGATCCTCGAAGGTAAGGTCGCCTGCTCCGACTGTCACAACCCGCATGGCGGAGCCGGCGAGAAGATGCTCGTGCGCGACAACGTCAACGACACCTGCTACACCTGCCACATGGAGAAGCGCGGGCCGTTCGTGCGCACGCACGCGCCGGTGCAGGAGAACTGCGCCATCTGCCACAACCCGCACGGCACCGTCAACGAGAACCTGCTCAAGGTTCGCAGCCCGTTCCTTTGCCAGTCGTGCCACGAGCCGACCAGTCACCGCGGCAACTTCGGCGACCTCTCCAATACGACGGGCACGAGCGCCAACCTGATCGCGCGCGGCTGCGTCAACTGCCATACCAACATCCACGGCACGAACAGCGTGATCGACGACTCGGGCGAGCGTTCGTTCCGTCGGTGAGCGTAGCGAGGAGACCATGACCATGACTCGAACCGCACGCGCAGAGCTACGGATTGCGGCGCTGGCCGGGCTCGTCGCCTGCCTTGTTGGCGCGCAACCGCCGGCGAAGGCGCAGGACGCCGACCTCGCCACGCCGCAATCGAGCGTAGAAGTCGGCATCGGCGTGGTGTCCGACGACAATCTGCGCTCCGGCCGCTATAGCGGGCTGAACGAGAAGGGCGCCTACGGGCTGTTCGGCATCGACGTCAAGTCGCGCGACGAGGCGACCGGCACCTGGTTCAAGCTGCGCGGCAGCAACCTTGGGCTCGAAAGCCGCGAATTGCGCCTCGACTACGAGCGCCAGGGCCAATGGGGTTACAGCCTCGAATTCAGCCAGACGCCGCGCCACATCCCCTACATCTTCAACACGACGCTGACGGGAATCGAGACGGGCGTGCAGACCGAAGGCGGCACCGCGGCGCGCGACGTGCAGTTTTCCACGCGGCGCGACGCTCTCGGCCTGGGCTACTCCCGGCAGCTCGGCGGCGGCTGGAGCACGACCGTGAGCTACCGCCACGAGGAAAAGACCGGCACGCGCAACTGGGGACATCACTCGGTGCGCTTCCTGGTCGATCCCATCGACTACACCACGCAACAGCTCGAGGCGACGGTCGGCTACGCCGACAAGCGGCTGCAGTTGACGGGCGGGTACTACGGCACGGATTTCAGCAACGCGCTGACCAATGTGGTGACACCCGTAGGCGGCGGCATCTCCCCGGTCGCGCTGCCGCCCGCCAACCAGTCGCACCAGCTCTACCTGAGCGGCGGCTACGGCTTTACCCCCACGACGCGCGGCATGTTCAAGCTCGCCTTCGGCCGCATCACGCAGGACCAGACGTTCTTCACGACCCCGGGTGCGGGCGTGCCGCTGAATAACCTCGACGGAAGCATCGACACGACCCTGATGCAGCTGGGCGTCTCGTCGCGCCCGATGCCGAAGCTCTCGCTGCGCGCCAACCTGCGCTACGAGGAGCGCGACGACCGCACGCCGGTCTTCGTATACACGACGGCCGGGGCGACCGCCACGCACAACGGCAGGAACGAGCCACGTTCGTTCGAGACCACCGTCGGCAAAGTCGAGGCGAGCTACATGCTGCCGGCGAGCTTCCGCCTCACGGGCGGCGCCGAGCACGACATCCGCAAGCGCAACACCTCGGACGTACGCTCCGTCAGCTTCCGCGACGAGACCGAGGAGACCACGCTGAGCGCGGAGCTGCGCCGTTCGCTCTCCGAGACGCTGAACGGCGCGCTCGCCTTCGTCACCAGCGAGCGCACCGGCTCGGACTGGTACATCAACCTGCGCAACAATGGCACCCTCGGCAGCAACCTCATTCACCCGCTGCATCTCGCGGACCGCGACCGCAACAAGGTCAAGCTGGTGCTGGACTGGATGCCGCTCGAGCCGCTGTCGATTCATTTCGTCGGCGAGACAGCGAAGGACGACTACAGCGGTCGCACGCTCGGCCCGCGCGAAGGCGAGGCGCAACTCGTGTCGCTCGATGCCGCGTACCGATTCAACGATGAGTGGACGGCGACCGCGTGGACCTCGCACACCGATACGCGCGCCGAACAGACTTCGTGCGTTGGCTCCGGCGCGACAGGCGCAGTCGGTCAGACCTGTCCGGATACTGCCGCCAATCCATTGTGGGAAGCGAGGCTGCGCAACGTCGGCACGGCCTACGGCTTCGGATTGCGCGGCAAGCCGACTTCGCTCATCGAGATCGAGGGCGAGCTGTCGCTCGCGAAGGACCGCGGCGAGTTCGTGCAGTTTGCCGCCGCGACCGCGGCGCCGACGATCCCGGAGGTCAACTACAAGACGACGACGCTGAGGCTCCGCGGCAGCTACGCGCTGAACAAGGTATCCGGCGTTCGCCTGCAGTACGTCTACGACCGCATCAAGACCGACGACTGGTACTGGACCAACTTCACCTACGGCGACGGCACCACGGTAAGGCTCGACCCGGACGAGGAAGTGCATTTCCTCGGCGTCGGGTACTACTATCGCTTCTAGCCGGGTCTTGACTTAGGTCAGCCTGCCGGAGCATGCCGCTGGCATGCTCCGCGGATGATTTTCCTTTCTGCAACAATAACGGGTGCTCGAAGCCTCGAACCTCGATTGCCTGCGCGGCGGCCGCACGCTGTTCCGCGGACTCTCGTTTTCCCTGCAGGGCGGCGAGCTGCTGCGCATCGCCGGCGCCAACGGCAGCGGCAAGACGAGCCTGCTCAAGATCCTGTGCGGCCTGCTGTTCCCGGACAATGGCGAGGTGCGCTGGCAGGGCACGCCCATTCGGCAACTGCGCGAAGACTACTCGCGCCACCTCGTCTACCTCGGCCACGCGCCGGCGGTGAAGGACGATCTCAGCGCGGCGGAGAACCTCACCGTCGCCTGCACGCTCGCCGGGCGCACGGCCTCACCGCAGCAGGCGCAAGAGGCGCTGGAGCGCTACGGCCTGCCTGCAACCGGAGTCCCGATCAGGCGCCTGTCGCAGGGCCAGCGCCGGCGCGCGGCGCTCGCCCGGCTGCTGCTCAGCGCGGACGCGCCGCTGTGGCTGCTCGACGAGCCGTTCGCGGCGCTGGACGCGACAGCCGCCCGGTTCACGCAAGAACTGATCGCCGGCCACGTGGCGCAGGGCGGCGCGGCGATCTATACCACGCACCAGGAAGCGGACATCGGCGCCGCGGTGCTGCGCGTGATCGAGCTCGGATGATCGCGGCCGCGCGCACAATCGTCCGCCGCGACTTGCTGCTCGCGCTGCGCCGGCCGAGCGACGTCGGCACGGCGCTGCTGTTTTTCGTCATCGTCGCGAGCCTCTTCCCTTTGGGCGTCGGGGCGGAGCCGAACCTGCTGCGCGCGGTCGCGCCGGGGGTGATCTGGGTGGCGGCGCTGCTTTCGTCGATGCTGTCCCTTGCGCGCCTGTTCGCGGCGGATCACGCCGACGGCACCCTCGAGCAGATGCTGCTTGGCGCGGCGCCGCTCGGGGTCGTGGTGGCGGCCAAGGTGCTCGCGCACTGGCTGATTTCCGGGCTGCCGCTGGTGGCGATCGCCCCCGTGATCGCGCTCCAGTACGACCTTCCGGCGGCGCTCTACGGCACGCTTGCCTTATCATTGCTCCTCGGCACGCCGGTGCTGAGCCTGATCGGCGCCATCGGCGCCGCGCTGACCCTGGGCTTGCGCGGCGGCGGCGTGCTGCTCGCGCTGCTGGTGCTGCCGCTGTACGTGCCGGTGCTGATCATGGGCGCGGGCAGCGTCGACATGGCGGCCGCGGGACTTTCGCCGCAGGGACAATTGCAGCTGCTCGCGGCGCTGCTGGTAGTCGCGGCGGCGTTCGCCCCCTGGGCGATCGCCGCGGCCTTGAGGATCTCTACGGAATGAGCACCGCCATCAAGTGGTTCTGGTTCGCCTCGCCGCAGACCTTCTTCCCGCTCGCCGGGACGATCGCGCGCGCCTGCTGGATCGGCGCCGCGCTGCTCGCGGCCGCGGGGCTGTACGTGGGCTTTTTCGTCGCGCCGACCGACGCGCAGCAGGGCGAGGCCTACCGC